>Ga0316190_10000105_pt1 | contig 50205 bp, 44 predicted proteins | sample Eddworburrow2_MG_FD_204929 | JGI IMG/M metagenome (GOLD analysis project Ga0316190, IMG submission 204929) | Coastal sediment microbial communities from Maine, United States - Eddy worm burrow 2 | ecosystem: Environmental > Aquatic > Marine > Coastal > Sediment | place: USA: Maine | collected...
TGGCTGCAGGCTCAGCAGGAAGGCATAAGCTATGCCCAGCAACTGGATAACAATCAACCATATTCTACTGCTATGCTGCCATGAGCAATCTACTTGATGCATTAACCCACAGAGCCAGTTCAGAACCAGAAAAACCATTTCTACAAGGTCTGGATTACACACTGAATTTTAAAACAGTACTCACAGAGGTCGAAACTCTGGCCGGTCAACTCAAGGGAGACTGCATAGGTTTACTCATGGACAATAGCCCAGCCTGGGCCATTGCTGACCTGGCTATCATAAAGTGCGGTATTACCTGCGTCCCGATCCCACCTTTTTTCTCAGCTACTCAGATTCAGCACAGCCTACAAGATGCTGGAGTGGATCTGCTGCTGACAGACAACCCTGAACTGGTAGCAAAACTTTGCAATCAGGCACCTGACAAATTTATTGAGGTAGCTCAGCAGCGCTTGGCACTTTTTCAATTAGCAGGCAACGACAGCAATGCTACACGCCTCAATGACATTGCCAAGATTACTTATACATCAGGCACAACAGGCACACCCAAAGGTGTCTGTCTCTCTCTTCAGGCGATGGAACAGGTGGCAAGCTCTATAGCATCTGTCACAGATGCCAATGAGGAGGACTGCTCACTCTCACTATTGCCACTATCCACTCTATTAGAAAATATTGGCAGCCTATATGTCTCCCTGCTTGCAGGATGTTGTTGCTCACTCATATCTATGGAGAAAGTCGGTATGCACGGAGCATCAGGGCTAAATCCGTCACATCTGCTGGCAGCTCTCCATAAATATCAACCCACAAGCATCATACTTATTCCACAGCTGTTACAGGTATTAGTTGAGATTGCGGAGTCGGGAACCCCTCTTCCCAGCAGCCTGCGTTTTGTTGCAGTAGGCGGTGCCCCAGTTGCCACCAGTTTATTACAAAGAGCTAAAACACTCAGTTTACCGATATACGAAGGGTATGGTTTATCAGAGGCCGCCTCTGTTGTTGCGGTGAATAATCCCAGTGATAACAATATTGGCTCAGTTGGAAAACCACTACCACATATTCAAGTGCGCATCGCTGAGGATGGAGAAGTGCTAATCAAAGGGCATCTTTTCAGCGGCTATCTCGGAGACCCACCACCAGACACCTCAACCTATTGGCCAACCGGTGATTTAGGATGTATGGATGAGAATGGTTTTCTGCACCTCACTGGCCGCAAGAAAAACATATTCATTACCGCCTTTGGCCGCAACATTTCACCAGAGTGGATTGAGCGTGAACTGGTAATTCATCCAGCTATAGCTCAAGCTGTTCTCTTTGGTGAAACAAGGCCATTCAATGTTGCCATTATTGTTCCTCGGCAGCAGACTGATGCTCCAGCGTTGGCAGCCGCTATCACCAGCATCAATGAACAACTACCCGATTATGCACGCATCAGCCGCTACCTAATTGCAGATGAATCCTTTAGCGTGGAAAACGGTCAGTTGACAGGCACCGGTCGGCCACGACGCAACATCATCTCAGCACACTATGCTGATGCTATCAATCAGATCTACAGGGAGCCCGCCTAATGGCGTTTTACAATGAACTAGTTGCTGCCACCGAATCAGAGCGCAGTGACTTTCTCACTATCCCTGCGCTGCAACAGGGTGCAGCAGGCACCATTTCAAGAGGGACCTATACCGCTTTTCTCACTGAAGCCTATCATCACGTAAAGCACACCGTGCCACTGTTGATGGCGTGCGGAAGCCGCCTGCCTGCGCAAATGGAGTGGCTGCGTGAGGCCATGGGTGAATATATCGAAGAGGAGATGGGACACCAGGAGTGGATACTGAATGACATCAATGCCTGTGGCGCTGATGCAGAAGCCGTCAGGAACGGCACACCACTACCTGCAACTGAGCTGATGGTTGCTTACGCCTACGACACTATCTATCGCAACAATCCAGCCGGATTCCTCGGCATGGTTTTAGTATTGGAGGGCACCAGTGTGCACATGGCAATAGATGCTGCCAATGCCATTCAAAGCACATTGGAACTTCCCAATACAGCTTTTAGCTATCTAAAATCCCATGGCGCACTGGATGTTTCTCATATGGAATTCTATGAGTCGTTGGTTAACAGATTAGACTCTGAAGAGGATAAAAAAGCAGTGATTCACTGCGCACGCATATTCTACAAACTCTATGGCGATATCTTTCACAGTCTGCCATTGGATCAATAAACTTAAGGAGACAAGAAATGGCACCAACAAACTACCGTAACAACAGTCTGATCACGGTCACACTTACCTTTGCGCTGAGTCTATTCAGTGTGGCGGCCACTGCTGATGCGCTAGAAGATGGCATCAAAGAACTGCAGCGAGCATGGGCCAAGACCAATTATAAAACAGCAGAAGATCAGCAAGAGGCTGCCTTTGAAAAACTAACCCAGCAGGCAGAAGCGCTTGTTAAGCAGCACCCGAACAAAGCTGAGCCGCTGATTTGGCAGGCAATCATCACCAGCTCAGATGCCGGTGCAACCGGTGGCCTAAGTGCACTAGGCAAGGTCAAGGATGCACGCAAACTACTGGAAGCTGCTGAACAGATTGATCCCAACGCATTGAACGGTTCCATCTATACTTCTCTCGGAAGTCTCTACTATCAGGTGCCCGGTTGGCCCATTGGTTTTGGTGATGATGACAAAGCTGAGGCTTATTTGAAAAAAGCACTATCAGCTAATCCAAAGGGCATTGACCCAAACTATTTCTATGGTGATTACCTTCGTGATCAAGGCCGTTACAAAGAGGCAATGGGGTATTTCAACAAGGCTCTCAATGCGCCAAACCGGAAAGAGCGCCCTATGGCCGATGAGGGACGCCGCGCTGAGATCAGCAAAGCACTGGAAGAGACAAAGGCTAACCTATGAAAATTGAGGAAGCGCATATCATTCTGACCGGTGCCTCAGGCGGCATTGGGCAGGCTCTGGCACGAGAGCTAATAAGCCACAAGGCACGATTGGGTTTGGTAGGGCGGCAAACAGAAAAACTCACCAGTCTGGCAACCGAGCTGCAGGAAGCTGGGGGCGATGTCATAGCTATCACCGCTGACCTGACAAATAGCACAGGCCGAAATTATATCATTGCACAGATGCAGGAACATTTTAACGGCACCGATATATTGATCAACAATGCAGGCATGAGTGCCTTTTGTGATTTTTCACAGCTTGATCCGGAGAAAGAAGAACAGATATTCCATACCAATGTACTGGCCCCCATGCAACTTACCCGCGCTATATTGCCAGAAATGCTTACACGGGGTTCTGGGCGTATCGTCAATATTGGCTCAACCTTTGGCTCTATTGCTTTTGCATGTTTTACCAGTTATTCAGCAAGTAAGTTTGCACTTCGCGGATTCTCAGAAGGACTCCGACGGGAACTTAATGACAGCAACATCGGTGTAACCTATGTGGCACCACGCGCTGTCAATACAGAGCTGAATACATCAGCAATCAGACAAATGGCTGATCGGGTCAAAATGAAAATGGATGAACCTGACTTTGTGGCAAAGCATATCGTCAAAGCCATCATGAATGACAAAAAAGATGTCTATCTAGGGTTTCCTGAATCTCTGTTTGTGCGTCTCAATGCCATATTCCCACGCCTTGTAGATGGTGCATTGCAAAGCCAAAACCGCATCATGCAGACATTCACTCAAGGGAATCAATGATGAGAGTGCTCTTGGTTGAAGATGATCTCTTACTGGGTGAAGGCCTAAGCACGGGCCTAAAACAAGATGGCTATGCTGTAGATTGGATGCAGGATGGAGAGAGTGCAGAAGTGGCATTAAACATTGAACACTTTGATATCTTAATCCTGGACCTCGGCCTACCCAAGCAGGATGGTTTACAGCTACTGCAGAAACTGCGCAGCAAAGGCAATCCAATACCCGTACTTATTCTCACTGCACGCGATAGCCTGGATGACCGCATCAAAGGGCTGGATGTTGGCGCAGATGACTATATGATCAAACCCTTTGACCTGGAAGAGTTAAATGCCCGCATGCGCGCCCTGCTTCGCCGTAGCGCAGGACGGGCTGCACCCAAGCTCATACATGGAAACCTGACACTGGATCCGGCAGCTCATGAAGTGCACTACAACGGTACTGCCATTGATTTACCACCAAAAGAGTTTGCAGTATTACAAACACTGCTGGAAAATGTAGGCAGGGTCATATCAAAGACAAAGTTACAAGAGACGCTATACAGTTGGGAACAGGATGTCGCAAGCAACGCCTTAGAGGTCCACATCCACCACCTACGCAAAAAGCTGGATAGCGATTTTATTCGCACCATTCGTGGTGTTGGCTACATCATAGAACACACTCACTAACGTCATTGGCTTTTTACCACAAATAGTTAATCAATCGTGTCTTCCATACGTAAACGCCTGCTTTTCAATCTGCTCACTATTTTTCTATTCACCTGGCTAACCATTGCAGGCATCACCTATTTTGAAGCCAAGCATGAGATCGAAGAGCTATTTGATGCCCAGCTTGCCCAAACTACGGGCATGATTGCAGAGTTGACACTCAACAAAATTGAGAAGAAAGAGATAGACAGCGCTACACTCACAAAAGCCGTCTATGGACACAAGTATGAGCGTAAAGTCAGTTTCCAGATTTGGGCTGATGGCCAGTTGCTCTTACATTCCCAAAGCGCACCGCATGACAAACTCTCAACCTCACTAGGTTTCAGCGATAAACCTATTGATGGAACAACATGGCGTGTATTTGGCATGCAACATGATCAGAGCAACTACACTATTTTCGCTGCAGAAAATTATGAAGTGCGTAATGAAATGATTACCTATATCGCACAAAGTGTATTGCTTCCACTGTTATGGGCGCTCCCTTTATTGGGTGTTTTTATTTGGTTGGGGATTGGTCAAGGACTGCGCCCACTACAACGCGTGGCACAAGAAGTGGCAGAAAAAACCCCCCAACAACTACAACCCATCAAAAGTGGAAATGTGCCTGATGAAGTTATTCCGCTTACGACATCACTCAATGATTTATTGCAACGACTCCATCAGGCCTTTGAATTAGAGAAACGATTTACCGCAGATGCATCCCATGAACTGCGAACACCGTTAGCAGCCATTCGCACCCAAACCCAGGTTGCACTACGTTCAACAGATCCGGCCGAACAAAAAAAAGCGCTACTGAATATCATACAGGGTGTAGACAGAAGCTCTCATCTGGTCGACCAAATGCTAACCCTTGCCCGTCTTGAACCAGAGACACTCAACAAAAAATTCAGCACAGTGGATACACTTGTTCTATCTGAAAACGTCATTGCAGATTTGGTACCACTGGCCACAGAACAACAGATTGAATTAAGCCTAACGGATAAAACAACCTCTGCAAAACAACGTAGCATTAAAGGCTATGAGCCTGGTTTGGCGATACTACTGCGCAACCTAATCGACAATGCCATTCGTTACACTCCCAGTGGCGGAAATGTTGAACTCACTGTTTTCACCGAGAACAATAACCACTGTCTTGCAATTGCAGATAGCGGCCCAGGCATACCTAAAGATGAACGAGAGAGAATATTTGATCGTTTCTACCGACAGGAAAACCATAACAGCTATGGCTGTGGGTTGGGGCTTTCCATTGTTCAACGCATTGCAGATCTACATCATGCAAAAATCCAGATGGCAGGCGGCCTTAATGAAAAAGGACTGGTCGTAACCATTCTTTTTCCAAGTTGAAGAGCATATTTAGAATATATAATTGAAATCCACAAGCTTGCCGCCAAACAGTGTTAAATTAAGGGGCTGCTAACCTCAGGAAATTCAGTTAATGACCCAGCCTATACGGCAACAACTCCCGTATCATCCAGATAGCGCACAACTATTTGCAGCAATACGGAAAATGCCATGGGCAGTATTTCTTGATAGCGGTCGTCCATTAATTGATCAGGGACGTTACGACATACTGGCTGCAGATCCTATTGCGACACTGGTTACTCAAGGTCAATACACTCATATAAATGACCAATCTGGAAGCCGCACATCAACAGATGACCCCTTCACTCTTTTACAGACATCCCTACAGCCAAAGATAACAGGCTTTGCCGACCTCCCTTTTTGCGGCGGAGCCATTGGCTATTTTGGCTACGATCTTGGTCAGCGTCTAGAGAACCTATCTGCCCTGAAAGCCAATCCAGACCAGCTGCCGGAAATGGCCATCGGAATCTATAACTGGGCCTTAATCGTCGACCATCAAGAACAACAAAGCTGGCTGGTTGGAAAGGGAGATAACCAATCGACTGAAAAAAAATGGAACGATCTAATTACCCAATTTAGTCAGCCCATTGATCCGGTTGAACAATCAACTTTTCATGTACAAGGAGAGATCAAAAGCAACATGAGCAAGCAGCAATATGCTGCAGGTTTCGACAAGATTCAACGCTATATTCATGATGGCGATTGCTACCAGGTAAACTTTTCCCAATGCTTTTCAGTGCCAGTGAAGGGTGACGCCTGGGTTGCATATCAGGCACTGCGCAAATCCAATCCAGCCCCATATGCCGCTTATTTAAATACACCATTCAGCCAAATTCTAAGTTGTTCTCCAGAGCTGTTCTTACAAGTACACGGCAATTTGGTTAAAACAAAACCGATTAAAGGCACTCTGCCGCGCGGGGCAAATCAAAAAGAAGATGAACAGCTTGTCCAAGAGCTCATTCATAGCCAGAAAAATCGTGCTGAAAACCTGATGATTGTGGACCTGCTACGCAATGATCTTGGTAAGAACTGTAAGATTGGCAGCATCCATGTACCTGAGATATTCCAAATAGAATCTTTTGCCACTGTGCATCACTTGGTTAGCACAGTGACCGGGGTGATGGCGCCCGATGCAGATGCCGTTACTCTTTTACGCGGCTGCTTTCCAGGTGGATCCATCACAGGCGCACCAAAACACAGAGCCATGGAGATTATTGAAGAGTTGGAACCACATCGCAGGGAGGCCTATTGCGGATCGATAGGTTACATCGGCTTTGATGGAAATATGGAAACCAATATTGCCATTCGCACACTGGCCACATCCAAAGACAATATAAAATTCTGGGCTGGCGGCGGCATTGTAGCTGACTCAATTATGGATGATGAGTACCAGGAAATACGCTATAAAGCAGCGGCAATGTTTGAACTCTTAACGTCTCAGAAGATATATAGATAACCTGTCTTGGCCAGAACAGCAATATTTTTGCACTCTCTCACCAGTAACAAGAATTTGATTCTCCTCTGGAGTTTCATCTTTCTTACGATAGCATCCAGCTGTCATTCATAGTGAAACTTATATGATTTAAATGGCCACTGCTTTAGCTCAAAACCAGCCGCACTCACCCCTATGTCTATCCTTTTGAATTTATGGTAAAAAAGACGCTGTGTTAAGTGCGGAGCATTCAAATGCCTACAAAACTAGAGCAGGAAGAGTACTTGTACCGACGTGCCATTGACATCATCGAATCTGCAGACACAGATTCCGATAAAGAGGATCTGCTGTTTAAAGAGGTCTGGGTGCCACTGGCACAACTATATAAAGACCGAATTAAAGCCGAGTAAGCAGGGCAATGGCTTAAGTGGCAATAGCCCCTTTTCCAGCACCCTCAAAAGCACGCACCATAAAATCAGATGATGGGTTTTTATCCTTCAGTGTATCGACTATATGCTGCGCCAGATTTTCCACCGTGGAATCACTGTTAATGAGATAACAACCTGCTTTCGGCAACTCAAGTTCAAATGCCCCCTGCCCTGAGCAATAGCCAAACCGATAATAAGCAACGCCATCCAGCTGTTTTTCTTCTAACAGATCAGCCTGCGTACCAATATAGATATCATTCCACCGAGCTGCCCACTCTGCCTCTAATATTGCTGATCGACTCCCATTTTCGAAGATTTCAATATAAGAACGATGGCCATGGGCAATACGCTGACAATTACCCGCATGATGCTTAAGCCCATGACTGACATGATAGAAATCGCCATCACGCTGCTCTGCACGTAGATTGATCTTTATCTGTGACACATTCTCAGGCAATCGCGGTTGCAGTCGCGCCTCAATGACCTCTGCAACAGATTCAGGTGTGACCTCATCCGTATCGAGCAGACAGGAGGCACTGCCAGGGCCACTATGACGGATAGCGCAGCCTGTTTGGCAATGGTAATCAACATCACAACACGATTCATTTTCGTGCAACGCTGTTCCAGCATAGTTAAGTGGAATCAGTAGCTTATGGTCAAACTCTTCGTCGACCATCTGCTTAACCTGCTTCTTCACTTCACCAAAGTCGAGCACCATACCTTGAGAATCAAGGGTGCCGTCCAGCTCGATATCCAATAGCCAGCTCTCACCCAACAAGCCGCGCTCTGGGTGCAAATAGGAGAAGTCGATGACAGTCAGGCTGTCCACGAAAAGTTTTGTCATACTATGAGATTAGTTGGAGCCGATGAGCGGATTCGAACCGCTGACCTACGCATTACGAATGCGTTGCTCTACCGCCTGAGCTACATCGGCCTTTCGCGAGGACTGGCGAGTATAATTAAATGGCTGCTTTGACACAACTTGCATTCATACCATCAGGCGCTATTCGCTTCTGCTCTACACCGCTGTAGTGTCCTGTAGTGCTTTGGGCAGATAGAAGACAATATCCTCTTCCCGCCCTTCTATCTGTTTTACACCGCTGATTCCCCACTCTTCAAGCTGTTCAAGTACCTCTTCTACCAATATTTCTGGCGCTGAGGCCCCCGCAGTGACACCAACCTGGCTGACATCATCAAGCCACTCTTTCTGAATATCTTCTGCACCATCAATAAGATAGGCCGCTTTACCCAATTTTTGGGCAATCTCTTTCAATCGATTGGAGTTGGAGCTATTTGGCGACCCAACCACCAGCACCAAATCACACTCTTTTGCCAATGTCTTAACCGCATCCTGACGATTTTGGGTGGCATAACAGATATCGTTATTTTTTGGCCCCTGAATAGATGGAAAGCGGGCTTTCAGTGCATCTACTATCGTGGCTGCATCATCAATTGATAAGGTTGTCTGTGTAACAAATGCCAGGGCATCAGGGTTTTTTATTTGTAATTTATTTACATCTTCTGGCGTGTCAACAACATAGATACCACCCTGGCTATCCTTGCTGTCATACTGCCCCATGGTGCCAACAACCTCTGGGTGCCCGCGGTGCCCAATCAGCACAACCTCCTGTCCAGCACGGGCATAACGCGCCACCTCCAAATGCACCTTGGTCACCAAAGGACAAGTTGCGTCAAAAACCTTTAGTCCACGCTCTTCTGCTTCTCTGCGAACAGCCTTGGAAACGCCATGAGCACTAAAAATGACGGTATTATCATCTGGTATTTCAGAAAGCTCATCGACAAATATTGCCCCTCGCTGGCGCAAACCCTCTACAACAAAACGATTATGCACCACTTCATGGCGCACATAGATGGGGGCACCAAAGATATCCAGCGCACGCTCTACAATATCAATGGCGCGATCAACACCCGCACAGAAACCCCGAGGGTTCGCAAGCAATATATCCATAGATAAATATTATTTAAAAAATAAATGAAGAATCTGGAATATTACCAGAATCACACCACCAAGTAATTTTTGGTAACCCACCAGAATTTATACATAAAATGATTGGGATTTAGACAGCCTTCTCACATCAATATACTATCGACGACAATCCAGCCTGATAGATTAAAGAAATGCCCATAACTTCCGATATAAAACTATACTCAAGTAAGCCAGTAAGCCAGCACCGGTATTCCCCATAGGGGTTGTTGAAAATAATGCAGTTGATTAATACCAAGGTAGTAGCAGGGATACATAAGTTGCCCACTGATGTAATTAATAACGTAGATTTTGGTCTTATAGCTCTTGATCGTTCAGGTTTGGTTATCTTATGGAATGACTGGATACAGAGCAGCTCTGGCATTAGCAGTGAAGACGCTCAAGGAAAATTCCTTTCCGAACTATTTCCAAATCTAAACAGCACATTTCTACATGCCATAGGGAGTTGCCTCTCAAGCAGCTCAGCTACTCCCAAGCCATTCTATACTCAGCTACTGCCCCTGGATTCATCTGGCATTAATGCAGATTCAAAGTTACAACAATCATTTCAGCATGCCGTAATAAAACCACTTGCCATTAACGGCTTTGAGGGGAAATGCCTTATCCAGGTGTATGACAGTCACTTTGGTGCATCCAATACCACTCTCCAGCGTGAAAAAGAGCGCCTTGAAGTCACCCTTTCATCCATTATCGATGCCGTTATCATCACAGATAAAGATAAACACATTGAATTTCTAAATGCCTCTGCAGAGCAGCTTTGCGGATGGCACAGCACAAACGCTATCGGTCGCCCTTTAGATGAAGTGCTCAAAATGGTGCCTGCATCAAAAGCCCAGGAAGACTCTGATTTAGAGTATCTGGATGCTGGGCTGATTTTGATCAACACAAATGGCACCCAATTTCATATTGAGCTATCAGTTGCAAGCATCACGGGTGAAACTGGCAATAGCACAGGGTCTGTTATCGTATTTCGAGATATCAGCCATTCACGCCGGATGGAAGCCCGCCTGTTCTGGCAAGCAAATCATGACCCCCTGACTGGCCTGGAAAATCGCAACCGCTTTGAGCATCGACTGCATGATCTTCTCGCTATATCAAAAAGTGAGGATGAAGAGCATGCACTGCTGTACCTCGACCTGGATCAGTTCAAGATCGTAAATGACACCTGCGGACATGCTGCAGGAGATGAATTACTGCGCCAGCTCACAAGCATTCTTAAATACAGAATCCGCGGTGCCGATCATTTGGCCCGGTTGGGTGGTGATGAATTTGGCATTTTACTGCCCAACTGTCCATTGGATGCCGCAATCAGAACTGCAAACAATCTACGCTCAACCATCAAAGACTTCCGTTTTACTCACGATGGAAAGCCATTTGCAATAGGCTTTAGCATTGGCCTGGTACCCTTCAACGGGGCCACTCAAGATGCATCCAGCATCATGATCTCTGCAGATACTGCATGCATTACCGCAAAGGATGAAGGGCGCAATCGTGTTCATATTTTTGAACATGGCAAAAGCGAGGCCTCACGCCGCCATGGCGAAATGCAATGGGTATCAAGAATTCATAGCGCACTCGACAACGAGCGCTTAACCCTCCATAGCCAATCCATTGTTCCATTAAACAACAACAGCCATTTACCTCCCCATCGCGAAGTTCTGGTACGCCTCTACGAAGAGGATGGAACACTAATTCCACCCGGTGCTTTTATTCCTGCTGCAGAGCGATACAACCTGATGCCAGCGGTGGATCGGTGGGTAATCACAGCATCTTGCAAATACATAGCCAAGTTACTCAGCAAAGAAACATCGGAGTTTTTCATTCTGAATATTAATCTATCAGGCGCTTCATTTATGGAAGAGGGATTTCGCGAATTTGCCATCAAGCAACTTAAGCAATATGCCATTCCCCCAGAAATGATCTGCTTTGAAGTTACAGAAACGGCAGCAATCGCCAATCTGGATGAGGCTCTTCGTTTTATTAATGCACTACGTGAGATTGGTTGTAAATTTGCACTGGATGATTTTGGCAGTGGGCTTTCTTCTTTTGGCTACCTGAAGCATCTTCCTGTTGACTACCTCAAGATTGATGGCGAGTTCATTAAAGACATTTTAAATGACCCTATTCACTCCGCCATGGTTGAAGCAATCAATCAGGTTGGGCACGTGATGAATATCAAAACTGTCGCTGAATTTGTAGAAGATGAAGCTACACTGCTACACCTTCAAGAAATAGGCATAGACTACGCTCAAGGCTATCACATAGACAAACCAAGTCCGCTCAGCGTCACCTAAACCAAGCTTTAAATATAAGGGATAAGCATCGAAGCTGAGGGATTCCCGGAGTCAAGACCGAACTCCGGGAGGTAACACTGTATTATTTTTTCTCTTCTACCTGAGGTTTACGTACTCGTAAAGAGAGTTCCTGCAGCTGCTCCATACTCACTTCAGACGGAGCTGATGTAAGTTGACAGGCTGCGGTTTGGGTCTTCGGAAAGGCCATTACATCACGGATAGAAGTGGCACCAGCCATTAACATCACCAGTCGATCCAGCCCAAAAGCAAGACCGCCATGCGGTGGGCAACCATAGCGCAGGGCTTTGAGTAGGAAACCAAACTTCTCCTCCGCCTCTTCATCATCAATGCCCAGTAGTTTAAGCACCTTCTGCTGAACTTCTGAACGGTGAATACGGATGGAACCACCACCAATCTCAGTGCCATTCAGCACCATGTCATAAGCCCGTGAAATACAGGCAGCCGGATCACTATCCAGCAGACCAAGGTGTTCTTCTTTGGCTGCAGTAAAAGGGTGATGCAGTGAGCTCCAACGCTTGTTCTGTTCATCCCACTCAAACATGGGGAAATCCACTACCCACAGCGGCTTCCATTTTCCTTCCAGCAGCCCACGATCATGCCCCAGTTTGACACGCAGTGCGCCAAGAGATTCATTGACGATGCTGGTCTTATCCGCACCGAAGAAGATCAAATCACCATCTTCCGCACCAACACGCTGCATGATGCCATCTACAGTCTCATCTGGCAGGAATTTCAGGATAGGCGACTGTAAACCTTCACGCCCTTTGGCCAGCTCGTTGACCTTAATATAGGCCAAGCCTTTAGCTCCATAGATGCTGACATATTTAGTGTAGGTATCGATCTCTTTACGCGACAGCTCTCCACCCTTTGGCAGTCGTAGCGCAGCCACACGTCCATTTGGATCTTTAGCTGGCCCCGCAAAGACCTTAAATTCCACTGCCTGCATCAGATCTTCAACATCCACCAGCTCCAGTGGTATTCGCAAGTCTGGCCGGTCACAGCCAAAACGCTGCATTGATTCAGCATAGGTCATACGTGGTAATGGGTTTGGCAGGTCCTGAGCCAGCGTTGTTTTGAACAGATCTCGAATCATCTCTTCCATGAGCATCATAATGGCATCTTCATCCATGAAGGAGAGCTCGATATCAAGCTGGGTAAATTCAGGCTGGCGATCAGCACGCAGATCTTCATCACGGAAACAGCGCACAATTTGGTAATAGCGATCCATACCCGACATCATCAGCAACTGTTTAAATAGCTGTGGCGACTGTGGCAGCGCAAAGAACTGGCCGGGGTGGGTACGGCTTGGCACCAAGTAATCACGCGCACCCTCAGGGGTTGCCTTGGTCAGCATTGGGGTTTCAATTTCAAGAAAATTGTGATCTGTCAGAAACTTACGCAGCTCTGTAGCCACCTTTGAGCGCAATCGCATGCGCTCCTGCATCTCTGGTCGGCGCAAGTCAATATAGCGGTAGCGTAGGCGCAGTTCTTCAGAAATATCATTATCATCGAGTTGAATCGGAGGAGTATCGGCACGATTCAGCACCTCCAGCTCCAGGCCCAGTATCTCCACTTCACCTGTCGGCATATTGGGGTTTTCTGTGCCTTCAGGGCGGCGGCGTACTCGGCCTTTCACACGCAAAACAAACTCATTGCGAACCTGCTCTGCTGCAGAAAATATATCAGGGAGATCAGGATCATAGACAACTTGAGCCAAGCCTTCCCGATCACGCAAGTCGATAAAGATAACGCCACCGTGGTCGCGCCGACGATGCACCCAGCCACAGATTTCGACCTCTTGGTCAATATGAGAGGCGTTCAGATGTCCGCAATAATGGCTGCGCATAATAATGATTTTCCTAATTGGAGGTTGTCGATGTTTAGATGATCTGCTGATGGTCTTGAAAACTATGATTTTAAGACCACCAAAAGCGGGAATGTTACGGTTTGACATCCAACTGCGCAAGTTTGAAAGCCGCCGCTGGGGCACTTTCCTGCGCAGTTTTTATATTATTGGATCACAACCCATCGGTAGCCTGCCAGATTTTGGCTGCTTTCCAAGCTCTGACAACAAATGCCACCGTTATTTAGCAGCTGGACAGCTTCCCGTTTTTGCACAAGGCGGGGTTGCATCTTTTTTGCCCGCATCATGAAGATTCTTTTTCTTGCCATTTTTAAAGTCAGTTTCATACCAGCCACCACCTTTTAAGCGGAAACCGGCAGCAGAAATCAGTTTTTTTAAGGTGGGTTCGCCGCAGGCAGGGCATTCTGTACGTGGAGCATCGCTCATTTTCTGCAATGCTTCCAGCTCGTGTCCACAATCATCACAGCGGTATTCATAAATTGGCATGGTGTAATCCTCATGAAGCAAACTGCCCTACAGATTCACTTTAAATAGTGCTCACTAGGGCAGGTGCAATTCTAAATGGGGCGGATTTTACCACAAAATATAGATTCTGATGGTGACTTCCATTCCTAATTAATTTTGTCTGTTCAGAAAAGTGAGTTTTATCGAAAAACGACTAAAGGCCAAATTGCTCTGGATTTTGATCAAGCTCACGCTGTGTTTCCCGGCGCAAATGATCCAATAACCGACGTAGCCGGGCATGCTCATCTTCCTGCAATCCAAAATGTAAGAAACGCTCTGCATGCTCTACGACCTCTTCCAGCATAACATTGCGCCGATGCAAAAAGAGAAGGCATTTACTCAAGTGGCATGGATCGCCTCCTGTTAACCGAATTTTCTCAGCCTCTGAGAGGGCCTCTTTTAGTTCAGTGTCACTCGGTTTCATCGTTTGCGTTCTCATTGTCCTTGCGTCTCTTACGCAACCATTCCCCTTGACGCTTTAATACATGGCGGATCAGTATGTCACGATCTGGCTCACGGATACCTGAAAAGCAGACGCGTACAAAATACGACTCATCTACATCATCCATCTCTTCATTTTTAGTACACTCAATAACATCAGCATATATCATCATGCCTGTCATATCTGGCAGCAATAAAAGCTTGAGCTCCAGTACAGCCCCCTTTTTGCATGATTCAGAAGCATTAAAAGCCATTCCTCCAGCGCTGATATTAACGGCTTTGGAGGTCTGATTTGAGACATCCTCTTCCTGAAGCAGAAAGGCTCGCCCAAGAATATTGAGTTTTCGATCCAGTATCTTAATGCATGCCGCTACATCTGGCGTTGCACCTTCAATACGACGAAGCTGCACAACCATCTGCTGTGACATGGATGTGAAGCTGCTCATCACAGTAAAATTAGAACCTGCCCCAGTCTTTAGTCGCTCTATAAGCGCAGGTAATTCCTCTTCCGACACTAAGCGATAATTCAGCTTCACTCTGTCATTAATGCGAAAATAACTTCTCCGCTCATCGTGCTCCGGCAGGATATTCTCATCATTCATGAGCTATAAATCTCACTAAACATGTTAGATCAGCTCCTCTACACTGATTACTTCGTCTATTTGAACATCCTCATTCACATCAATATCGCTTTCTTGTGTCTCATCTTCTGACGCAGGTGCCGGCGCAACAGCAGGCTCAGCATCTTTAGTTGCCTCCACTTCTGCCTCGATGACAGAGGGCTTCATATCCTCTAAGCCTGTAGCAGGAATCAGCACTTCAACTTCAACCTCAATATCCGCATTTGGCACTTCAGGCTGCTGTTCTTCCGTAACAACTGGCGCTTCCGTTGGTGCTAAAGGCGCTAGTTCAACTATAGCTTTATTTTCAACAACATTATCTGGCTTAACAACACTCTCTGGCTTAACCACAACAGGATCTTCAAGCACTTCATCTTTTACACGCTTGATAATCAACTCTACACGCCGGTTAAGCGCCCGGTTTTCAGGCGTATCATTTGGAGCCAATGGATCAGATTCTGCATGACCTTCAAGTAGGAAACGTTCTGGATCCAGCGTTGGGTCTGTCAATAATGCATGCACTACAGTGACAGCTCGCGCCGTTGACAGCTCCCAGTTAGAACGAAACCGACTTGTGGAGATCGGTTTATTATCCGTATGCCCTGCTACTATAACCTTGCCTGGTCTGGTCGAAATGGCAACAGCAATGCGATCCAAAACATCCATAAATCCAGGATGGAGATCTGCACTTCCAGAAGCAAAAGAACCTTTTTCATTGATACGAATAATGACATTGGTATCTACCACTTCAACCGTTACCATGCCTTCATCAATCTCTTTCTTCAATGCCTTTCTTAATTCTTCAGCCTGGTCTTCCACCTCTGCTTTTATAGCTGCTTCAACAGCATCCACCACATCTTGATCTATAATCGCTGTCTCTTTGTTCTCCTCTTCACTCTCATCCTTTGGGCCATCATTAACTTCCAAACGCTCTTTCTCTTCCTCTGTTGTCTCCTGTCTTATCTGATTCACTATGGTTGGATCTGAGATAGAAGCACTAAACTCTAATTTAACAACACTAATCCCTTTCACCGTATCAACTGAGACTATCTCTTTCTGTACACCAAAAGCATCTTTTATAGATTCCGCCATCTTCTTAAATCGAATGGCATCAATCTCAGCAAAAGACAATAACAAGATAAAAAAGCACATCAATAGCGTCATCATGTCAGCAAAGGTAGCCAGCCAACCAGGCAGGCCCTCTTCACATTCACACTCTTCTACATCTGCTTCTTCCGACACTTTTTTATCCTTTTACCAAAAATAAGACTTATTCTTCATCATCTTCTGATGGGCGTTTGCCCGCCGGTAAATAGGTAGAGAGCAACTGTTCAAGCACTCGGGGATTCATGCCTTCCTGAATACCACCAATCGTTTCCATAATCAGTTTTCTATTAAGCTCCTCCATCTCACTCGAACGTATAAGCTTGTTTGCAATAGGCTGTGCAAAACAGTTTGCAATAATAGAACCGTAGAGGGTGGTCAATAAAGCAACTGCCATCGCTGGCCCAATACTGGCTGGATCTGACATATTAGCCAGCATCTGAATCAAGCCAATAAGGGTGCCGATCATCCCCATAGCAGGCGCCACAACAGCCATATTTTTGAACATTGTGATACCTACTTTATGCCGTTGAATGGTTTGATTAATATCCTTAGTTAACATTTTCTTAACCAGGACAGGATCATGCCCATCGACACAGAGACCTATTCCTTTATGCAGAAAAGAGTTTGAGATCTCCTGACTCTCCAATGCCAGCAAACCATTCTTTCGTGCAATATCTGCTAGCTGAACAGCCTCTTCAATCACCTCCAGTGAATCATAGGTCTGATAGAAAAATGCCTTTAAAGCAATGCCAAACGACGCCAAAAACTCCTTCATTGGCACCTGCATCAAAACAACAAAGGTTGTACCGCCCACCACAATCAATACGGACGGGACATTTACAAACATCATCATATCGCCACCCGTTACGATGGCGGCAACGATGATGCCAAAACCACCCAGCATGCCGATTAGAGTTGCAATATCCAACTGCTCTACTCCCCTTAATTATCCAAAATTCACAGTTACCAATTTGGCATTAGGATCTAAATTTATCATTCAGTACATGTTGTAAATGATAGCGGGTAGCACCTTAAAAACTTTAATTCATAATTTGAGTTTTGACGTTTATCATGCAGGGCAGTAATTGCATTTATCAGGAGCATTAATTGTGCCTGCACAACAAAAAAGCATTTTAATAACAGGATGTTCCAGCGGAATTGGTCTCTGCGTGGCACACAACCTCAAAAGCCGTGGTTACCGGGTTTTTGCCACTGCACGCAACGAAAAGGATGTTAATAGATTATTAGCCGATGGCTTGGAAGCACTGCAGCTAGACCTGCAAGATGGCAAAAGCATTCAACGGGCAGTCGACACCATCCTCACACACACCAATGGCCAGCTTTATGCCTTATTCAACAATGGAGCCTACGGGCAGCCTGGCGCAGTAGAGGATATCTCTACCGATGTTTTGCGCGCCCAATTCGAGACCAATCTATTCGGCTGGCATGAACTGACCCGTCGTATAATTCCCATCATGCGAAAGCAGGGAGAGGGACGCATTATTCAGAATAGCTCTGTACTGGGGTTTGTGGTCATGGCCTACCGCGGAGCCTACAATGCCAGCAAATTTGCCCTTGAAGGCCTAACTGACACCCTGCGCCTAGAACTACACGATAGTGGCATACATGTATGCCTGATTGAGTCAGGCCCAATCGAAAGCCGATTCAGAGCCAATGCCTATGCCATGTGGAGACAAAACATTGATGCTACGAATAGCATCCATCAGGCGCAATATCAGATGATGGTTCAGCGACTGGAAAAAGAGGGGCCTGCCGCCCCATTCACCCTACCACCAGAGGCTGTACTGAAAAAGGTCATTCACGCTCTGGAGAGCCCACGACCAAAAGCCAGGTATTACGTCACCTTCCCTACTCACCTATTTGGCACACTCAAGCGGCTGTTGACAACACGGGCATTGGATCGTTTGCTGCTAAAAGCATCTGGCGGCGGATCTAGATAAGATCAATAAATCCCACCAAATTACGACAGGTCACCTGCAAAATACCGAGTCAGAAACTCATCAAAATGGAGGTTGTCGGACGTTTCAATCTCCAGCTGGCGCTGCTGTGATAATGCCGTCTCCCGCTCATAGAAGGCTTGCATATCTGAAGACAAATCCAGGCCACATAAATACTCTTTATGCTCCTGTGAAGTACGCCTGGCAAAGTGGAAAAAAGCTTCGTTATGCTGCTGCATTTGAGCCAGGATACGAGCTGATGGCGTACAATCCGGATCACGTACCGCCTCCATACTGTCTGTTAATGCCTGCTGATAGGGTTGCTGTGGGTCATTAGCATCCAATTGCTCGCAGATTGCCCGCATGCCATCACATAATTCAATTGCCCAATCTTTTAACCGGATCTGCTTATTAGCACGCTGCAATTTAAGCTGTGGGTCGCGTCCCTGATGTGCTGTTTTAAGTAGATTGCTGCTATTCGCCTGTTGCTCCAGGTCATCTATTGGTGGGCTATCCTGCAGCAAGCAAAAGAGCATAAATGATTCTATAAAACGAATCTGTTGTTCACTGATGCCCATCGGATCAAATACATTCACATCCATTGAGCGCAGCTCAACATAACGCACACCGCGCTGATCCAGTGCCTTAAAAGGCATCTCATACAGCGTTGGCACCTGTTTGGGACGAACAGTACTGTAGTACTCATTCTCAATCTGGAGAATATTGGTATTTAACTGTTCATAGTGCCCATTAACTTTAACGCCAATGCTCTCCCACAAAGGACATGGGGTATCAATAGCATGCTTCAGTGATGAAATATAGGCAGCCAGGCTATTGTAATTGGACTTAACCCCTACCCCCTTCTCTTTGCTATTGGTATAGCCTATATCCCCCATGCGTAACGAAGTTGCATAAGGCTCAAAATAGGTAAACGCATCAAACTCTTGCAGATCGGTTGAGCATCCATTAAGGAAGCTTTTACAGATAGCAGGCGATGCACCAAAAAGATAAGGGATCAGCCACCCAAAACGCTGCAAGTTACGGATCAGGCCAAAATAGGCATCATCAATGAAATCTCTGATAGGCCGCTTATCCTGTTCAATTTCCTGGAAAACCGGCCAAAAGTGTTCAGGTACAGAGTAGTTATAATGCACACCTGCGATTACTTGCATCATCCGGCCATAACGATGGCCAAGCCCCCGGCGGTATACCGTCTTCATGGTGCCAATATTCGATGCACCATATTCTGCAATCGGTATGTGCTCACCACCAGCCAAGACACAGGGCATACTGGCTGCCCATAAAAGTTCATCACCAAGGTGCTGATAGGCAAAAACCTGCGTATCTCTAAGAAATGAGAGCAACTCAGGTATGTTATTGATAGGCGGCGTTATAAACTCTGTTAGCGCCTCTGAGTAATCAGTAGTGATATAGGGATGTGTCAGTGCAGAACCCAATGATGCGGGGTGCGCAGTAGTGGCAATCATCCCCTCAGGGGAGACCCGCAGGCTCTCCTTTTCCAAACCAATCTGCCCATGCTGCAACAAATGTGGCTGTCTGGAATTAACGAAGTAAGCCAAGCGCTTTTCAACAGCTTGAGACAAAAATTAGAACCCTATAAAAAACACAGTAAAAAGACGTGAATATCAGTACGGGATAGAACCGGAATTATAACGCAGGATTTGGTTTTCTAGGTTGGCAATTTTCGACGCCAAAGCAGCTATGGTTTTAGCTTTCTACATGCCTGATCTTGGCAGCAACCAATAACCAAACCCCAAGTCTATTGGATCAACAACCAGCAGTACTCAAAATACAATCTTGCGTAGAACCCGCCATTTTTTCTGCTTTACCAAGCTGCACCACTGCAGCATGCGATCCCTGTAGGCCAATAAAGTCAGCAAGAATATGAGCTGCTTCATTTACCATAATCTGCTCAATTCCTTCCTCATCATCATTATGGTCACTAGCTACATCTGCCTTATCGTCACTGTGATCCAGTTTAGCAAGCGGTTTCAACCCTTTTGAAATGCGATAGCGGTTTCGGTTCTCTCTAATTTTTTCATCCCGCTCATTCCATTTTGCTCTGCGCTGTTTTTCCAGCAAAGTTACCGTGTGCTGTTCACTAACTGCCCGAATCAGCTCCTCTTCTTCTTGCAGCATGCGAAATCCAGCATCTGATTTGATGCGTTTAAGGTGTCGTTCTTTTAGATAAGTCGGATCAGCTGCGTTTTCTGCTTTAAATGGCGCAGCCTCTATCTGCGCCCATGGAAGTGCATTTTCCAGTGAGCGCTCCCCATGATCCTGTGCATTGGATGCTGTAGGGAAAATAATATCAGGCACCACACCGCGAAATTGGGTGCTGCCGCCACTGACACGGAAAAACTGAGCCATAGTCAGACGCAACCGCCCCAGCTCCTCTGTTCCAGCTGTAACCAATCGATCCAGATCAATCAGCGTCTGCACAGTGCCTTTACCAAAAGTCGGTTCACCAATAATAATCCCCCGACCGTAATCCTGAATGGCTCCTGCAAAGATTTCAGATGCCGAAGCACTGTTACGGTTAACCAGCACAGCAAGCGGCCCACTATAGGCAATTTTTGGATCTGGATCTGACTCAACCTCTACCTTCCCCAGGGTATCCTTTACCTGCACCACTGGGCCAGACGCAATGAACAGACCTGTCAGTTCAGTTGCCTCCGCTAGCGAACCCCCACCATTTTGGCGTAGATCAATCACTACGCCATCCACACCTTCACTGCTTAATTCGGCCAGTAGTTTCCGTACATCGCGGGTTGTACTACGGAAGTCCTTATCACCTCTGGAGTAAGCCCGAAAATCACGATAAAAGGTTGGGACATCAATCACGCCAATACGGCGTTTTTCCATGCCACCAAGCCCTTCAATAATGCTCTTTTTTGCTGCCTGCTCTTCCAGCTTAATCTTATTTCGCACAATGGTGATGGTTTTTGAAGGATCCCCCATGGTTGCATCTTTTGGCAGGACTTGTAGGCGTACAACACTCCCTTTAGGGCCACGAATCTGCTCTACAACATCCTGTAACCGCCAACCAACAACATCGATAATTTCTTTATCACCCTGAGCAACACCGGTTATTCGATCACCCGACTTTATCTGCCCATTAAGGTCTGCTGGCCCGCCGGGAACAACACTCTGCACAACAGTATGTTCATTTTTAACGCTAAGAACCGCCCCTATTCCCTCTAGTGAGAGCCGCATACTGATATCAAAGTTCTCAGAGAGGCTCGGCGACATATAAGAGGTATGAGGCTCAAGGCTCAAGGTGTAGGCATTTATAAAAAGCTGGAACACATCATCAGCGTTCAATTGGTTGGTTCGCCTTACAATACCGGCATACCGCTCACGTAACGTTTTACGAATGGCTTTATCATCTTTATCCGCCATGCGCAGATTCAGCACATCATTCTTTACTCGTTTACGCCAGAGTATATCCAACTCATCTTGGCCAGAAGTCCAAGGTGCCTCACTCCTGTCAAAGCGATACTCTTCATCCTTAGTGAAATCAAACTTTTCATCCAAAAGCTGAAGCGCCAATTCTACCTGCTGATTTACCCGCTTGCGATAGATACGAAAAATCTTAAAGGCGGGGTCAAGCTGCGCCTGCTTTAAGGCATCATCCAGTTCATTTTCATAGGCAGAAAAGAGATCTACATCTTCACGCATAAAAAAACTACGATTAGGATCCAATGTATCGAGATAGCGCTCCAGCATCTGGCTGGAGAGTGCATCATCTAAATCAATGTCCCGGTAATGATACTTACTGATAACATCAGTAATAACGACAGTAGATTGCCGGTGGGATCTGTGTGGATAGAGATCATCAGTAGAAACTTCTGTAACAACAGCCCCTACCGGCAAACTCATTGCCAGCAACAAGAATAGAAACAAACCTTTACGCAGCTTCATAAACTACCTTCTCATGAAATTAGTGTCAGCTCGACTTATAGGCTTTTCAATAGGTTACTGACTCTCATGGATATAAGTCTAGCATGTGCTCAGCTATAACGGAGAAAAAAGGGGGTCTAAGTTCCTGGAGCAATGAGACATAGCCCTCATCTTCTGGGCAAATAAACCCATGGCGCACCAAGAAGTCTATAACCACCAAGTTACAGTTAAGCTTGAATTCTGCTGTATCACGCACGACATCTATGACTTTTTCAACCGGCCACAGGGAAAACGATTCAACTTCACCATCGGTACATTGGGGCTGAAAATCAGGTGATAGTTCCAAATCGTAGCAATAAAGTGTGTCAGGCTTGTAACCCTGCACTGTTTCGGCACTATAGGTTACTGCTCCCACTGGCCGAGCAGATGCAGCCAGTTCTGGAGGGATACCAGCCTCCTCCCAGCACTCTTTTTTCAGGTTATCCTGCAGGCTAATACCGTACGGCAACCCACCTGCAACCAAATTATCAAGCTTACCAGGGAAATTACGCCGATCTGCTGAACGCTTTGCCACCCACAGCTTCATACCCTGCTCACTACGCACAAAGCCATTGATATGCTGACCAAAAGCACGCACGCCAAAATAGGGGGCCGCAGCCCGATCAATCAAAAACAGCCCCTGCTCCCGTATTGTGGCTGTTGCCACATACTGCTCACCATGCAGATGAGTTAACACGCATTTATCTACCAACTCAGGCAAAACTTCTGCAATCGCTTGGGTGCGCGTATCAAAAGTATTGAACTCTGCAGCCAACCCAACACTTTCATCAGAAACCACAAACAGATTTGGCCATTCACGCAACAGTTGAGAAAAACTCTGCTTTATCTGACCCACAACTACACCGTCTACTATAAATGGCACAAAACCAGAGGGATCAAAATTGTTACAGGCTCGAATATGGTCAAAATAACTCACTGATAAATTTCCACTTTTATTAGCATAACCGCAATCATCAACCATTCCTGGAATAAATAACCAGCAAGAGAGGGACAAGCAATAATGCATTTATTAAATTGCAGCATGCTCCCAGAAGTGCCCTCTATTTTATTTAATGAGCATAGAGGTTATTAGATTTCTTTGAGCAAGAGATTACTGCCAAGAGCACGTATGTTGGCTCATTGTATGATGTTATCTTGGACTTCTCTACATGAAATCCGTCCCCATACACTCTTTATAAGTTATGCTCTGTATTCTGAATATTACAAAAACAAGCACTTTATAGATTTTAAAAAAGAAGGAGGAATCTGCACTTTTTAACACTCTGAATAGTCAGCAGGCCATGAAATCACATCTTTAACGATGCTACTGGAATACCACCCTACCTGTTAGCAATTAGCTTTCTGCTTACTATTCCCTCTTAAATACACCACAAACCAAAGCAGCACATGGATATAGAAAGCATTCTAATTCTGACTGTAATGATTTTTGTAGCTTCAACGCTTTATTCATCAGTTGGTCATGCTGGTGCTTCCGGATATTTGGCGGCAATGGCACTTTTTAGCATGGCACCATTGGAAATGAAGCCTACTGCACTTGCTCTTAACGTGCTTGTTGCTGTTATTGCCACCACAAAATATCTGCGTGCAAATCGTTTCTCATGGCCACTATTCTGGCCATTTGCCCTTATCTCTACACCATTTGCCTATCTAGGCGGCCTGTTGAACCCACCTGCCATCTATTACAACCCAATCATTGGTGCCGTTTTAATCTATGCAGCCTGGCACATTGTTAAGGATGCCAACAAACCCATTTACACGCCTCAGCCACCCCACATTTTGGCTATTGCTATATCCGGTGCTGGACTTGGATTCCTTTCAGGATTAACTGGAATTGGAGGTGGGATATTTTTAAGCCCACTGCTCATCACTTTTCACTGGGTTGAGGCAAAAAAAGTATCTGGCATCACCTCTGCCTTTATTCTGGTTAATTCAACGGCAGGTCTGATTGGCTTTCTTGCATCAAGCACACCACAATTACCTGATGGATTGCCCTTCTGGGCTGCAGCAGCAGCTATTGGTGGTTTTATTGGTGCAGGGTATGGCAGCAAACATTTTGGAAATCCTGCCACCAAATACCTGCTTGGCCTGATACTTCTAATAGCAGGCATAAAGATGGTGATGCCATAGCAGTACCTAATAGCACATAATGGGCTATTTTTTATATGGTATCAGCACTTCATTTCCAATAACTGCCTTGATGAAACTTAGACCATGACTACCTGCACTTTCATGAATCTTTGCCATACTTGCTGCCTTCTATTTCACACTTTTCACTGCAACAAGCGTGCGAGCTGAAGGGAGCTGGTTGATTGATAAATTCATGGCTGCCAAGCAACAAAATAGTTTGGCTAACATACAAATTATAATCACAAAAACAAGGCCACTATCACCGCTGAGATCAAGCAAATTCTGAACGAAATCGGCGCAGACAATATATCAATCAACGGCGGATACAAAAAATTGCCGGAGATATGCACAAGAAAGCAGTAGAGATACAGCAGAGTCGGCGAGTAGATAAGATAAGCATTCTGTCTGGAACAGAAGCAATTGTTTTAGTGTGGTGCCCGGGGCCGGAATCGAACCGGCATGGTCGCAATGACCGGCGGATTTTAAGTCCGCTGCGTCTACCAATTTCGCCACCCGGGCAACGCGGGCATTATATAGATAAATATAATCTGGCGAAATAGACAATAGAGTAAAACGAATAACAATACAGTGATAAAAACAACAGGCAACTGCTCTTGGGATTATCGATTAACAGCTCAGAAGAGCTCCGCATTAACCCAGATATGCACCAAGACGCTGGCAATATAGCCCAAAGCGATAGCAGGCGCCCATTTCAGATGGCCAAAGAAGGTATATTTACCTCGCGCCTGCCCCATTAAAGCAACACCAGCCGCAGAGCCTATCGACAGCATACTGCCGCCCACACCCGCTGTAAGTGTAACCAGCAACCACTGTCCCTGAGACATATCAGGGTTCATACTGAGCACAGCAAACATCACAGGGATGTTATCCACAACAGCAGAGAGCACACCGACCATTATATTAGCTGGAGTAGCTGACCAAGCATCACTGAGTCCAAACGCAACCCCCCAATCGGTATACATAACCTGCGAGGTAATACTCAAATAACCTATCTGCCCTAAAGCGCCAACACAAAGTATGATTCCGTAAAAAAAGAGCAACGTATCCCACTCAGCCCGAGCAATCTTGTTAAATATATCAAACGGGACAAAGTCACCAACCACACCCTTGTCATCATCATAAGACTTCATATCCAGCTTGGGTAAGTGGGTCTTTTTCAAGTAGTAACCATAGAATTGCAGATAAGCCAAGCCAGTCATCATGCCCAACACAGGCGGCATATGCAGGAAATTGTGAAAGCTGACAGCCGTAATAATGGTTGCTAAAAACAGGCACATAATCACAACAGCACCACGCTTCATAGCCACAGTTTCATCAGAGGCTTCGGGGTGTGCCTGGGGAACAGCAAAATGCATGATTGCCGCTGGGACTACAAAATTAACAGCCGATGGAATAAATAGAAGGAAGAAAGTCCAAAAATCAACAATGCCTTTCTGCCAAACCATTAAAGTAGTGATATCCCCAAAGGGACTAAAGGCACCGCCGGCATTAGCTGCAACCACGATATTGATGCAACTTAGTCCAACAAACTTTTTATTATCCGCTCCCACAGCCAGGATGACCGCACACATCAGGAGTGCCGTTGTAAGATTATCGGCAATAGGAGAGAGAAAGAAGGCAATCCAGCCTGTAATCCAAAAAAGCTGGCGATAATTAAAACCTTTACGCACTAACCATGAACGCAGCGCATCAAAGACAGCGCGCTCATCCATCGCATTGATATAAGTCATCGCCACAAGCAGGAAGAGAAATAGCTCGGCATACTCTAATATATTATGCCGAACAGCGGCTTCTACGGTATGGGTATCTCCATGCTGGATATATACCGCAGCCACAATGCCCCACATAATGCCGGCGGCAAGTATGACGGGTTTTGATTTACGCAGATGAGTAAACTCCTCTGCCATCACCAAACCATAGGCCACTACAAAGAGAAGCAGTGCAATATACCCGACAGCATGGTTTGTCAGATCAATAAAAGCACCGTCTGCTGAAGCCCACACATTTCCTGGCAAAAACAGCCCCAACAAGAGCGCACTAAAAGATGAGCCACATAGTGTCACACCGTGTTTTTGTGTCATAAAAAAGCCTCAAATACTGATCTGTTTCTCAAACTGTAGCACACAGTATTAAAACAGAAAATCCAACCTCTGTACTCAGCCAGCACACTCATATGCAGCAATAAACCAGGAGGAGAAAAACTATTGAATGCAGAGCAGTACAAATGACAAGGTTAAGCAAACCTATAGAAAAAGGAGATTGCTTAAATCATCCATGAAAACTGATTGCTGGCCTGGCTATACCTCTCCGGCAGTCCAATCTGTACGCAATATTGGTTGGCTTTCAATTTAAGATGCTCAGCCAGCTTATTTACATCCTTGCCAAAACCACTCTGTAAAGGAGAGCGATGCAAAGTCCCAATTTCCATCACCACTGCACGGTGAATCATCTCTGCCAATTCTACTTTAAAAGCAGGTGCCCACAAAGCGGGATTATCAAGTTTTATCTGGTTAATGACATCAACACCAAACGCTATGTGTGCATATCTATCTTGCAGAATTTGCTTAAACTGCCTACTTGTCCCCACCATTTTATTGCTTTGCTCCATAGCAAGCATCTGAATAAACCGTATATAAAAAAAGACCCCTTTAAATATGATATAAAACGCCACCAGCTCTTTGATCAACTTTTGACTATCTAAAGCCGTATTAGGCTCAAAGTACGGATTTCTTAAATGCCTGGTAAGCGGCTGAATCCATTCGGCTTTACGTATAGAAGCGGGCACATGATGGCTTGTATAAAATTCCTCATCACACTCAAGATCAAGCGTATCAATAATATATCGACAGGCCCGCATATGAAGCGCCTCCTCAAAGGCTTGCCGCAACATATACTGACGGCATTCATGGCAGGCAATATGCTGATAGATGGCCAGTACCAAATTATTAGCCACCAAGGTATGTACCGCTGAAAACAGCCCCAGATTCTTTATTAAAAGTATGCGTTCATCATAACTAAGATCATTACCGCCAACCCACAACAGAATATCTTCATCCATAGCAATACTGTAGGGCGCCCACTCTCTTGAGTAGACCTGAGCATAGTGTTGTTCTGCCCAGTCATAGGCATAAACGGGGCAACTGGGCTGCACATTGATAAGACGTGATCCTGCTCTTTTTCTGCGACTATAACTACCTTCATAACCTTCACCGGCTTCAGCCACCACATTGGTAAAAGGCGGTGAGACATAAGAAGAGCACCACTCACCCATTTCCTGCTCCCCAATTGGCATATAAAGGTCTTCTAAACTTGGCATATCGACATCCTTAGCGTGGTGCTTCCACAGAGATTATTTTCAATGTTAAGCACGCATAAAACATGCAATTAAAAGTAGTAGCAAATAGTGTAAAAAACAACAAAGAACCCAATATATAAGAAAAAAAAAACATCAAACCACTATATCTTGTGGATAAGAGGGTGGTAAAAATATGTATTATTTGTGCATAACTTGTGCATAACTATGCAATAAATCCCCCAGCACACTAGGAGTGAAGTCTATAAAAAGCTTTTAACCCAAATAGATAGAAAACATAGTTGATGACAGCATACAGGAGAGGAAAGAAGATGAAGGATTTACAAATCACCTACTTGCAAACACAAAGGCGGGTATACAATATATTAAGCAGAACTGCTGATCGAAACAAAGCGCCTTCCTTGGCAAACAACATTCTTTACTGCTTTGAAGCAAACTCCAGCATCCGCTGAATAGGAATTACTGCACGTTCACGGGTAGCCTCATTAATATGAATTTCATTGCTTCCGGTTTTTAACGCGACTTCCAGATTTTGCAGCGCATTCATTGCCATCCAGGGACAATGACCACAGCTTTCACAGGTTGCACCATGGCCAGCCGTTGGTGCCTCAATAAGCACTTTATCGGGTGCCATTAGCGCCATTTTGTGGAAAATCCCATCATCAGTGGCAACAATAAATTCCTCATTATCCATGGTAGTTACCGCATTAATAAGCGCTGTGGTAGACCCAACCACATCAGCCTGCTCAATAACATCAGAGGGCGACTCAGGATGCACCAGTACTGCTGCGTCAGGATGTAGTTTACGTATTCGCTCCAATGCCACTGACTTGAACTCTTCATGTACCACACAAGAGCCTTCCCACATCAACATATCAGCTCCTGTGATGCTCTGAATATAGTGACCAAGGTGTCTGTCAGGTGCCCAGAGAATTTTCTCTCCCTTCTCTTTCAGGTGCTGGACAATGGGCAGGGCAATGCTTGAGGTCACCATCCAATCAGCACGCGCTTTTACCGCTGCACTGGTATTGGCATAGACAACGACAGTATGGTCTGGGTGGGCATCACAAAAAGCGCCAAATTCATCTGGAGGACAACCTTCATCCAGGGAGCATGTCGCATTGAGATCCGGCATTAGAATACGTTTTTCAGGGCTGAGGATTTTGGCCGTTTCTCCCATAAAACGGACACCCGCCACAACCAAAGTAGATGCATCATGCGCATGACCAAAACGGGCCATTTCGAGCGAGTCTGATACACAACCACCGGTCTCCTCTGCCAGATCCTGAAGGTCACCATCGGTGTAATAGTGCGCAACAAGTACGGCATTTTTCTCCGCCAACAGCTGTTTGATACGCTCTTTAAGCGCCTCTTTTTCACTCTCTTCAAGTAAAGGCCATTCTGGGTGCTTTGGCACCTCAAAAGCACGTTGTTGTTTTGCTGTATCTTGCGCAATTTTACTACTTGTGGTCATAACGACTCTCTATTGTCATTTAAGACTAAAAAACAGCATGTTTGATCGTCTTATTTAATAATATCAACCCGCTCTGGGTTTTTTAGCTGGTACACTCGAGCCGGACGGTGGTTTCCAGTTCGGCGTAATTCACCAGTCTCTTCAATCTGCTTCAATGATAATATTTTTTTGCGGAAATTCCGTTTATCCAAATGTTCATTGAGCAAAATTTCATACACAGCTTGCAGTTCACTCAGGGTAAAAGTTTCTGGCATGAACTGGAAGGCAATCGTAGAGTAATCCAATTTTGCAGCAAGTCTGCTCTGTGCCAAGGCAATAATTTGCTGATGATCAAAAGCCAGGGGCGGCATCTGATCCAATGTAAACCATTGCGCATCAGCAGCATCACTCGCCGCCTTAAGTTGCAGTCGATCCGAAGGTACCAGTGCGTAGTACGTAACACTAATAATGCGCTCACGAGGGTCACGGTTAGGCATCCCAAAGGTGTAGAGTTGCTCAAGATAAACACCACTGATACCCGTCTCTTCCTCTAGCTCACGCTTGGCACAAGCTTCCAGATCTTCATCAATATCCAAAAAACCACCAGGCAGCGCCCACATACCCTGATAGGGTTCTCCGGCACGCTGCACCAACAACAGTGTGAGCTGCTGATCACGTATCGTGAATACAGCAACATCTGTAGTTACAGCCGGGTGTGGATATTGATAACAGTGTTGATTGGCCACAACGATTAAGGCTTGATCTGTTTTTTAGAAAACCAAAACATAGTGTTAAAAATACACAATGTCAATAAAACATGCCCCAGCCACTAGCAAAAAGCAGTTTGCAGAGATTATTTTCAACATTTATCAAAAAAATTGAGCCATGTGATTGGATCTCTTCATCCAGTAGTAAAGAAATTACAGCTGGGTTTCCCAGCACTTTATTTAATGCGGACAGTTAACTTATTGAAGTTAAAAAGAAAAGATTCAACCACTAAATCTTTGAGATAACTGCCGGTATTAGCTTGGTGGTTCGCAACACCCTACAACATCAGAAACTGTTAGATTTGCTTTGTACTAAAATATCGGTAGCTTCATGCGCCAAATATAACAATCAAAACCAACAACCTTTTTACCGTACAATGAAGCCACCGGATCTAAAAACATAGCAATTAACAGCAAACTTATGACCGAAAATAGAGAGGCATCAAAACTCGTTGTGGCTATATCATCCAGAGCATTGTTCAATCTGGATGATTCGCATAAGATTTTTGAAACCCAAGGCATCGAGGCCTACTGTAAATTTCAAATCACCCATGAGGATGACATTCTAAAACCAGGCGTAGCTTTTCCACTCGTAGAAAAACTACTAAAGCTTAACAAGAAGCTTGCTGGTTTGGCCTCAGTAGAAATCATACTGCTCTCCCGTAACAGTGCAGACACTGGACTTAGAATTTTTAATTCAATACAGCACCATAACCTGTCCATAACTCGTGCCGCATTTACCGGAGGCTCCAGCACCTATAGTTATGCAAAAGCCATGGGGGCACACCTCTTCCTTTCGGCCAACACAGGTGATGTCAACAGTGCATTAGAATCCGGCCTTGCAGCAGCTACCATACTCCCATCAAATACAGAATCTTCTAAAGCCTCATCTGGACAGCTGCGTATTGCCTTTGATGGCGATGCGGTACTATTTTCTGATGAGGCTGAGCGGGTCTTCAAAACAGAGGGACTGGATGCTTTTACAGCAAGTGAAAAAGCATCAGCACATACACCATTATCTGGCGGCCCATTTAAAGGATTTCTAGCCGCCTTACACCAAATACAATCATCGGCTTCTGCAGATAACTCACCTATCCGCACTGCGCTAATCACGGCTCGTGCAGCCCCAGCTCATGAACGCGTCATTAGAACCTTGCGTGCATGGAATATTCGTATTGATGAAGCCCTGTTTTTAGGGGGCATGAATAAAGGAGAGTTTTTGGAGGCCTTTGGAGCAGACTTCTTTTTTGATGACCAAAAAGGGCACTGTGACTCAGCGCGCCAGCATGTGCCTACAGGCCACGTACCTCATGGTATTGCAAATGATTAATCATTCAGCGCCACTAAAATTAAAGGCAATGGTAGGTGATGGCTCTTGTAAAAAATACCCTTGGATATAATTAACGCCCACTGTCCACAATACGGCCAGACTATTCGCATCCTCAACTGCCGTAGCAATAGTTTTAATGCCATGATCCTGAATACTGGCGTTGATCTCTGTTAACTCATCCTGTTTACCTTGTTTAGCTGCAAGGTTTTCTACAAACGATGCATCCAATTTTACAAAATCAATTGGTAAACGTTTAAGAATAGGTTCTGATTTTAGAGATAATCCAAAATGCGTCACTGCAATTTGGCATTTGATTTTCTTCAATCCGTTTATAACGGCTTTAGCTTCCTGTGTATGCGCACGCAGATCAGCTTCACGAATCTGAAATGTCAGCCAAGCACCTTTTGCCTGCGCCTCGCGCAAGCTATCGCATATCATTAATAGCGTTGATGGATCTACAATACTGGCACTGGATAGCGTAATAAAAAAGTTTACCTTGCGCCCTTCTTTACGCTGCTTGGTTAACTCCTGAATGGCATGTTTGATAACCCAACAATCCACATCGACCATCATTCCTGATGCTTCAGCCTCTTCAAATATATTTGCAATTTTTATCTCTTTATTATCTTTATCCAGCAGACGAGCCATTACTGCGTAATTCTCTCTTGAGTCTCCCTGCAAACTAACCACCGATTGGTATAATAAACGCATTCGATCATCGTCTAATGACTCCTTGATCAAACCTTTTATATCAATCGTTACCTCTTCACTCTCTTCTTGCTTTTGCTCTACGCTGCTTTCTTGCACCTCATCCAAGACTTCATTGTCTTCATATCCAGGCAGCGCGGCATCCGAGTCATAGATTGAAAACTGGTTGCCACCATTAGTCCTTGCCACTTCACAGGCAAAATAAGCATGATCTATGAAATCCTGGCTTGCAGTTTCACCTTCAGAATAAGCAATACCAATGCTGCAGGTTGGATTAGTAGCGTAATCATGTGGCTCTGTGAATTGCTTATCCAGCGCTTTACAAATACGCTTAGCTAGCTCTTCAGCTTCACAGTTTTTTGAACATGGACTTAATATGGTGAAAGAGTGATCACAAAAACGCGCTAGAATTTCATTTTTGCTTACCGCTTTAGCAAGAATGTCTGCAACTGCTTTGAGAAGCGCATCACCTGCAGCAATCCCGGTAGAACTTCGAATTGCTTGAAATTGATCAATACTGATATATAAAAGGCAGGAAGCACCAGCTGGCTCATGAAAATGCTTTATTGCCTGATCCAGTTTTTTTGAGAAAAATGAACGGTTATAGAGGCTGGTTTGTGAATCTTGCAGACTAAGAAGCTCTAGCTTTTCTTCAAGCTCCTTCTTTCTGGATTGGTCACGAATGATGATCTGTGTACAAGGCTCATCATCAATACTGGCATTGGAAAACTCCATCTTTGCATCAAATGCATCACCACTACTGCTCTGACATTTTACATCTAGTTCAGAAATACCACTCTTTTCAGGCAACTCTCGCAGGAAACCTTTAAACTTTTTATGGTCACTTGGTGCAACCATATCCATAATCGGTAGCCCTGCAATATCCTCCACATCAAGATTGCCGAACATCCCCAGATAAGCAGCATTTGCACCAACATGCATACCCTCATGAATATAGGCAATTGCATTCTGAGAATTTTCTATAAGTGAAGCGCAGCGTTGTTCTGATTCTTGCAGCTGCCGTTTCATGCCACACAGCTGCTGTCGAATTCTAAGGTCATTCAGCTCACGCTTTACTACACGCTGCAAGCGTTGCAGGTCATTTTGCGGGATAACATCTCTAATCTCTTGATCAGTGATTATTTGCCCTTCATTTTCAATGCCATCCGGATGTAAGACAATAAATGGCAGATCCCGCTTAGTCTGCATACAAATTTTGTATGCATCAGATAGCGCTATATTCCCATCATTACAAGCGTAGAGTGCCATATCAAATTCTGCTTTGCTCAGCACATCGACTAAATCACGCTCCTGATCAATTCTTTTGGCATGAACTGCCAACCCCGCATTTCGTAAAGTACTAATGCGCATTTCCGAGTCATCCCGTGATGGATCAATGATCAGTAAATTGATTGGTGCATTAGTTGGCATATAGATGATTATCAATAAGGGTGTGTAACTCTAAAGATCTGCCAATTATATTGCATTTCTTGTGCTGGCATACTGCTTCTTTATCAAAAAAACCAATAGTTACTCACTCAACATATTTAGCTTCACAAGGCATCAGATCACACAACCACTGAGCAATAACACATAAACCAGCAAAACACAACGACAACCCATTGACTATAAACGAAATTATTAGCAACGACTAAAAATCACAGCAATGACAAGTCAGATACTTGCAAAAGATCTGGAGTTTTATTACACCATTTAAATCAATATCTTAACTTTTATTCTATACTTAATTACTGATCATTATTGGAATTTAATTGTGTTCACAAATACCGCTAAATTGGTACAATAATTCCTTTACACAAATTAAAAATCAAGGCTCTGACAATTGACATGTTACGCATATTATTAGTCACACTGATAGCTTTTATAACCATGCCTGTTTCAAGTGGTGAGCAGGAGACCCTAAATGGGGTTAAGATATTGATGGAGCAAGGAAAACCAGCCAAGGCCATTGAGCAGCTTGATGGATTTCTGACATCAAACCCAGACCATGCAGAAGCACGATTCCTTAAAGGCTTGATTCTGGTTAACCAAGATAAACTGGAAGCCGCCATTAAGATATTTGAAGCACTCACCAAAGACTATCCAGAACTACCAGAACCTTACAACAATTTAGCCGTATCCTACTCAGCCCTTGGCCGGTTTGACGATGCTCGTAAAGCACTACAGTCAGCCATAACCACACATCCAAGCTATGCCACAGCGCATGAGAACCTTGGCAACATCTACGCCATGATGGCGGCAGATGCCTACAATCACGCTTTATCACTGGATAAAGAGAATACTGCAGCACGTGACAAGCTTGCCCTAATGAGCGATCTTTTTTCTGTAGGCACTATAAATGCCACACCACGCCAACCTGCCAAACAAACAAAGCCCCCTGCCAAATCTGTTGTGACAGCTTCTGCTCCAGCTCCAAAAGCCCAACCGGTTCCCCCCGTAGAAGAGCCAGCACCGGCAGCCGCCCCAGCTGTTGAAGAAGAGGACAGTGAGCTGGCTATGCTGATGGAAGAGGAAGGTAATGAGGCAGCAAGCAACTCATCAGCATTTGAGCAGGCCATTCTGACTGCAGCTCGCGGATGGGCACAGGCATGGTCTAACAAGGATTCAAAAAGCTATCTCGCCTATTACCACCCAAAATTTAAGCCCTCACGTGGTCTATCCCGTTCTTCATGGGAAAAGCAGCGCAAACAGCGTATTACTAAACCACGCTTTATCGAAATTGAAGTACTGGATTCTGAGATTACCACCATAAGTGAGAATGAAGCCAAAATTGAATTTTTACAGACCTATCGCTCTAATACCTATAACGATGAAAGCAGAAAGTATCTGCAAATGAAGAGAGATGGTGATAACTGGAAAATTGTTAGAGAAGTATCACTTCAATGAGATTGAGTTCTATTCGCTTATTGATTCTGGTCAGCTGCCTTTGGTCATTACACGCAGGAGCCGCATCCGAACCCGATACTCATCCACATCAGCTCCAACTTCAAGAGGAGGCGCTACTGGTTGACACACTCAACCATATCCGTGACAGGCACATGGATGAGGCGCTGCAAAGCATTGAAACTTTGGTTGAGTTAAATCCCAAATTTCGCCTGGCCCAGCTAGTATACGGTGATCTACTACTGGCAAAAAGCCAGCCGATAGGTGAGTTCGGCAATTTCTCACTAAAAGCCAGAGGCCGCATTAATGAACTTCGTGATGAGGCCCGCACCCGTCTTCGCAGCCATCTCTCACAGCCCCAACAGGGTACACTGCCCGCAAATCTATTACGCCTGTCCGCTGATCAGAAGCGAATCATTGTGGTAGATCTGGAGATGTCGCGCCTTTACCTGTTTGAAAATGACAACGGCACCCCACGATTACTTTCTAATTTTTATGCGTCTATTGGCAAAAATGGCACAGCAAAGCGAGTGGAAGGCGACCTAAAGACACCTGTAGGCGTTTATTTTGTTTCACAACACATTCCCGGTGAAAAGCTTCCTGACCTATACGGAGCAGGTGCTTTTCCTATAGATTATCCCAATCCGTTGGATCATCGGCTGGGACACACAGGCTATGGCATCTGGATTCACGGCGTCCCTAGTGACACTTACAGCAGAGCACCACGATCCAGCGAAGGCTGCGTAGCATTAGCGAATGCAGACTTTGAGTCACTCATCCCTTTTATTGATATTGGCAAAACACCTGTCATTCTCAGCAAAAAGGTAAATTGGCAGGAACCATCAGTTATTGAGCAGCAGCGCAAAGACCTCGAGAAATCCATTGAGAAATGGCGCAAAGATTGGGAGAGCCTTAATCTTTCAAGATATGCAACAAATTACTCAAAGTCATTTAAAGCCGGACGCCGTAATTACAAGAGTTGGATGGGGCGCAAAGAGGCTGTCAACAAAGCAAAAACACACATTCAGATTAACCTATCTGATATCAGTATTTTTTCTGATCCTGGTGAAGAGGGGCTGGTTGTCGTGCGCTTTAATCAGCACTACAACAGCAATAATTACAGCGGTGAGGCAGGCAAACGTCAATACTGGAAACAAGAAGATGACGGGGTGTGGCGAATTATTTATGAAGGACCTGCAACCAGTTCATCATCATTAGCCAGAAACTGATACACCTCACAGCAGGCTTTATAAACCTTCTCTTGCGCTGCCAATACCAAGTCAGTTCTTACGCGGCAAATCAGTTTTTTCTAAATCCTGCATAAATGCCTGCAACCCTTTATACACAGGCGGCGTATCTTTTGGGATATTGCTTTTTATCCACCTCACCAGATCAATCCATATGCGCTTGATCTCTTTTGATCGAGGCATAATTCCAGCGTGCTTCAGCTCAATGGTGACAACCGGAATATTCTTTTGTAGTCCTGCATAATTACCAAGCGAACCAGGGTAAGTGCCCAGCAGATTTAAGTGTAGTTTGCCCAGTTTGCTGGGGCCTTTGGGTGGCCCATCAAAATCTACAACGCCATAGGGCGCATGCACAGAAACAATCACATCTGGGCGAAAACGCTCAATTTCCTTAGCCAACCATAGGCTTTCAGGTTCACTCAGTGCCATTGGGCCAGGATAACGTCGTGGATTCCGGCCTGTTCGCTTAACCCAGTAATTAGTCAATGCATTTGCATCCCAATCTGGTGCGGGAAAATTGCGATTAAGATCAACACCATTTGAATTCACCCGTAGTGAATCACCATTTCGCAGCAGACCATCTGGATTAAGCAGTGGAATAACTTTCCAATGAAACAGCCCCGAGTGGTATTTATCGAGAATGCGCATCCATTTAAAGACAATACTAATAGAGCTAAGCTCATCAGCATGTATTCCTCCAATAAGCATCACGCGCGCCCTCGGCTTTTTAGGAGGATGAGGGGGATAGATTTTTTCCAGAATCGGGCGCCCTTCTACAGAAACATCTCCTGTAGTTATCAGCCCATTATTACGTTTACAGTCACGGGTATAGACAGAGGCAAGTCGCTTGGCAATCTGCAAGCATGCACTCTGAGCTATATCTGCCTCATAATGATTCTGTTTTTTGCCCGCAGTCGCTCCCCCCGCCAACATCAACGCTATAACAACAACACAGGCTTTTTTTATAATCTGCATTTTTTATTCTGAATTATTTCTGCGATGAAGCAACTTAGATACTATTAAACCAACGGATGGCACATACTGATGGGCACTATTTAGCACACCGGATACCTACATCCCGAAAACCATCGGTAGGAACACCTTTCTCCCGATGTGAGGTTGAGTAGTAGAGAGGCAGGTTGTAGTGTCCCATTCCGCCCCAGCCACCACCACGTATAACTTTATAGCGTTCACCGTATTTGGGATCCTTGTGACTCTCACCACCAGGATACGCTTTGTACCAGTCCTCTACCCACTCGGCCACATTGCCTGTCATGTCGTAAAGACCATAAGGACTTTTGCCCTCTTCATAAGAACCAACCGCTGTCACGCCACCAAAATTTGATTGGTTATTGGATTTGTCAGGGCTGTACTCATTCCCCCAAGGGTAATCTCTACCATCGATCCCTCTGGCCGCCTTTTCCCACTCTGCCTCTGTTGGCAGGCGCTTTCCTCTCCACCGGCAGTATGCCGATGCGGCATACCAATGCACAGTATGCACGGGGAAGTTATCTTGGTCTTTTAGATAGGCACCATTTTCCCAATATGCGGGAGGAGGAATCCTTACCCTGCCCTGCATGGCATCTACAAACTCTTTGTATTGTTGATTGGTTACTTCATATTTATCGATATAGTACGCATCAAGTATCACAGTGCGTTTAGGCTTCTCATTCAGATAATAGGGGGTGCTACCAAATCTAAGCCCCATCGCATCCGTATCTACCGCATCACTTCCCATAATAAATCCACCGGCTGGGATGTAAACCATATCATCTGGTGCAGATGCCACATCTACCTTTTTTTCAACTGCTGTATTTTCTTTGGCGCTTGCTATCGGTTGCTTGCCACCCTGTGCTGCAAGCATTCTGATATAGGCCAACACATTCCACCGTTCTGCCTTATTCAATACATCTTTCCATGCCGGCATATACATGCGGGAATCAGGATCTTGAATAATGCCATCGTTGATACTTTTCATCAGTTCAGCATCACTTCTGCTCATTCGTTCTACATCATTCACAAAATCAATGGGCTTTGGTTTTACCGCGATGCCAATAGCACCATCACCTTTACCCTCTTTGCCATGACAGTAGAAACAGTACTTCATATAGATAACTTTACCGTTATCCAGATCAGCATTTGCAGTGGAGGCATGCACGGCTTGATTGACGCCCAGCAGCATCACATTGGCAACCATCATTCCATGGATTGCCGCCTTTAAATTTCCAATCATTTTTTGAGTAAAAAAACGATTTATCCAGGCACCGCATTCTTTCTTATTTAAAGCCATTAATTCAGTCTCTATCATCTGTATTTAAATACAATAGCAGAAGGTCTATCTATTATGGATCCTGCACACAGCGAAAACCAAAGCTGAAATTCTTTGTCATGGGGTGGAAAAAAATTCGGTTGTAGGTTGGAGCGCTAATGCCACATCGATAATAGGTACAGTCATACCAAGACCCGCCTTTCACCACACGATACATCTCACCTTCATTTGGATCTTTATGGGTATTCCCCGGATAGGCTCTATACCAATTTGCCGTCCACTCAAAAACATTACCCGCCATGTCATAGAGGCCATAAGGACTTCTTCCATTTTCAAAAGAGCCGACCTTCATTGTTTTACCTAAACCGTGCTGGGGGGTGTTACCTTTGTTTTTGTCAAATTCATTACCCCATGGGAACACTCTGCCATCTGTGCCTCTTGCAGCCTTTTCCCACTCATATTCAGTTGGTAGCCGTTTTCCGGCCCACTCACAGTAGTCATGAGCATCCTTCCAGCTTACAAATACCACAGGATAATCAGTCATACCCTCTGGAATATCATTATTATTCTTTACCCAGTCGTCTGGCAGAACATGTCCCGTTGCCTCAACATAAGCCTTGTATTTAATATTGGTTACTTCATAAAGATCAATATAGTAGTCAGGAAGGTATTTTTTATGTGCTGGCCCAGACTTAGGCCACCAATCATCAGTGCCCATAGTAAACTCACCCGCTGGGACCAGCGCCATATCCTTGGGCGCTTTGCGCTTAACGCCAGCCGCCTTAGGCGTGGAAGTGACTTCTGCCAAAGCAACCTTATAGACTCTATCCTCTAACGGGACTTTATAGCGTTCATCGATATCTAAGAAACGCTGGCTATAGTCTGCATTATGGCACTGTAGGCACTCTTTATCTGTGGTGTAATCAATAGCAGGGCGTTGCTGTTGAGCATGGCAGAGCGCACAATTTGGCTGGCCTGTTTCCAGATAATCTGCGATACGTTCCTGCTGAATCTCGGTCTTTGATTCAACCGGAAAAGGAGACTCTGTCGTCTCTGTAATTTGCGCTGTTGCAGCGGCTACAGCAGAGGTTGAAATCATCCATATGCACAGTAATAGGAAAGCCCTGTATCCAAGACTCCTTACAGCATTATTCACACGCAACACAGCTGGATTCGGCATTAAAATTTGGCCCACAACTAGAGGAAAATCAAAGATTTCCATTCTGCTTAGAGGTAACCTTCATGTCAAGGAAGATGCTTTACAGCATATATACCTCTCCCTTCATTAACTTTAGTCACTTCCTGCCTATTTTCCATATAAAATAACAGCAACATGCACAGTTTATTCCTACTTCATGGTTTAATTACATTTTCCATTTAAATACACCTAGTATCATGCCTAACACCGCACCTGATCTCTTCTCTTATCGCAAATTCTGGGCTCACCGTTTTGGTACAGCCCCAGTATTACCCATGTCAAAAGAGGAGATGGATCAACTGGGTTGGGATAGCTGCGATATCATCCTGGTAACAGGTGATGCTTATGTAGATCATCCCAGTTTTGGCATGGCACTAATCGGCCGCCTGCTGGAAGCGCAAGGGTTCCGTGTCGGCATCATTTCACAGCCAGACTGGCAGGATGCAAAGGCCTTCCAAAAACTTGGCCGTCCTAATCTCTATTTTGGTGTGACAGCGGGCAATATGGACTCTATGGTCAACCGTTACACCGCTGACAACCGTATTCGCAGTGATGATGCCTACTCTCCAGATGGTGCAGCGGGTTTGAGACCAGACCGCTCAGTCATTGTCTACTCTCAGCGAGCCAAAGAAGCCTACAAAGGCGTGCCCGTTATCATTGGGGGCATTGAAGCCAGCCTTCGGCGCATCGCCCATTATGATTACTGGTCAGACAAGGTCAGACACTCTGTACTCCCTGACTCCAAAGCAGACATGCTCATCTTTGGAAATGCTGAACGAGCCATTGTGGAAGTCACACATCGGATGGCCAAAGGCGAGAAGATCGGTGATATTCATGACATTCGGGGCACCTGCGTCATGTGCAATGGTGTACCTGACAACTGGTCTGAGATCGACCAGAGATCACCCGATGGCCCTGTCCCCATTATCAAGCCACCCAATCCCTATGAAGCCAAACCTGACTGCACCAATACAGCCAGCCTGGAAGAAACCGCTCCCACAAAACAGAAGTTTCTTGGGAAGGGCAATCCGGCTAATACCGTATTACGGCTACCCTCATATGAGCAAGTAGCCAAAGACAAAACACTCTTTGCACATGCTGCCAGAATCGCTCATCTGGAAACCAACCCAGGCAATGCCCGCGCCCTGATTCAACGACATGGCAAACGAGACCTCTGGATCAACCCACCTCCAATTCCACTAAAAACTGATGAGTTGGATCAGGTCTACGCGCCACCCTACACACGAAAACCGCATCCTGCCTATGGCACTGCCCGAATCCCCGCATGGGAGATGATTCGTTTCTCCATCAACATCATGCGTGGTTGTTTTGGTGGCTGCACCTTCTGTTCAATCACTGAGCACGAAGGGCGTATTGTGCAAAACCGCTCAGAAGACTCCATCATTCAGGAGATGGAAGCTATTCGTGACGAAACACCTGGTTTTACCGGCATCATCTCCGATCTTGGCGGCCCCACCGCCAATATGTACCGTCTGCGCTGCAAAGACCCGGCTATCGAATCTATCTGTCGAAAACCCTCATGCGTCTACCCCAAGATCTGTAAAACATTAGGGACAGACCACGGCCCACTGACTAATCTCTACCGTCGCGCCCGCAAAGTCTCTGGCATAAAAAGAGTATTTATTGCATCTGGGCTGAGATATGACCTCGCCATCAACTCTCCAGAATATCTGCAGGAGCTGGTTACGCATCACGTTGGGGGTTATCTGAAAATCGCCCCGGAACACACAGAGCCAGAGACGCTGGATGCGATGATGAAACCCAGCATTGAAATCTACGATAAATTCAAACGTGAATTTGACCGTTACTCCAAGGCAGCAGGCAAAGAACAGTACCTGATCCCCTACTTTATGGCGGCCCACCCAGGGTCAACCGATAAGGATATGCTGGAACTTGCACTCTGGCTCAAAAAGAATGGTTTTAGGCTCGATCAGGTGCAAGCCTTTCTACCTACGCCGCTCGCCATCGCTGCTGATATGTATTACACCGGGTTTAACACCCTAAAGGCAATACGCAGTGACAGCAAACAGGTTTTTGTTGCTAAAGGGCTGCGTCAGCGGCGTTTGCAAAAAGCCTTCCTACGTTACCATGACTCCAAAAACTGGTCCATGCTACGCGAGGCACTTAAAAACATGGGGCGAGCAGATCTTATAGGGAATGGAAAACGTCATTTGGTGCCATCCTGGCAACCACAGGATGATAAAAAAACTGGCAATACGCTTAAAGAACGCAAGCCGCCAATGCAGCGTAAAACGGCAGTGAAAAAGAAATCGTCAGCTAAAAACAAGCCACGTCGAAGATCCTAAGCTTCAACGCGCCCTATAAACGCTATTCTTCACAGAGCATCTTCACATAGCGTAGTGACCAGAGCAGAAACAGCGCAATCCACAAACCAGCTGAAAGAAGGATCAAGTTAACATACCAGCCAGCAGCAAAATTCAGGCTTAGTCCACTCAGCACCCTAACAAGAACCACCAACTGCACCAGCAGGAATAGTCCAATAGTATATCTATCTGCTTTTGGCTTGCGGCCCGAATGCCCCAAAATGATCCTTGAACCAAAGCCAACGGCAATGGTTGTGAAATAGCCTATTGCAATTGTATGCAGCGCTGTTTTCTCAAACAGCAGCGCAGAGCTCCCAATAAAATAGTGGACAGCTCCCTCCAGAAAAGAGAGAAAAAAGCCAACCGGCATCCAGATTAACGACAAATATAAAACCCATAGAATGGGTTCCACCTTAAAAAAAGGCAGTCGCCATTTCATAATTTCCCATAGGGTAATTACGGCCAGGCAAAAATCAATAACAAAGCCATATTGGGCCAACTGCAACACTTCTAATAAAACTCTGATCACCAACAGCGCAAAAACTGTTTCTAAAAAATATCTGCTTTTGTTTGCTTTGTACCCATCCACCTTGCCTTCTGTGAAGAAGGGAATCATTTTCTGACTCAGCGTCAACACCATCATAAAAAGATAAAGAAAAAAGCCAACAGTTATCGATAAGTGTTGAGATGATTGCTCAATGACACCAAACCAGGAGAGCAGGAAAAGAAGATGCGATACTCCGCCCATAGCAAGGGCCACCAAAATCCAGTTGGTATCATATTTATTATTAACAGTACTTTGAAGATTTGCCGTGATGAAGATCTTGCATACCAAGACATAGGCAGCAAACACACCTACAACAGCAACTATTGGTATTGCGCCATAAAGTGCGCACAGAAAGGCCAATGACGATAAGTTGAAAACCCAAAAAACCAAAAGATACTGAGAACGGGGCACAGGAGGTGTTGCAAAAAACCTGGGGGCCATTGTAAACAGAAACGCGGTGAAAAACTGTGTAAACACTAAAAAGAGCATGGCATAAGCATGGTATACCGGGAGTGCAATGGCTGATGCTACAACACCTAGATAATGAGCAGCCAATAACGCCATATAGAGCATGGCATTTGCAATACCCCCAAGAAAAAAGAGCTTATGCGGTTTACTGGAAAGATTGATAAATAGGTAGTTCATAGATCTGAAAGCAAAGCAGCATACCCAAGCAACTCTACTTTATTACAGCCGGCAACCATTGCCACCGGTCAGAGTAAAAAACTTCTGGCACATAAAATAATAAGCATAAAAAAAGCACAGCACCGCGCACGCAGTGCTGTGCTTCAGTAATTATATTACTGGCAGGTGCCGCAGCAGCTAGCACCCAAGGAGCCGGTATCTTTTGCTCCTTTAATGGCCGCTTCATAGTTCGGCTCATCAGTAATTTCAGGGACAATCTCTTTATATGCAATTCGGCCATCTTTGTTCACAACAAAGATTGATCGAGCTGTAAGACCAGCCAGAGGGCCATCAGCAATCAGAACACCATAGGCATTGGCAAAGCTTTTATTCACGAAGTCACTGGTCACAGTAAGGTTATCAATACCTTCTGTTGTACAGAATCTTGTAGCTGCAAAAGGGAGATCCATTGACACAACGATAACTTCAACACCTTCGACTTTTGCTGCTTCCACGTTAAAGCGTCGGGTCTCTGCTGCGCACACCTCAGTATCAAGCGAAGGAACAACCACAATCAGCTGCGTTTTGTCACTGGCGCCACCAACGACCTTATCTTCCAATCCTTTTGAATTAACCAAAGTGACCTGTGGAGCTGCATCACCCATTTTAATTTCGCTACCACTCAGGGTGCATGGATTACCTTTCAGTGTTACTGTTGCCATAATTTCCTCCTCATTTACAAGCTAGCTATTAGACGCTATTTCGCATATACGCAACCTGCTGAAAGCTCAGCAATTACCTTTATTATCAATAAGATAGGTAAAAAGGAATACATTGACGTTGCAGCAATAATAAGAAATGTCGCGTCTGACCTTATCGCATCACACGATACCAGCCACGCAAGGGCTGAGCAAGCCCTTTAAAGAGGTCAATCGACAAGCTAAAACTCGATGTGCGAAGCGTCCTCACTGGGTAGATGTATGCTAAAACAACTCCCACCCAGGTCACCTTGATTTGCCATGTGGATAGAGCCTGTTTTTCCATTAGACTGATGCAGTCCAGCCACAATGTGTGAAAAAAAGATTCCAAGCCCAGTTGTACTATTAGAAATATCTATATCCGTATTACAGTTTTCCTGCTGCTGATTTTCCTTCAACATCTGTTCAGGATAGCCAGCGCCATCATCTTGCACACTCAATATTAGAAAACCATCCTTTTCCAATGCCTTGAGCATTATTTTTGATTGGGTATACCGAGCCGCATTATTGATTGCATTATCAAGCACCCCGTAAACCAACCCTCGATCCATTTTGCAGTTCAAATCATCCGGGCAATCAATGATCAGCTCAATATTTTTATCCCGCAAAACAGCAGAGTACTCTGCACCAATCTCTGCTAAAAAATCATCGATATAATGGAAGTCATCCTGCAGCGCAAAATTTTCAGCGCCCACTTTATATAAGGCCAACAGGCGGACTAAATTATTATTAATGCGCTTAATTTCATATTTGAAATCAGCATATTTATTGCCTGCAACCTCATCATGCACCTGAAGAGCCTCTACTCGATCTAAAAACAGAGCAAGAGAGTTTTTAACATCATGAACGGTAAGAGCCATTGCTGCTTCAAAATGGGTTTTAGATAAATCAGATGCCATTATTGCAATCTCATGCTACTTTTTTAGTGCTTCCAACATTTTTGATAATTCAGCATGGCGCTTATCTGCTTTACCCATTTTAGTTACGCGATCCAAATAGTGCCTTGCTTTAAATAGAAGCTGATCATTTGCACCATCTTGCTTCATCAGCATAATACAGGCCAAAGCAGTATTAAGATTGAATGCCTTGCTATTTGGAGCCTTCTCAGACGCTGCCTCAAGCAACTCAAGTGACTCTTTAAGCTTGCCTGATTCTGCAAGCTGGATACCCTTTTTATTTAAAGCGCGTAACGTTTCCGTCGATTTGCTGATAATTTCAGACAATTCATCAGCGTGACCGGTATCACTAACCACTGCTTTCAGCTTATTCAGCAAAGCTTCATCATCATGATTGCTTTCTGCCAGGTTGTTAACAATAGCTGTACCAAATTTCACATCATCAAGCTTTAGTGCAGTTGCAGCAAGCTTTAAGGATGCTTCATCTGGAATAGCATCTGTGTTTTCCTGATATATTTTTTCAGCCTGCTCTAAAAACTTATTAGCCTCTACTGTTCCACCTTTGCCAGCATGTACATCAACTGTTGCAGTCACAACCTGAAGTAGGTCAGCAGGATCTTCTTTTAGTTGATCCCGAGCCTCCTTTAGGTTGCTTAATGCCTTAAGTGTATCGCCTCTTTCAAGCAATACGTCATTCATTCCAAGGTATTCTTTAGAAGATTTGAAACAAGAGTGCGCACCAAACTGGATGGCTGCCCGATAGGCACTTCCTGCAATATCCAACTCACCATTTTCTTTAGCAAGCTCACCTAACTCACACTGGCGGGATATGGTTTTTGGTGAAATTTTTGCTGCCATTGCAAGTCTTTCCTGCGCTTCTATTTTTTTATCTAAGGCCAAATTACATTTTGCAGACCAATCATAAGCCTCCATGAAGTATTCACACTCATCTGTTAATTCATCAAACAGCACTATGGCATCGGCATATTTACCAAGATAATAATATGCTTGCCCTAAGCCAAACTTAGCCCATGGCATATAGTTTTGATTGAGTATTTTCTGAAAAAAGGCTAACGCTTGGTCATATTGCTCGGTTCTAAGATAGAAACTACCTAAAAGCTTAGCAATATCAAGTGTGTATCGTGACTTACTAGCCAGCTTATGCTCTGCAATCTTTATTGCATCAGCAAAACGCTTTGCAAACATTGCTTCATAGATATCCATCAATGCATCTTTTTTCTTAACAGCTTTGACTAAGCGATGCTGTAGAAGCTCTTTAGTAAATGGTTTTGCAATATAGTCATCAGGCTGGCATTCAATAGCACCCAACACATGATGCCTTGAGGTTTCAGCTGTAATCATAATGAATATACAACTGGGCTTGATAAAGCCCATATGATGAGCTTCTTCCAATATTTGATGGCCATCCTTACCATCACCTAAATTATAATCACATAACACAATGTCATATGAATTATGTTGAATTTTATCTATAGCATCTTTGCCATTACCAGCCATATCAGCATTTTCTTCGCCCAAATCACGAAGCATACGGCGGACAGCTATCCGCATATCAGAAAAATCATCGACAATTAAAATTTGACGGCCACTTATGGATACCTGCGATCCACTTTGCCCTTTTGGGGATTTCCCCCCTACGAGTATGTCTAAGCCGTTCATATCACCATATCTTTCATATCGTTACCATATTTACACCACTCACCAGATACTTCCTGGTGAAATCAAATACTTACACCCCCTGGCAGCTTAGCGGCCATGATTGAAAAAGCTTGACGATAATTCAAGTATAGTGGATCAATCCCTGAGCGATCAGCAGGGATAAAGTTGCGGAGAAAATTAAAGGAGGTAGTCCCCTGCCATAGAATTATGGCAGGGGATAAAATAGCTTAATCGTGAAAATCAAGCGTAAACTGTTTTTTAAACTCTTTGATCTCTTCAAGGAAGGTTCCCTCATCCAAACGCAGGTAACCTGACAGCCTTTCATCTGGTTTAACACGGAGTTCCCAAGGTTTCACATGTTGATTAATAAAGAGAATCTCGGTCTCAGGAAATACAGTTTTAACGCCATCAACAACATCCTGAATGGTGAGGTTGCGTACTGTTAAATCATAGGTATCAGGCTTAAGATCTGTTGTGAGCATTGCTTCCAAACAGTCCGTTGTATCATCAATATGGATGTAGGCTCTTGCCTGGGTTCCTGAACCATTAACAGTGATCCGTTGACCTGAAGCTGCTTCAAACATAAAGCGGTTTAATCTGGCATCAAACCGCATGCTTTTACTGTATCCATAAACGTTGGCGGTGCGCAGAATATAGGCCGGCATTTTCTGCTGTAGCCGCACAACATGTTCCTCACCACGCAGCTTAGATACTCCATAATAAGTTGATGGCTCAGGTGGTGTACCAACGCCGACCTCCAGATCTGAGCTGCCATAGATAGCTGAGCTGCTGACATAGATGAGGCGCGATACATCACTCTCTTCAACAGCATAGACAACCTCAGCTGTACCCCAGTGATTCACCTGCTCTAATAGATGTGGGTTATGATCTGAAAAAGGTTTGGTCACCTTAGCACCAAGATGATAAACCACATCAATATCACTTAATGATTTACGTAACTTACGGGAATCAAGTAGATCGCCATTAATAAAAGTCACCTTGTCTCTGGGGAACTTTCTAACGCCAATAAACAGATTGTAGTTACCACGGCTAAGATTGTCATAAACAATAACTTGCTCAATATCAGAACGCTCCGCTAGCCGGTAAGCCAACTCAGTTCCAATATAACCAGCTCCACCTGTAATCAGTACTCTCATCTATTTTTTCTCAACTAACTCTGTGTGCAAACCACATTCTGTCTTCTTCATACCAAACCATCTGCCTGCCCGTTCATCTCCTGATGGATCTACCTTCCGTGTGCAAGGTTCACAACCAATACTCAGATATCCTTTCTCCTCCAAAGGGTGGGGAGGCAAGTTATGCAGTTTTCTGTAGTAAAAAATATCCTTATTCGTCCAATGAAGGACAGGATGGTAACGCAAGGTGCCAAACGGCCCCTTTATCACAGACCCCATCGTCTTTCGGTGCGCACTCTGTTCTGCTCTTATGCCATTAATCCAAACATCATGTGCTATCAACACAGGTTCAAGAGGCTGTATCTTATTCAGATAACAACAATGATCAGGGTCGGATGCAAAGTAGAGATTGCCATCGGCATCGCATTGCAAGTTTTTAGACACCACAGACTTAGTATTTAATACCTCTATGCCAAGCAATTCTGCAATCTGGTCCCTATAGATAAGCGTTTCAGGAAAGTGAAAACCCGTATCAATAAAGTAGACTGGAATCTCTTTCGAGATAGAGGTCACAATATGCAGTAACGGAATACTGTGAGTCTGAAATGATGAGCCAATAAATATTTTAAGGCCATCATTCAAAAACACGTTGATCTGCTGCTCTATCTCAGCGGTTTTCTCTTTAAAATACTGTGCATCCATAAAAATATCTCAGCGATGCTCGCAGTTACAAATTAACTACGCCTCTATCGCTTAAGAGCTTAATAACTTGATCCGCACAAACATCCAGTTCCTGCGTACCTGTTTCTACATGCGCCTCAGGAGTTGAGGGCTCTTCATAGGGAGAGGATATACCGGTGAATTGTGGAATCACACCTGCGCGGGCCTTGGCGTAAAGGCCTTTAACATCTCTCGACTCGCAAACTTCCAGCGATGAATCGCAAAAAATCTCATAGAAGTCACCATGCGGCGTTACGCTACGAGCCAGCTCACGATCCTGGCGAAAAGGTGAGATAAATGCCGTAAGCACTACAACACCAGCCTCTAAAAACAGCTTTGCAAGCTCACCGATACGACGGATATTTTCAGTACGGTCATCATCAGAAAACCCAAGGTCAGAACAGAGGCCGTGTCGGACGTTATCACCATCCAATACGAATGTCCGAATACCCATGACATGAAGCTTGTCTTCTACTGCATGCGCCAACGTTGATTTACCTGAACCTGAAAGCCCGGTAAACCATAAAACAGCGCTCTTGTGATTATTCTGCTGCTCGCGCAATTCGCGCGTTATCGTCGCATGATGCCAAACAACATTGGTACTTTTCTCAGCCATTTTTAATTCACCCTTTTAAATACGAATTTGGAACTACAAAGCGAAGTATTATCCCACTTTTGGAATAACAAAGCAGCTGCTACGCGGATATATCTATAGGACAAATAGTTATGACAAGCGTACCCGCGGATCAACCAGCGTGTATGAGATATCAGTCAGAATCAGCCCCAGGATGTAAAGTACTGAACCCAAAAACACCATTGAACGTACAATGGCAAAATCCTGCCGATTGATTGCTTCGATGGTATAACTCCCTAACCCAGGGATGCCAAAAAAATTTTCTGTGATCAAGCTTCCCATAAACAGCAAAGGCAAAATTACAACCACACCTGTAAGAATGGGAATCATTGCATTCTTCAATACATGTTGAAACAGCACCCTGTTTTCAGACAACCCTTTAGAGCGCGCTGTGCGCACATAATCTTTATTGATCTCTTCAAGAAATAACGTGCGATACCAACGCGTTCCTGAACCAATGCCTCCAACAACACCAATAATGACAGGTAGGATCAAAAACTTTATTGCCCCCATGCCAGTGTCATAACCTGAAATAGGCACCAAATGCAGCAACTTACTTACAAAATATTGGCCGCCAATAATATAGAACAGGGCAGAAACTGACATCATGACAACACAGAGTACAACGCTCCAGTAGTCAATATAGGTCGCACGAAAAAAGGCAATCAGTAGCGCAAAAGTTATATTGATGGCCAACCCCACTATCAATGTCGGCAGTGCTATAGCCAAACTGGGCCACATACGCTGGCTGATATCATAACCAATATCACGGCCACTATCTGATGAGCCAAATTCAAATTGAAATAACCTAACTGATTTCTCAAAAAAGATGGTATTTGACACACTGTCAAAACCAGAGGCGCTCTCATTGTATAGCAGCGGTTTATCGTAATTGTGCTCTTGCTTCCATTTCTGAATCGCCTCTGGTGTTACGCGCTTCATTCCAAGATGCATACGCGCCATATCTTCAGGCGAATTAACCACAAAAAAAAGAACAAACGTAATAAGATTCACACCAATTAAAATAGGAATACCATAAAGAGCACGCCGGATAATATAGGCCATCATCTCGCTGCACTCCTCTCTCGCTGGCGATGCATAATAATCGC
>Ga0316190_10000106_pt1 | contig 49913 bp, 50 predicted proteins | sample Eddworburrow2_MG_FD_204929 | JGI IMG/M metagenome (GOLD analysis project Ga0316190, IMG submission 204929) | Coastal sediment microbial communities from Maine, United States - Eddy worm burrow 2 | ecosystem: Environmental > Aquatic > Marine > Coastal > Sediment | place: USA: Maine | collected...
CGCGGGGCGATCGACGATGTTCCTCCGCTCGCTGCCAGCACTGGTGTCTCTGTCGACGCAGCCGCGCTCGAAGCGGCACTCGGAACGCCGATCATAGGCGTGCGGGCCTATCGGCTTGTTTTGGCCGAGGGTGAGTTTAGGGCCGATCTTTCCGACGTGTCGGGTTTGCGTGAGGCCGGGGTCGAATTCGGGTCTCTTGCGCAAGCGCTCGAAGCGCCGCCGTCCTGGCTGACGGAGAGCCTCAACGAGACAGCATCGCGGGAGGGTGATGTTCTGCTGGCGCTCAACACGGCGCTGATGAGCTGTGGCGTTGTGCTACGTTTGCCCGAAGGGCTGACCTTGCAAAAACCCATCCATATTGTTCACCTCGATGGGGCTTCCATGGCCTCGTCCACCTTCGCGCGCAATGTGATCATTGCCGAGGAGGGTGCGTCTGCGACAGTGATTGAGAGCTTCGGCACGCTCGGGGCCAACGCCTCGCAGCACAATGCGGTGACGGCGCTCACGCTCGGGTCCAAATCGGCAATTCATCACATCAAGCTGCAGCGCGAAGCCCTTGAAACGATTCACCTGAACGTATGGGCCGCGAATGTGGGCGCCGAGGCCCGCTACAATGCCTTCCAGATTTCGATGGGTTCGGCGCTTGCCCGCAATCAGATTGATGTGCGCTTCGGTGGTGAAGGTGCGGCCACGGACGTGTCCGGTGCAACGCTGGCGCGCGGTAAACAGCATTGCGATACGACCCTTGTCGTTGAGCACAACGTTCCCGCATGCGAGAGCCGGGAAATGTTCAAGCTGGTCCTCGACGATGCGGCGCGGGGCATCTTTCAGGGCAAGATCGTGGTTGCGCCCGATGCGCAGAAGACAGACGGCAAGCAGATGTCGCAAGCCTTGCTGTTGTCGGAGACGGCGGAGTTCGACTCAAAGCCGGAGCTGGAAATCTATGCCGATGATGTTGTCTGCGGCCATGGGGCCACGTCCGGACAGATCGACGAAGACCTCCTGTTTTACCTGCGCGCGCGCGGTCTTCCGGAAGCGCAGGCGCGAGCTCTTCTGATTCAGGCCTTTGTGGGCGAGGTGTTCGAGGTCTTGGACGACGAGAGTCTTGGCGAAGTATTTGCAAACGTGTCGGCCGAGTGGCTTGGCGCGGCGGCGGAGTAGGCGGCCAATGAACGTCATATCACCATCGTCAGATGCGCCATACACTGCAGCGTTCGACGTCGACGCCATTCGGGCTGACTTTCCGATCCTGTCTGAGACGGTGCATGGCAAGCCACTGACCTATCTGGACAATGGTGCCTCGGCGCAGAAGCCACGGCAGGTCATCGAGGCGATCAGCCGCGCCTATTCAGCAGAGTATGCCAACGTTCATCGCGGGCTCCATCATCTGTCGAATTTGGCGACGGCCAATTTCGAGAAGGCCCGCGAGAAGGTTCGAGCTTTTCTTAACGCGGCGCATGACGAGGAGATCATCTTCACCCGCAACGCCACTGAGGCGGTCAATCTGGTAGCATCCTCGTTCGGAGCCCCAAGGATTGGGGCTGGCGATGAGATCCTCATCACGATCATGGAGCATCACTCCAATATCGTGCCGTGGCACTTCCTGCGCGAGCGACAGGGCGCGGTGTTGAAATGGGCGCCGGTTGCCGATGACGGGACGTTCCTGATCGATGAGTTCGAAAAGCTGATCACCCCGCGCACGAAAATGATCGCGGTCACCCAGATGTCCAACGTGCTGGGGACTGTTGTGCCGGTGAAGGAGGTGGTGCGGATTGCACACGCGCACGGCATTCCGGTGCTAGTCGATGGGGCGCAAGGCGCCGTCCATCTTCCCGTCGATGTGCGGGACCTCGACTGTGATTTCTACACCTTCACCGGTCACAAGCTCTATGGCCCAACCGGCATCGGTGTGCTCTACGGTAAGAAGGCGCTGCTTGAGGCCATGCAGCCCTATCAGGGCGGTGGGGAAATGATCGGCTATGTCACCACCGATACCGTAACCTATGCGGGGCCGCCTCATCGGTTCGAGGCAGGAACGCCAGCCATTGTGCAGGCCATCGGGCTCGGCGCGGCAATCGATTATGTTGAAGCCGTTGGACGTGAGAATATCGCCGCGCATGAACATCAGATTCTCGAATACGCTATGGAGCGGCTTGGCGCGTTGGATTGGCTGAAGATCTATGGTCGCGCGCAAGGGAAGGGGAGCATCGTCTCCTTTGAAGTCGAGGGAGCGCATCCTCATGATGTGAGCACAATCCTGGATCGTTATGGCGTGGCAGTTCGCGCAGGGACCCATTGCTGCGAGCCGCTATTGGCGCGCTTTGGTACCACATCGACATGCCGGGCTTCATTCGCCATGTATAATAGCGAAGAGGACGTGAACTGGCTGGTGGATGCGCTGCATAAGGTGCGTGAGATGTTCGCTTAGAGCGGAGAGGGTCTCTAAAAGGTGACGGTTGAGATGATGGAAAAGACTCAACGAAGAGAAGACGCAGACGTGCTGAACGAGATGTCACCGGGCATCGCACAGTCCGTGCCGGGCCATATTCAATCTAGGGCTGAAGCACCGGAGCTCGGCGAACCTGGTGCCGTGCCCGAGCCGGCTGCGATCGAGGAACAGGCCTCCTCCAGCATACCGCCTGATGATCTAGAGCGTCTCCATGGCGATCTCGTTGCCGCGATCAAGACAGTCTACGATCCTGAGATTCCGGTCGATATTTACGAGTTGGGTCTTATCTATAAGATCGATGTTGATGACGACCGCAATATCGATATCGACATGACACTGACCGCGCCTGGCTGCCCCGTCGCGGGCGACATGCCGGGCTGGGTGCAAAACGCGGTCGCAGCTGTGCCGGGCGTCGGGCAGGTCGAAGTCAAGCTGGTCTTCGATCCGCCTTGGGACATGACGCGCATGTCCGACGAGGCGAAGCTCGCGCTCGACATGTTCTAGCCCTTGAAGCACGAACGAAAACGGACCATTTCCCGAAGATGACCAATCGTCCCCGCCTCCAAGTCATGAGACTGACCGACGCCGCTGCGGCCCGGCTTGGCGAACTCGCGGCTGCCTCCGGCAAGGATGTCGAAGGTGTGCGCATCGGCGTGAAGAACGGTGGCTGCGCTGGCATGGAATACACGATGGAATATGCGGCCGAACAAGGCCCGCATGATGAGGTCGTGGAAGACAAGGGGATCAGGATTCTCATCGATCCCACAGCCATCATGTTCCTGCTCGGGACGGAAATGGACTATGAGGTTGGGCAGATGCGCTCAGGGTTCGTGTTTAACAACCCGAACCAAACGAGCGCTTGCGGTTGCGGTGAATCCGTCACGTTGAAGCCCGCAGACATGGCGGAACTGAAACCTGCCGAACTCTCCGACTAACTACGGAAATCCGTAAGCTAGCTGGCTCGCACCGGTCGCATCATGAACGCGGGCACGTGGTCGCCCATACCGCGCTGCTGCTGGTTACCGCGCTGTTGATTGCCTCGCGGTTGATCGTCCGACGGCTCGCCGGAGCGCGATTTGCCCTTTGCTGCGGGCTTGCGCTGGCCGCTGTCTTTCCGCGCCGCATCGGCGCGTTTTGGCTCTGAGGCTTTTGGGGCGTCAGGGCCTTTTTGAGCGTCAGAGGCTTTCTCGGGCTGCGCGGGCTCATTGCGCTGGCTGGACTGGCCGTCAGACGCTGTGGCCTCGGGTTTCGGGGCGCCGCGCCGCGAACGGCCGCCACGCCGGCGTCCCCGGCCATTCTCCCGCGCGGACGTCATCGCCTCGTCCACGTCTTCGGGCGCTGGTGCACCGTCGACCCAGGCAATCTCGTGGCGCAGCATGGATTCGATGGCCTTCAAAGCCTTGTAGTCCCTTGGCGTCACGAGCATTGCGGCGAAGCCTTCACGGCCCGCGCGGCCCGTACGGCCAATACGATGGACGTAGTCTTCGGGGTGAACGGGAACGTCGTAATTCAAGACATGGCTCACTTCGGGAATGTCGAGGCCCCGCGCGGCGACGTCGCTCGCAGCAAGGATCGAAATTTCACCGCTGCGGAACGCATCGAGCGTTGCTGTGCGTTGCCGCTGGTCCATATCGCCATGCAAGGCGCCCACGTTGAAACCGTGGCGTTGCAGCGAACGGAACACAACACCCACATCCTTCTTTCGATTGCAGAAGATGATGGCGTTCTTGACCTCGAGTTCCTTGATCAAGCTCCGCAAGGCTTCGCGCTTCTCAGCCGGGAGGTCCGCCGTTTTCTTCAGACGCTGAACAATTGTCGAGGCTGCGGTCGCTGGCGGGGAGGCTTCAATGCGCTCCGGCGTATGGAGAAAATTGTCGGCAAGCCGCTTAATTTCGGGCGGCATGGTCGCGGAGAAAAAGAGGGTCTGCCGCGTGAAGGGGAGAGCTTTACAGATGCGCTCAATATCGGGGATAAATCCCATGTCGAGCATTCTGTCAGCCTCGTCGACCACGAGAATTTCGATGCTGTTGAGCATCAGCTTGCCTCGCTCGAGATGGTCGAGCAGACGGCCTGGCGTTGCAATCACAACATCGGCGCCACGGTCCAGCTTCTTGTTTTGCTCGTCGTAGGAGACACCGCCGATCAGAAGCGCGACTGTGAGCTTGTGGTTCTTGCCGAGAAGCTCAAAGGCCTCGGCAACCTGCGCGGCGAGTTCGCGCGTCGGCTCCAAGATCAATGTGCGCGGCATGCGTGCTCTGGCCCGTCCGCGTTCCAGCCTTGTGAGCATGGGAAGCACGAATGAGGCCGTCTTTCCGGTGCCTGTCTGTGCGATGCCGAGCACGTCTCGACCCGTCACGGCAACCGGAATGGCTTGCGCTTGGATGGGAGTCGGAGTGTCGAAGCCGGCCGCTTCTACGGCAGATTGGACTTTGGGGCTTAGACCCAGATTAGAAAAGCTCATGCTTTGGCAAAAATGCGACGCCGGCTCTGGCCTCGCGTCTTCTTCTGTCGCTACAAAGATTGGATGCTACGATTCGCCAGGCACACTCAAGATACCTCAGACGATTACGGTCACCTGACCGTGGATAGCTTGACAATGACATAGGCGGCATGGACGACAGGCGCAAGAGGCAAAAGTTCGCAACCGTCTCTTTATTTGATCTTTTTGGGTCTCAAAGCGCGTTTCACAAAGGCAGGAGAGAGATGAGGACAAAGGATTATGCGGACGTGGCCATCAAGCCGCCGTTCCTCTTTTTTGGCGCTCTTGTGCTTGGCTACGTCCTGACACGGTGGTTTCCCATCGGACCCGGGATCGCCTCCGGCAATGGCCTCGGACTAGCCGTGGGGCTGGTTTTCATCGTGATTGGCTTTGCCATCGCGATCTTTCCGGCACGCCGTTTTCGCAAAGCAGGCACCAGTGTTGTGCCTGGAGAGACCTCGACCGTCTTGGTCAGAGAGGGAGTGTATTGCCTCACACGAAACCCGATGTATATCGGGCTGATCCTCGTCTATTTCGGCCTCTGCATCGTGCTGACGAGTGTCTGGATGCTGCTGCTCCTCGTGCCCGCCTTGGTCATCCTCCACTGCGGCGTCGTCATGCGGGAGGAGGACTATCTCTCCTGGAAATTCGGCGATGACTATCGCCGCTACATGGACCAGGTCCCCCGCTGGATTTAGAGGGTTAGATGTCCAAAGCGTCCGGCTCGGCGAAGGCGGCGCGTTCCTGAATGAATTTGAAGCGGGCCTCGGGCTTGTTGCCCATCAACTGATCCACAAGCTTCGTGGTGCCCGGGCGATCTTCCTCGTCGATTTCCACGCGGAGCAGGGTCCGGGTGACACGGTTCATGGTCGTCTCTTTCAGCTGCTTGGGAAGCATCTCCCCTAAGCCCTTGAAACGACTCACGTCGACTTTGCCGCGCCCATTGAAGACCTCCTTCATGAGCGCGTCTTTGTGAGCATCGTCGCGCGCGTAAGCGGTCTTGGCGCCTTGGCTCAAGCGATAGAGCGGGGGGACCGCCAGATAAAGATGTCCGTTTTCAACGAGGCCATTCATTTCTGAGTAGAAGAACGTGATGAGAAGCGAGGCAATATGGGCACCGTCCACATCGGCATCGGTCATGATGACGACCTTCTCGTAGCGCAGGTCGTCATCCTGGTAGCGCGTACGGGTTCCGCAGCCCAGAGCCTGGATCAGGTCGCTCAAGAGCTGGTTGTCCGCAAGCTTTGACGAACTGGCGCTCGCAACGTTCAAGATTTTGCCCCGCAAGGGAAGCACGGCCTGGGTTGCCCGGTCGCGCGCTTGTTTGGCCGACCCGCCAGCGGAATCGCCCTCCACAATGAAGATTTCCGTGCCGAGCGCGCCCGTCGATGCGCAATCGGCAAGCTTGCCCGGCAGCCGCAGGCGCCGCGTGGCTGTTTGCCGGCTGACTTCTTTTTCTTTGCGGCGGCGCAAGCGCTCCTCGGACCGATCCACCACCCAGTCGAGAAGCTTTCCAGCCTGGTTCGGGTGGCCCGTCAGCCAATGGTCGAAGGCGTCCCGGACCGCGTTCTCGACGATCTTGGCGGCTTCCTGAGTGGCGAGCCGGTCCTTGGTTTGCCCCTGGAACTCGGGCTCCCGAATGAAGACCGAGAGCATCGAGGCCGCTGTCCCGAGCACGTCGTCACCGGTAATCTGAGAGACGCGCTTGACGCCCGTGAGCTCGCCATAGGCTCGGAGGCCCTTGGTCAGCGCGGCGCGCAGGCCCGCTTCATGGGTCCCGCCGTCTGGTGTGGGCACCGTGTTGCAATAGGAACTCATGAAGCCGTCGGCGCTGGCAACCCAGGCAATGGCCCACTCCACGGAGCCATGGCCTTCGGGCTTCTCGATGCGTCCGGCGAAAATATCGTTGGTGACGGTCGTTTGACCGCTAATTCGTTCGGCAAGATAGTCCTTCAGGCCGCCGGGGAAGCGAATCTCCGCCTTTTCCGGAATCTCACTGTCGTCTCCAAGCAGCGCCTTCGCGCAGGACCAACGAATCTCGACTCCCCTGAACAGATAGGCCTTGGATCGCGCCATCCGGAAGAGGCGCGCCGGCTTAAAGGCCGCGCCCTTGCCAAAGATTTCGGGGTCGGGCCGGAACCGGACTTTCGTGCCGCGCCTATTCTTGATTGATCCGAGGCTCTGCAGCGGCCCGTCGGGGAGCCCCCGCGAATAACTTTGTCGGTAAAGTTTTTGGCCGCGCGCAACCTCGACTTCGAGTTTCTCGGAGAGGGCATTGGCGACGGAGACGCCCACACCGTGCAGGCCGCCGCTCGTGGCATAAACCTTGGAATCGAATTTTCCGCCTGCATGCAGCGTCGTCATGATGACTTCGAGCGCGGATTTCTTTTTGAACTTTGGATGCGGATCAACAGGGATGCCCCGGCCGTTATCGGTCACGGTCAGAGCGCCGTCTTTGTCGAGATCGACCTCGATGCGGTTGGCGTGGCCTGCCACGGCCTCGTCCATGGCATTGTCCAGCACCTCGGCAAAAAGATGATGCAATGCCTTTTCGTCGGTGCCGCCCACATACATGCCTGGGCGCTTCCGGACCGGCTCTAGCCCTTCCAGCACCTCGATATCGGCGGCGGTGTAACCGGCCTCAGCCGCGCTTGCCTTGACGGCGGGGCGGGGCGCCGCCTTTGGGGCGGATGGCTTGGCGCGTGGCACAGCATCGAACAAATCGTCCGTGGATGCAGGTTTTCGTCTGGGTGCGATTGGTGAAATCCTCCTGGCCGAGGGTAACGCGAAGCCCACGAAAGGGAGAGAATCGGAAACGCTTGGAACTCAATCCTAGCTCGCACGGGCCTTGCGAATTTTCAAGGCCTTGCGCATTTTCAAGAGGCCTGGCGTGACCCTGAGGCCGGTCTCGGGCCTATGGTCTCGGGCGCATTGCCGCGGCAGGATGCCTTCAGCCGATCTTGCCGCCGCCCTTCTTAGTAATCACCACGACGGAGGGGCGCGGCGGCATGCCGTCCTCGAAGTCAGGCCAGCGCGTGGCTGGGTTCTCGAACGTGGATGGCCCGCTGAAATCCGCATAGCCATCGGTCCCGTCAGCGGCCGGATGTTGTACGGACACGAATAAGGTCGTCCCATCGGGTGTGAAGCACGGGCCGCAGAGTTCGCCGCCCACGGGCACCCGGAAGAACATACGCGGCGTCCCCCGGCCAGGACCCTCAGTCTCCAGCGCATAAAGCCCATCAGCGTGTTTGCTTTTGTCCTGCCAGTACTTTCCTTGGTCCGTAGCGATCCAAAGCTGGCCTTCATGGTCGACCACCGCATTATCTGGACAGACAAACCAGCCGTCCGCAGTTGTTGCCGCGTTCCAAGACGCCCCTGATTCAGGTTTGCCGGGATCGCCACAACGCACAAGGATTTCCCATCTGAAGGTGTTGGCCGCGAAGTCGCCGCCATCGGAGACCATCTCGATGATGTGGCCAAACTTGTTTTTTGGCCTCGGGTTGGCCGTATCCGTGTTGTCCACTGTGCGGCTGACATTGTTGGTAAGCATGACATAGATGCGGTCGGTCTTGTCGTTGGGCTGAACATCCTCGGGCCGGTCCATCTTGGTCGCGCCGACGTCGTCAGCGGCAAGGCGCGCATCGATCACCACATCGGCTTGCGATTCATATCGGCCATCGGAGGCCTTTTTGGTGAGCTTGCCCTGGCCATAGACAAGCGGGAGCCAATCTCCCGTTCCGTCGCTGTTGAATCGCGCGGCATAGAGGGTCCCGTCTTCGAGCAGCGTCATATTTCGTTTTTTGTCGCCTGGCGCATATCTGCCGGAGCTCACGAAGCGATAGACATATTCGTTCTTGCTGTCGTCGCCGCTATAGACGACCGCATGTCCATCCTTGCTGACAACGGTCTCGGCACCTTCGTGGAAGAAGCGCCCGAGGGCGGTGTGTTTCACTGGGACCGCGTTCTCGTCGAACGGGTCGAACTCCACGATCCAGCCGAAACGATTGGGCTCGTTTGGCTCCTTGTCGACATTGAAGCGCGCGTCATATTTGCCCCAGGCCTGCCAACGGCTCGGCATGCGGTAGCGCTCAAAACTCGCCCTCCGCTCATCGCCAGGATCCAGGGTGGATTTGTAGTTTGCGTCGATGTCGTCGGTCCAGAAGGCACCATGGATGTTTTCTTCTGCGGTGAGGTAGGTGCCCCAAGGGGTATGGCCGCCGGCGCAATTGTTGAATGTGCCTCTCAGATTCTCACACGCGGGGTCGCAATTGGTTTTCAGCCGGTCGGGGTTCTTGGTCACAGGGCCGTCGAACGTCATGAGGCTGTTGGCTGTGATACGGCGGTTCTTCGTGCTCGTCTCATCCACGTGCCATGCGCCGCCTTCGTCGCGGTAGACCTCAATGACCGTCACGCCAACGGCCGCCTTTTCGATCTTCGTAAGATCCTCGGTCATTTCCGTGAAACTGTTGGGCATGGCTTCCTGCGATAGACCAGGGAACATTAGCTCTTCATTCGTGAACTCGTGATTGATGCAGAGCAGTCCGCGGTGGCTACTCCCATCGATCGGGAAATAGGCGATGTAATCGTTGTTGTAGCCGAACCGTTTGGCCTGCTCTTCTGCGCTCTGGTTTTGTGGGTCGAAGGCCGCCATATCCGCACGGATCGGATCGCCCCAACGCAGCAAGACATCGGCGTTATAGCCCTTCGCTACGTGATGATCCTTGTTGGCGCCTGCGGCGATTTCCTCGAAGCTGAAGACTTCGGTCCCGGTACCGGTTTGAGACTCTCGCGCCGCGAGGGCGGCTGGGCCCAAGAGGGCCGTCGCGGCGGCGACGCCAAATGCTCCCTTTACGATGTCGCGGCGATTGTAGCGCTGGGCGATTACATCCCCGATGGTCTTGCCGTCGGGGGGGCTCAAAGGCGCATCGTCGCTGGCCTCCATGGCCGCGGCGCGGTTGGGAAATTTGCGGGCCTCAGATTGGCGGGCCTTGGACATGTGCAAGCAATCCTCCGCAGTGACATGCGCGGCAAGGCTAAGAACACGCTGTGACAGATATATGATTTCCATGTCGATCGCAGGAGATGCAACTGCATGGACTTGCACGCAGGGCCCAAAGACTGCAGGGGCCGCTTGATGGCGATCCCTAGACACAAGCGCGCCCTAAGGCTAGTGGGGCAGCATGAGCAATTTACGAAGAGGAGACATGCGTGGCTGTACGACCGTCAATCTGTGACTTTGGCTGGAAGGCACCAGGGTTCTCTCTGCCGGGCGTCGACGGCAGACTCCATACGCTCGAAGATGTGCGCGGGCCCAATGGCACGCTGGTGATGTTCATCTGCAATCATTGCCCCTATGTCATCGCCGTTATCGACCGCATCGTACTTGACGCGAAGGACCTGGCCCCGCTGGGCGTGAGCACGGTCGCAATCTGCTCGAACGATGCGGAGCGCTATCCTGATGATTCATTCGACAACATGAAACGGTTCGCCCGCGAGCACGGGTTCACCTTTCCGTATTTGCACGACGAAACCCAAGAGGTTGCTCGCGAGTATGATGCGATGTGTACACCGGATGTCTTCGGTTTGAATGGCGGTCTCGAACTGCAATATCGTGGCCGGATCGATGCGAGCGGCAGGGAACCGGCAGGCCCCGATGTCCGGCGCGACTTGTTCGAGGCGATGAAACGCGTTGCCGAGACCGGGCACGGCCCGGCTGACCAGACGCCATCCATCGGTTGCTCCATCAAGTGGAAAGCCGCCTAGGGGCCCCGCGCCGTTAACCCCCGCTTAAGCGTATTGCTTTCCCGTTTCTTTACCCGCTCGTCCCTAAAATTCGTCTCGAATTTGAAGGGATTTGCGTAGCATGTTGATGCGTTATGCAATGCTCATTGGTGCGGCGGGCACAGCGGTGTTCGGTGCCATCAATCTTGGCAACAACAATTCGGACTTGATGCTGGTCGATGCCGGTTACGGCGCGCCTCAACCGGACCTCTCGCTCTGGGTGCTTGGGATGATCGCGGCGTTCATGGTGTTGTCCTTTGGTCGGGTCGTCGTTTTCGGGCTGCCGTCGATGATGGGCAACTGGTTCGGCCACAACAGGACGTGGCTCTTCGCCGTTGGCGGCGGTGGTTTGATATATGCCCTGCTGTATCTGACGTAGAAAAGAAGGTCGGGAAGTTTGGGGGAGCCTGGTACGAACTGATTGGCTGCCGTGTCCGACGGGGGGAACACGGCAAAAAATGGCCAAGGGTTCGACAAGGCCGGGCGTAAGAAGGGGGCGACCGCATTGGACGGTCGCCCCCAACTTGTTCGCGCGTCTCAATCGTATGGAGCCTAGACGCTGTAATACATGTCGTACTCGACAGGGTGGGGCATCATCTCGAAGCGCTCCACCTCTTCCATCTTCAGCTCAAGATACGCATCGATTGCATCGTCGGTGAACACGTTGCCTTTCTTGAGGAAGGCACGATCCGCATCCAAAGACTCGCATGCCTCGCGTAGCGAACCGCTGACGGTCGGCACCTGCTCCAGCTCTTCGGGCGGCAGGTCGTATAGGTTCTTGTCGATGGCCGAGCCCGGATCCAGCTTGTTCTCGATACCATCGAGGCCAGCCATCAGCATGGCCGAGAAGGCCAGGTACGGGTTCGCCGTGGGGTCTGGAAAGCGTACCTCGACGCGCTTGGACTTCGGGCCAGTGCCGAGCGGAATGCGGCACGAGGCGGAGCGGTTGCGCGAGGAATAGGCCAGCAGTACCGGCGCCTCATAGCCTGGCACCAAACGCTTGTAGGAGTTGGTGCTCGGGTTGGTATAGGCGTTTAAGGCCTTGGCGTGCTTCAGGATGCCGGCGATGTAGTGCAGCGCCGCATCCGATAGATCTGCGTATTTGTCGCCGGCGAAGGTCGGGGCGCCGTCTTTCCAGATCGATTGATGCACATGCATGCCTGAGCCATTGTCGCCGAACACCGGCTTCGGCATGAAGGTCGCGGACTTGCCGTAGACATGGGCTACGTTGTGGATCACATATTTGTAGATCTGCAACGCATCGCCGGTCTGGATGATGGGGCCAAACTTGATGCCAAGTTCGTGCTGAGCAGCACCCACTTCGTGGTGGTGCTTCTCCGTCACGACGCCCATCTCGGCCATGACCGACAACATCTCCGAACGGAGGTCTTGCGCGGAGTCGACCGGCGGCACCGGAAAATACCCGCCCTTCATACGCGGACGGTGGCCGAGATTGCCCATCTCGTATTCCGTGCCCGAATTAGAGGGCAGTTCCGTTGAATCGACACGGAAGCCGCAATTGTACGGTTCGGCGCTGAACCGCACGTCGTCGAAGACAAAGAACTCCGCCTCGGGTCCGAACACAGCCGCATCGCCGACGCCGGTCTGCTGCATATAGGCTTGCGCCTTGCCGGCAATGCCGCGCGGGTCGCGCTCATAGGGCTCGTTGGTCAATGGCTCAAGGACGTCGCAGAACACGGCTAGGGTGCTCTGCGCGAAGAATGGATCGAGGACAGCGGAATTGCAGTCGGGCATCAGCTTCATGTCCGACTCGTTGATCGCCTTCCAACCGGCGATTGACGAACCGTCAAACATGACGCCTTCCTCGAAAGCCTCTTCATCCATGAGGCTTGCGTCCATGGTGAGATGCTGCATCTTCCCGCGCGGATCGGTAAAGCGCAGGTCGACGAATTTGATGTCCTCGTCATTGATCTTTTTAGCGGTAATGCTTGCGTCTGCCATTTCTCTCCCCCGTCATGAATAATGACCCTGCCGGCTCGAATGAAGCGAGCGTTGGTTGCTTCAGATATAGGAACTTTGTTTGGGGAACAATATCGGCAGCAAATGCCGATAGCGATCAGATAGCGTCGTCGCCAGTTTCACCGGTCCGGATACGCACGGCTTCTTCCACGTTTGACACAAAGATTTTGCCATCGCCAATGCGGCCTGTCTTGGCCGAGGTGACGATTGACTCCACGGCCTTTTCGACCATGTGGTCCACGAGGACCAGCTCCAGCTTCACCTTTGGCAAGAAATCAACGACATATTCAGCGCCGCGATAGAGTTCTGTATGGCCTTTTTGACGTCCGAAGCCCTTCGCCTCGGTCACGGTGATGCCCTGAAGTCCGATATCCTGAAGGGCTTCCTTCACCTCGTCGAGCTTGAACGGCTTGATGATTGCTTCAATCTTTTTCATTCTTCGTCATACCTCCCGGTAATCGTTGCAGTGCGTCGCCGCGACACAGGCTGCGTTCCAGTATCATTAAGCACCCAGCCATAGCACGCGCTGTGCCAAACTTATGGGAGAACACATGCTCAATAATTTCAATGGCTTATCATCTATTCGCAAAATGTGAAGGCGTAACGACGCCATGGGCCGCCTAGAAAGTAATCATTGTGCCCAAAATGAAGGCAGCCCATTTGCGCATCAAGATGTATCTTGCTCCAGGCGTAATGATCGGAAGTTTTCGTCGGCAGGCAAAGGGATGCTGGAGCTTTTAACCGCGAATGAAATGGGCCTAGCTGACAAACTCACCATAGACGGTGGTGTGTCAGGCGCCATTCTCATGGAGAATGCAGGGCGAGGCGTTGCTGACGAAGTCTCTATGAGATTTCCCGATGCATCTACCGTCGCGATAATTTGCGGGCCTGGCAATAATGGCGGCGATGGCTTTGCCGCCGGTCAGTATCTTTTAGACCGGGGCTATTCCGTCAGGCTTGGCTTCGATGGGGACGTGACTAAGCTCTCCGCCGATGCGGCCAAAATGGCAAAGCGCTTTTCCGGATTCATTGAGCCGCTCGAGACAGGTCTTCTGAAGAATGCCGATGTTGTTGTGGACGGGCTCTTTGGCGCAGGCCTCTCAAGACCCATCGAAGGCAAGGTCGCCGCGCTGATCGACCATGCAAACGATGGCGGCGCTCCGATAATTGCCATCGACGTGCCAAGTGGCATCGACGGTACGACCGGCGAGATCCGGGGCACTGCCATCCGCGCCCTGGCCACGGTCACATTCTTTCGTCTGAAACCGGGGCATCTGCTGATGCCGGGCCATCTATTCTGCGGCGGCCTCCGCCTGATCGACATCGGAATCGGGGACCAGGTCCTAGAGTCCGTGAAACCGCGCGCATTTGCCAATGAGCCCGGCCTTTGGCTCGGTCAGTTCCCTTGGCCCAATATCGAGGGTCACAAATATCTGCGCGGTCATGCGCTGATCGCCTCCGGCCCTGCGAACGCTACGGGCGCAGCGCGGTTGGCCGCGCGTGCCGCCTTGCGCGTGGGGGCGGGGCTCGTGACCGTCGCCTCTCCCCGCAACGCACTGGCGGTGAACGCCGCCCACCTCACCGCTGTGATGGTGCACGAGGCGGACAGTGTCCAAGGGATCGAAGCGCTTCTGGCCGATGCTCGCAAAAATGCCTTTCTGATCGGCCCGGGTCATGGCGTTGGCGAAGAGACGCGGGGCATGGTCCTTGCCGCGCTCAAAGCCGGGCCGGCCGTGGTGCTGGATGCCGATGCGTTGACGTCCTTCGCCGACGACAATGAGACGCTGTTCAACGCGATCGCCGCGCGCCAAAGCCCTGTCGTGATGACGCCGCACGAGGGGGAATTCACCCGGCTCTTCGGAGCGTTCCCGGGCGAGTCCAAGTTGGAACGAGCCAGGGTCGCGGCGTCTCGGGCAGGGGCTGTCGTCGTCCTGAAAGGTCCAGATACGGTCATCGCGGGTCCCGACGGGCGCGCCGCGATCGATATCAATGGCACGCCCTGGCTGGCAACGGCAGGGTCTGGCGATGTCCTGGCAGGCATGGTCGCGGGGCTCCTGGCCCAAGGGATGGGCGGATTTATGGCCGGCTCCGCTGCGGTCTGGATGCACGGGGAGGCGGCTCAACTCTTTGGGCCGGGACTGATCGCAGAGGACTTGCCCGACTTGCTGCCGGCCGTTTTGAGGGACCTTGAGGACCTTGAGTGATAGGCACAAACCGGCTGCTGATTTGCTCCTCACGACCGTTTGTTGACACACTCAGACATTATGAAGGACACCATGAAGGGGCATCGTCGGAAACTTGGCCCAAAGGTCGCGGGCCGCTAAACTTAGCCCGCTAAAAGAGACGTCCGAAGGATCGCCAAAAGGAAAGGCTGCTCTAGCGCCGCCATGGCTCGTATTTGCGCAAAAGTTCTCGTCCTTGCCGCCGTTATGACCGCTGCTGTGAGCACGGCCCAGGCAGTGGACCAGGTGTTGTTGAGCGCTCGGGAAGGCGCGGCCGCCATGATCCGGGGACAGTTCGAGCGTGCGGTGGTCCTCTATGACGAGGCCTTAGGCACGCCCGATGTTTCCAAGTTCGTCCAGGCCAGCATCTATAGCGATCGTGGCGTTGCGAAGTGGCGCATGAAGCAGACGAAAGAGGCGATTGACGATTTCAACGCCTCGATCCAGCTCTCTCCCGACAATGCGATCGTCTACAACAATCGCGGCAATGCCCTGATGGATCTCGGCCATCCCGAAGAGGCCATCAAAGACTTCGATCGCGCGATCATACTGCAGCCTAACTATGGCGCCGCCTACAACAATCGCGGCAACGCCTATGCCGCGCTGCGGAACTATGACGCCGCATTTCGATCTTTCCTCAAGGCGACGGCTCTGCTGCCCAGCACGGCGGCGCCGTACAATGGACGCGGGCATGCGCAGTCCGAACTCCAGCGCTACCATGCGGCGGTGCGCGATCTCGGTCGTGCGGTTAAGCTCAATCCAAAATACGCGCCGGCCTATCGCAATCGCGCCATGGCGAATTTCGCATTGCGCAACTATCGAGCCGCGGCCGATGACGCCACCCAGGCGCTCGATCTCGACCCTGGCAAGCCGCAGCCCGACCTCGTATTACTGCGCGCCGAGTCCTATGCAGCGGAGAACAGATTTCGCGAGGCGGTCGCCGATTTTGACAAGGTTCTCGAGCTCGATCCAGATCGCGTTGAGCCCTATTTGGAGCGGGGCATTCTGCTTGCCAAGAACAAGCGCTACGACGCAGCCCTTGCCGATTTCGACAAAGCCATCGAGCTGGATCCGAAGAATGCCAAGGCCTTTGCCTCGCGCGGCGACGTCAAGGTGAAACGCGAACTCGTTGACGAAGCTCTGACGGATGTGAACCGCGCGCTTCTGCTTAGCTTGAACGATCCTTTGGCTCTGCGGGTTCGCGGCAACATCTACGAACAACAAGAGCGTGTTGAGGATGCCATCTACGACTACCAGAAGGCCCTGACGAAGGATCCCTTCCAAGAAGAGGCGCGCGCCGCTCTCGTCCGTCTCGGCGCGGAGGTGCCCGTCGACACGCAACAGCCTCTCGGCCCGGCCGTTGCTGGGTGGGTGATTGCTGAGACGGCGCCTGGGCGCTACAGCGCGACAAATCCGGAGTTCCGCTCGTTGAGTGTCGACCTGGAGATGTTCGGCGCCGGGAAGCCAAAGGTTTTGGAGTGGAACAGACTGAAGGGCGCTCAGTCGGGTATCGGACTCTTGAAGTACCATGCGGGCAGCGTGGACGGACAAGGCGAGCTCGAATATGTCGCTATTGTCGACACGCGGAAGAAGAGAGTCTTATCCATTGAGGCCGAGCGCTGGGGCCAGAAGCCCGCGACGTGGACGTGGCAAACCGCATCGGTTGAAGTGACTGACCCCGACGGCAACGTCAACGAAGTGGCTTTGTGGCCCGTTCGCACCCGCTCCGCGCCTGTGGCGCGCCGCCGCGATGGTGCTGGCCGAGTTTTCGGGTCCGCGCAGCCGCAGCGTAAGGCGACGCGCAAGCGCCCCCGGCGCAAAGGTGGCAAACGCAACAGTAATCCTCTGGGTTGGCTATTCCGCTGATGTGGAACGGTAGCGCGTCCGGCTCAGGTCTAGCGTCACAGATGAAAAGCCTCGCATGACACGATTTCTCGCTAGCGTGCGCGATCCGGCGGAGGCCCGAACGGTTCTGGCCGCGGGCGCCGACATCGTGGATCTTAAGGATCCGGCCAAAGGTGCGCTTGGCGCAGTGGCGCCGGGCATGATTGCCGCTTGTCTCGCGGCAGTGGCGGGGCGGGCGCCGGTCAGCGCCACGGTGGGTGATCTTCCGATGGTGCCCCAAATCGTTCGTGACGCTGTCGCGGCGACGGCGGTTCTCGGCGTCGACAATGTCAAGCTCGGCATCATGCCGGGCGGCGATCCTTCCGCATGTTTCGCGGCACTCCGTGCCCTGGAGATGCGCGGGTGCCTAATCCTCGTGTTCTTTGCAGATGCGATGCCGAGCTTCGATCCGATGAAGGCCGCACAAGCGTGCAGCGCGCGCGGCGTGATGCTCGACACTGCAGGCAAGGGGGAGGGGGCGCTTCCCGACCATATGAGCCTCAAGGCGATCGGACACTTTATCGATCGCGCGCGAAGGGCAGGTTTGACCTCGGGTGTGGCAGGCTCTCTGCGCGCCTCACATGTGCCCCAACTTTTGAATTTGAGCCCCGACGTCGCCGGATTTCGAGGGGCACTGTGCCGTGAAGGTGTTCGCGCCAAGGACCTCGATCCGGTTGCCTGCGCCCAGATCCGGTCATTGATGCCGCCGCATAGTGAGCCAGCGGACGCTTGTTTCCAGGAGCCCTCGGCGCCCGCACTGTGCTAGTGCTTCGGCCTGGCGCGACGCATGGCGAATGACCGGAGCGAAGAATGGAACAGCGACTTGGACATGTGAGTACCGCGAGTGGGACGGGGCAGCCCTTGGACCGCATCTTTGTGCACGACTATGTGCTCGAAGTGGAGATCGGGGTGCACCACAACGAGAAGGGGGTGACCCAGCGCGTCCGTTTTTCCGTCGACATCGATCTGACGTCCAACCCCGAGGAGCTTGACGACAATATCGAGCGAACCCTGGACTATGACTACGTGATCAATGGGATCAAAGCGATCATCTCGCGTGGCCATATCAACCTGGTGGAGACCTTGGCCGAAGACGTGGCACAGCACTGCATTGCTCATCCGCGCGCTGCGGGGACGAAGGTAGTGATCGAGAAGTTGGACAAGGATCCTGGAGCCGTCGGTGTCGAGCTCGTCCGGAGGAAGCAGGGGGGTTGAGATGGACGCCGCGCTGCAAAGGCTCGTGACTGTCCCACAAGGCCCGCCCGCCCATCCCTTGGTGGTGAAGCTCGGCGGCAGCGTTGTGCGCGGACGGCAGCTCGCCAACTGGCTCGATGTTATCGCGGATGCCAAACGGCCCATCGTGGTGGTCCCTGGGGGCGGGGCGCTCGCCGATGAGGTGAGGCAGTGTCAGCGGCAACTCGGTTTCGACGATGACACAGCCCATCGTATGGCGTTGCTGGCGATGGATCAGCTTGCCCATGCTATCGCGGGACTGCAGACCGGATTCCAAGTGGGCGCAAGCGATGATGATTTGCGCGATACGCTCGGGCGCGGGCTAGTTGCAGTTTGGGCACCCTCGGCCTTGATCGCAGACCGGACTGACTTGGAAGCCAATTGGAGGCTGACCTCCGATAGCCTGGCCTTATGGCTGGCAAGCCGTCTTGGCGCTGGCGCCTGCTACGTCGTCAAATCGGCGCCTCTCGCGCGGGGAGCCCATAGCGCGACAAGCTTGATGCGGGAGGGCATTGTAGACGAGGCCTTCCCAGCGATGCTCGCCGAGACTGGTGTGCGGACTGAAATTTTTGGCCGGGGCGAGGAGGCTGCCCTTGCCGCAAGTTTGACGCAAGAAGCCACGCCCGCCGGGCATCTGATCGAGTAGGCATCAGCGGCGATGACAGAGAATATCCTGTTCCTCACCGGACACCTGGCCGAGCCGCGGCTCGAGGCCGTTCTCGAAGGCATGAAGGGGGTGTTCGCCTGGCGCGTCGTGGACATTGGCGTGAAGGTCGCAGCTCTGATGACCGAGGAGATCATCCTCCGCCGACTTGATGATAGTGGTGATGCCGACAAGATCATGCTGCCTGGCCGCTGCCGAGCAGATTTGGAGAGATTGTCCGCGCATTATGGCGTGCCGGTCGTGCGCGGCCCCGATGAGGTCAGGGATATCCCTGTCTTCTTCGGGCGGGCGCGCAAGGCCTCCGACATGTCGAAATACGACATCAATATCTTTGCTGAGATTATCGATGCCACGGCCATGAGCATTGAGGAGATTCTCGAACGCGCCGAGGACTATTCCCACAAGGGCGCCGACGTGATCGATCTGGGCTGCCTTCCTGACACGCCCTTTCCGCATCTCGAAGACACGGTCCGGGCCCTGAAAAAATACGGCTACAAGGTGAGCGTCGATTCGGCCGATCCGGATGAATTGCTGCGTGGCGGCAAGGCAGGTGCAGACTATCTCTTGAGCCTCGATGAGTCGCGCCTGCATATTGCCGATGCTGTCGCCTCGGTTCCGATACTGATCCCCGAGACTCACGGCGATATGGACTCGCTCTACCGCGCCATGGCGGTTCTCGATGCGAAGGGACTGCCCTATCTCGCCGATCCTGTGCTCGACCCGATCAATTTCGGCTTCATGGGATCGCTAGAGCGTTATGCGCGGCTGCGGCGCGAGCGGCCTGATATCGATATTCTGTTGGGGACGGGCAATCTCACCGAACTCACAGAGGCCGATACGACAGGCATCACCGCCGCGCTGATCGGGATCGCCTCGGAACTCGAAATCAAGAATGTGCTCGTCGTGCAAGTGAGCCCTCATACGCGCCGCACCTATGAGGAGCACGACGTTGCGCGGCGCCTTATGTTCGCTTCCCGTGCCGATGCCGAGCTGCCGAAAGGCTACACGGACGCCTTGTTGGGCTTGCATGCCAAACGGCCGTTCCCGCTCACCCCGGAAGAGATCGCGGAGAATGCAGCCGCCGTGCGCGACAAGAATTTTCGCATTGAAGTGGCCGAGGATGGTGTCCACATCTACAACCGTGATGGCCATCATGTCGCGCAAGACATCTTCGAGCTCTTTCCCAAACTCGATCTTGGCAATGACAGCGCACACGCGTTCTATCTCGCAGCGGAGCTGGCTCGCGCCGAGACGGCCTGGCGGCTAGGGAAGCGCTACGCGCAAGACGAACCGCTCAATTGGGGCGTGGCGGCCGATCAGCCAACGGAAGACACGACACGACTGAAGAAAGCGGGCCATACGCTCGCTATGAAGAAGAAGCGAGAGACGTCATGAGTTTGGGTGAGGTGCCATCATGCCGATGATCCGCGAATGCATCGTGACCACAGTGAGCGACGAAGGCACGGTCCATATCGCCCCACTTGGCCTCATTGAGGACGGCGAGGGTTGGATCATCGGGCCCTTCCGGCCCTCGACAACCCTCGACAATCTCAGAACCACGCCCTTCGCGGTGGCGAATTTCACTGATGATGTCTTGGTTTTCGCTGGGTGTCTGACAGGCAACAAGAACTGGCCAACGCATCCGGCAGAGCAAGTTTCAGGTGCCGTATTGGACGGCGCGCTTGCGCATTTGGAACTCGCGGCCGAGAGCGTCGAGGAGGACGATTTGCGCCCACGTTTTCACTGCCGCATCGTTCACGCGGGCAACCATGCGCCGTTCAAGGGCTTCAATCGCGCGCAGGCCGCGGTGATCGAGACAGCGATCCTGGCGACCCGCCTCAAAATGCTTCCGCGCGAGAAGGTCGAGACGGAACTGGCCTACCATCAGATCGCGGTGGAGAAGACCGCAGGGCCCCGCGAACACGAGGCATGGCGTATTCTCATCGAGAAGATCGAGAACTTCTATAAGCACGCGCCTTCCAGCGAGTAGACACAATCAAGCGCCAGGCTCGCGCTGCGGCTCCGTGCCGGTGATGTCCGTGACGCGCTCGGCATCTGTAAAGGGCTTGAACATGCGACGATACGCACCCGGCGTGAGGCCAGTGGACCGTTTGAAGAGCCGGCGGAAGAAGGCGAGGTTATCGTATCCCATATCGGCGGCAATCTCCTCGAACGAGGCAGCCTCTGTTTCGAGCAGTCGCTTGGCTTCTTCGACGCGCAAATTTTGCACATGACCAATAAGCGTCGTGCCCGTGGCGATTTTGAAGCGTCTTTTCAGACTGCGCTCGGGAATTCCAGCGACGGCAACAACTTTCATGACCGCATCTCCGTCCCTGTAGTGCTCCGCAAACCACTCTTCGCATGTTCGCACTACGGAGTCGGCGTGGGGCTGTTGGCGAATTAGCGGTGCATAGGGAAGCTGGCCCTCGCCATGCCATTTCAGCAAATATACTTTGGCGATGCGCAACGCCTCGCCTGGGCTGCAGTGCCGCGAGATGATGTGGATCGCCAGATCGTGCCATGATGTCGTGCCGCCAGCTGTCACGATGCGACCTGATGGATCGGCAAAGGACAGGTTCGGCTCCGGGCGGAAATGCACCGCTGGATAGTGTGTCCGAAAGAGGTCCTGATATCCCCAATGGGATGTGGCCTCCTTCGCGTCGAGCAGGCCTGTGGCGGCTAACATGATTGAACCCGAACAGGCGGAATAGATCATGCTGCCGGTACGGTAGCGTCTGCTGATCCAGTCGAGGACTTCCGGATAGCGGCCTTTGAAGTGATCGTCGGGCGCGAGCCAAAGCTCCGGGAGAATGACAATGTCGGCCGGCGGGTCCTCGTCGATCCCAAGATCGGGTTCGACGGGAACCCGGTTGCCGCACATAAAACGCCCCCGAGAAGGCGACACGATGCGAGGTCGGATGGGGTGTTGCTGCTTGCCGCCGGCGAGCTGCTGCCAGAGATTTCCAGCTGAACCGAGCACATCGACCATGCCATACAGCGCCGAGCCCGCAGTCTCCGGTACGGCCACGATCAGGGCTTCAACGGGCTGTTTCGCGTCGTCCATCGGCTAATTGTGGCATATATGGACCCTTTTTGACAAAAATCGACCTGATCGGTGCGCTCAGGCGTCTCTACCTTTCGTCTTACTAGCCCGGACCGCCTCTTGGTTCGGGCATCGGATGAGGAGGAAGAGACTATGACCATGCACCAGAGCATCACGATGAATGGCCTTGACGTGAAGGCCGCCCACGAGACGATCGAGGCCCTGAAGGCAGATGCCGGCCTTGCGAAGTTTCAGTTCCGAGCGCGCAACACATGGATCGACGGCGGTGAGAATCGCTCGACGATTCGGGATTTCTACGGCGCAGGACAAGAGGATGAGTCCCGCACCGCCGATTTCGAGTTCGTGAATGGCGAGCCGCCCGTTCTGCTTGGCAAGAACGAAGGAGCGAACCCAGTCGAGTTCCTCCTGCACGGATTGGCCGGCTGTGTCACCACGACGCTGATCCTGCACGCATCGATGAGGGGCATCGTAATTCGCGCTCTCTCTACGGAGCTGGAAGGGGATATCGATCTTTACGGACTGCTCGGTCTTGATCCGAGCGTAGCACCTGGGTATCAGGAAATCCGCATCCGCATGCATATCGATGCGGATTGCTCGGACGAGGAGGTTGAGGAACTGCTTGCGGTCGCGAAGGCGCATTCTCCGGTGTGCAATACCGTGTGCCAACCGGTACCGGTGGCGCTCGAAAGGGCGCGCGGTTAACCGCTAGGAGATGCGGCAAGTGCCAGGAGGCACTTGCCGCATCCTAAAGCTCTGCCGCCATGCGGGCGAGCTTGGCGACCGTGTTCATGTTGCGCGCTGTCCCTGCCTCTGCAGCAGGGATCTTCAGCTTCGAGCGACCCATGCCATCGGGGTAGTGGACATAGATCTCGCGAGGCCCTAAGCCCAGCTCCTCGTTCTTCCGTCCACAGAGCGTGTCGACGAGACCGGGTGCTGGCGGAGACCCGAGGAAGATAGCCGCCGTTTTGTTGGGGGAGGTGTTCGGAAAGGGATTGTTCGCGAGCACGTCGGCAATCTCACGTGCGGTCCTGACGAGAACGTGCACCGGCTTTCCACCATAAGCGCTCAACGCCTCTTCAAGTTGCGACTTCACGGACGGTTCGCTCGCATCGCTCAAGAAGACGACATTGCCGGAGGCGACATATGTCCGCACGGACGCAAAACCAATGGCCTCGCACATAGAGACCAAGTCGCGCATAGGAAGCGTTCCAGTGCAGCCCACATTGACGGCGCGAAGCAGAGCGACGTAGGCGGTCATCGTATGTCCGTCACGAGTAGCGGTCGGCTTCGAACTCACCGCAGCTAGGAGCGCGCCTTGGCTGGCTCGGCGAGATAGGAATCGACAGAGGTCAAAAGAAGCTGGTAGGCGCGATCGACGATTTCTTCGAGCGACTGCGTTCGTGCGAAGATTGCCCGCGCCGTTGCTGTTAGCTCTTCGCGCGTTGGCATTTGTGGAATGTGAACATTTGCCAGTGCATCGGCGGTGCGGTCTTGGGCGCGCGCAAGACTGTCTCGCAGCGCTGCCAGTTCCGGCCCTTGTAGGGTCGAGGCAATGGCGTTCGCGATGCTGGCTGAGTTGAAGTGTCCCGCCAGTTGCTCGGCCGCACGATTGATGACGCCGACCCCAAGTCCGTGCTCGTTCCGCACGATCTTTTTGGGAGGCATCCGCAAATCCCATACAATGCCCATCCAAGAGAGTGCCTTTAGGATGTAATAGGTTGGGTCCCACTCATACCAGCGAAAGCCTTGCCGGACGCTGCTCTGAAAGGCGTGGTGATTGTTGTGCCAGCCTTCGCCCATGGTGAAGATGGCCAGGAGCCAATTGTTGCGAGAGTCATCGCCTGTGACATAGCGCTTCTTGCCGTGCACATGAGCGAGCGAGTTGATGCAGAATGTCCCGTGGTAAACGAGCACCGTGCTCCAGAAGAAGCCCACGAAAAGCCCAGACCAGCCGGCCACGAGGAAGCAGATAAGCGCCAGAACTAACGCCGGCATGAGGGTGAATTTGTCCAGCCAACGAAGTTCCGGATAGCGCATCAGGTCCGAGACTTTGTCTTCATCGAACGTGTCGTGTTGCCTGGCGAAGATCCAGCCGAAATGACTATAGAGAAAGCCGTGCTGGCGGGGCGAATGTGTGTCGTGCGGGGTGTCGGAATGAAGATGGTGGTGGCGATGTTTGGCAGCCCACCACAGCACGCTCTTCTGCGCGGTGCTTTGGCACAGAACGGCGAGAATGAATTGGAAGACGCGGCTGGTGGAATAGGCGCGGTGGGAGAAAAGCCGGTGGTAGCCTGCGCCGATCGCGAAGATCCGCAGCCAGTAGAGGGAGATGCAAAGGACTAGGGCTTCCGAGGTCACACCGGACCAAATGGCGCCAAAACAGGCAAGGTGAACCAGAAGAAAGGGAATTGCCGAGGGGTACATGACGTCGTCATGCACATCGACGGGTTGCATCTGGCTTGCCATAATTTCCGTAAATCCTCTGCAGTTCAGACAGCTAGACTTTATTAGCTGCGATTGGAAATGAAGGGAATCACGTCCCTCAATCATTGCAATGTGGGGGTGATTTGGTCTCTAGGCAAGCTGTGCCACGGCAACGGCGGGCGCGCAACGGGCCACCATCTCGCGCACCCCATCGTCGCAATCGACAAGATCAGCGAAGTCACGATAAGGGCGCTCCAGCCGGTTGGCCAGACTTTGCGCCAGAAAGCGTCCGCAACCGGCGCCGATCACGGGGGCACCCAAGGGCAGCGCCTCCCGCTCGATGAGGGCTCGGGCATCCGCCTCGATCTGTTCGAGCTGTTTGCGGGCCAGGTAGTGGGCAAGCGCCTTCCACGCAATGAAGTCGGCATCCTCCACATCGCGGCCAAGCATCCGGGCGAGCCGGGCGGCGCTTTCGTCGAGGCTCTTGCCGCGATTGTCCGCGGTAGCGAAGGGGTCGGCATCGGAAGGAATCTCTCCTGTCAGGCGGTAGACGTCCGCCATCGTCGCAAAACGCTCCGCCGCGAGGCCTTGCATGCGACCCATGAAGGGCGCCTGGCTTGCGATCGCCATGACGGGCGTGCGCACGATACCGCGATATATCAATTCGCCTTCGGTCAGGCGTTCACCGTCATTGCGGCCGATGGCGCGCGGCTTGCCCTCCTTGAACGGTATGAGATCGGTCGTGGTCGTCCCAGCATCTACGAGAAGGCCGCTATCTTGAATGGAGGCGGCGAACGCAGCGCTTGCGTGCCAGTTCGCCGAGGCAACGTCCGTCCATTGCGCGATCGCCTCATGGGCATCGGCGAAGCCTCCAAGGCTGTAGAAGCGCGTTGCATCTCCTGTTGTCTTGCGCATCAAGGCAACAAGATAGGCGACGCCCTCGTAGCGGCTTGCAAAGACGTCAGACAATTCGCCGGTCATGGTCACGGCGTGGGGCCTATCGTCCGTCCCGATGGTTGCAAGCGCGGTCTCAAGAGCCAGGTCGAATTTGCGCGGCTCGGAAAGGGCACGGCATGGAATCTGCGTCACCGCTACTGTCCGCCCGTCCTCAATGTGCGCGAGCTTCAGATTGACGCCGCCTAAATCCCACCCAAAACAATTATACATCGAGACCTCATTTGCGAAGACGCCATTCCGCGTCATGATAGGTGTGTGAACAGAGAGGCCGTTCCGTCATGGCGCCATTTTCCAAACTTTCCGAAAGCCAGACCCTTAATGCCTTCGACGTGGTTCCCGTGCTCGATCTGAAGGACGGGGCCGTGGTCCATGCGCGTGCCGGAAAATACGCCCGCGCCGGAAAGCGGGCGGAGTACCGTCCCATCGCCACACCGTTCGGTCCTCCTCATGATGCGCCAGCCATTGGACGGGCGCTTCTCGGTATCACTTTCTCGCCGATCCTGTACATCGCCGACCTCAATGCCATTTTGGGGCAGGGCCACAATTTCGAGCTATGCCAGTCTTTAGCGGATGCTGTTCCGGATACGGAACTGTGGATCGATGCGGGCTTTTCCAATTTGGAAGATTACGCGTTTTGGCAACCCTTGGGCGCAACACTCGTCATCGGTAGCGAGACGATAGAGAGCCTCTCCGAATGGGAGACGATCAGGGGCAGTCTTGGCAACAATGTCGTTCTGTCGCTCGATTTCGACGAAGAGGGCGTCCGGGGCCCGAAAGGGCTGATGGACGACCCAGCGCTTTGGCCAAGTAGGCTTATTCTTATGAGCCTTGGCCGCGTGGGCACCGAAACTGGTCCCGACCTTGTGCAATTGGGGCAGATGCTAGAAGCCGCCGAGGATTGCCAAATAGAGGATTGCCAAATATATGTCGCGGGCGGTGTGGCGTCTTCCGCCGATGTCGTGGCGGTCGCGAATGCGGGCGCGCGTGGCGTGCTGGCTGCCACTGCGCTTCATTCCGGGGCCATCAGACAAAAAGAGATCGCCGCACTCCTGGGAGAGCGGCGATCTAGAATCTGACGGGTGGTTAACCCCGCAAATTAGAAACCAAGCGCTTTGAGCCACCGACGAATCGGGCCCGGCTCGTTTTCTCCGCCGGGCGTATCCCGATCCGCAGCTTCACCAGTTCAGCCAGCGGCGAACGGATGGGCAGCAGTATCCTTCTTGGCGGTTACTTCGGCAGCCTTAGGCTCGCCAGCGATGGCGCGGGCGAGGGCTTCCTTGGTAGCCTGATAGTTGTAGTCCTGGATCTTCTTGTCGTCCGCGGCTTCCCAATGGATGAAGACGCCAACACAGACGTAAAGATCGTCGGCCTCGTCGGCGGGGATGACACCCTCGGCGACGGAGTCAGCCACGGCCTTGGCCACGGCATACTGAGCAGGACCAAACATCTGAACGGCCTGACGAGCGTCCTTGATGGTGACCTTGTTGTAGAGGATCGTTGCCGGCTTGCAGAGCAGGTTCGGAGCAACAACGGCGAGCAGTGTGGTGAAGCCGTCTTTGTTGTTGGTCAACGCATTACAGAAAGCCGTCTCGGCGGCGCTACCGCGCGGGCCGACGATAAGATCGATATGGGCAACTTCGTTGCCGTCGCCGACGAGCGATTCGCCGATGCATACACCAGTGACTTTTGCCATGAGGCATCCTCCCTAAGTACTGAAACGTGGTCATAAGATATGGAAACCGTCGACCGGACCATAGTCCGGCGACGAGCTGACGAAAGAACGTGGGATACGCGCCCCCGTCCGCAGCCCTCCTCAGGGCTCCGTGTCGGTGAACATAAGGCCGGCCCTGAAGGATGCAAGCCGATTATTGGCCGTTTCGGAGGCTTTGGAGCTTTTTTGGTAGATCGGATCACCGCTCCAGAAGGGCGGCAGTGAACAGCGTGGCGACTGTCAAGTCAGCCGATGTTCCTGGATTGAGCCCCCGTTTCTTGAGCGAAGCATCGAATGCGGTCAGGGGGCCTGCCATCTCTTTGGGATTGTGAGACTGGGACAACCCAGATTCAATGGGCCGGGCCTCATCGAGGACCTCGCTGGCGGCGTGCGCCCCAAATTTGCGCTCAATCAGCGTGTCGGGGATGTGGGCCAGAAAGCCTATATAGATGTAGGTTGTTACCCAAGGTTCTGAACCCCAGCGTGCCAGGCCCCCTGCGTGCCATTTCAGACCGAGATTGAAAACATCAACGAATCCATTCGTGTAGTTCCAAGCGATCCGATCCCGCCCTTCCGCTGCGCGCATTGCCTCTAGGAGTGAGATCTCGGGCTCCGTATCCACATCGTGTTCATGCGCCTCCCCGAGGCCCCCAGGCTCGGCCAACTGGATCGCACGATATGCGGCCCTTGCGTCTTCAACGGTCAAGGAGTTCAGAACCGTCACCAGAGCCTTGCGCAACTCGCCCGCGGGCGCTGCGAGTGCAGCATGAGCGAGGGGAGCGGCAAGCAAGACGATGCCCAGATTGGTGTTCTGCCCCACGGCCTCGTGTGTGGCCTCGATAGCCCGTTCGATGCGCTGTCCGACGGTGAGGCCGGGGGCACCTATCGCCGGTGCCGCGGCGGCGGCACTTTTTTCGAAGTCCGCCACGCTCATCCCATGGCCGCCTGCGAAGCGGTGTACGTTTCCCGGCTTCAGGGCGTCGAGTTCGGATAGGCACGCGTCATGGAAGGCGCTGGCAATGGCCTGGCTTGTGAGGGCCGCGCTCACGCGTCCTCTTGGGTCATGGGGACTGCGTGGGCTTTGCGAATGTCTTCGGGCAGTGCTGCATCGAGAAACGCATCGACCACATGGTCCGACAACCGCAGGCTCGTGACCTTCTGCAATCCGTTCCAGGCCGGCATCGAGTTCACCTCGAGCACGAGAAACTGGCCACTGCGGGCTTGAATGATGTCGACGCCTGCATAGTCGGCGCCAACGCAGCCAGCGGCCCGCACGGCCAAATCGACAAGGTCCTGGCTGGCAATCGCCGCCTCCGCCCGCGCGCCGAGTTTGATGTTAGTAACCCAGTCTTCGCTATGGCGGATCATGGACGCGATCACACGGCCGCCGCTTACGAAGAGCCGCCAATCCTGATGGCGTTCTTGAGCAGGCGGCACAAACTCTTGGAGATAATACACACCATCGACATCTTCGGGGGGAGAGAGGTCGTCGACCGTCTCCACCAGGCGTAGCCCCTTGCCTTGGGCGCCGAAGAGCGGCTTCTCAACGAGGCGATATCCTTCGCTTGCAAGACGCGCGACGATGTCCTCAGCCGTGCTGCGGTCCGCACCGGCAAAGGTGCGTGGGGTGGGAAGGCCAGCCTTTTGCAGACAGAACGTGGTCGTCGATTTATCGACGCAGCGCTCAATGGCGCGTGCATCGTTCCAGACAGTGACGCCCAGCTCGCGCATGGCATGCAGGATGCCGAGATAGAGCGTCACCTGTTCGAAACTGCCACCGGGGATGAAGCGCACAAAGGCGCCTTGAGGCTTGTGATTACCAAGCCCTGGAACGGAAAGCCCCGTTGCCGTCTCGGTGGAGAAGCCGCACCGAGGCAGGGGCGCAACGACGGGCCTCAGGCCTCGCTTTGCAAAGGCCCGCAAGAGGCTCTTGCCATGCCAGTCCCGTCCATCGCCGAAAAGAACGATGGAGGGTGTGATGGCGGGCGCGTTGGACATGGAGCGTTATGCGAAGGAGCGCAGGAGGACGGTTTCGTCGATGGCCCCGCCTTCGAAGCTCTTGCCGGTCGCGAGAGATGTCACCGTGACCTTCGCCGGGCTGAACAGCATGGGGTCGATTTGATAAAAGTCACCCTTCACCGCCGCGAAGACTTCAGCGAACGGCTTGCCGTAATCCTTTGAGTTCACGCTCGGCAGTTCCTCGGCAAGCTTCTTCGCCGCCGCTTCGTCGCCCTCGACATACAGATGCGCGCGGCCTCCGTAGATGATGGCATCGTTGGTGCGGCCCATGGCTTCGACGAATCCGGGGATCGACGGAGGGATGGGCACCGTGGCCATGCCATCGACGATATGCTCCAACGGGAAATGCAGCTCATGGGCCTTGTGCAGGGCCACTTCCAGGCTGCGGGCGGCGATCTGAATCGTCCCGGCAAGGCTTGATGTCGGTGCAAAGAGGAATGTGAGTTTCTCGGGGGGAAGACCACAGGCCTTGGCCACCTCTTCGACCAGTGCGGCTGGCGGAGCCTTGTCCGCCTCGATCACCATCGTCGCCATTTTGGCCATATCGCGATAGCCCAGCTCTTCGTAAAGCGGCTCTGTCGAGCCCATCGCACGGGCAGGGCCCGACCCGAGCACGTAGAAATCGTTGCCCTCGCCGTCTTTGCCGGAAAGGCTCCAGCCTGCGTATTGCGAGCCTAGGCAGGCCAGCACGGGCTGACTGGTGTGTACGGTGACCAGGAACGGCCAGGGGTCTTGGGTGCTGCTGGTCTCAAAGGAGACGACGCCGAGACCGGCGAGGCAAATCTCCGAAAGGCGCCGGCCAGCTTCGAGCCCGCCCACGGCATACACGCCGCAATCGATGAGCGTCTCGCCGAGCGAGCCCTTGGTTACCGCGACGCGAAGTGCGTCCGCATTGTCGATAACGTCACGCACCAAAGGTGCGACCTGTGCATTTAGGCTCGGCTTGTTCATTTGTTCCCTCGCAATTCTCAGAGTGTTCTTCTTGGGCACCAAGTTCGTCCGCAAATCCTCTCAACTCGGCCAGGAGATTGGTGTGGCGGGTTTGGACGAGACGACGCGCTTTCTCAGCCGATCCGGCTCGCGCCAGAACAGTGCATATCGGACGCTCTTTGTCGATCCGTTCGCCGGGTTTGGGACGGTCCGCCGTCCAGCTCGGCCAAACCATTGCGGGCGCCACAATGAGAGGCTCTCGCGTGAAGACAATTGCGGATGCCGAGCCGTCCTCAAGGACAAGCGGCTCGTCCGGGAGTGCGCCGTTGAGTGCGGCCTCCACATGCAGCTCAAGCAGCGGATTTCCAGCATTTGCAAAGATGTCGAGCGTGCCGCCTGGGCGCGCATTGATTTCCAGGAGAAGAGGTTCGTCGCCATTGAATACGAAATCCGCCGAGCCAAGCCCTTTCAGCTTGAACGCATCGACCAGGAGGGCGACCGTCTCAGCCATAGCTTCTGCGGCATTTGGCAGCAGTGAAGCAGGTTGTGCCGCGCCGCCGTAGCGCCAGGGCTTGCCAGGTGCCGGAGCGGTCCATTGTTCGCTGAAGCCGAGAACCTGCACATCTGTCCCATTGGCAACAAACAGCCCAGAGATCATCCGTCCCGGGACGAGTGCTTGGTAGTAGAGTTCGCCGGTGCTCGCGTGGTTCCCGATTGGCTGCGCGTGCCTGACTGGCCGTACGTGGCTGCCGCCGGCCCCGCCAGGGCGTTTCGCCACCCAACCGTCCGGGTCGGGCGGCCTTTGCAAGCATGTTTCCGGGTAGGAGATCGCGAGGTCATCCAGCCGCTCGAAGAAGCGTTTCGGATCGTTGATCTGAGCGACGGTCTCCGCGTCATTGCCGATCAGCGGCCAGTTCTTGGCGATATGGGTCAGGAGATCAGATCGGTCTTCGAAACCTGATCCGGTGATGGCGCCAAGAATGGGAGTGGGCGCCTGCTTGCTGAGGCCCTCAAATGCGGCTCTCAGGCTCGGCCACTGCATTCCGTGCCCAATATCGCCCTGCAGCTTGTGGGCTGTGTGCGAAATCTCTTGCGTGTCGCAGTCGGCAAAGAAATCGGCGACGAGCGGGATATAGCCGGCGTCCGCCGCGGCGCATGCGAGCGACCGGCCCGAAATGGCGGCGATCAAGAGGGAGCCGCGCGCCTCAGCCAATGGACTTACGCGGTGAGGTCTTGTGCCAGCCTGTAGGCGGCACGGAAATCGAGATAGACGGGTTTTTCCGCCTCGATCATCTCTTTGAACATCCCGATCTCAGTCTTGTATTTGACATCGCCAATCGCGAGTGCACCGATCCCAACAGTGCCGTTCGCGCCCTCGATCGCTACACCGTTGTCGGTGATGCCTAGCCCCTCGATACCGAGCGGCGGCACGGCGTTGACGTCCGCGACCAACTTCAGATTCTGGGCAGGCTTGATCTGGGCGCGACTCAGGATCTGGCGGCCTGCGGGCCCGGCCGAAAAGATGAGGTCCGCACTTTGCGCAAGCTCCTCCTTCTGTCCCTCGCTCGTACCATCCGCATAGCCAAGGTCGACGTCGAACCGGTCATTGGCCTCCATCGTCAAGCGGCGAACGCGCTCCGGGCCGTCATAGCCTACAAGGAAAGTTTTGGCCCCGGCCATGGTGGCAATCACGGCGGAGGCGAAGGCCACAACGCCGGTGCCACCATAAACGACGACGCGCTTGTCTTCGAGACCGGTATCGAAATTGTTCTCAAGCGCCTTCTTGGCGCAGGCCACCATGGCGGCCGCTGTCGTGAAGGAGCCGGCTGGGTCGGCGAACACAGAGACTTCAAAGGGCGGAACCATGGCCTTCTTGGCCCGGTCCATCATATCGAGGGCCTCGATGGCCTTCTTGCCGCCGATGAACACCGACTGCCGCTTGATGCCGTCGGGACTGCGAGAGAAGATCGCATCCTGCACGAGGCTGTAAATGTCCTCAACAGTCGCGTTTGTGTAGGGAATGGCGTGATCGTAGCCGGCATCAATGCCCATATTCACATCGAAGGGGCTCATATATTTGAGCGGCGTGATCATGTGCAGAATACGCGGCAAGGCCATCGCTTGAATCTCCCTGGGACTTAGCGGCGGTCAGGTGCGAACGTGCACGATTGACCGATCATGTTGCTCTTATCGGCTTCGCTTTAGCACATTAGGACCGGCAGCAAAGGGGGAGCCCGGCAGCAAAACGCATCAAGCGCCGGTTGAACCCAGATTTTTTTCTTCTCCGGAGGGGGTGAGGACGATTTCGGCCCCTTGGTTGCGTGCATTGGCGAGCGAAAAGTGCAATGCGCCGCTGCTGTCTGCGCGGCGGGCGGCTTTGAGCAGATCTTCGCCGTCTGACTTCGATGCGGCAAAAGCAAAACCCGTCGGGCCCCAGGAGCTCTGCCCAAGGCCTGTCACGCCGTCCGCGCGCAAAGTCTCGATGACAGCCTCGACCTGTTTGCTTGTGAAGGGACCCCCTTGGAGGGGCGCGAAATAGGCGCCCATGAGTCTTTGAAGATTCCCAACCTCGTCGCAGAAGACCGCGAAGTCGCGTTGCTGAACGGCGGGCAGCGCCCGTTCCAAGATCCGCGCCTCAAGATCCGCGCGCTCCGCCTCCGGAAAAGCCGGTAGGGACTCAAACGCGGCGACTTCCTCCGAGCCATCTAGTCCTTTTGCTTCCGGATCGAAAATTAGAAGCATAGGCCAATCTTCGGGAAAGGGGACGCGGGCGATGAGCTGAGGCAGGGTGCCGTCGCGCGGTCCGCTATCGAGCACGGCACCGCCCAACTCGAAGGTTGCAATGCCAATCCCTGAGCGGGCACCGCGTCCTAGCTGGGCAGCAAGGCCCGGGGGCGAAACATCGAGCCCTTCGAGGGTGCAAAATGCTGCCCCGACCGCAAGGGCCAGCTGGGTTCCCGAGCCGAGGCCTGCATGGGATGGGATCGCCTCCGCAATCTCAAGACGGTAGGTGTGATCCAGCCCATGCGCGCCGGCGATCGTTTTGAGATAGCGCGCCGCGCGGACCGCTTCAGGCCCGCTCGATATTTCTTCGTCCCCGTGACTGAGTGTCAGGCGCGTCCAAGGCTGATCGAGCGATAGCCCAAAACTGCCGAAGGGCTCATTCGTCCGTCCGCTAGGGTCCAGGAATCCAAAATGCACCCGTGCCGTCGTTGCAACCGTGACAGTTGGGTTGGTATTTTTCGGAGGGGACGAGGACAAGACGGACACCGAGGTTTGCATCGGCGTTAGAACATGCCGTTAGGGTTGGCCATCGTTTTCGGTGCGTCCTGCAAAACGTCCCAGTGCTCAACGACCTTTCCGGCATCGTTCAACTGGAAGATGTCGATCCCGATCCGGTCATCGTCACCAGGCCATTCCTGCAGGCAGTGCAGAACCACGAAGTCTCCCTCGGCGAGAATCTTCTTGAAGGAGACGCGCTTGCCGGGATAGCGGCGTTGCATCTCCTCGAAATATTCGATGAAGCCCTCCTTGCCGTCTTTCACACCCGGATTGTGCTGGATGTAGACGTCACCGGAATAGCGCTCCATCGCCTCGCGGGGCCGCGATTGATTGAACGCCATGTCATAGAACGCCACGGCTGTCTCTTTGTTGCGTTCCAAGTCAGCCATGAGCGTTTGCCTCGAACGGTCTCCATTGATCGTTGCAGAACCCCCCGATATGTTCGGGGAAGCGATAACGGAAATAGCGGCGCACTGTGTCAGAAGTTGCGGCGCACTGTTTCAAAAGAAGAGAGAGATGGCAACGAAAGAGCGCACCTATAGCGACGCGGAAGTAGAGGACCGGCTCAAGAAGGAGCTGCCTCATTGGTATCTTGAGGACGGTTGGATCCGCCGCAAGTACAAGACGAATAGCTGGAAGGGTACGCTAATGGTGATCAACACGATCGGCCATCTCTCCGAAGCGGCTTGGCATCATCCCGATCTCACGGCGTCCTATGCCTGGGTCGAGGTGCGGCTGATGAACCACGCAGCAAAAGGCATTTCCGACAAAGACTTCGAGCTCGCGAAGAAAATCGAGGATGTTGTTTGCTGGCGGCCTGGTGCCGAAGGCGGAGCGCTGGAAGGCACGCCCGAGGACGACATGCGCTTCTCCTACATCAAATACGACAAGCCCAAAGACTAAGCGCGTGGGCCGCGTGCTTGTCATGCACATTTGGGATCGTCTGGAGACGGCTCAGGCGGATTTTATCGGCGCAAACCCATTCGCGTGCTTGCGCCGGTGAAGCCACCTGTTTATTTGTGCGTTAAGGTCACCAAGAAGGCGCCGGGAAGGATAACGAGTTTGGACAGCACGCTCGAACGTGCCGCGAAACTGCTCGCGAATGCACGGTTTCCGATCTTCGGCGGCCTCTACACCGACATCAAAGGTGCCATGGCAGCACTGTCGCTGGCCCAAAAGCTGGGTGGCGTGATCGACCACGCGGCAAGCGAGGGGATTTCGCGCGCGGCCCGCATTATGCGCGAGACCGGCGCGACGCCTGCAAGCTTCGGCGAGGTCCGCAATCGCGCCGACACGGTGGTGATCATCGGCGATTTGGCGCGTGAACGGGACCCGGAACTTCTGAACACGCTGTTTCCCAGAGGCAAGACCCTTCCACGGCCTGGCGACAACAAGCGCGAACTGATTCTCGTTGGCACGAAAAAGGGCAAAACGCCTCCTGGCGTGCGCGTGACGGAGATCGGCGGCAAGACCACTTTGCCGGAGCTTGTGGCTCTGCTGGGCGCGTCGGTGCGCGAAGGGCGCTTCGAGCTTGGCGATGCCGCCTTGCGCAGGAAGATCGAGACCGCGGGCGCGCGGCTCCGGGACTCGGCCTTTGCAGTCTTCGTCTACGATCCCGCCGAGCTTGAGGAGCCGGTGCTTCACACGATCCTTGAGGCAGTGCGCCATCTCGTTAAGACGACCCGCGCGGCAACACTGTCTCTTTCCGCACCAGGCAATGGTGAGGGGGTCAATCTCTGCTCGACTTGGACCAGCGGCTTGCCAGTGCGCACGAGTTTTGCCCATGAGGTGCCTGAGACCAGCATATGGGCCTATGAGACCGAACGCCTTCTGAAGACCGGGGAGGCCGATGCGCTCGTTTGGATCGATGCCTTGGAGGGAGACTCCGCTACCCCGCCGACCAAGGCGTTCCGTGGTGTTCCAGCTGTTATTCTGTCGGCGAGGCCTGTGAGGGCCGGGCGCGACGATGTCGTGATTGAGGTTGGCGCAGCAGCGGCCGACCATGACGCCGCGCTCTATCTGCCGCCCATCGCTGGCATCGGCATCGTCAAGGCGCGTTCGAAGAACAAGAACAAGCCGACAGTGGGAGACGTGTTGAACCGCATCAATGCGCTGATCGATGCGAAGGGAGCCGCCTGATGCTCGTTAAGCTTAAAGGTGGCCGCATCATCGATCCTGCGCACAACCGGGACGCGGTCGGCGATCTCTACCTTGAGAACGGCCGTATCGTTGAGAAACCCGACGGGCGTGAGCCCGATGAGGTGCATGACGTCTCCGGCAAGATTGTCATGGCGGGCGCGATCGACGTGCATTCCCACATTGCGGGCACAAATGTGACGCTGGGTCGTCAGTTGATGCCCGAACTCCCAGTGCTCGCCGCCGCCGAAGGCCAGCCGATCCTTCCATCGCCCGCCGCGTGGGGCGCGTACGCCACCGGGATCCGCTATGCCGAGATGGGCTACACCACGGTGATTGAGCCGGCGATGATCCCCACTCATGCGATCGAAGCGCATGCGGAGATGGCCTCGATCCCGATTATCGACGTCGCAGGCCTCGTGGTGCTGGGCAATGACGACTACACGCTCAATCTGCTTCGCAGTGGCAATGAGAAGAGCGATGAGCTCAAGGACTATGTAGCTTGGACGCTGTCGCACTCCAAAGCGCTTGGCCTCAAGGTCATCAACGCTGGCGGGTCCGAGGCCTTCAAATTCAATGCGCGCACGTTCGACCTCGATGAAAAGGTGCCGGAATACGGCGTGACTTCGCGTGGTATTGTCGAGGCCATGCAAAAAGTGGTGGCCGATCTCGGCGTGCCCCATCCGCCCCATGTTCACTGCAACAATCTCGGCATCGCCGGTAATGTGGACACGGCGATTGCGACGCTGGAGGCGACGCAAGGCCGTCCGGTGCACTTCGCCCATATCCAGTTCTACGGCTACGGCAAGGAGGGTGATAAGGGCTTTTCCTCAGCCGCACCCCGTCTCATGGAGGCGATCAACAAGCACGAGAATGCGACAGTTGATGTCGGCCAGGTCCTGTTCGGCCAAACGGTCACGATTTCCGGCGATATTCTGCGGCAGTTCGATGGGCGCCGCTCCGCTAGTCCCAACAAGTGGACCATCAACCAGGGTGATGGCAACGGAACGGGGCTCGTACCCTATAATTATAAGAAAAAGAGCTTCGTCAACGCGCTGCAGTGGGCCATTGGCCTTGAGATATTCCTCCTGGCGGAAGACCCCTGGCGGGTTCTGTTTTCGACAGATCATCCCAATGGTGCGCTCTTCACGCGCTATCCCGAGATTTTCCATCTTCTCATGGACCGCGATGAGCGGGCCCGTTGGGTCGATAGTCTGCCGGAGGCCTCAAGGCAAGTGTCCAACCTGGCAGGTATTTCGCGCGAGCTGACCTTGTCGGAACTCGCCATCATCACGCGCGCGGCACCGGCGAAGATTCTCGGGATGACCGATCGCGGCCATCTTGCGCCAGGTGCCATCGCCGATGTCGCCGTCTATACCAATCAGAAGAACAAGACGAAGATGTTCTCCGCCGCCGACCTTGTCTTCAAGTCTGGCGAGCTCGTGGTGCGGAAGGGCAATGTTGTCGAGATCAGCTGGGGCCGCTGCTATCACGTGGAGCCCGGGTTTGATTCTCAGATCAAGCGGCGCGTAAGCGCGTTCTACAATCGATATTACGGCGCCGACCCGTCCTGGTTCGGCGTAACCGAAGCCATTTCCGATCATCCCGATCGGTTCGCGACCATTCGTTGTAAGAGCTGACATGCCAGAGCTGAAACTCAAAGGCGTCAACATTGTCGAGACGTTCGCCGAAGCCTTCCCCATGGTGGGCACGCGCGTCATCATCACCGCGCCCACGGCGGAGTGGGCGATGATTTCCGCCAGTACCATGACCGGCTTTGCAACGTCTGTGATCGCCTGCGGCGCGGAGGCTGGCATCGAGCGGATACTCTCCAAGAAGGAGACGCCGGATAGGCGGCCCGGTGTGGCCGTGCTCCTGTTCACGATGGATGTGGACAAGCTGCAAACCCAGTTGCGCAACCGGGTCGGCCAATGCGTACTCACAAGCCCCGGCTCGGCCTGCTATGCCGGTCTTGATAGCAAGAAGTCTCTGAAACTCGGCTCCTCGCTCCGCTTCTTTGGCGATGGCTGGCAGACGTCGAAAGTCATTGGCGGGCGTCGCTATTGGCGCATTCCCGTCATGGGCGGTGAGTTTGTCTGCGAAGAGAAGACGGGTCTGACGAAAAACGCCGTAGGCGGCGGCAATCTCCTTGTCGTCGGGAAATCACATCATGCCGTGCTGGCCGCCTGTACGCGGGCGGTAAAGGCCATGGCCGATTTGCCCGATGTCATTACCCCATTTCCAGGCGGCATCGTGCGCTCGGGGTCGAAAGTCGGCTCGAAATATGCGGGCCAGATCGCATCCACCAACCACGCCTACGCGCCCGGTTTGAAGTGGCACGCCGATTCCGAACTCCCGCCCAGCGCCGAGGCCGTGCTTGAGATCGTGATCGACGGGCTTAGTGCGGATGCCATTCACGAGGCCATGCATGCGGGCATTCATGCCATCGCCAGGGGCGGCTCCCGCGAAGGCATCACGCATATTACGGCCGGAAACTATGGCGGCAATCTCGGCCCCCACCACTTCCACCTCAAGGAGATTGTCGGGTGAGCGCGCTTAGTTTCGAGCTCAATAACAAACCTGACCAGCGGCTGGACCTCTCGCCGTTGGTGCCTGCGCGGCTGGCCGGTCTGAACCGCAAGCAGGTCGAGGCGCTTCCCATCAACACGACGCGGACAAAACTCACTGTGGGCGATGCGTTCAAGGTGAGGGGCAAGGACGTCGAGAGCCTCCATTTTGTCGGCACGGACGAGCGCTGCGACAAGATCGGAGCGGGGCTGGCCGGTGGCGAGATCGTTGTCGAGGGCGATGCGGGCAGGCTCCTTGGCGCCCAGATGAAGAGCGGCAAGATCGCCGTTGATGGTAGTGTGGGCGTTCTTGCGGGCGCTAGCATGGGCGGGGGTGAAGTGGCCGTACGCCGAGATGCGGGCGATCAGGTTGGCGGCGTTGCCTTTGGCGAGACCTTTGGCATGAAGGGCGGTTTCATTTTTATCGGCAGAGACGCGGGCGCCTTGGTCGGCGAACGCTTGCGCCGCGGGCTGATCGTCGTCGGCGGCAAGGCGGGCGACTATGCGGGTGGCCGGATGGTTGCGGGTACGATTTTGTTGCGTGGTGGCGCGGGGCGGTATGCGGGCTACGGAAATCGCCGCGGCAGCCTGATCTTTGCCGAAAAGCCACGCCACATCCTGCCTACCTACGCCGACAGCGGCGTGATGGAGTTTGACTATTTGCGCCTGCTAGAGACATGGCTGCGGGAGCAGGGCATGCGCATTCGCCTCGGCGGACGGGCGCGGCGGCTCATGGGCGACCAGGCCGTGCTCGGTAAGGGCGAGATGTTGATCCTCAGGTAAGCGAGGTACGCTGGTCCTGGTTCCACGCGACCTGTCTTGGCGCTGCGCACTTGACCCATGGACGCCACTATTCTCTATGCTTGACGCCTAAGCGATTTTTGCCTGGCGCTTCCTTATGACCTTTTCACCCTATGTCCTCCTGGACGATAGCCGGACCGCCGACGAGCGCAGCCTCCTGTTCTCTTCGCCCGAGGAGATCGTCGCCGTCGATCGGCCGCAGGACGTGGACGCCGGACTTGAGTGCATTTCCGCCGGCCTTTCGCGCGGTCTCCATGTCGCGGGCTATTTTTCCTACGAGCTGGGATATTGCCTTGAGCCAAAGCTGAAGGACTTGCTGCCCGAGGAACGGAGCGAGCCGTTATTTTGGATGGGTCTTTTTCGCGAACCCAGACGGCTCAACGATGTGGAGGTTTTGGGATGGCTCAACGCCCATGGCGGTGCGGGGTCCGCAAAAATCTCAGACCTTCAATTGTCCTGGACGCGCGAGCAATATGGCGAGGCTTTTCGGGCGGTGAAGGAGCATATCGCGGCTGGCGATGTCTATCAGATCAACCTGACCCAAAAGTTCTTCTTCGACTTTGAGGGTGATCCCGTTGCCCTCTATGCCGCTCTGCGCCGTCGCCAGCGGGTGGCCTATGGCGCGCTCATCGGAACGGCTGAGCGGTCTATTCTGTCTCTCTCGCCAGAGCTTTTTTTCCGGCGCGAGGGGCAGCGATTGACGACGCGGCCCATGAAAGGCACAGCGCCTAGGGGCAGAACGCCCCGAGAAGACGCCGGCCTCAAGACGCGTCTGGCCATGGACGAGAAGCAGCGGGCGGAAAATCTGATGATTGTCGATCTGTTGCGCAACGATCTCGCCCGTGTCTCGCGCATTGGCTCGGTCGAGGTCACCGATCTGTTCACGGTCGAGACCTATCGCACGGTCCATCAGATGACCTCAGGCATCATTTCCGAACTCCGCTCCGACATGGATGTCTCGGACATGCTGCATGCGCTGTATCCTTGCGGATCCATCACGGGCGCTCCAAAGGTCCGCGCGATGGAGATCATCCGGGAACTGGAGAGCGAGCCGCGCGGCATTTACACCGGCGCCATCGGCACAATCGCGCCATCGGGCGAGTGTCAGTTCAATGTGGCCATCCGAACGGCCGTTCTGGCTGGCACGCGTGGGGAGATGGGGATCGGCGGCGGCATTGTGGCCGACTCGAAGGAAGACTCCGAGTATGACGAGTGTCTCCTGAAGGCGCATTTCCTAACCGAGACGGACGATTCCTTCGAGCTGATCGAAACGCTGCGCTGGCAGACGGAGAGGGGTTATCACCTTCTAGAACGGCATCTCTTGCGGCTCCAGGCCTCGGCGGCCCATTTCGGCTACCCGTTCTCGCGCGAAGCCATCCTTGCCGCACTCGATGAGGAAGCCGCTCAAATTGCCTATCCCGTCGCGATGGTGCGCCTGCTGCTGGCCGAGGGTGGCGCCATCACTATCAGCGCCAGAGAGATTACGCTGCCCACCAAGGATACGGTTTGGCGTTTTGTCATCTCAGATTTGCGCGTGGACGAGGAGGACCCGCTCTTCTACCACAAGACCACGCGGCGCCAGTTTTACGACCGGGAGATGGAGCGGCAGAAAGAAAGGACCGGGTGCGACGAAGTCGTATTCCTGAATCGGCGCGGAGAATTGACGGAGGGGACGCGGACGAACCTTTTTGTCGAACGCTCAGGCCGCCTCTTCACACCGGCTCTTCGCTGCGGGCTTTTGCCCGGAACCTTGCGGGAAGAATTGCTCGACCTGCCGCGCGCCGCCGCCAGTGAGGCTGTGCTCAGCGAAGCGGACCTGGCATGCGCTGATCGCATCTATCTCGGCAACTCCTTACGCGGCCTTGTGCGCGCAGAACTCATGCAGAGCGCCAATACGCGCAGCCTCAAACCGGCCCACGCCGACTAAGACCAAAACGAACAGGCGAAAATGCAAAGACCCAGGCCCGAGGGCCTGAGTATTTGTCTGGTATGCCTGCCGTGGCAGTTAGACCGTGGCACGCTCTAGCTGGAGGCGTTTTCTGTCGGCTTCGGGTGATCCTCGGACGCAGCAGTCTTGTCTTTTACCGGCTGAATCTTCTCTGCCGCCTTGCCGAACGACGCGGCGATTTCGGACCAGGCCCGCAGGAAGCCTTGACCGACTTCGCTTGCACCCTGGCGCAGTGGTTCGGAGCGCTCCCACACCTGGCGGGCTGTCTCCTTCGCCATCTCGGCGGATTGTTTGCCGGTGTCCTTCAACATGGTTTGCGTTTGGCCCCTTTGCGCAAGCGCCAGATGACGCATCTCATTGATCTGCGCCTCGGTGGTATTGCGATAGGCGTGCGCGCGGCTGAGGACGTCTTGGAAACGGAGTTCCATATTGCCGAGAACGGTTTCGCCGAGGGCGCCCGCGTGGTCGCGGAGCGACGTCACTTGCTCCCCGAGCGTGTCGAGCTCGTGTTGCAGGTCGGCCCATTCTTTGTCGGCCAGTTCCGTTTTGTCAGTCTTGCCTGTCTGTTCGGTCATATCGGCCTCTTCAGTCTTTGGAGGATCGTTGGTCTTGCTGGGTCTCTGGAGGCATGGACGAAGGATAGGTTCTCAGTGTGGTCCTAGAACAATCCGGTGACGATAGGACAATTTCCCGCAATTCAGTGTTAGGGACGGATGCTTACTGCGCCAGATGCCGCCACGTTGGGCAACGAAGCCAGTACGTTGAGGTGCATAGGGGCCCCCTGCAACATGATTCCTTGTCGTCCTTCGCTGCCTCCTGGTCGACGTGTCAGGTTTAAAGATTTGTGCTCATGCCCCAGACATCAAGGGGATAGGAAATTTTTCGACGATCCTAATTTTGCGACGGCCCCATAGGCGAAGTGGGTTGCCGTCTACGAACGACCACATCGTTGGCGTTTTGTTGTCACGTCATCTATAGGCTTCTAGATGCGCCGCGCACGGATCGCTCCGGCCGGCCGTTTCCCGGACACTGCCACGGATGTTTTGATGCTTGAGACAATTCTAGGCGCGCTGCTTCCGGCAATCATCACGATCCTGCTGGGCTATTTCGCCGCCCGCCACCATGATTTCTCGCAGAGCGAAGTCCCAACCTTAAACCGGATGGTCATGAGCTATGCGCTGCCGTTTGCGCTGTTCGTCGGTGTTGTGGGCGCAGGCCGTAAAGAGCTGCTCGCGGATCTGCCTCTCGTTGCCTTTCTCGCCGCTGCAATCATTGGGCTCTATGTCTTGATCTTGATGCTTGCCATCTTTGTTTTTAAGCACCCGATCGGCCTCAGCGCGCTCCGCGCCTTGACAGCGTCAGCGCCCAGTACCGCCTTTGTCGGGACTCCTGTGCTGGGCTATCTATACGGCGCCACTGGAGACATTCCCGTGGCAGTCGGCAGTATGATCATCGTCGTTGTTCTGGTGCCGGTTACGCTCATCCTGCTGGGTCTAGACTCAGCAGCGGAGGCAGGAGCGGCACAAACGGCGGGGACTGCTCCAGCTGGCGCACACACGGCGAAAATGTCGGACGTCATGGGCAAGATCCCGAGTGCAATCAAACAGCCCGTGGTCTGGCTGCCGATGGCAGGCTTCGTCATCGTCATGCTGGGTATCGATCTACCGAAAGTGGTCGACAATTCCCTTTCGCTTCTCGGACATTCCGCGGCGGGGGTAGCGCTGTTTGCCTCCGGGATCATCCTTGCCGGCTATAAGATCATGATAACGAAGCCGGTCCTCGTCCTGGTCTTCTTCAAGAATGTGGTGCAGCCTGGTCTTGTCTGCGCGGGCATGCTGGCAATGGGGTACGGCAACCCGCTTCTCAGCGAGACCGTTGTGACGACCGCGCTCCCGGCCGTCACGCTCGTGGTCATGCTCGCCGTTCAATATCGCGTCGCCATCCCGGAAACCGCGTCCGCGCTTCTCATCAGCACGTTCGGCTCGATCCTTACGATCGGAGCCTTCATCTGGCTGCTGCAGTAAGGACCCTGGGCAGAGACCTAGGCGCTCTTTGTTTTCGGCAGTGAGGGCGTGGGTGTGTCGCTGGCGCCTTCGTCCTGTTCATCGAACCGGAGCGCGTCTGCCAGCCGGCGTCGCGCGCGATTGACCCGGCTTTTGATTGTGCCGATGGCGCATCCTGAAATCTCGGCAGCTTCTTCGTAGGAAAAGCCTGCCGCACCAACCAGGATCAAGGCTTCGCGCTGGTCATCGGGAAGGTCCGTGAGGGCTTCTTCAAAGTCCCGCATATCCATATGGCCATGCTGTTCGGGCCGGGACGATAGTCGGGCTGCATAGGTGCCATCGACATCCTCAACCTCTCGCTTCTTTCTCCGGCGTTCGGAGAAATACGTGTTGCGGAGGATCGTGAAGAGCCAAGCCTTTAGGTTTGTTCCTTCCTGGAAGGAATCGAGGTGGTTCCAGGCCTTGAACAGTGTCTCTTGGACAAGGTCGTCCGCACGCTCCCGGTCGCCGCAAAGTGACACGGCGAATGCTCGCAGATTGCCGATTTGAGCCACAAGCGAATCCCTGAGGCCCGGAGAGACGGTGCGCGCCAAGTCAGTTCTCTCCGCTTTGGTCGAGATCTTTGAGAAGTCTCAGCAGGTGCTCTGGCACCGGCTCGTCGGCAACAGAGTCGAACACGGCGCGGACTTGCCGGCCGATATGGTCTTGAAGGGCGGGAGACATACTCGTTTCTGGCTTCGTCGCCGGCTGAGCGGATGCATCGTCAGGCCCATCAGTGCTGTTCCTGGCGTCCACTGCCATGCGCTTAGGAGCCTTATCCTTATCGTTTCCGGTCACAGCGGTTCCTTGTCGGTTCAATCGACAGACGCGATTGTAACCGATAACCGCCACGTTTCTGACCCCAAAAACCCATGAACCTTCAATCGATTCCAGTTGTGCCGGACTTTGGGCAAAGTTTTGGCGCAAGGAAGGGCCTATCTTCGATTGCGCGCATTGTGTCTTTCGGCCCTCTGTGTGAGACAATGTACCCAATCGTAATGCCCTTGGGGGAGCATCGTTCCATGCTTTTGTCTCAAATCATCGCGCCACATCTGCCCTTGCTGCGACGCTTCGCGCGCGCGCTGGCAGGGTCTCAGAGTGCTGGTGACGCCTATGTCGCAGCGACTCTTCAGGTTCTGGCCGAGGACCCTTCGTTGTTCGACGAGAGCCTCGATGCGAGGGTCGCGCTCTATCGCACATTCGTCAGCATGTGGAATTCCGTTGGTCTTAATTTGACGACCGAGACGATCGATCGTGGAGATACGCCGGTCGATCGCCAGCTCGAACAGATCACACCTCTGGCACGCCAGGCCTTTGTGCTCTGCTCCGTGGAAGGCTTTTCCGGCGAGCAAGCCGCCGAAATCCTGAACACCACGCCAAGCAACGTCGTTGCGCTTCTCGATGATGCCGGCCGCGAAATTGCCGCTCAGGTCGCAACGGACGTGCTCATCATCGAGGATGAGCCGATGATTGCCATGGACTTGGAGAGCATTGTCGAAGGGTTGGGGCATCGCGTGGGGGGCGTCGCCCGGACGCACGCAGAGGCGGTCAGCGCCGCCTCCAAAAAGAAGCCTGGGCTTGTTCTGGCCGATATTCAGCTGGCGGATGGGAGTTCGGGGCTCGATGCGGTCAACGAGATGCTCGGTTCCTTCGAGGTGCCGGTCATCTTCATCACTGCGTATCCCGACCGGCTGTTAACAGGAGAAAGGCCTGAACCGGCATTCCTGATCACCAAGCCGTATCAGCCCGACACGGTGAAGGCGATCGTCTCTCAGGCCCTGTTCTTCGAACAGCACGCCAAGCGCAAGAGCTGATCGTCGGCCGGCGAGCGCCCTAAATCTTGTTGAAGAACATCAGCAGGAGCAGAAACACCACGATCAGACCGACGAGACCGGAGGGAAAAGGCCCCCAGGCGCGGCTATAGGGCCAAGCCGGCAGCACGGCGAGGAATACCGCGACCAGGATAATGACGAGGATCGTTGGGCCCATTGTCGCCTCTAAGCTTGCTCTTTTCCTGCTGACGTCTCCTCGCGCAGAACATAGACTATTCCTGGTGTCGCGCCAGTTCATCACCTCAAGTTCCCGCGCGTCGCGCGTTTTTTTTGGAGATGGAAAACGCGATCGTGAGAGGCGACGTTCCTGATGCGAGGGGCTGCCTCACGAGATGCTAGGTACTAAGATGCTTGCCACCAAGAAGCTTGGCACCAAATAGCCCGGCGCCGCGTTGTGTTACGGCCATTGCACGCGAGGGAGGGATTTGAAGTGACCAACGCGCATCCCATTCTTGTCGTTGAGGACGAGTTTCTGATAGCGCTCGATATTGTTGCGGCGCTTGAGAATGCGGGGTTGCCGGTGGTTGGCCCTGCCAGCACTGTGCGCGATGCCCTTGCCGCGATTGAGAGCGGGCCTCTGCGCGGTGCGCTCCTCGATGCCCATCTTGGCGGAGAATCGGCGGGCCGGATCGCGGATGTTTTGATCTCGCGCGGTTTGCCCTTCGTCTTTGTCAGCGGCTACGGGCGCGAGAGCCTGCCCGCATCGCACAACGGCGCGCCCTTGGTTCGAAAACCGTTCTCTGACCAAGAGATCCTTGCGGCTGTTGCGGGATTTTGACGTGAGCACACTGCAACAATTCGGGCAGCCGGGCGTTTGCCAATCCGGAGGCAATAGAAGCGCCTCCATAGGGTCGATCGGCAAGCGAAGTCAGAGATGTTGCTAACCTGGGCGATCATTTTTGCTGTCGTCGCCTTGATAGCCGGCGTGTTCGGGTTCGGCGGCCTGGCCTCGGCGGCTGGCGGTGTTGCGCGGGTTCTGTTCTTCATTTTCGTTCTGGTCTTTCTGGTGACCCTAATCGCGGCAATTGTCTAGAGTGCGCGCCTCTTGCTCTGGCGTGCTCACATTGAGGTCAGCGCATGACAAGTGAGCCACGGCAAGTGAGTCACGACAGCGGAGGAACGGATCGCGATGGACAATGCGCTCGCTCTTGTCAGTCTGCAGGCCCATATGGGCCTTGCTGCTGGCAGCCTCATTGGAGGCGTGGCGATAGCGCTTGGGCTCGCGGCTGTGACCTACCTTTTCAAGGCGCACAAGACGTCTCGCGAACGTGAAGACGCGCGGCTGCGCCTTGAAGCCCATTTGGACCAGCGGACCAAGGAACTTGCTGAGGCCGAGCAGCGCTTCGAGAGCGACCGAGCCGCCAGCGAGCAGCAACTGCGCCTCCTCCTGCGCGAACTGACCCACCGGTCGAAGAACCTGCTGGCGGTGATTCAGGCGATTGCCCGGCAGACAGCCCGGCGCACGGCGACGGTCGATGAGTTTCTCGACAATTTCGGTGCGCGCCTTCATGCCATCGGGATGTCGCACGATCTTCTCGTGGCCGACGATTGGCACGGTGCCTCGCTGCGTATGCTCGTGGAGCAACAATTGGAGGCGCATATCCATGGCTCGGACCGGCGGATCGCGATTGAAGGCGAGGACGTCGTCCTGAAGCCCGAGGCGGTTCACAATCTCGGCCTGGCGCTGCACGAACTGGCCGCAAACGCGGAGAAATATGGCTCGCTCTCTGATCCGAACGGCACCATCTCCGTTCATTGGGATGTTTGCGAAGACGAGCAGGCCCTCACGCTAATCTGGGAGGAGCGCGGAGGCCCCGATGTCCAGGAGCCATCACGCTCAGGCTTTGGGCGCGCCATGCTCGAGAGTGTTGTGGGCAAGGCTCTCGCCGGAGAAGTCGCCTTGTCTTTTCCCATCGAAGGGGTTCGCTGCGAGATCGTCATCCCCGCAGCGCATGTCACTTCGCGGGGATAGCAGCCCTTAGAGGCGAGGGCGCTGACCCAAAAGGACGTGCATTTCTCACAGGCTCAATAAAGCCCTCGTGAACAGTTGTGCGCACAAGTTGAATTGAAGAATGCGAAGAAAAGCATAGGTTCTAATGCAGACGATTGGCATTCCGCGCTAATCGGGAAGGTGCCACGATGGTTACGCGACGAAATATTCTTCTGGGCACCGCAGGTGTCGCCGCAGCCGCGGCCGCCGGGGCTGGCCTTACGAAGTGGCAGGGCAGCAAGGCAACCGCCGCCACCAAGGGCAAATTCGAAGTTACGAAGTCCCCCGAAGAGTGGCGCAAGATCTTGACGCCCGAGCAATATGCGGTTCTGCGCGAGGCCGACACCGAGCGTGCCTGGACCAGCCCGCTCAACAAGGAGAAGGGCACAGGGACCTTTGCCTGCGCCGGCTGCGATTTGCCTGTCTTCAGGTCGGAGACCAAGTTTGAGTCCGGCACCGGCTGGCCGAGTTTCTACGAGCCAGTCGAAGGCAGTATCGGCATGGAGCGGGATTACAGCTGGGGCATGGCGCGCGACGAGGTCCATTGCCGCCGTTGCGGTGGCCATCTCGGCCATGTCTTCAATGACGGTCCGAAGCCAACGGGGCTGCGCTACTGCATCAATGGCGTCTCGCTGAAATTCATTCCCGCCTAAGCTTTTAAGTCTTCCTCCCCTGACTATGCTTGAGGCGACCCTAAGCGCAGCTTCCCTCGGGAAGCTACGCTTTCTCTTTTGTGGCCCGTGGCTGAAAGAGTTGGGAACCGGCGAGGGGAGACGCGTGTTCTAGATTTGTGGCGGGGTTAGTAGTGCGTATCCCGCCCGCCGTACGGGTATACGGGGGTGAGGGGGCCGGCGACGGCTCCCTTCGCTCGTTTTAGCATAACGCGTACTGGAATGATGACTGCGAAGCGCACCCGCCCAACGCGCTGTGCGGCCACATGATTCTCCCAACACTTTCATGAAAAATTGGCTCGCCGGGCCGGCCACGAACCCAGAGGTCAGCGGTCAACCCGTGGTTTCTGCTCTGGCCGGAACGCAGTCACACGCTGAGTGACGCAGCAGCCATTGGTGCTAGTTTCTTCCCCGGAAAAGAACGTGTTTCGAGGGCGGGGCAGGCGGATATGAGCGAAACAGAAGAGACTGACCAATCAACGGCAGTTGCAGGGTGGCGCTTCAAATTAGGCGTCTCGTTGTTCGCACTCAGCCTCGTTGGGCCGCTTATTGTCATTCCGCTCCTGGCAGCGCTTGGGCTATCCACCACAATGATTGCCTCGATGTCAGGCGCCACTCTGATCAGTGCGGAGGTGTTGTTGGTCGCCGCCGCCGCAATTATGGGAAAGAGCGGCTATACCTATATCAAGGACCGCACCTTCGGCCTCTTGAAACAGTATGGTCCGCCGCCGGAGGTGAGTAGAACGCGCTACACCATCGGCCTTGTGATGTTCGTGATCCCAATCTTATTTGGCTGGCTGTCAGCCTATTTGCAGGATCGCATTCCCCTATATGCAGGAAACGCGTTTTGGTTTGCTTTGACCGGCGATCTTCTTTTGCTGATAAGTCTGTTCGTCCTCGGCGGGGATTTTTGGGACAAGTTACGAGCGCTGTTTTTCCATAGTGCCAAGGCCGTCTTCCCTGACCAAACCCGAGCGCAATAGCTGCCCACGTCCGCCGCTGTTTTGATGCAGCCTATTCCGCCGCCGATGACCCAGCCTATGGCGCGAAAGATGCCGTCCAATGCGCCGCGCCTCATTGAACGAGAGCACGTTCGCGATGTTGGCTTAGGGCATTGTCAGAGCAAATTCGTTTACTTTGCCAAAACGTTAGAACCGGATTTCGCAACCATTGATTTTCTTGGATTTTTCCGGGTCGATCTGAGCGGTTCGATGGCCGCGCCAAGTATTTAGAATTTTGCTCTGACAATGCCGTCGCTTGGGCTGCCGTGGGGCTCCGCAGCCCGTCCCGTTGCACCACCGAGCCTGATGGGCTCAAATGACCAACGGACTCTACTTCCAACTGGATGAAAGAAGGGGCTCAGGTCAAACGAGAGGTACCAGGTCAGCCTAAATTTGCTCGGTCTTCCGCTCAATCCGAGCAGGTTACCGTAGCTGGTTTAGTTACTAATCCTCTTTGACCTTCTTGGTGACCGTGAAGTCCTTGTCGAGATAGACGTCGTACTGGCCGTCGTCGCACATGACGTCTTCGGCCTCATAACCACTTTTCTCCGCCTCGATTTCGTCGTCCTCGACGGTGCAGCCCATACCTTTGATCGTCTTCTGCACGCCTTCCACTTCCTGCTCGGTTACCGCGTCGTCCATCGCATACGCGGAGGCTCCTGTGACAAAGGTGAGAGCAAGAGCTATTGCCAAAATCCGCATGAGTATGTCCTCCATATGTAGATTTCCCGAGGCTCGATCATAGCAGCCTGGGGCGATGCGCCAAGTTTTCTAGTAGTGCCCCGGCTTAGGTTGAAGGACGCAGACGTAGTGAACGTTCGAAGTCCATGGGACACCCAGTGTTTTGTCGCGGACCCGTATATCTGTGAGCTTGCTCGCTTCGTCGGAGCACTTCGTCTTGCTCGAATACGTTGCAACTGTCGGGGAAAGACTTTGGCACCCTCCTCCTGGTTCGGCGGGAGTTGTGCAGCGTTCAGGATGTTGAACCACTAGGTACAAGGCCCAAACACCTTCCCCTGCGTACGCCGTGCTTGTCAGTAGTGCGAGCACAGAAGCGATTATGATTTGTCTCATGCATCTCTCATCCCAAGTACACCAGCAACGACCACAAGGATGAGCCTGAGCTGGGCCTCACTTTTCTCGGTCGAGGACGACGCTGTGGCCTTGAGGCTGATCAAGTGCTGAAGAGAGACCGATTTGCACAAAGGGAAAGCCCTGGCGCGGGGGCACCGGGGCTTAGAGAGAGTATCGCGCTAGGATCACTTCGGGGGGGCAAAAAAAACCTTAACGCCTTGTCAAGGAAAGGCGGGCGCAGGGCTCTTGGATCACTTAGCGGCTCAAAAAAAGCAAAGCCCCCGATGAGGGACAGGCCGATCTGATCCGACGCGGCACCGTGCTGTGCTGCAAAGAGGCTATCGGGACGCTGATCAAGCAGGGACCCAGAACCAACAGCGCCGCCTTGGTGAAGAACAACCAAGGCGGCGCGTTGGGAAGAATGAAGGACGCATCAAACAGGGTGCCTTCACACTAATCAGATGCAAGCACGGGCGATAATCGGAAGAAGCCGTCATGCTGATAGGATTAAGGTGACGGGGTGCGCGCAGCCGCCCAGGCTCTAACCTGGGGTGCATAACGGCCAAGCCCACAGAGGGCATTGTCAGAGTAAATTGGCTTGAGCCTCCTGGCGAGGTTCCTTAGCCTGCGGCGATGCGCAATCCCTTCCGTTGTTTCAACAGCTCGCCTGAATTGATCCGCCTCACGGTGATGATGTACATCCGCTATCCGCTGTCGCTGCGACAGGTCGAGGATATTCTGTTTGAGCGGGGTATCGACTCTGTCACGAGAC
>Ga0316190_10000107_pt1 | contig 49618 bp, 43 predicted proteins | sample Eddworburrow2_MG_FD_204929 | JGI IMG/M metagenome (GOLD analysis project Ga0316190, IMG submission 204929) | Coastal sediment microbial communities from Maine, United States - Eddy worm burrow 2 | ecosystem: Environmental > Aquatic > Marine > Coastal > Sediment | place: USA: Maine | collected...
CCGCCGTTCAAATTGGTTTCTTCAATTCCGGGAACAATCTGTTTCATTTGGTCTTTTGTTACAAGATGACCATTTGGCATAAATTTACCCGGATCGGCAAGACCGTTTCGATCGTAGCCGACTAAATCATTTAAATACAGCGCTATGGACATAACCTCTTTACCTTTAAGGGCATGACCATAAGTAGGCATTACACATGGCAGTGGATTAACGAAGTGAGGCGCAATATGCATGAGGATTCGCCGTTCGGCAATTGATTCACGCATACGCTTAAAATCCGCATGTTGCAGATAACGAAGACCGCCGTGAATTATCTTCAGGCTATTTGAAGAGGTTGCGCCGCCAAAGTCTCCCTTTTCGACAAGGGCGACACGAAGGCCGCGCAAAGCAGCGTCCCAAGCGGCGGTTACACCATAGATTCCACCACCGATAATCGCAACATCAAATACTTTCCCCCTGAATTCTGAAATATCACGTTTCATTCCAACCGACAATCCATACTCGAGACCAACAACTCCTATTTGGTGGCAAAAGCCATTAAATGCCAACCTGTCTTGCGTGTAATAGCTTTGGGGATCATATTGAATAATGGGACAAAAAACCAGTTAAAAAAAAGCGCTTTCATCCCGGTTTGCAAACGGGAGGCCACCGGAAACCTTTCCGGCAATATTCGAAGCTGCGTAAAACCTGCCAGCAACTCTCTATACTCTTCAATGGAATATTTTTTTAGAACCGGCGCATCTTCATGCTCAAGCGCAACGCCAAGCTTTTCAGACATAAAATTTAGCCAACCATTTCGGTTATAAACCATCATTATAGCCTGACCATTTGGTTTCACAACCCGTAAAAGTTCATCCACCATTTTTTCAGCGTTCGCTGTATATTGAATCACACCATGCGCATACACCATATCAAAAGTATCGTCTTCAAATTCAAGATCCTCCCCATTTCCAATTTGGAGATTGCCTTGAACATTGTGATGCGCAAAATATTTGTTTGCCAAATCAATTGAGGTTTTAGCCAGATCAACACCTGTAACCTGAGCTCCGCCTTTGGCAAAGCGAATTAAGTCGATCCCGACGCCGCAACCTACCTCCAACACTTTTTTACCGGCATAGCCTTTAAAATCAACTACTTTTGCCAGGTAGTGTAATTTGTCAAACCGATATTCATCTAAATCCGCAAAAAAGCCCTTGCTCCCAACAGGATGCTTCGCCAACTCCAGATCGTGAATGTGATCATTCCAGTAATTCCCAATTTTCTCAAGCATTGAGTCATTTCGTTCAGCAGTTGTTTCTTCGGCTGTAATTGTACTCATTATCTCCTCAGTCTATATAAGTCTAAAAGTGTGCAGTATCGGTCGTATTAATTTGGAAACGCTCGACTGTAGTGGTTTATGTGTGTGTAATGAACGTTTTTTTGCATAATCTGCACAGGACATATCAGGAGAATCGACTTCCAACGGTTCACAGCGCGCTTCATTGCAATGGCATATTGTGCCAATATCAGACTGTAAAATATTTCCCAGGTTTAGTTTTTTAGCCGGTGTTGGGAAAAGATTTCCCATTGCATCCATTTGTAAAAATGAAAACACCGAGGCCGGGTTTACCTTGAGGCCATGCGGGAACTTCGCCAAGGCATGTCGAAGCTGCAAGTAAAACTCAGGAGAACCAACCAAAATTTCGGAGTAGCGCTCAAGGAGTTCATCAATTTGAGAAATTAAAATTTCCCTTTGCTTGCTATCTAGCCTTAAAGAGCTGTCCAGATGAAACCCACGCGATGGCATATTTTGGGCGAGCTGGAATTGCAAGCCGTCAATTCCTTTATTAACCACCAGATCAGCAAGCGCTGTCAACTGACCGGAATTTTCATTGTTGACCGTAACCATTATTTGAATTTTAGGGTCGCCATTGCTTCGCATTGCTTTCAGATTATCAATTGCTTCGACCGCTAAACTATGGTAGCCGCTTAATCCACGCAACCCGTCATTGAGCTCGGAGTCAGCTGCGTCAATCGATATGGTAACAGTATCCAGCCCAGCGTCAACCAGTTTCCACGCCTGGCGCTCTGTTACCAGCAGTCCATTGGTTTGCAGTTCAACTTCAATGCCTTTTAATTTGGCAAACCTTATTATTTCGGGTATATCTTTTCGCATTAGCGGTTCACCGCCCGAAAGCGTCAATGATGTCAATCCCGAGTCAGCAAGTTTGCCAATAGCTGTTTTGGCCTGAAATGTATTCAGAATGCCCTCGTCCGGACTATTTTGCCAGTGAAAACATGTTTTGCACTTTGCATTGCAGGTATTTACCGCCTCCCACACGACAGTCAGAGATAACTTTTCATTCGCCTTTTTTTGTTTATGCTGTCGCAAGTTCGCTGCGCTCTTCATTGAAGTTTTCATTTGATGTATGTCCGTCCCCTATATAAATATCTTGCCAAATACCAAACATAACCATTGCCCAAAGGCGATGGCTATGGTTTTCTTTATTTTGCAAATGCTCGTTCTTAAGTTTTTCTACATACTCTGGCTGAAAAAAACCTTCCCGCTTTATTTTCTCCGGGGAGAGTGTATCCATCATTAAGTCTCGCAGGTCATTTTTCAACCAATTTTTAATTGGAATGCTAAATCCTTCCTTGCCTCGCCCAAGTATTTCCTGAGGTAAAAGATCTCCCATGGCCTTCTTCAGAAGATATTTTGTTGTTTTTCCTCGGAGCTTAAAGCTACCGGGAATTTTTGCTGAAAATTCAACAAACCGATGATCTAAAAATGGAACCCGGGTTTCTAATGAAGTTGCCATCGACATCCGATCCACCTTAACCAATATGTCGTCTACCATATAACTCTTTATATCGACATATAGCTGCCGATTCAATTGGTCAGAAGTATTAGCCTTGCCAAAATAGTTTCGAATTGTATCTTGAGCTTGATAATCACCGAGTTGATGTATAAAGCCTTTGGAATAAAGTCGGTTTTTCTCTTCAGACTGCAAAAATATCATCCAACGGGCATGTTGCAAATCTTGCGGCAAACGCATGCCTTCATCAAAACGCTTGATTCGATTAATCAGTCCTTTTTTCTTTTCGGTGGGCGGCAACATTCTGGCTAACGGTGAAACAATTCCATTTCGAACAAAGCCAGGCACTTTTTGATATGAATTGCCCATCCGATTGGCAATGTAAGTGTCATATCCGGCAAAAAGTTCATCGCCTCCATCACCTGACAATACAACGGTTACGAATTCCCGCGCCATCTTGGAAACCATGTAAGTTGGAAAAATTGAGAAATCGCCAAATGGTTCGTCGAGCTGTTTAACCAATTTCTCTGTCAGTTCCAGTGCGTTGGGTTCTATTGTAAATTCATGATGCTTCGTCCCGTAATGATTAGAAACGATTCTGGCAAAGCTTGATTCATTATAGGAAGATTCCTTAAACCCGATCGAAAAAGTTTCGACAGGTCTGTCCATTTCACCAGCCATTAATGCAACAATTGAACTGGAGTCTATCCCGCCGCTGAGAAAAGCGCCGAGCGGAACATCGCTCATTAAACGAATTTTAACAGCATCTTGCAGCAAATCACGCAATTCTTCACAAAGATCACTTTCCGTGCATTCTTTCTCCTCAAACCGAACATCCCAATATTCTCGTTCCGCCACTTTCCCATCTTTAAATGTCAGACTATAGCCTGGCTTCAACTTTGAAATGCCTTTTAATATCGAGAGAGGCCCTGGCACATATTCGTAGGTCAGAAATGCATCCAAAGCGCGAGGATCCACCTTTCGGGGAACTCCTTCCGCTTTCAAAATTGCCTTCAGCTCAGAAGCAAAAATAAATTTTTCTGCATCATGATAATAGTATAACGGCTTTATACCAAGGCGATCACGAGCAATAAATAAACTGCGCTTGCGCAAATCAAGAATCGCAAAACCAAACATTCCATTCAGTTTTGTCGGGCAATCTTCTCCGTATTCTTCATAGGCATGAACAATTGCTTCGGTATCCGATTGCGTCCGGAATTGATGGCCTTTTGCAGTCAATTCTTTACGAAGCTCAATGTGATTATATATTTCACCATTAAATACAATCCAAATGGAGCCGTCCTCATTGGAAATAGGCTGCTTGCCAGTGGCAAGATCGATGATGCTTAGACGGCGCATTCCAATGCCAAAATTCGACTTCACAAAAATGCCTTCATCATCAGGGCCGCGATGGATGATTTCATCACACATTTTCCGAACAACATGTTCGCTAACTTGCCGCTCGTGGTTTGTAAAAGCTATGCCGCAGATGCCACACATACTACTTACTCTTTCCTAATTGGGACTCAAGATACCCATATAAGTTTTTTGTTTTTTCAAGGTAGACGTCATAGCTATATTTTTCATCTGCAAGCGTCTTGGCATTATTTGTAATTCTGGCAGATAACTGAGCGTCATTTAAAGCTGTGAGAATTCCATCTCCAAACGCCTGAGATGTACAGTCGGTTAGTACAGAAACATCTTTATTGAGCACTTGGGTATGCGTAATATGATCAGTCGCCACTATCGGTTTGCCTGAACGTAAATATGAATATATCTTCAGCGGCGTATTATTGCCTTCCAGGCGAGGCGATACAAGCATATCACACGACTCAATATAAGCCGGCACTTCTTCAGGAATAACCGAACCTGTGAAAACAAAATTCTTGCTTAAATGCAATTGCTCAACCCTTTGCTCGTAACGGGCGACCTGCTCTGGTTTTCCTCCCACAAGCACAAAACGAACATTCGGCGCTTTTTCTATTACCCGCACACTCGATTCAATAAGCATATCAAGACCTTGATACGCTTCAAAGGTGCCTGCATAGAGAACAGCATATTCCCCGTTTGTTTTGACTCTCTTCTTAATTGCTTCGACATCAATCTTCTTGTTGAAAACCAGGCTATTGTCTGCTACGTTTTCGATGAGGCAATTATATTTGTCGGGGAAATGTGCTTTTACATAATCGTGAAGTTCTGGACAAATTGTAATTACCGCCGCCGCGCTATCAATCGTAAAAGCCTCTAACTTGTCAAAAGCCTTTTTCAAAAAACCTGATTTTGTAAACTGAAAATTGTTTAGTTGTTGCGGCAAACTTGAATGCATATCGTAAAGATGAAGCATTCCTCTTTTTTTGGCAAAATAGGCGGCCCAAAAACCAGCTTCTTCGTGAGAATGGATTAAGTCATAACTGTTTTTGGACAGCAGGGAGGCGGTCTTCCAGATCATGGCCAAGTCAAGCGCAATCTTGGCGCGCGACGGACCAACAGCTATTTTTTTAACAAAAGGAATTTTTGGAATTCGATAAATATTTACGCCATCAATGGGTATATCTTGCCCTATGTGGTATGTAAGCAAATCAATTTTATAGCCAAGCTGGGCAAGCGCCTTTAGCCGATGTAAAACACTGAAGGGGGTTCCCCGTGGTTGAAAAAATGGTTGCGGCGCAACCATGAGCGTTCTCATTCGTTATCCGACCTTTATCATCATCAAAATTATCGTTTCCCATGCCCACCACGAATTCGCCAGTTAAAGCAATTTTAATGCCATCCTCAGACATGTTGCTTTCAAAAAATATCGGCTGAAAACTACTGTTGCGAGCACAACTTTCACCGTCCTCGCAAGCTTTTGGTTTCTACGACTTGTACCAGCCTGAAACGATGTCGTTCACTGACACATTACGAAAATGAATCTGTAGAAAATCATGTATGATGTCAGTTAATATAAGCGCTTAAAAACACCAATTCAAAAGAGTACTATCAGCGCCCAATCTGCTGATTTTTCGTTTCAAGACTATAGCCTTGAAACGAATTCATCAATTATGTAAGGCTATTTTACCGAGCGTTATCTTCTAAACGAAGGAATGCATTTGCCGTCCGCTATTCACAACGGGACAAATTATTTAAGGTCAGATAGATAGGCTCTGCAGAGGAGGAAATCCATGGTGAAATCAGGAAGCGCCATATCCGAACAAAACGACGAAAATGGTTTTAAAAACAATTTTGATGTCCAGCCATAGAGACCATTCATCAATATATTGCAGATCCATTTCCATCCACTTCTCAAACTGTATTTTATTCCGCCCGCTGACCTGCCAAATACAAGTCAAGCCAGGCTTTAAGGTTAGCCTGCGTCGTTGCCATTTTTTATACAGTTCAACTTCAACCGGCAATGGCGGACGCGGACCTACAATGCTCATGTCGCCTTTCAGCACATTAAATAATTGCGGAATTTCGTCAATGCTCAAGCGTCTGAGCACTCTGCCAACTGTCGTAATTCGAGGATCTTTTTTAATTTTAAAAACCGGACCATCCATTTCATTCATCTTCTCCAACTCGCGCTTTTTCATCTCAGCGCCAACTATCATTGTGCGGAATTTATATAGCTTGAATTTCCGTCCATTCATTCCTGAACGAGTTTGAGAAAATAAAAGGGGCCCGTTTGAAGTAACTTTGATTGCAAAAATAGTTGCAAGCACCAGCGGCGTAAAAATAATTAAAAGTGAAATTGACAACACAATATCCATCACTCGTTTGATGAAAAGTTGCCATTCTTTGGCGGCAAAAGTTTCAAATTCAAGCAAAGGGAAGCCGCTAAAATCAGTTTGCCGCACCTTGGCAATACGCAGGTTATAAAGATCCATTGAAATGGATGTGCTTATCCCGGCTCTCTCACAAGCCAAAATCGCTTCATCAATTCGATTTAACCATAAGCGAGGCACAACAAAGATAACCCGGTCAACTACAATTCGATGCAATAGAAAAGGAATGTCCTGTAAACGACCAAGCACTTTAAATCCTTCAATATCCTTGCCATACATTCCATGTTCATCATCAACCAAACCAACGACATTTAGCCCCCAGTTTGAATGTTCTTTAACGACTTGAATAAATTCTCTTGCTCTCTTGCCCGTCCCGACAATCAAGAGGTTGACCTGATTATAACCTTTAGCATGAATATAGTCGAAAACCTGATTCTGCACCAATTTGGACACGGTCAAAAAAAGCACTGTCATGCCTGCATTAGTGGCAATAAACAAACGGCTGGTCAAAGTCAACTTGAAAAGAAAAATAAAGCTTCCCTGCATCGCAGTCACTAAAAAAACGGACTTCAAAATAATTCCAAATTCCTTGCGGAAATTTCTCATTCGGAACTCTTTGTAAGCACCGTTCATCGAAAGAAACATCAACCAAATCGGCAGAATGGAGACCACGAGTGGATAGTTTTTTTGAGTAAAAAAGAGAAGACCTTGCCAATTGGGTGAAATAGCATAAGCCATTTCGCCCAACCCCAACCAATCACGTATTTGAACGCTTAAAAAGTAAGAGTATACAAATGAAATTAAAACACAAAAAGAGTCAATAACCCGAGCTAAATTGCCCAGGAAAAGTTCCTTTTCCTTAACCATTTTTTCCGATGCAAGTAATAAAAAACAACTAAGAAGAAGCCGCTTGTTCTACATACCAAGCTGTAAATTTTTTAACGCCCTCTTCAACATTGACCTTGGGAGAATAGCCAATTTCCTCACGCGCCCTTGTTATATCCGCATAAGTAATCGGCACATCTCCAGGCTGGTTCGGAAGTCTTTCGATGATAGGTTCTTTGCCAAGGCATTTAGAAATGACTTCAATCAAACGACTCAATTCAATCGTCGTTGATTCGCCGAGATTATAAATATGATATTTGTTGCAATTTTCAATCGCTTTGCAAACACCATCAACAATATCTGATACATAAGTGTAGTCCCGCCTTGACTCGCCATTGCCAAACATAGTTATTTTTTTACCCTGGGAAATGTTCCTAGTGAACTTACAAATGGCCATATCCGGTCTTTGTCGCGGCCCATAAACAGTAAAAAAGCGCAAGCAGGTCACTGGCAGTTGATAAAGGTGATGGTAAGTATAACAAATTAATTCGCCAGCCTTTTTAGTTGAAGCATAGGGGGAAATCGGGTGGTCAACAAAATCATCTTCACTGAAGGGGAGTTTCTTATTCTCGCCGTAAACTGAAGATGATGATGCAAAAATAAACTTCTCTATTTCAAAATCACGGGCAATTTCAAGGAGGTTATTCGTTCCCTCAACATTAACTTTCTGGTATAACAGAGGCTGTTGTATAGATGGACGAACTCCCGCACGGGCGGCGAGGTGAACAAGAATATCTACTTTGTTACGCAAGAAGTGTTTTTTCAAACCATCAATGTTTAAAATATCATCTTCAACAAGTTCAAAGTTGTCGGATTTCAGTAAAGCGCTGATATTTTTTCGTTTTATATTTGGGGAGTAATAGTCATTAAAATTATCTAACGCAATTACCCTGTGCCCTTCATTAATCAGTCTTTCCCCTAAATGTGAACCAATAAATCCGGCCGCCCCCGTAATCAGTACAGTAGACATATAACAAAACCCTTTGCGGAACTACTTATATCTCGATGAATTATTAATAGTGATAGTAACTATATCCGGGATGCGCCATATCTGCTGTAGCGCCGTTGACCACAGCCCCTAAAACCTTTGCAGGCACACTTGAAAAGAGCTCTAATTTAGATTTTGCTAAATCACGATTCGTCTTGCCCGCCCTGATAACCAGAACCACTGCGTCCACTTGCGTGCCAACCACCACGGCGTCAGTCGCGGCATTAAGCGGCGGCGTGTCGAAAACAACAAGTTCAAATTTTCTTCGCACTTCATCCATAAAACGCTGCATTTGGTGCGAAGCAAGCAGTTCTGACGGATTTGGAATCAGGGAACCACAACTAATCATCGACAGGTTTGGAATCTGGGTTTTATGAATAATGCGTTGCAAAGGCACAGCATCGGTTAGATAATTGCTAAATCCGGGTTCTTTCGGAACTCCGAAGGTATTATGTAAAACGCCTCTTCTGAGATCCGCATCAATCAGCAAAGTATTACTTTTGAGCTGAGCGAGCGTTATTGTCAAATTAGCGGCTGTAAATGACTTCCCGTCGCCCGGTTCATTACTTGTCAAAACCAGAGAGTTGACTTTTCCGGCATCTTTGGTAAACATTAAATTCGTTCGCAAGGAACGATATGCTTCGCCAATTGGACTCGGAGAATAATCATGTGTAACCAGTTGTTGATCGATTTTTTTAATTTTTTCAGAATCCTGAAAATCAAACGTATTTTCAAAGTCAATTTGAGGAATCGTACCTAGGATTGGCAGTCGCAAATACTTTTTGACATCCGAAGCAGTTTTTAGCGACTTATCCATAAACTCAATAACGAAAACCAATCCAACGCCCATGAACATTGCCATAAAACCGCCAATCGCTGCCTTCTGCTTCTTATCACTATTGGTAGGCAGTTCCGGCACAAGCGCTTTATCCATTATTTGGACATCCTGGCTTTCAGGTACATCAGATATTTGCGCTACACTAAGATCATTAAAGGCCTTTTCATACTGCAGCTCAAGCACTTTATGATCCCGCTCTAGTTGTTCAATTTGTTGCAGTTTTCGTGGCAAGTCCCTCAACTGAACCTCCAACTTGCTTATTTGCTGATTGGCTGAAGCCAATTCAATGTTGAGTTCAGCCATTTTTTGCTTGGCAATTATTTCAACTTGTTCATGTTCCTGCAGAATGAACTTCAGCTTTTCCTTAGCGCGAAAATTGTCGGGCGATGTGCCACTTGCAATGGACTGCCACTCACTTTCCAAAGTTCCAAGCTTAGCCCTTACAACAAGCATGCTGGCATAATTATCAAAAGCCGGGTGCGCTGCGATTTGCGACATAATAAAACGCACAGTTCGTTTGTGCAAATCGTCATCGTACCCGTTCAAAATCTGCTGATCTCTTTGACGAAGAAGACTCGTAAATGTATCTATGATTTCTTCAACCTCGCCACGATCATGCTCATGTTCCTTCTTTTGACTAAACTTAAGTTTTTGATCGGCATCCAAGTTTACACCATAACGTTCCTTAAAAGACTTCAGCTTTAGATCAGACTCTTTTAGTTTTACCTCAGCGGCCTCCATCCTTGTAGTCAGATGTTTAAGGCGCTCCTGATCTGACCCTCCTTTATGAACGACACTTTCCTGAATAAATACCTCAGCAAGCCGGTTCGTCATTTCGGCTACAAGCACCGGATCTCTGTCAGTCAGCATTAACTCCATCATCGTGCCACCTCGATCTTCCCAATCAACTGCAATTCGAGATTGAAATGATTCAACTGCTTTTCTAAAACCCAGAACTTTATAATTTATCACAGGAGGAAGCTTATCATAATCACCCACTAACTTGAAGGACAGGCCATTAACTTCGCAATAGTCGTCAATAATATCATAGACAGCCCCCTTTTTCAGTAAGGACTCCCTTTCTGTTTTCCCATCAACATAGCTCAAAGTATAGGTCTTATTTGGGTGGAACCTTAATACATACTCCCCCTTAACAGGACTTTGTGTAGTCGAAAACTCTTTAAAAATCTGACTTCGATTGATAAAAACATCTGACTCTTTTTGCTCAACTCTCAAAGCTAAACCGAGCTGGGCAACAACTTTTTCTGCAAAATTTCTACTTGTAAGCCTAATAATTATCGATTGTTTTTCGTCAATGTCCCCATAATTTCTAAACTGAATCCGCGCTGATGCCAAATAAACAGGCGGTTGACTTTTCAGGTAAAAAAACCATGGAATGAGTACGATTAAAGCGACAAGCCCAATCAGCCACCATCGCTTAAGCAGGGCGCGAGAATATCGCGAAAAATCTATCTTTTCAACTTCTGAACTTTCTTCTTCATCCAAAAAATAGGAATCCATATAAACCTTCTTTCACTCCTGAAGCCTGTTGCTATTTTATCCGGGTTACCAAAAAATAAAGGTTTATCAGCGAAAATGTTAAACCAAGAATATCTCTAAAATCCCGCATATTAAATGAACTTCTCTCCGGCAACACAATTTGATCGCCTGTATGAATCCCCAATTCGTTCAAGGCAAACGCTTGCTCAAATCCTCCTAACAAGTTCCTCGTTATCTTCTTTCCATTGCGTTCAATATGCATTTTCTTCAAGTTACTATCATCCGCCGGTCCGCCCGCCATGTCAATTAACGACCACAGCGACGCGTCGGGCTTTGTTAAATAAGTCCCTGAACGCCGAAACGCGCCCAACAACACGACACGAATAAGCGGTTCAACAACAATTATTGGATCTTGTATATAGGAGCTGAATTTTTTAGTCAATTCTATCGAAAGACTTTCTGAATTATGACTCACAACCATAATATCACCGATCAAAGGAAAAAAGACATAACCCCGGCTATCAATCACATACTGTCCGCCTAAGTCAAGACCCTTATCGTTTTTTTCACCGACCTGCCATGGCTGCCAAATGATTAGGTTTAGCGCGTCGCCCTTCCTGAAGCGTTTTGTTAAACCTTGTTGTGCATTCAAATTCCCGCAAATCAAACAGAGTGCGCCAACCGTTACCACAAATAACTTTATTCTCAAAAATCTTCCTGATTTCAACATATAGAGTACCTTTATAATATCATCGAGACCGATAGAAACGAAAACGTTTAACACTATTTTCCAAATTTAGACGACGCAAAAGGCGGTATAGGGCAAAAAAACCAACCTTGTTAACTCCATATTGCGGAGTTCGCAGTTCTTTCCTTATTTTTCTTAGCCCCCTCCTTGGATCCGCAATGATAATGTGTTTAATTTTCTCAGTCAACGGCAGCAAGTGAAGCTCTACCCGTCGCTTTTGCGAATTTAAACCAACGCCAGCTGAAGCGCTCTCACGCCCAACGCCAGTCTTTTCAATCGGAAGGGATGTCCCATTGCTCACGCCATTCTTGACCTGCTGATGAACCCCGCGTTCACTTTTGGTTATATCTAAAGCAATAGAGATATCAAAATCATTTATTGCCTCTTCCAAAGCTTCATAATGATTCAGAATACGATTAAACTCAAGCATTTCAAAAACATCGTAAACTTCGGGAGTCATTTGCACAATCTTAAGGTCACCGCCTTTTTCCCGGATCCCTTTTATTTCGCCAACAAAAACACCCCAACCAGCGCTGCTAACGTAATTGACCTGAGCCATATCAACAATCAGATGAAGATTGCCCCTGTTCAGATATTCTGTAATTTTACCAAGGAGGGTCGAGCAGGTCATGGTATCAACATACCCCTTCACGCCAAGCAATGCGATATCCCTTCGCGCTCCGACTAAACCCTGAGAAATTTCAATTCCTTCCATCTACCTCAAACATTTTATTCAAAAATGGTCAATCATTCAACAAACTTTGTGCCACTAAGCAACTCAAGTAAATGCTTTAGATAAATAGCCTGTTCGAACACTAATCGCAAGATAACTCAATTATGAATGATTACTAAATACCTCACACTCATGTGTTAACACGAAACAATGTACTTACGTGAGACAAGATTTGCAGTTGGTTCAATATAAAAAAAGAACGTGCGGCCCAAACCAACACGTTCTCAATGAATAGCTAATTTTGTAATTAAAGCTTACTTTTTAGCGCCCTTGCTATTTAACATTCCCCCATAAAGTTTCAAGTAATCTTGCGATAAAGTTTCCCAGGAAAAATCCTGTTTCATAGCGCATTTAACCAAAATACTCCACTTTTCCTTATCCTCAAAAATTGCAATTGCTTCTTTCAGTTTATTTATGAGCGAATCTGAATCGGCATTATTGCAAATAAAACTAAAACCATTTTCCGAATCGGCGTTATAAGCCTCCATTCGCTTCTCAACAGAATCTGAAAAAAGAACAGGCACAGTTCCGTATGCAAGGCTGGTTAATGGCGCCAAAGTCTGTTCGGGAAAAGACGGACCGACAAGCATGTCACTTCCAGCTTCCAATAAATGCCGCTTTGCAGCATCCGGTGTCCACTCAACGCCAATTTTGTCAGGACTGATATCTTTTGCGCTGTCAAATTTATCTTTGTAAGCGGGCGATGCATCTCCTGCCACAATTAGTTTGATGTCGAGACTTAAAAGCTCCTCCAAACTATCTGCCGTCACTTTTGCTGTTTTCTCATCATTTGGATTCAAAAAGATGCCTACAACGGGTTTCTCCGGTAAATCTGACAAATCAAAATCTTCAAGCAACTTCGTCTTATTGGTTTCCTTACCGGACAAATCTTCTACATTGTAATTTGCTGGAATTAATTTATCTGTCTCTGGATCCCAAACTTGATCGTCTATTCCATTCTCGATCACCACCCCGGTTTTGGTTGCACCACCATTCTCCTCCACACTGCCTGTCAAATTGAAAGAATCTGAAAAGTCCACGCCTAAATCAAGAAAGCTAAATTCGCCGTTTTTCACAAATGAAGAAATATTCAAATCAGCTAAACCACTAAAAGCGAATGCTGACTCTTTGAAAACACCTCGGCTGCTCGGATTATGAATCGTAAATAGTGTTTTTGTATTCTTAAAAAATGGATCATTCGCATACTTTGTTTTTAACAAGAATGGTATTAATGCTGTTTGCCAATCATTACAATGAATAACATCTGGCTGCCAGTATAGCAATTTGAGCGTTTCTATGCACCCATGAGCAAAGAAAACAAAACGTCTGGCATTATCCTGAAACTCATCTCCGGTTAACATGTCAGCGTAATAGATGTCCCGCCCAAATAATTCACGATTATCCAGAAAATAAATTTGCACTTTTGAGTTTGGAATAAAAGCTGACTTCCCATTCGCATCAAAGGTTTCCTCCCCCAACTTTACGCTCAGACCTTTCAACCTGATGACATCGCGAAGCACATACTTTCGTTCATTAACCGCTCTATAATTTGGCATCATAACACGTATGTCATGGCCTTGTGATTTCACATATCTACTATAAGAACTTGCAACTTCGGCCAAGTTATTCGTTTCTGCGAAAGGAGCCACTTCGGGTGACACGTAAAAAATTTTAAGCTTGGATTTCATAGACAAAAGACACAACCTATCTCAATTAATTAGTTCAACTGATTTTAATTCAGATGCAGCGCGCTCAGGCGGCACCTGATTGATGTAAAAGCCAGATCCCCATTCAAATCCGGCTATTTTGGTTAATCTTGGAATGATCTCTAAATGCCAATGATATTCTTGAAGATTCGGTCGTTGGACAGGCGATGTATGAAGAATAAAATTATAAGAAGGATAGTCCAATAAAAGATTTATCCTGCAAAGAGTATCCCGCAAAACTTGCGCCATCACAAAACAACTCTTTTCTCCCATATTTTCAAAATGGGAGAAGTGTTCACGAGGCAATATCCAGGTCTCATAAGGAAATCTGGGAGCAAACGGCTCCACGACCAAATAATGTTCATCAATAGAAACTATCCGACTTGTGAGCTGTATTTCCTGCTGTATTAGATCGCAAAAAATACAGCGCTCTTTCATATCATAAAAAAGCTTGCTGCCCTCCAACTCCTCAATCACCCTTTTGGGAATAATCGGCGTTGCAATTAACTGTGAATGTGAATGCTCAAGAGAAGCTCCGGCGGCCTCACCATGATTTTTAAAAATCAAAACATAAGTAAGGCGTTTATCCTTCTTAAGATCCATGATTCGCGCGCGATAAACATTTAATATTTCAAAAATCTCCTCAACCTCAAGAGCAGCAAAGCCTTTCTCGTGGTCAGGGGTCTCAATAATCACTTCATGCGCGCCAACACCATTCATCATATCATAGTTCCCATATCCTCTACGCTCCAAGTCTCCCTCAATACTCAAGGCTGGAAATTTATTTGGAACTACTCTTACATCCCATGACGATAGAGACTGCTCTTGTGACTTGGAAGAGGTTACGGTCATAATTTCGGTGGGTGTCCTATTTTCATTACCGGGACAAAAAGGACACATTTTATCGTCGGGTTTGAGATTAGACTTGCTTGCCCAATCGGAAGGCCTCTTACCACGTTCTTCCGAGATTATTACCCATCGCCCAACGATAGGATCCTTCCGCAACTCGGACATAAAGACTTACTAACAATTATAGTTTAGATTAATTTCAAAAGTTAACTTTTTTCACATAAAAGTCAAGTAAAAGCAGACACCGAGCAAGCGACATTCGCCTAATCCCTTAAAACGGCTTTAGCGGTTCATCCAAAATCAGAGTAAACTTAAATAGAATCCCCCCAGAGAGAGATGTTTATGTCCTTGGTAGCGTCTCTCGATTATAGGCCATGGAACGACAAAACTCCTCCTACGGCACAACCCCAATACCTCAAACTATAATTTGTTGAGGTAATTTTTCGCTTTGGCCGTATACTCGCTTTTCGGGTATCCCGTCAGAACGCGTTCCAATTCAGAGCGAGCCTGCGCTTTGTCACCCAGCTGAATATAACACAAGCCCAACTTTAACTGAGCATCATCGCTTTTATTTGAGTCGGTAAATGCAAACACTTTGTTAAATTCTACAATCGCCTGATTATAATTCATCATCCCGTAATAACATTCACCAACCCAGTATTGACAATTATCAGACAATGAATTGTTCGCATCAGATTGAAGCAATCTTTGGAATTCTGTCAAAGCGGTTTGATATTGACGATCTTGAAAGACGCTTAACGCCTCTTTATAATCCCGACTAAACTCAACGGAAGGATGCTTTAAAGTTCCTGAATGCCCTTGGCTTGGCATCTGATTTTTATTCAGGTCAAGCTTAGACAGCCTTGCTTTTTTATCAGCCAACTCCGACCGCAGATTAGAAATTTCATCGTCCTTGGTATCCAAATCCTTTCGCAAATCATCTATTACATCAATATCAGTCAATTCAACAGGCGTTTCGACAGTCGCTGGAACAGGCCGCATGACTTCAGGGTCAGCAGCTTGTTCCGCCGGCGTAATCCCCAACAACTTAAGAACTTCAGCTTCATCGGAATCACGGTTTGACTCTGTCATCTCATCCTCGCCGAGCAAAGCGTCCAGATCAATCGGCTCCTCATTTTTGGCGACTTCCTGCCGTGACGCCCCACAACCCAAAGCCAATGACAGCATTATCACTAAAATGCTCCCTCCAACCATCCGTAGATAACGTTGGAAACTCACCCTTCTTGCCATAACAATTACCTCCAATAACTTCAAAAATTTCTATTTCTTTTGCTTTCTTAAGACCAAATAGGAGGCGGCGCCTACAGAAGTAGCTCCAACAACTCCACCCACAACACGCCAAGCCGTGCCACTCTTTGACACGGCAATTGTTATCGGCTTGCTCGGCAAACCTGCGTAACCGACTCCAGTGAGACTTTCATCGACAGCAACTACACAATACTCAAGCCCTGTAGTCGTAATGAATTCACCTGGTATGACACCTTCATATTGACCTTGTTGATATTCACTGAGACGCACAACGTTCCACTTGCGCACTCCGCGCTGCCTATGCAGAACAGCCACTACCATCAATTTAGAGTCGGAGTAAACCATAGCCTTTACAGGCAAACTCTTACCACTTTCAACTTTATCCACTAAATGATGAACAACAACGGGCGACAAAGATTGACCGTTAGAGACAGGCCCTTCAAATGAATTCATTGCGAGTAATTCAGGATTTTTTTCAGGAATGCCGTCATGGTCCAGGTACCCATCCTTATCTTCGGCAATTTCAGGCATTAAGTCTAATTCATCTGGAATCCCGTCGTTATCTAAGTCGCCACTTCTCCTATTGAAGTAGTAAGTAATGCCGGCATATCCACCTATCACCTGATCATTTTCATCGCCTTGTCGCAATTGATCGAAGGCATCAGTCAATGAAAACCGGAAAGTTCCACCAACGTTTAGACCAACATTTCCAAAAACTTGAAACTCTAAGCCACCGCCAGTCTTCAAAAACGAATCTAGTCCTTTTTCCAAAGTGCTGTTAGGGTTAGGGTTGCGGGCTTTCGCGTTCCAAAAAACACCGCCTCCGCCCAAAAACAAATATGGGTTCACCCTTCCGAATGGAAGAAAATTAAAAATTGCGCTTACCTCAAGAGGAACCAAAGTAGTTCGAAAGTTGGTAAAATTGGGGTGATTATTGGCGCCGAGTACGGCGTAGCCCAATTCCCCGCTTAGCGTCACATAGGGCCATGGCGAAACTTTCAAATGTCCGTTAATCATGGGGCTCAATTGCGAGCCGTTCAAATCCCCCTCCAAGCGACTAACCCCTGCATTGAAACCCAGCCCAAACTTCCAGTCGCGAGCATATCCCTCGCCTATATTAAACCCAATTATACACAGCCATAACAAACAATGGGAGAACAACGAGAACCGATTCATATCACAACCTCTTTAAAAGTGAACCGAAAAAGTTATCAAACCAGCCATAAAAAGTCAAGCCAATTCTACACTATATTATTGATTTGTCTAATGATAAGTCACAAAATGACATTACCTGAACAACTTAATTTGTTTTACATTTAATCACTATCTGGTAAAGACGCGGAAATGCATGAATTACAGATATTCAAATCGTCTTAGCGACAAGTTTAGCAAAATACCAATAATTATCAGGTTTGATAACAGCGAAGATCCCCCGTAGCTCAGGAATGGCAAAGGCAATCCGGTTACCGGCATAAGCCCAATAGTCATACCAATATTTACAAAAATCTGAAACGTAAAGATACTGGCAGCTCCGAATGCGACAAGTTGAGCGTAACGGCTTTTAGCCAATACAGCTATTGTCAGCCCCCTGGAAACGACAAGAAAAAGAAGGATGAGAGTCAGTGCGGCGCCCACAAAACCAAACTCTTCGCCTACAACGCAAAAAATAAAGTCCGTATGCTGTTCCGGGAGGAATCGTAAATGGGTTTGCGTCCCTTGCAGAAACCCTTTCCCCCAAAGCCCTCCTGAGCCAATCGCTACTTTTGATTGAATAACCTGATAACCTAAGCCATGCGGGTCTTGAACAACACCCAGGAATGTCAAGATTCGATCTTTTTGATAGTCCTTCAATAAGTCCCATATAATTGGAGTAATAATTCCAACGCTGATGTTAATCAGGAAATTGGTTAGAAAAAAAAGCACACCTTTTCTTGTGTAATAGAGAACCACGCAGACCGTTGCCATAGCAAAGAAAAAAGAATAATAATTAAATGCGCACAAAAGACTGAAAAGCGGAGCGACCAGCACAAAAAGTGTGATTGTGGAAAGCCCCGCCCAATGCAGCATTGGCAAAAGCATGGCCAGAAAAACCAATGCTGAACCAAGATCCGGTTGTTTCATGACAAGTACAAAAGGGGTGAATGCAATGGCGAAGGCGATCAATAACTCTACTATGTTTGACAGATTGCGATTATCTGAACTAAGATATCTTGCAAGAGTCAGGAGACAAGTCACTTTGACCAATTCTGAAGCCTGAAAAGAAATCGGGCCAACAACTATCCAGCGGCTGGCGCCCGAGCCTGAACCAATGAAAAGTGTTGCCACTAATAAAGCTATCGAAATGATGTAAAACCAATACGTCCCCTGGAAGATAAACTTCAAGGAAATCCGGGAGACGAAGAGCATGGCCATAAAACCAACAGAGGCCCAAATCAACTGTCTGGTGAATTTTACTTGCAAATTCGACTCTTCGCCAACTGATGTTGCGCTATATATTGCGATTAAGCCAATTAGCACCAAGCCCACTGTTGGCAAAAGCACTGTCAAATCCAGCTTTCTTCGTTGAATCATATCATATCCCATAAGATCAATCGAGCCAACCTCAAAAAGATGACAAAAACGCTTGCGTCTGCGCAGGATCTACTTTTCCGGGAAGGCTTGCCAATATCGATTGCAGATGGCTTCCGCACAAATTCGATTCTAAGGCATTTGATCGAAATAAACTTGCCACCTTCCACTCCATCTGAACTCATAATTCAAGATTTTTATGGTAATATTATTTTGACCTGAACCCTAAGTCGTTGAGTTAGTTTATTGCCACTTTCTTTTCGCTAAAATAGATTCTTAATACTTCACCGGCTATGGGGGCTGCAACAGCGCCTCCTCCACCTCCGTTTTCAACCATCACACAAAAGGCAATTTCCGGGTCTTTGCGTGGTGCGAACCCGATAAACCACGCGTGCGATTCACCCTGTGAATTCTGAGCCGTGCCTGTCTTTCCGCACACATCAAAACCTGCAACGCGGGCGGCTTTTGCGGTGCCGCGCTGTGAATTCACAACCATATCCATCCCTTGTTTTATAATGGCGTAGGTTTCAGAAGAAATACCATTAATTCCGATTTCTTTGTTGACCGATGATGAAATAGCATTATTGATCGGGTTTTCTATTTTTCGAATCAGCCTTGGTCGAAATGCAACCCCTTCATTGCCAATTATCATGGCAAAATGAGCCATTTGTAGCGGCGTCACCAATAAATCACCCTGGCCTACAGTTAAATTTAGCAGGAGCCCTTTCGTCCAGCCAGAGGCAGCATATTTGGTGTCAAAATAAACTCTATCCGGAGCAAGTCCGCGACTTTCATTCGGAAGATCGATGGATGTTTTCATGCCAAAACGAAATCTTTTCGAATATTCGTGCCACTTGTCCAGACCAATATCAAGGATTTTACGATAGAAGTAGACGTTGCATGATTGCTGGATTGCCTGCAAGAGCTTTACCTGTCCATGCCCGCCTGTTTTCCAGCAGCCGAAATTCCGGCGCCCCAGTCGATAATATCCCGGACAATTGATCACTTCAGCGGTGTCAATAAGCCCTGTTTCCAAGCCGGCCGCAACTGTAACAAGCTTATACGTAGAGCCAGGCGGATACAAACTTTGACAGGCTCGATTGTATAGCGGACGTTCTTCATGGTCAAGCAGCGCTCGCCATCTATTCGGGGTCAAAGGGCTTGAAAAGATTTCAGGGTCATAATCAGGCTTGCTGACAATTGCAAGAACATCGCCGTTACGCGGATCCAGAAATATAGCGGCGCCGCGCATATCGCTCATGCGCTTTTCCAGGAATCGTTGAATGTCAGCATCAACTGTCATATATAAATTTTCTCCTGGCTCAGGACTAACACCTGCTTTTTCAGTTAATTGGCGCACTTCTCTGCCCAGAACATCAACCTCCAAATACTTAATGCCGCCTTTCCCACGCAACTTATCTTCATAGAATTTCTCCAGGCCGTTTTTCCCAACAAGATCTCCCATTTTGTAACTGGCGCTCTTCAAAGAGATTAGCTCATCTGAAGTAATTTCTCCCAAATAACCAAATATATGAGGAGCTTTCACGCCTCCAGGGTAAAACCGCTTAGACTCTGTTCCCCAGAAAACGCCATTCAATTCAAGTTTTCGTTCCTCAAGTGCGCTCACCGCTTCAAAATCAATTTGTCGCTTTATTCGCACAGGGTTAAAGTTGCCTATTTGACGCTCTTTGACCCAACTAATCAACTCAACTGAAGGTATTTGAAGAATTTTTGCGAGAAGGGTTATTGTGGAGTCTGATTTCAAAAATTCATAGGGAACAACAGAAACCGAATACATAGGCCGATTGTCCACCAGGAACTCACCATCACGATCAAGAATGACGCCTCGCGGGGGATCCAAAATCACATCCCTGACTCGATTTCTTTCAGACTGGCCGTAATATTTATCCCAGCTAATAATTTGCAGATAGGCAATTCGACTTATCAAGATCAAAAAAAATAAAGCCGTCAGCAGGAAATATTTCTGGTAAAGGCTTTGCTGTCCCTGCGTCATAATTAATTTTTCCTCTTCCCAAGAAAGACAGGAGGAACCGCCAAAAAGATAATGGCCAAAAACACAATATTGTACAAGGAGGTTGGCATTACAACTGCAAACAAAGTGCGGAAAAAACCAAAAGAGGTTTCCAGTTTGAAGATCATATAATAAATAAAGTCATGAACTAAAATCGCCGGGAGAAAGGCAATCAACATCGATACGAGTCGAAACTCACGCCGTTCCTGACTGAACCCGGCAATGAAGGCGGCAATAGCGTACGACAGTGAGGATAAACCAACAACACCGGCGCCAAACCAGTCAGCGCAAAGCCCCACTGAAAAACCAATCAGAACACCGACCATTCGTCCGCGATAACTGCCCCACATGATCACTAACAACATAACCGGATCCGGGGCAATACCCCACACAGATAAAAAGCCGACGATATTTAGTTGTAAAACCAGCGCGGAGGCAAAAACCAGTATGGCAAGCACAGCGGTCATTAATAACTCCCAAATCGCATCAGCACAACAAAAACTTCTTCAAGTTTGGCAAAATCAACTACAGCTTTTAGTTTAACTGTCATAAACATACCCTGTTTTTCGTCATTGACATCAATGACCTCGGCCACATCAAGACTGGCAGGGAAAATCGTACTTAAACCAGAAGTAATGACCCGATCGCCAACTTCTACATCCGATCTTTTTGGCACTTCGGCCAGAACGACTTCGCCAACTCCTTGCCATTTAACGATTCCTCTGACGCGGCTTCTTTGTATTGTGGCGCTCACCCTAAACTGCTTGTCTTCTAACAGTTGAATAACAGAATGATTAGCGGTGACAGAAAACACCTTTCCAACCAGGCCATCGGCTGTTAAAACAGCCATATTTTTTTTGAGGCCATCTTTTTGACCTGCATCTAAAATCACAGCCCTTGACAAGGTTTCAACATTTTCTCCAATAACTTTACATGGCAACAACTTCAACTCGCTCCTTTGCTTAAAAGCAAGCATTTCACGTAATCGTTCATTTTCGTGCCACGCTTCCTGAAGCTTACTGTTTTGGAGCATCAATTGGATATTTTTTTGCCTAAGTTCGCTATTTTTTTCTCGTAGATGAAAATAGCTTTGCAAGGAAGCGACGCGTTCTAATATCGAGCCGATTCCAGAAAAAGCAATTTGTCGTAAAATTTGAGTTTGCTCTGAACTATTGGAGAATAATAATATAAGCGAGATGAATATTGAAGCAGCTAATGTTAAATAATCTTTTCGATAACCAAACCAGCCACGAAAGCGATGCATTCTTAATACCGTTTTGTCGGACTCAGTACTTTTTGATAGTTACTCAGGTTGTCAAAAACTTTTCCCGTGCCTAAAACGACGCATAAAAGGGGATCATCGGCAACAATGATTGGCAGTTCCGTATCAATCCGCAAGCGCTCGTCCAAACCCTTGAGGAGCGCGCCGCCGCCTGTAAGCACAATCCCACGATCAAGAATATCTGAAGCCAGTTCGGGAGGAGTCCTTTCCAGGCAAAGCTTTACGGCGTCAACAATATTGCCGACTGATTCGCCCAGGGCGTCTTGAATTTCTTTCGAGTTTACTTTGACCGTTTTGGGAATGCCGTCGACCAGATCGCGCCCTTTGACCATTGTTAAAATTTCGGTTTTAAACGGGGCGGCGGAACCCATGGTCTTCTTAATGTCCTCCGCCGTATTTTCACCAATCAACAGATTGTAAGCTTTTTTGAAATACTGGATGATGGATTCGTTCATCTCATCACCACCAATTCTAATGGAAATATCGGTAACAATACCGGAGAGGGAAATTACGGCAATCTCGGTTGTTCCGCCGCCAATATCAATCACCATACTGCCGACCGGCTCTTCGATTGGCAGATTAACTCCGAGAGCTGCGGCCATTGGTTCCTGAATCAAATAAATTTCACGTCCGCCAGCATGTTCTGCGGAATCGCGAACCGCCCTGCGCTCAACTTCGGTGATGCCGGAAGGAATGCAAACCGCTATCCGCGGGCGTATAAACCGATTCGATTGAACTTTTCTTATAAAGTGCCGAATCATTCTTTCCGCCAGATCAAAATCGGCGATAACGCCGTCTTTTAAAGGGCGAATAGTGACAAGATCACCTGGCGTGCGTCCCAGCATAGTCTTCGCATTGCTGCCATAGGCAACAATTTCCTGATCACTTTTTCGCAACGCAACAATGGAAGGTTCATTGATTAAGATTCCTCGTCCTTTCACATAGACTAATGTGTTGGCCGTCCCAAGATCGATTGCAATATCGTTGGCAAAAAATCTACTCCAAAATGAATCTGTACCGTTCAATTCCATATCTAATCCTATATCAAATTTTGGCAGGTATAAACCTTAACCTTGCCATCAATGGCGAAAATGCCGCACGCCGGTAAAAACCATCGCTATATTATTTTCATCAGCCGCCCGTATCACCTCATCATCTCTAATGGAGCCGCCCGGTTGAATGATTGCCGTTGCCTTTGCTTCAGCTACAATGTCCACTCCATCGCGAAATGGGAAAAACGCATCGGAGGCCAATGCAGCCCCTTCCGTGCTCAGGCCGAAGCTCTTTGCTTTTTCAACAGCAATTCGCGATGAATCCACACGAGACATTTGACCAGCGCCAATTCCAATGGTGCGATCTTTTCCAGCATAAACAATTGCATTCGACTTTACCCACTTACAGACCACCCATCCGAACCTCATTGCCTGCCACTCATCATCAGAAGGCTGTCGTTTGGTTACAACCCTCAATTCTATATCGTGTAATCCCAAAAAATCTTGATCCTGAACCAAAAGGCCGCCGCTAATTCGCTTCAGTTCCAGAGCGCGCTTTCTTTGCCGCCGAATTTCCGGCATTTTCAACAATCTCAAATTCTTTTTTGCCTGAAGAATTTCCAGCGCGTCTTCAGAAAAATCCTCCGCAAGAACAACCTCGGTAAAAACCTCGGAAATCTGTTGCGCAATCTTCGCATCCACGGGACGATTTATACCAACTATGCCCCCGAAAGCGGAAACCGGATCGGTTGCATTCGCTATCTTATATGCCTCCGAAAGATCATCCGAAACACCGACGCCGCAAGGGTTGTTATGTTTTAGAATAACAACGACTGGTTGCTCAAACTCAGCGCACAGTCCAAGGGCTGACTCAGCGTCAAGGAGGTTGTTGTATGAAAGCTCTTTGCCATGCAGCTGCTGCGCATTGACAATCCCTCCCTCTCGATTTGTGGTATTTCTGTATAACGCAGCTTTTTGATGTGGATTTTCTCCGTACCGCAAATCCTGAATTTTTTCAAAGTCAAATTTTATTTCTTCAGGGAAAATAGAGGGTGTGTCGGTCAGATAGTTATGGATCAAGCTATCGTATTTTGCGGTCATACGAAAAGCTTCAATGGCAAATTTCCGGTTGACTTCCACAGGAATAGATGAGCCATTGCGTTTAAACTCATCCACCACTCTGGTATATTGACGCACCGATGTAACCACCGTAACATTTTCATAGTTTTTCGCGGCTGCTCGAACCATACATGGCCCGCCAATATCAATATTTTCAATAGCCTCTGGCAGTGCTATACCTTGCTTGCCAATGGTCTTTTCAAACGGATACAAATTAATCACCACCATATCTATGGTTTGGATCTTATGTTCGGCAAGTTGCTCCCGATGCGACGGATTATCGCGAACAGCAAGCAAGCCGCCATATAGGTTTGGATGCAAAGTTTTTACCCTCCCATCCAAAATTTCAGGGAAGCCGGTTACTTCCGAAACCAAAGTGATTTCAACACCAGCATCTCTCAAATATTTTGCAGTTCCACCGGTTGACAATATTTCAACACCAGCGGTTTCTAAAGCCCTTGCAAGCGCCAAAATACCAGTTTTATCTGAAACACTAACAATTGCCCGTTTAATGCTTGGCATAAAACTCCTATTGAATGTTGGCCGGTTTTATACAAACCTGCCTTCCATGAATTTCTATTCTTTTCTCCGCAAAAGCCTGAAGCGCGCGCGGGTACAAAGCGTGTTCAACCTTTAAAACACGTTGAGCAAGTGTTTCGTGAGAATCTCCCGCAAGCACTGCTACGCTTTCCTGTAAAAGAGGCGCTCCCGAGTCATACTGATCGTCAACGAGGTGAATCGTCGCGCCGGTTACTTTACATCCATAATCCAACACAGCTTTGTGAACCTTCATCCCGTACATTCCTTTTCCGCCAAACGCAGGCAGCAGGGATGGATGAATATTCAATATTCGATTGCGGTAGGACTGAATAATTGCCGGTCGGATTTTTTTCAAATAACCGGCAAGCGCAATCAATTCTGTTCCGGCTTCTTCCAATGCGTTCAACAAAACGAGATCGAACGCGTCGGGGGAATCAAACTGTTGTTGATCTATAAAAAAGGCAGGTATATCGTTTTCTTCGGCAAGTTTCAAGGCTCCCGAATCAAGCTTATCACTGACAACTAAAACAACCTGACAGCTTAACTCGCCGCGCTTAATTGCATCAATAATTGAAAGTATATTTGATCCGCGACCTGAAGCAAAAGTTGCGACTTTTAAATGACCCAATTCTTATTTCTTTGCATCATAATTTTGATCTTGAATTAATTAATTTTCAGGCAAAAAAACAATTGAAAAAACTTACTTTTTTATGAGAGCGGATCGGGGAAGACTTCAAGCGTTGAGCCGACAAAGTCTAATTTACATTGAAACCCGATGGGCAATGTAAATTTTTCATCAATGTGACCGTAAGGCAAGCCAAACATAATGCCAAGATTAAACTCTGAGGCGATCTCCCGCAGCGTCCTTTTGAAATCATCCGCTGTTGCAGCATCATCTGTAACCTCGCCAAAATCAGCTATAATCAAGCCGCGTAATTTTGAAAAAATTCCCGCATTTTTAAGCTGCGTTAGTTCTCGATCAACCTGATATAACTCTTCGCCAATATCTTCGATAGCAAGCACGCACCCTTCAATATTCGGGAAAAACGGGGTTCCAAGCAAGGAAGTTATCAAGGATAAATTCCCGGCGATCAACCGACCCTCAGCCCCCTCCTGAAACGAAGCCAGAACTTCTAATTTTTTATGAGAAATCAGAAGTTTTGTCTGTGTTTTGAGCAGAGGCCAAAACATTTCCTCCGTCAACTTGGGTATTTTTTTTGCCATTTCAACTGCAACCATCGGCCCGGAGAAAGTAATCAGACCGGTTTTGGCAAAAATAGCCCATTGCAACGCGGTAATATCGCTATAACCTACAAACGGCTTGGGGTTTTGAAAAATATTCTTGTAATCAATTAAGTTTAAAATTCGAGGGGATCCATAACCGCCGCGGGAACAAAAGATAGCGTCTATGTCGGGGTCGGAAAACATGCGATTAATATCGTCGGCTCTTTGTTGGTCTGAACCTGCCAGATAGCCCCTCAGCAGCTTTGCCGCAGCGCCTAATTTAACGTTATAGCCTTTCGACCGCAGATATTTTTCTCCATTGGCCAGACGATCCGGCAACATCGGGCTTGCAGGACTGACAATGCCAATCGTCCCGCCATCAGGAAGTTTGGGTGGTAAAATACTCAAAACTCGATGTCATCCCCAGATAAAAGATGAAAGACTTCGCCATAGTTTTCTATCTGATAGCCGCTTCCCCGGAATTTGAAAACAACATAGCGGTTATGCCTGTTGTAGCGCCATATCATCAATGGTTTATCCAAATAATTATCATAGTAGGACTTGGATCTTTCCCCGTATTCAACATAATCGGGTTGACCCAACTTGATCAAAACAAGTCCCATTGGCGTGCGCCATCCCGGTAAAAAATCAGTAAACTCTTTGTTGGCAAGCGCCACCCTGGCATAATAAACAGACATAAACTCATTTTCAGGCATCTCTGGCGTTCGATCGCGCTCCTTCCAAAATTGCTTGAAAGCCGCAAGCTTTTCCTCACCTTGCAGCGATTTCATTTTTCTATACTGCTTCTTGCTGATAATATGGAGCAGCGCTTCCACCGCTTCATCCAGATTTTCCAAGACAGGGTCGGATCCTCCTGAAGTAGCGTTCAGGCTGGCCTTCACCGATTTTTTTTCAGCGCCGTTGCGAACCGACAACAACACTTGCATTTCCTTTTCCTGAATGGAGTCAAGCGGAGTGGGTACAAAATCTCTGACAACTCGCCCGTCGGCAACTATTTGTTTTTTGCCGCGCACTGTCTTTTTCTTGTCGGATATTGCATACTCGACTGCCAGTGTGTCACCCTGCGCTACATTGTAGACTTCATAGTATACGAAAAGACTATCGTCCCGATTTTCCTCTCTCTCTTTTACCTCTCCAGTCAGAAATGCAACCGAATTAACGAACAAGATGTCGCTAATTTTTAAAGAGTCGCCGTCAAAGCTGTTTAGAAATAGTTTTTTTTGCGCCTCACCGGTTTTGTTGGTTTCAAGATCCTCAACTGTGATGATTAACTCATAATGCCCCGGCGGGACAATATAGTCTTCGCCGACGCTGTTTATCTTTGACGGCTCAACAGTTTCCTGAAAATTTTCAGCAAAAACAGTCTCGACCCAATCATCTGTTTTAATTTCAGAACCGGCGCTGTCCGTAAGCGCGAGTTTTATTCTCAAATCAGCCTTAAAAAAATCTTTTTCCTTAATAAACTGAATTTGCGCATTTGAAACACCCAACTGCACCGAAAGTCGATTTTGGCGTAAACTGTCCGCTGCCATATTATATGTGCGCACCTGAAAATCGAGATGCTCCTCATTGTCGGCGGGACGAGCAGAATGTCGCAAGCCCTCTTGAAAAAAAGGATGGGCATTAATTGGAATCGTATACAGGCCTATGATCAAAATCAGTAAATCTGTCTTTATTCGTCTAAGATAGTTAGTCATCGTTCAATTCATCGAATCATATCATAAAAAACAAGTGTGTTTGCCAGCCAATAGTTTCCGAAGCCAATGTCGTCATAAAAATACAGGCTGCGGTTAAACTTGTAGTAAGTCCAGACCTGTATGGCTTTTATGTTCTTCCCCTCCAGGCTTGGCTCTTTAACGAAAGGATTTCTTTCAACTGAATCAGGGGGGCCAAGCATGACATAAACCCAACCTCTGTCAGTTTGCCACCCTTCCCTGCCCATGTGGTGATATTTCTGATTTGCGTAGACGACTCTTCCATAATATTCGTTGCGGAGCTCATTCTCCGAGGTGAGCGGCGTGGGGTCGCGTTTTTTCCAAAATTTGACAAATTGGCGATATTTTTCCGTCCCGGCGGCCTTCACTATTTGTTGATACTCTTTTTTCTCACCCAGATACTTTAGCGCCTTTACGGCTTGCTCAAATGTTTCAAACTGAAGAGGAACACCTTCAACAAATAACTTAATCTCCTTTTCCTGTAAAACCTCAGCGCCCCTCGTCTGAAGAGACAATTTCAGTAAAAAAGTTCCATGAGCAAAATCATTGAATGAAAGTTCCAGCAGAACTTCGGCGACGCCATTTTTACTCTGAACGGAGAGTTCATTCTCCTCCCCGATATTGTCCTCGCTGTAAACCATCCAATATTTTAACTTTGCATCTGTGGAGTCAAGCAGGTTGTAGATATAAAAATGGCTGAAAAGTTTATTGATCCCGTTATGGAAATTGCCAATACGGGGAGTAAATTTAGTCCCTTTTGCGGTAACTTCAGGCGCCTGATCCAGAATCATAATATCGCTAAATTCACCATAGGTTAATGAAAAGTCTCTAAGCGTTACTGTTTGAACCGCCTCTCCCTCCAAATCGGTTTCCAAGTCTTTAACTCGCACAGTGACCTCATAGTCGTCGGGCGGCAATTCAAAACATGTATATGCTGAATGATAATTTGACGCAGACCCAACAAGATTGAAGTCGTCAACTTCAATCGTCTCAACACTCTTTTTGAAAACAACCGGTTCACCTTTTGAGGATAAAATGTCAATTGTTATTTCAATTTCAGCTTTAAAGCTATCCGAACCGGCTTTCACAAATTGCAGACGCTCGAAGGATGTTTTGAAATAGCACTCAAGACGGCTTGTGTCCGGCTTTTCCGACCGGGTGTTGTGCAATAATATATCAAAGTCAAAGTCGCCTTTCGAGCGCTCAACGGGCATGTTCAGGTTAAGCGAAAAAATTGGCTGCATGGAAATTGTGAACAGAACAAATAGTAAAAGACCAGCAATTTTCATCATCTTATTCCTCTTTCGATGTGAGATGGCGCCAGTTCCGCCCTTAAACCATCGTCAGAACTCGCTATAATTTTAACCCGCGTAAAGTCTCCCGGCTTCAAACCTTTCGCCTCGACTTGTATGGTTTCATCGATTTCAGGGCAATCTTTGGATGATCTGGCAAGGAAGCAACCTAAAGCGCTGTCATATTCATCCACTGCCACTTCAACCTGTTTCCCGATCATATTTTCCTCGTTTTCCTGTGCTATACCATTTTGCAGGTCAGTCAATTCCGCAAGGCGTTGTTGAATAATATAATCCGGAACCTGTTCTTTAAAATGATATGCCGGTGTGTCCTCTTCTTTGGAGAAACCAAAAAAGCCGAGACGGTCGAACCTCATTGTCTCTAAAAAATCACACAGGTCATGCTGATCTTCTCTGGTTTCACCAGGAAAACCAACAATAAAAGTCGAGCGAATGGCAATATCAGGGTTTCCCGCTCGCAAGCCATTTATTATTTTTTCAAGATCTTGCCGTTTAACCTTGCGCGCCATCTTCTGCAAAAGACAGTTCGAACTATGCTGAACAGGAATATCGACATAGTTAATTTTCGGGGTTTGCCCAATAAGGTTAATTAACGCTTCAGAAAAATGAGCCGGATAAGTGTAAAGCAGTCTGATCCATTTGAATTCAGCAATATCGGCAAGTCGCGACAAAAGCTCAACAATACGTTTTTCGCCATATAAGTCCTGACCATAAATTGTCGTGTCTTGCGCAATGACAATCAGTTCGCGCGCGCCATTTTCAGCCAGCATGCGCGCTTCATCAAGAACAGCTTCGATGGGTTTGCTAACAAAATGCCCGCGGATTGCCGGAATTGAGCAGAAGGTGCAGGGATTTTCACACCCTTCGGAAATTTTCAGGTACGCAAAGTGTTTGGGACCGCTTAAAAGGCGTTCGCCGAGAATTTCCCGCTTTAGGTCGAGTTCCGTTAAAAGTTCGCGAACGATACGGTTAATGTCGCGGTTGCCATAAAAGCCGTCAACTTCAGGAATTTCGTTTTGCAACGCTTGCGGATAGCGCTGCGACAGGCATCCTGTTACAAAGACTTTTTTGCAGTTTCCGATCCTTTTGAGTTCAACTGCCTGCAAAATGGCATCGATTGATTCTTCTTTTGCGCCTTGGATAAAGCCGCAGGTATTCAAAATAATGGTGTCGGCCAGCGCTGCGTTATCAACAAATTCAACCCCGCTCCCTTTGAGACCGCCCAGGAGCAGTTCAGAGTCAACAAGGTTTTTCGGACACCCAAGTGTTGTCAGGTTTATCTTCATTCAAATAGCGCTTCCACAAAAGTTTTTGGATCAAATTCTCTCAAATCATCCATTTGTTCGCCAAGCCCGATAAATTTTACCGGAAGGCCAAGCTGTTTTTGCACAGAAAAGATCATTCCACCTTTGGCTGTGCCGTCTAATTTTGTTACAATTAATCCTGTCACATCTACAGCGTTTTTGAACTGTTTTGCCTGATTAATCGCATTTTGTCCGGTGGTCGCGTCCAGAACCAAGAGTGTTTCATGCGGCGCCCCGGCAATTGCATTGCCCGTAACACGATATATTTTTTTGAGTTCTTCCATCAGATTGACTTTCGTGTGCAATCTGCCGGCGGTGTCGACAATTACCACATCGACCTTCCGCGCCAGGGCGGCCTTGCATGCGTCAAACGCGACAGCGGCAGGATCGCCACCCGGCTGGTTGATAATAATTTCGACATCAATCCTATCAGCCCATATTTTCAATTGATCTGAAGCGGCGGCTCTAAAAGTGTCAGCCGCAGCGAGAAGTACTTTTTTGCCTTGATCATGGAAAACTTTTGCAAGTTTTGCAATTGTAGTGGTCTTTCCGGCGCCGTTTACGCCAACCACGACAATGACGAACGGCTTTGAGGAAAGCTTAAAAAAGTCAGACGCCTGGCCAGCGTTATTGTGAATCTCTGTTTGCAAATGATTTTTCAACAAATCGAACAGTTCATTGGATTGATTAAAGCCAACTTGGTTGACATGTTCGCGCAGCTCCGCAATAACATCAAAGGAAGTGTCAACGCCAAGATCTGAGCTAATTAAAATTTCCTCAATTTTCTCAAGAAAGTCTTCATCAACCTCAAAAGTATTGTTAACCAATTGTTGAATCTCGCCAACAAAACCTTCGCGAGTTTTTGTTAAGCCACGTTTAAATTTTTCAAAAAGGGATGCCATTATTAAATCTTATGTTTGGTGAATATATATAACAGGGACGAAAGCCTAACGCTGGCGATGATCGCTTGCCGAAAAGTTTTGCCACACATACTAATGAACTTGTAAAACAGTTAAAAAGACACAATGAGTATGACTGACTCGAAACACATTTTTTCGGGCAAGCACACTGTAATATATGTAAATAATATAGCTCAAACTCCCCCAAACTGACATTTAGATTCTTTCATTAAAAATGATTATTTTTGATCAAAATTAAGAGACATATTCCTTACACAAATGGACTAAAAATATTTCAGGTCTTCATAGGCTAACTATTATTGAGCGCCTTTATAATGATCGATAATAGATTTAATATCGATTGGAGCACCTGACTTACGTCCTAAAAAGAAAACGCCACTGGCAGCATCAACAGCAAATTTTTCGGGAATGATTTTATCCATATATTGTAACCAAAAGAAAAGAAGTTTTAAAATCTTGCCGACTAATCGAGATCTAAAAATACCACGGAAAAAATAGTCTATTGACCACAATAATTGTGTCCCTCCACCCGACACAACGCCAGACATTATCAATTCAAAATCTCGAAACAAGTAACGATGCCCACTTTCAGTAAACCTTGTAAAATCATAAGCTCCTTCGTGAACATGTTGTAAAAACGGCGTTTCAGAATATATCAATCCCTTCTGTTTCAAAACTCGATGAATTTCTGAAACTACTTTCCGCGGTTCCAAAACATGTTCACGAACAGCCTGAATAATCACGCAATCGAAATAACTATCTGGGAGGGGTATTGAATGTGCGTCTGCTACAAATTGAACATATTGCGATGCATAAATATCAAATGAGATTACTTTTAAAAAAGGTTCATTGTAAAAGGGTAACATCCCTTGACCAATAGTTCCACCACCAACAATTAATATTTTTGGTTCATAGTCATTCTTTCTTAAAATTGAAATTATCTCTTTTACATTTTTAGCAGTGTTTTTCTTAGGAGGAGATACAATTTCTTTTAGGAATCTTTTTATCCCGCTGTAAGAGTCCCTTGGAATAACTGATTCCGCTTTAGAAATCGTATTTTGTTCTTTTAATATACTATTATTGAAATCAACAGGAATTGGAAATCCATTAAACATTCGATACTTAATTCTTTCATCATTTTCAGCAATCAATGTGTTTGAATTTTCGATCTTTAATTTAGCCCCCGTTCTCGGGCATCTAAGTAGCTCAATAATTTCCTTTCTGGTTTCTAACAGTTTTTATAACTCCCCTTTTATAGGCCGAACAGTTGAACTCAGCGGGGCGATGTTAACCCTCCGCTGAAGTGATTGGTCTGCTCCTTTTTTATGACCTGCTGATTATTGGTAATTCTTACGCCTTCAACCAGCCAGCACTATGAACCAATGCGTATTTAATATGGAACAAAAAGTCAACTTCGAGCTCTCAGCAGAGAGAAATCTTCTCTCTGGCTCCTAAAATCATCATCTGCAAGCAGATTGGCAATACTCAAAATCCCATTTCGTATGCCTTGCGAAAATCTAAATTCAAATGATTACGGAAGAACGCTAACATCATGGCTTACGTTCAAAAAAACGCTGAACCTGCCTGCAAGTCACTTGTCCGTTGCGCCCATTTGCGCGCCGCCACGACAGTTTTTTCTCGAAACTACCCGTCTACTCAAATGCTTGCCTGAAAAATCAACTTGCGCAGCTACATCTAACAAAGAAAGTTTGCAACAGGATATTGATTCAGCCAACAAAAACAATTGATAGCATACGAACAGACTCAGGTTAATGAGCGTTTCAACTTCACAAAATAAGACATCGAAGAGGCCAACAGCAAGACCACTGAAACAGCCATGGTTATTCGTTTGAGAATTACGATGTCAATGATGAAAGCTACAGTGGTCATGGAAAGCGAGGTGACAGTAATCTTGCCGAGCATATTTGATTCAACAATTCTATTGGTTCGAATCGACATAAACATGCCCAACACAACAATGCCCACATCTCTTATCAGAACCATAATTACAAACCAAAATGGCAAGTCGCTGGTTCTCAGAAGAGATAAAACAACTACTCCGATACAAATTTTGTCGGCGACGGGATCGAGAACCCTGCCAAGCTCTGACTTTTGACCTAATTTACGGGCAAGCCTGCCATCAAGCGCATCGGTTAAAGCCGCAAGAAACAGCACGCCAAGCGCCATTAAGTTGCCATTCGTTGTTCTCTGATGCAGGAGATAATAAACAGGCGCAGCAAGAAGAATTCTTGCAAAGCTTAACAAGTTAGAAATATAAATAAATTCGCGGAACTTCATTTTTAGTTTCATTTTGAACTGAATGCATCAAACGTTATTTAAAAAATGCTTTGGCAATGTCTAATATTAGTGAAGGATGATGAACGAGAGCCGCCTTGAAAATATTGCCGATTGTTCGTTTTTTCGGATCCAACTTCAGAACTTTGTCGGCAGTATTGTTTAAATCATTATCGCTTAGTTTATAAACCGCCTGTTTTAGCTTATGAAAACGCTCATGATTTTTTCCTTCGCGTTTGTGCCATTGTCTGGCGTATACGCCAAGACTTTTTTCCGTTAGGTCGTTTGTCTTAAGACTTTTGCCAGCCACTTCTCCGGCAATTTGTCCGGCGAGCATTGCAGTTACAATTCCACCGCCGGAAATCGGATTAACCTGGTGAGCCGCATCACCGACCAACATCAAACCATCGGCCACAATTCGCTTCAGGGTTGGAGCGCAAGGCACGCCGCCGACAACCGTGTACAGAACAGCCGCGTTGGGAAATCGTTTATCAATAAACTCTTGCAAGTATTTTCTGGCTGATTTTGTTTTGGCAAACTCACCTGAAACGCCAAGCCCGACATTGGCCACATTTTCATTTTTGGGAAAAACCCAGAGATAACCGCCCGGAGCAACATCTTGGCCAAAATACAAATAAATGTTATGAGGATCGACCTTAATATTGGAAAGGGTCATTTGCAGACAACTTTCCATATCTTTTAGTTTAATATTCGTGCGAAGACCGGCCCAACGCCCAACGCGCGACTCCACACCATCGGCACCGATCACAACTCGAGCGCGAACATCTACTTTTTTGCCCATGTGTTGCACGCGCACGCCCTGAACAGCGCCATTTGGTTTGATTAGGTCATACACGTATGCCTTTGTCAAAACTTCAACGCCGCTCATGGTCGCAATTTGAACAAGATCGTAATCAAAAATTTTCCGATCCAGCATATAACCTTGGGCAGATTCACTGGCTATCAGGACTTCCTTGCCGTGCGGGGAGACGAGGACTGCTCCTTTGATAATGTTGCTGATCCAGCGCGGTTGCGGTTCGATGACAGCCTTAAGTCCAGCAATACCAACAGCTTCAGCACATCTTACCGGCACGCCAATTTCACGATCTTTTTCCAATAGCAAAACGCTTGCGCCCTGTTCGGCGGCATGTTTTGCGGCCCAGGCGCCCCCGGGACCACCGCCAACCACTATACAATCGTAAGCGCTTCGCATTCTTGCTCCGCAAGCGCTTCAAGAGGCGCTAATGTTTCAATAGGACAGATCCACACACACAACATGCAATCGATACAATGTTTTAGAATTTTTATTCGAGCCTCGTACAATTCGATGGAATCCACCGGACAAACAGCAACGCAGGCGCCGCAAAAATCACACTTATCATTGATTACACCTATCATTCGCTTGTTTCATCGACGGCAAGTGTTGGATAGTTCACGCCAAACCGTTGACGATAGTAAAGTTTGGCTAAAAAATAGAGACAGGCGACGCCCAGGAATAAATATTGATTCGAGGTTTCCACACCCCACTTAAAACACATCGTAATAACGAGTATAAAAACCGGATATTTAACTGCTCGAATCATATCGACTTTCTGAACTTTAAAAGCTGCCCAAACATAAAAAGGCAACGAAAAAAATGCCGGATAAAAAATCACTTCATCGTGAAAATAAAATGAAATGGCGGTCGCCAGTATGTTAAGAAACAGACCAATATAGATTGTAGCTGCGAGGCCAAAACGCACCACAAATGCCTTTTTATCTTTTTCCGGGTCAGACTTTTCATCCTTTTCAGGCAAGGAGACAAAAATATGCAAAGCCAAAATAGCTGAAATATAAGGTGTTGCGTTTATCAGCATTTTTACATCAAATTGCCCTTTGACCAACCACCCGACACTAAAAACACCCAATGTTGCAAGCGCGGTCACCATGACAGCGGCTATGGGTTTATCTTTCAGACGAAAGGGTGAAAAGTTATAGAAATATCCCTCCAAAAAAATCAAACCTAGCAAAAACAGACCAATTTTCACTGAAAACATAAAGCCCAGACCAAGCCCAATCGCCAGCAGAGCAACAGATTGTATAAATGCAACTTTCGGCGTCAGAAAACCAGGAGCAATTAGACGCAAACTTCCCCGGCGGCTTGCAGTACGATCCATGACCTGCTGCAAAATGAAAACTGCCGCCATCACCAGCGTAAGCGCGCCGCCCACCCAAATCAAATTGCTAAACGCATCCGCCTGGTTGATAACCGAAATAGTGGGCGCAGCATATAACTCACCTTGCAAATAGTATCCGGCAAGAAAAAGAGTCCAGACAACAAAAAGCCAAATTGGCTTAAGCACAAAGAGATAATCGAATATCCTGAAAAATTTTTTCATGTATTTAACCGTTTGGGTTCCTTACTTCATATTGCAGTTTTTGTGTTCCGCCGTCGGGCGTCAATGGATAATTGCCGGTGAAGCAAGCCGTACAAAACCCCCTGTCGTCCGACACCGCGTTTATCATACCATCAAGGGAGAGATGGCCAAGGCTGTCCACTCCCAGAAATGCAGCCACCTCTTTTTGTGACATTTTATTTGCGATCAATTCGTCTGAAGTAGGAAAGTCCATGCCATAATAACATGGCGCAATAATCGGCGGCGAACTTACCCGAATATGGACTTCCTTTGCACCCGCCTCACGAATCATTTTGGCGAGATGTTTCAGTGTGGTGCCCCGAACAACCGAGTCTTCCACCACAACAACCCGGCGGTTGCGCAGAACTCCTTCGACCGGATTAAATTTAACACGCACACTAAAATCACGCGCAGACTGATCCGGGTGAATGAAGGTTCTCCCTATGTAATGGTTACGAATCAAGCCGATTTCAAATTTGATGCCCGATACGCTCGCATAGCCAAGCGCGGCTGTATTTGAAGAGTCGGGAACGGAAATGACAATGTCGGCGTCAGCCGGGTGTTCGATGGCTAAATTTTTACCGAGCTTTCTTCTGGCTCGATCGACATTTTCATTAAAAATCTTACTGTCGGGTCGGGAAAAATAGACATGCTCAAAAATGCACGCGGCTCGTTCAGCCCGCTCATCCAACCAATGCTGGTGCAGTCCGTTTTCATCGACAACTAAAATTTCTCCCGGTTCAATTTCCCGAATGTACTTTGCCCCCATCAAATCAAGTGCGCAGGTTTCAGAAACGATGAAATAGGCGTCTCCGCGTTGACCAAGACATAACGGACGCCAGCCGCGTGGATCGCGCACGCCGATAATTTGATTTTTAGTGAGCAGGGCAAGTGAATATGAGCCTTTCAGTTGACCAAGCGCATCTTTAATTTTACCGGCAATATCGTCGCTTTTTGACTTTGCCATCAGGTGCAGAATTACTTCTGTATCAGAAGTGGTTTGAAAAAGAGAACCTTCCTCAACCAACCTTTTTCGAACAACTTTTGTGTTGATAAAATTGCCATTATGTGACAAGGCAATTGGCCCATCCTTAAAATCAACCAGAAAAGGTTGCGCATTATGCAGCGCATTTGAGCCGGTTGTCGAGTATCTGTTATGCCCAACCGCCAAATGCCCTTTTAAGGATTGCAATATCGACAAATCTGAAAATGCCTGATTTACTAACCCCATTCCAACGTGCCTGTATACCTCATTTCCGTCACTGGAAACAATGCCTGAACTTTCCTGACCTCGATGTTGCAGCGCATATAAAGCCTGATAAGCGTAAGTTCCAGCATCTTTTTGGTCATAAACCGCAACAATTCCGCAATTGCATTGAGGCTTATCAAAGTCGATGTGATTATCCATAAGTTTACAAACTTTCAATCAAGAAAAAAGTAACGGCGACGCCAAGAATATCGGCGATTAGATCTTTATAGCTTGGAAATCCTTTTTTTGAGGTATGATCATAGACTTCTTTGGATAACCCTAAGCCCAACGAAATGCTTCCGGACATCAGGAATGACTGTTTTTCAGTTCTATCCAGATTGTGATAGAGGGAACCATAAGCCATACCGGCAATAAAAGCGCTCAACATAAAATGGTCAAACTTATCATCGGCAAGCCATTCATCGGCGGGTTTACCCAATGACATCATAACAGGAATCGGCGCAGTTGCGCTAATCGGAACTGTAATTGCAGTTTTTACAGCCGATGTCATCTGAAAACTTAACAAGATAACCACGAGTGTCATAGTTTATAATAACTTTCCTTGAGCAGCGCCCTGAACAACTGTTTCTCGTCTATAACTGAAAAATATTTCACGCAAGCCTAGTTGAACTCCTTACCCAAAAAAATCACGGCAATGATAATCAGAGCCACAGCCACCGGAGCCACAAATTTCAACATGAAATCCCAAATTTTATAGTGGATTATCGTATTTTTGCCTTCATGAAACTCCTTATCCTTTAGGGAGTCCGACAACCTCCATCCGACAAAAATAGCGGTCAGAAGCCCGCCTACCGTTAAAAACCAGTTGCTGACCAGGTAATCAAATGTGTTGAAAATACCGGCTGTGCTCGCTTTCCCGAAAATATTTACATTTGATAGCGAATCAACAGCTCCATTAGAAAGGGCGGGCAATATGCCAAGCACAAAAATAGCTGCTCCGACAATCATGGTAGCCTGTTTCCGTTTCCACTTGAGCTCGTCAATACAGTAAGACACGACAACTTCTAAAAGAGATATTGTTGAAGTCAACGCTGCAAATGCAACCAATATAAAAAACAAAGGTCCAAAAACGGCGCCGCCTGGCATTTTGGCAAAAATGACCGGGAGGGTGGTGAATAATATTCCCGCGCCTTTTGTAGGGGTTAAATCAAAGGCGAAAATGATTGGATAGATCACCAGGCAAGCCATGATTGCAACCAAAGTGTCCAACCCACACACGATGAGACCGGATCTCGGCAGACTATCTTTCGGTTTCATATAGCTGCCATAGGTAATAATCGCGCCCATGCCAAGGCTTAGGGTAAAAAATGAATGCCCAACAGCCTCAAGAACCGAATCAAAAGTCAACTCTGAAAAATTTGGCCGAAACAGAAATGTCAATGCCTGGCCGCCGCCGCCCGTCATAAATGACTGCACCATCAAGATAATCATAATAACAAATAGGACAGGCATGAGCGTCTTCGTTACGCGTTCAATGCCGCTGGATATGCCGCCAACCACTACACCGATGGTCAGCGCTATGAAAATAAAATGCCACAAAATCTGACGAAATGGATCACCTACAAATTCGCCAAAGAGTGCGCCAACTTCTTGTTGGCTCAGCCCGTTGAACGCTCCCGCCAAGCTTTTAAAAAAATACTCCAATGTCCAACCCGCAACAACACTGTAATAAGACAGCAAGATGAAACCGGTAATAACACCAAGCGCGCCGAGAAACTTCCATTTGCCGCCCAGTTCACGCAACGCGCCGAAGGCATTTTTTTGTGTGCGCCGACCAATCATCATTTCGGCAATCATTATCGGCATGCCAATGGCTGCGATACAAATCAAATAAACCAAAACAAAAGCGCCGCCATTATTTTGATAAGTTATATATGGAAATTTCCAGATATTGCCCAGACCGATTGCCGAACCGGCTGCAGCGAGAATAAAGCCAAATTTTGAAGACCAGGCTCCACGTTCAGTATTGCTCGCACTCATTCCAATCTCCCTCCTTAATTTATGAGACATTCATCAATAGAATGCATCCCTAAAAGTCAAAATCGAATTTGTAATGCAATGCTGGTCGCTTGCACTCCTGATACCGGTTGCAAACGACCTGTCCTTAGACTCAACTCGGAACTTACATCAAAATCAGCCAGGTGCGCATCGATAAATGCGTCAACCATGCCGAGAATTGTTGTCACACCCATAAGCCAGTACATCAGGTTGCGACGATCGATATAAAAATTATAGGCTTCACTATTCCTGAGCTCTCGCCCTGCTTTTCTGTTATAAAAGTCAACGCTATAGATAAGCGCGCCCTGCCCTCCTAAAACCAAAACGCTTTTTACATATTCTTTATTATAAAATTGTCCCCAGCCGGGAACAAGAGAACGCCACATCGCCGCGTTCGGAGACCTTTTGGCTACGCCGCCGGGTATTGTCATCGCCGTATCCGCGTGTAATGTTTCTTGTTGTTGGGCAAAACTATCGCTTACAGTCCATGCTGAAAATTCAAATAGAATGACTATCAAGCTTATTGTTTTATACAACGATTGGCGGCTCGCTTAAAATGAAATAATCCTGGTTACAAAAATTCCCGGCAAGTCAAGACAGATATTTGAATTGGCGGACGGACTCAACAAGCCTTCATTGTCGCTGAATACCAGATGGTTTAAATATCCGTTTGGGATCATTGTTCTTCAGGTCGGGGTGAGCCTAAATGGCCTGAGTGAAAACTCAAAAAGCAATTCAAGGCCATCTGACCGAGGATATTTTTCGCCTCTAACGACCTTTTTGCCAGCTTTTGGTCAATCATTGAATATAATCTTTACGTAAAAAAAACAAAAGATAAAAGTGGATAGTATGGCAGGCGCATGAAATCAGTCAATATCCTTGTAGTCGGCGTCTTCCACATCGTGTTGACTGAGATCAAGTTTGGACTTTTTCTGGCGCGGCTGGTCGCTGACATTTCTATGGGGTCTTTTCGTGGGCGACAAGAGCCTCCCCAAAAAACGGTATACGGAATAGAAGATCATTCCCCAAATAATCAATCGTAAAAACACTACTTTTTTTCCCCTAAAGGTGAATAGTATACTGTATCAGAGATCGGTTTTGTAATTTGCTGCGCCAAATCCTTAAAGTCTTCCTCATTATGAACAAAGTCTATTTCAGTTGAATTTATAATCAAGAGCGGCGAGGCTGTATAATTTAAAAAAAACTGATTGTAGGCTTCATTTAGCTCTCTAATATATTCTTCAGATATTTGTTTTTCATAATCACGGTTTCGCATCTTTATATTGGCTAATAATCGCTCCGTGCTGGACTGTAAATACAATACCAGATCTGGACGAGGAACATCTCTTTCCAGCAACGAGGCAATTTTGTCGTAGAGTAATAGTTCACGATCCTCAAGTGTAATGGATGCAAATATTCGATCTTTGGGGAAAATATAGTCTGCAATCAGAAGATCGTGAAAAAGTTCGCCTTGCGCTATTTCCTGCTGTTGGCGGTAACGGCTTAACAAAAAAAACAGTTGGGTCGGAAAGGCAAATTGTTTTGGAGATTTGTAGAAATCTTTCAGAAAGGGATTTTCGTCATGTTGCTCAAACAACTTCTTTGCAGAGAAATGTGCGGCAAGCTTTTGGGTCAAGCTGGTTTTCCCGGCTCCGATAACTCCTTCAATGGCAAGATATTGCAAATGCAACGATTCTACTCTCCGTCATTAAATTTAATTCCATGTCAGACATGATATAGCCTAACATTACTCGAATCGGGACAATTGTCAAGTAAAACCTTGATTGTTTTCCCTGCATCAGGACTAATAAACTCAGGGGCAATCTCGCGCATGGGGAAAAGAACGAACAGACGATGAATTATTTGCGGATGTGGTATAACCAAATTCTCCGACTGAATCACAACATCCCCCCAGAACAAAATATCTAAATCAATTTGACGCGGCCCCCACTTTTCTATCCGTTTTCGCCCCAAGTCAAGCTCAATACATTGCAAAGCATGCAGCAATTCATGCGGTTGCATTTGAGAGGAAAGCATAACCGCCATGTTCAAAAAATCGTCCTGTGGAATCGGACCAATCGGCTCTGACAGATAAATGGATGATCGTTTTACAAGTATTGTTTTTTCAATCTGTGCAATTTTAAGACAGGCTTGTTCAAGATAGCCCGAACGATCGCCCATATTGGCTCCAAGACCGACAAAAACATTATCCTGCATTTTTCAACAGGTCTGCTCTCTCTCGAACAATTTCAACCTGAATGCCATCTTGAATTCCACGAATTGGCGGATGCGGCTTACGCACGCAGATCCTCACTTTTTCAAGTGCAAAATCTAACAAAACGCGACTTGCCACCCGTTCCGCCATGGTTTCTACAAGATTAAACTTATTATTTACAATGACATCCTCAACTGCTTGAAAGACTGCGTATAAGTCAACGGTATCTTTTAGTTTGTCTGTCCGGGCACTTTCTCTTATGTCGCGCCACGCCTCCAAGTCAACCTCAAACCGCTGACCGACTTCACGTTCCTTCTCCCATACACCGTGATAAGCGTGAAACGTCATATTTTTAATCCGAAGAATGTCCTGAGTCATAAATTATCCTATTTCCGGAATGTAAAAAGAAGCGAACAGCTATTTTTTAGAAGAGCGAATATATCAAAATGACAGATTTTTTGTCAAGACAAAAAAAAAGGCCGACTGCCTGATGGCCGCCGACCTTTTTGAATTAACATTTGCTACGGTTTAGTACATACCGCCCATTCCGCCGCCAGGAGGCATTGGAGGAGCCGCTTTTTCAGGTTCAGGTTTCTCTACGATGGTTGTCTCAGTCATCAACAGAAGACCTGAAACGCTGCCTGCATTTTCAAGAGCTACGCGGGTAACTTTGGTTGGGTCGATAACACCAAACTTAATCATATCGCCATACTCTTCGATTTCAGCGTTAAAGCCATAATTTTGCTCTTTGTTCTCTTTGACTTTTTGAACAACGATTGAACCTTCGTGTCCCGCATTGTTTGCGATATGACGAAGCGGTTCTTCGAGTGAACGGCGAACAATGTCCAGGCCAATCTTCTCGTCGCCTACAATCTTCAAATTGTCGAGCGCTCTTAAGCTGCGCACCAACGCTACGCCGCCGCCAGGAACAATACCTTCTTCGACAGCCGCGCGAGTTGCGTGAAGCGCGTCTTCAACACGAGCTTTCTTTTCTTTCATTTCAACTTCAGTGGCTGCGCCAACCTTTAAAACTGCAACGCCGCCAGCCAATTTCGCCAGACGTTCCTGCAATTTCTCTTTGTCATAATCAGAAGTTGAGCTTTCGATTTGTTTCTTGATTTGACCGATTCTACCTTTGATATCATCAGTCTTTCCAGCGCCTTCAACAATAGTTGCATTGTCTTTGTCGATGCTGATTCTTTTGGCTTGTCCAAGGTCATTAACCGTGGCATTTTCCAATTTAAAACCTGCGTCTTCAGAAATAACGCGTCCGCCGGTCAAAATAGCAATATCTTCAAGCATTGCTTTGCGACGATCACCAAATCCCGGAGCTTTTACAGCTGCAACTTTCAGCGTGCCGCGCAACTTGTTTACAACCAATGTTGCCAAGGCTTCTCCTTCAAGATCTTCCGCAATTACCAAAAGCGGCTTGCCCATTTGAGCAACTTTCTCAAGAACGGGAAGCAGATCTTTCATCACGCTGATTTTTTTGTCGTGAATCAAAATCATGGGTTCTTCGAGTTCAACTTCCATTGAGTCAGGGTTGGTCACAAAATAAGGAGAAAGATAACCGCGATCAAACTGCATACCCTCAACCACATCCAGCGTTGTTTCGGTGCTCTTTGCCTCTTCAACCGTGATAACGCCATCTTTGCCAACTTTGTCCATGGCTTCAGCAATCAAATCGCCGATTGACATGTCATTGTTGGCTGAAATAGCGCCAACCTGAGCGATTTCAGTTTTGCCGCCAACCGGTTTGCTGATAATTGTCAACTCTTTAATTACAGCTTTAATCGCTTTATCAATACCGCGTTTGAGATGAGTTGGGTTAGAACCTGCCGTAACGCTTTTCAAACCCTGGCCGAAAATAGCCTGAGCTAAAACCGTAGCAGTAGTGGTGCCGTCGCCGGCAGCGTCGCTGGTTTTGGAAGCAACTTCCTTAACCATTTGCGCGCCCATATTTTCAATCGGATCTTCTAATTCTATTTCTTTGGCAACGGTGACGCCATCTTTCGTGACAGTCGGCGCGCCAAATTTTTTATCGATTACAACGTTTCTTCCCTTGGGTCCAAGGGTTACTTTTACGGCTTCGGCCAATTGATCCAAGCCCTTCTTTAAAGAAGTGCGAGCATCAGAACCAAAAACTATGATTTTTGCTGACATCTTTTATAACCTCCAAAATATAATTTCATTATGTCGAGACCAGTATTAAAAAAATTACAGAACAGCGAGAATATCGCTTTCTCTCATGATTAAATAATCATTTCCATCAATTGTTACTTCGGTGCCTGAGTACTTGCCATAAAGCACTTTATCACCACCTTTTACTTCCATCGTCACCTTGCTGCCGGAGTCACTTATTTTACCCGGTCCAACTGCGACAATTTCGCCTTCCTGCGGTTTTTCTTTTGCTGTGTCAGGAATAATGATGCTACCCTGCTTTTGTTCAGCTGGATCGTTTGGTTTAACGATTACACGATCCGCCAGTGGTTTTACATTCATACTTACACCTCCTAATTTATTCAGTGCAATTATTATTGAAATATTATGGTGATTTGTTAGCGCTCTCAACTGATGAGTGCTAAATTTTGACGAGCAATATATCATCAGCCAAACAGAATGTCAAGTTTTTTTTGCAAAAAAAATTATATTCTTCTTTCTATGGAGGAAACGTTAAGCAACTGTAAAATATTAAATAACGGTTCTTCATCTAAATGTATTCGCTAAATCAAACAGACTTTGGCAGTCGTGGTTTTGCCTTCTGCAATACAGAACAATTCCCCTTTTATATTTCTCACAAATAAAGATTCGATCAATTCCGCGCAACATGTTTTATGAGGCAATCCAGACGTCTTCACTCCAATATGACATGTTGATTTTAACGGGAAACATGTTACCTTAAATTGTGTGCGGGCTAAAAACTTCAAACCATAAACCTCAGCGCCTTACTCATAATTGAGAGACGTAAACATTCAATCACCAATAGTCGTTTTTGATGACTATCAAACCTTCAACGACTCGCAACTGTGAAACTTTCAATTCCAATATTTTTGCTTTGTTCTCAAACCCTATTCATTTCAGCTAAAAACAATTCGAATTTCGGCGCAAATTACAACGAGATAGAAATTGCCCGCATGACCAGAATAGCTGTCCTGGACGCAAGCCCGGATCTTCTAAAACAACCACTTAATTCAGGCTGGCGCCAATACTTAAAACTGGTGGCGCTCAATCTTGAGGTTTCGATCCAACCGCTCGTTCTGATGAAATTTGATGAAGACGTAAAATTCCGGAGGCGCCTGCAACAGTTAATTGACCGAGAACTAAATCTGGAGAAAGAAGAAAGCGATTCTTTCATCTTTTATTTTAACAAAGGCGCCCCTTTGCCTAAAACGGCAATCACGCAACTTGAAAAGCAATACCACAAGATTACCAACGCATTCCAAATAGCTCTAAACGAAAAAATAACTTACTGTTACGAGGCAGACGCAGACTTGGTTGAAGTTTATCCACCAGCGGATTTGCTGGCAGGCATTTTAACCCGAACGGCGCCGGATTTCACCAGAACCGCAGCATACATTTTTTATGGAATTGCCCCGGAATTTAAATTCATGGCTTCCCCCCTCATCTCTATTTACGGCGAATATTTTGAAAATCCTGCGGCGGCCAAGAGTCATTATCAGAACTGTCTCGCCCAAATCGATAGCAACGGTTATATTTCACCGTTCATGCAAGCCCACGAAAACCTTGACACAAAAAACCATAACTCCAAAATCAACAAGTCCGCCTTTGTCTTTACCTATAAATTGCTCAAAAAATATAACGCTGGCAAAGTTTCGGAACTCATAACAATGGCGAAAACAACTCCCGACTCATTGTCTTTAGCTCTAAAATTTGCCAAAATATTCGGCGTTACGGTTCCCGAATTCGAAAAATCATTTGCGCGCAAATCATCTAAATAGCCGCCTGGTTTGGTCATGTCTTGTTGGAAACTCATTTTGAGCTTAGTCCGATCTAATCATGCCGACTGCCGCAACTTCATGTTACAAATGACAAATTGCCTTTTTGAAAAAAAAGAACTCAAAGTAAACTGAACCCTATTTACTCTTCATTTTCTTAAACTTTCAAGCAGAGCATTAGCCCGAAAACAGGAGGAAGGATGACATCGCAACCGAAGCATGATAAAAAGTCGGTAATCGCATGGTCGTTTTACGATTTTGGAAGTTCAGCCTATCACTCGCTCATTTTGACCTTTGTCTTTTCTACCTTCTTTACTCAAAAAATAGCCCCTGATGAAATTACCGGCTCTGTCTTATGGGCGCGCGGAATCACAATTTCGGCGCTTGTTGTAGCCCTATTGTCGCCTATTCTTGGCGCGTTTGCCGATGCAGGCGGTTTACGAAAAAGAATTTTATTTGTCTTGACCTCTCTGGCGTGTATCGGAACCGCTTCCTTGTATGGCGTTCTTCCGGGTCAGGCGACAAAAGGCATTATTATTTTTGTGACCACCAATATCCTGGTCGAATTAACTTCCGTATTTTATAATGCATTTCTCCCTGACATTTCCAGCAATGACCGAATTGGCCGGATATCAGGTTACGGCTGGGCATTTGGCTATGTTGGCGGATTGATCGCCATACTTCTGGCCATGCTTGGCTTCGTGCAACCGGAGGCGCCCTGGTTCGGCTTAGCCAAAGAAACATCGCAACATATCCGCGCAACAACTCTGTTAACCGGAATCTGGTTCTTCCTTTTCAGCCTTCCCTTGTTTATTTGGGTAAAAGAAAAAAAGTCTGCAAGTAAACGCTCCATTTTAGCAGCGGGAAAATTTGCCCTTACACAACTGAGAACAACTTTTCAAGAAATCCGCAGTTATCGGGAAATCATAAAATTGCTGGTTGCGCGACTTTTTTATAATGACGGCCTTATTACGATTTTCTCGTTTGGCGGCATCTACGCAGCCGGAACTTTTGGTTTTGATTTCGAGGAGATTTTAAAATTTGGTATATGGCTGAATATTACCGCCGGCCTCGGCGCCTTTGCATTTGGATTTCTGGATGATAAAATCGGCGGGAAAAAAACCATCCAGATAACCAACATTGGACTTATCGTCGCAACTCTGATAGCTGTTTTCGCAAACAGCAAAGCGCTTTTTTGGCTGGCCGGCACGATTGTAGGCATTCTTTCAGGGCCAAGCCAGGCCGCAAGCCGTTCTCTGCTTGGCCGCTTCATTCCTGAAAAAAAGAAAACTGAATTTTTTGGATTCTTTTCATTCTCAGGCAAAGCAACTGCTTTCTTAGGACCCTTAATGTTTGGAATTCTTACCCAAACATTTCACTCACAAAGGGCAGGGATTTCCGTTGTAGTATTTCTTTTCTTAATCGGAAGTTTGGTTCTCAATTCGGTTGATGAAAAAAAAGGCTGCCTGTAAGGCAAAAACCTATAAATCACTCTATCTATATTGGAATACATCAAACAGGCCGCGCAGCTCTCGGTGGGAAAAGCGACACTCCCATCACTTATTCACACCAAAACAACACTCGCAAAATCACATTTTTTCAGTGTAGACATTGATTCTCACGGCGCCGATTTATAATTTGCGCAAAATAAAAACCGACATAAATTATCCGCAAACAAAATGAGGTGACAATGAGTTATCGCACAGAAACAGACAGTATTGGAAAAATTCAGGTTCCGGCTGACAAGTATTGGGGCGCGCAAACCCAGCGTTCGAAAGAAAATTTTAAAATCGGCGGACAAACAATGCCCACCGAGGTGATTCACGCCTTTGCAATTTTAAAGAAAGCCGCGGCTCGAACCAATGAAGACGCCGGTATTCTGGCAAAAGAAAAAGCCGATGTGATTGCGCAGGTTTGCGATGAAATATTGGCCGACAAATTAAATAATCACTTCCCATTGGTGGTCTGGCAAACCGGCTCAGGCACCCAATCCAACATGAACGTAAACGAAGTTATTTCAAACCGCGCCATCGAAATTAGCGGCGGTGAAATGGGTTCAAAAAAACCTGTCCATCCCAATGACGATGTCAACAAATCGCAATCATCAAACGATACATTTCCCACAGCAATGCATATTGCCGGATACAAAATGCTGGTGGAGAACACCTTGCCAAAGTTAGAATCTTTGCAACAAACCTTGACGCAAAAATCAAATGACTTTATGAAAATCGTGAAAATTGGCAGAACGCATCTGATGGATGCAACACCGCTGACATTGGGGCAGGAATTTTCCGGCTACGCATCGCAACTTGAACATGGCATTCAAGCGATTAAAAACACGCTGCCGCATCTTGCTGAGCTGGCGCTTGGCGGCACCGCAGTTGGCACCGGAATTAACACGCCGCCGAATTTTGCAAAAAATGTTGCACTGAAAATCGCTGAATTAACCAACCTGCCGTTTATCACCGCTCGCAACAAATTTGAAGCGCTGGCCGCACACGACGCAATTGTTGAAACATCCGGGGCGTTGAAAACTGTTGGCGTCAGCCTGATGAAAATTGCCAATGACATACGCTTGCTTGCTTCAGGGCCGCGTTGTGGCATCGGCGAATTGAACATTCCGGCCAACGAACCGGGTTCGTCGATTATGCCGGGCAAGGTAAATCCGACACAATCAGAAGCCATGACAATGGTTTGCGCCCAGGTTATGGGCAACGATGTTGCAATCAATGTGGGCGGCATGAGCGGGCATTTTGAACTGAACGTATTCAAGCCTGTGATGATCTTCAATTTGTTGATGTCAGCCCGACTTATTGGCGACGCCAGTGAATCGTTTGAGAAAAATTGCGTTGTTGGAATTACACCAAACGAAGCGAATATTAAGCAAAACCTAAACAATTCACTAATGCTTGTCACGGCGTTGAACCCATATATTGGCTACGACAAAGCCGCGCAGGCAGCAAAGAAAGCGCACACGGAAGGCGCGACTTTAAAAGAGGCCGTGGTTGGCTTAGGTTTTCTATCAAATGATGAATTTGATCAATATGTCGATCCGGTAAAAATGGTAGGCGAGTTGGCAGAATGACAAGATTGAACCTGTCATTGCTGTTAATTGCTTTTTCTTTTACTCAAATGGGAAACTCTCCAATGGCTCCCGGACATAAAGATGGTCGGTTAACGCCTTGTCCTGAATCACCAAATTGCGTTAGCAGTCAAAATGAAAATGAAGCCAGATATGTTGAGCCGTTCAAAGTCTCTGGCGACTCAGGCAACGCGCTTGACCGACTTACGAAAATGCTCTCTCGGCTAAAACGTGCAAAAATTGTAGAGCAGACAGAAGACTATTTACATGTCGAATTTAAAGTTGCGCTTTTCGGTTTTATTGACGATGTGGAATTTCTGCTTGACGCAAAGCAAGGCGTCATTCATCTGCGATCTGCATCGCGCTCCGGCTATTGGGATTTTGGTTTAAACAGAAGGCGAATAAAATCTCTACGACAAAAATGGCGGGCTTTGTCAAGCGCCTCTAATTTCAGTAACTGAAGAAATAATTGGCAGAATCCTATTGGGATAGGCTCGAAGAACTCTTCGAAAAATCTAATGTTAAATCGGTATTTGAAGTTTCTTTAAATAAATTTATCGCAGAACAAACATCCTTCACATTGAAGAAATTGAGTTTCCTTGTAAATTCAATTGTTGAACCTTTCTTTCGAAACCATGTATTTCGATTAATCCTTTTTTCATTATTGTTGTTCATTGAGCATAACGTTTCGGCTATGTGTAGTGCAGGATTTTACTGCACAAATTTATCAAACCGATACGATGTTTAAAAATAGTTATTTACTTTCAATTACCAACGAATCCCGCATTACATATGAGCCATTGTTAGGTTTTCGAGCGTTCCCTCACATCATAAAATTATTGGCTCTTAAATGTCGATTTGTGTTATCTTTTTATACTATATTCACAAATAACACAAAATTTAAAGAATAACTATTAGTAAGTGCGGATTATTAGAGTACCTTTGTAGATGGGTTACATATCTTTTGATATCAATTATTCACTATCTTTTTTGTTGATAAGGCATTTGATCGAAATAAACTTGCCACCTTCTACTCCATCTGAACTCATAATCCAAGATTTTCATGGTAATATTATTTTGACCTGAACCCTAAGCTTTCATAGCAACCTTTTTATACATTAGCAAACTTCACACTATAGCTGAGTTAGCAGTAACCAGTGCAGAGCCATCAGAGTACTAAAGGTTCTATGCATAATGAAAGTGCACCGGTAAAAGGTGTGCTTCAATGGCCGAAAAAAGTATATTGTCAGCCTGTTTTAGTAGTTCATTCAATAGTACTTTAAACGATGCACAAAAAAAACTTA
>Ga0316190_10000108_pt1 | contig 49610 bp, 42 predicted proteins | sample Eddworburrow2_MG_FD_204929 | JGI IMG/M metagenome (GOLD analysis project Ga0316190, IMG submission 204929) | Coastal sediment microbial communities from Maine, United States - Eddy worm burrow 2 | ecosystem: Environmental > Aquatic > Marine > Coastal > Sediment | place: USA: Maine | collected...
GCGTAGTCGACGCCGGGTGGATGACCAGCGAGCGGACATCACCAATGTTGGCAACATGGCTGTGCAACTCCAAGGCATCGACAAAGCGACGGCCGGCCTCCACACCCCCCTTGATGACGAACGCCGGTACCGAACCGGCTCCTCGCCCCTTGGTGTATTTCTGGGCCGCAGCAGCCCACGGGGAGGAATCCAGCCCGGCGTAGAGCACCTCTTCCACCTCGTCCCGTCCCGCCAGCCACTCGGCTACGGCCTGGGCGTTGGCAACATGGCGTTCCATCCTCAGCGACAACGTCTCCAGTCCCTGGAGGACGAGGAAGGAGTTGAAGGGGCTGACGGCGGCGCCCATATCGCGCAGCAACTGAACCCTCGCCTTGGCGATGTAGGAGCCGGCCCCCAGCATGGGCCAGTACTGCAGCCCGTGGTAGCTCGGATCGGGCTCGTTGAAGTTGGGGTACCGCTCGGCGTCGCTGAACTCAAACGATCCGCCATCAACGATGACCCCAGCGACCGAGGTGCCGTGGCCCCCCAGGAACTTGGTTGCGGAGTGCACGACGATGTCGGCCCCCCATTCCAGGGGGCGGATGAGATAGGGCGTGGCGACGGTGTTGTCGACGATGAGGGGCACGCCCGCGTCATGGGCCACACCCGACACACCCTCGATGTCGAGAATGTTGTTCATCGGGTTGCCGATGGTCTCGCCGTAAAACGCCTTGGTATTCGGTCGCACCGCGGCCCGCCAGGCGTCGAGATCGTCGACGTCGTCGATGAAGGTCGTCTCGATGCCGAACTTGGGCAGGGTGTAGTGCAACAGGTTGTAGGTGCCACCGTAGAGGGCGGCACCGGCCACGATGTGCGACCCGGCCTCGGCCAGGTTCATGATGGCGATCGTTTCGGCCGCCTGGCCCGAGGCACAGAACAACGCCCCGGGGACCCCGGCCGCGGTCTCGCTCAGACCGTTTTCCAGCGCCGCCAGCCGCACCTCGGCCACACCCTGGGTGGGATTCATAATGCGGGTATAGATATTTCCCGGCTCGGCCAGGGCGAACAGCTTGGCTGCATGGTCGGAGTCGCGGAACTCGTACGCCGTCGTCTGGTAGATGGGCACGGCCCGCGCCCCGGTGGCCGAATCGGCTTCCTGGCCAGCGTGAATCTGTCGGGTCTCGAAACCCCAGGTGTCTCCTGCCATGACTGTGAATCCTCCTTGGCCACTCCGAACCTCGGAGCTGATCCAATTCCCGACCAAACCTATCTGGTTTAATGCTCATCCAGCCTGTTCCTGGTCAACGCCAAGGCGCTTTACGCCGCGCACTACGCCTTGGCGTAGGAGGCGATGTAGGACAGGTTGCGGTAGCGCTGGGCCACATCCAGGCCGTACCCGATGACAAAGGCCTGAGGCAGCAGGAAACCCGGATAGTCGACGGTGAACTCGCTCGGCTCCTCCCGCTCCCGCACCAGAAGGGAACAGGTCCGCAGCGAGGCCGGCTGCTGAACCGAGAAGTGCTCGAGCAGGTAGCGCAAGGTGAGGCCGGTGTCGACGATGTCCTCCACCAGGATGACATGGCGACCGGCGACGTCCTGCTCCAGGTCCTTGACGATGCGGACCACCCCGCTGCTCTTGGTCGCCGCCCCGTAGGAGGAAACGGCCAGGAAGTCGACCTCGACGGGGGCGGCCACGGCGCGCAGGAGATCAGCGACAAAAAGCATGCTCCCTTTGAGCACTCCAACCAGCAGAGGCACCTCACCGGCGTAGTCAGCAGCGATGGCTTCTCCCAGCTCACCGATCCGAGCGGCGATGGCGGCCTCGCTGAGCAGGATCTCGCCAATGTCCTCCGGTGGGGGAAAGATGGACGGCTCGGCGGTGGTCAGTGGTTGGCCCGACAACGTCGGCACCGAGACCGGCACCGTGGCCGAGCCGAGTTTGCGCCCGGCCGAGGGTGGCTCGATCAGATCCCAGCGGTTACCGTACAGATCCTCCCAGATGGCAAAGCGACCGTGGGGCTCGTCCCGGGGTTCGCCCACGAAGTTGATCCCGGCCGCCTTCATTCGGGCATGGTCACCCGCAAAGTCGTTGGTGTTGAGAAAGAGCCCGATGCGGCCCCCGGCGTGGTTGCCAACCGCCAGGCGCTGAGCGTCGTCGGCCGCTTCGGCCAACACGATGCCCGTCGTTGCCCCTGGGGGTCGGACCACGACCCAGCGCTTGACCGAGCCGTCGGTGGCGATCGCGGGCGAGTCCTCCACCAGTTGGAATCCGACCTTGTCGATGTAGAACGCCATGGCGTCGTCGTAGTCGGCGACGACGAGGGTGAACAGCCCGATCTCCACCGGTCTACTTCCCGGTGAAGATTGCTTTGCCGGGCCCGTTCTCCAGGAAACTGGTGATGCCGGTGACGGCATCGTCGCTTTGGAAAGCGGCGACAAACTCCCGCTTCTCCACCGCGATGGCCTCTTCGAGGTCGAGGTGCAGGCCATCCATGATGGCGCGCTTGACGTTGACCAACGACGCGGGCCCGCTGGCGTAGGGGGCGAGCAGGTCGATGGCGGCGTCGAGTACCTGATCATCGGGATGGACCGAGGAGACGAGGCCGATCTCCAACGCCTCAGCGGCGGCGACCATGCGGCCCGAGTAGGAGATCTCCTTCGACTTCGTCACCCCGACGAGTCGGGTGAGCCGCTGGGTGCCTCCACCGCCAGGGATGATGCCGAGCAGGATCTCGGGCTGTCCGAACTGGGCACTCTCGCCACACACCCGGAAGTCGGTGCTCATGGACACCTCACATCCTCCTCCAAGGGCGAAACCATTGACCGCGGCGCAGGTGATCTGGGGCAGGTTCTCGATCTTGAACAGGGCGGCGACCAGATCGTCGACCATGTTCGACGGGTCACGGTGGCCCTCATTGACCGGGAACGAGCCGATGTCGGCTCCAGCGGCAAAGATCTTGGGCCCACCCCAGACCACGATGGCGCGCAGATCGTCCCTGCCTTCGGCTTCGGTGGCCACCGCCAGCAGCTCCTGACTCAGCTGAGGGTTCAGTGCGTTGACCTTGGGCCGGTCGATGCGGATAATGCCGACCCCGTCGACACGTGAAGATTCAAGGCTTACGAACTCGCCCATGGCAAGGCTCCCTGTCAATCGCGATTGGACCTACCGGACCGTAGCCGACTCCAGCTTCAGTCAACACCGCCCGAGGCCCGAAGCTGCGACCAGGGGCGTTAGCGTTGGACAGGATGACGTTGCGTGAGGAGAACCTGGATCGACTCGACGGTGGCACCTTTGATGTGCTGGTCGTTGGCGGTGGGATCAACGGGGCGGTTTCGGCCGCGGCCTTGGCTGGGCGGGGGGTGTCGGTCGCCGTGGTCGATCGTGGCGACTTCGGCGGTTTCACCAGCCAGGAGTCATCCAACCTGATCTGGGGTGGCTTCAAGTACCTCGAGAACTACGAGATCCCCCTGGTGGCCAGCCTCAGCCGATCCCGGAACCGGCTGATGAAGGCCTACCCCAATGTCATCACCGAGCTACGGTTCATGGCCACCCTCGACTCCTCGGCACCGTTTTCGTCGTGGCTGGCGGGCCTGGGCACAATTGGTTATTGGGGGCTGGGCCAGTTCGCAACCAAACCTCCCCGCTACCTCCGACCCAAGGCAATCGCGGTTGAGGAACCGGTGGTCAACACCACCGGGGCCCAGGCGGCGGTGGAGTACGGCGACGCCTACCTCAAGGACAACGATGCCCGCTTCGTCTGGAGTTTCGTCCGTTCCGCCCTCGATCACGGAGCGACGGCCGCCAACTACGTCGAACTGGCCCGCGCCCGGCGACATGCCGGGCACTGGCAGGCCACCCTGCGGGACCAGGCCGGTGGACGGGAGTTCAACGTCGAGGCCAAGGTCGTGGTCAATGCCGCCGGGCCCTTCGTCGATGAGCTCAATCAGAGCTGGGACGTGAATACCGAACACCGGATCGTCTACTCCAAGGGCATCCATCTGGTGGTACCCCAGATGACGTCGTCGGAGCGGGTGTTGGCTTTCTTCGACGACAGCCAACGGCTCTTCTACGTCATCCCCATGGCGCACCGTTCGGTGATCGGCACCACCGACACCAGAACCACCACCCCCGATGAGAAGGTGACCGAGACCGACCGCCTGTTCCTTTTGAAGCAGATCAACGACCGCTTGAATCTCGGCCGACCCCTGACCACCGACGACATCATCTCCGAACGCAGCGGGGTCCGGCCCCTCGTCGTGCTCAACGACGGCGACGATCGAACCGAGATCGACTGGACGTCGCTGTCACGCAAGCACGAGATAGAGATCAACCCCGACGTCGATCTCATCACCATCTTCGGCGGCAAACTCACCGACTGCCTCAACGTTGGCGACGAGGTCATCGAGGGTGTTGCCAAGTTGGGGATCGAACTGGCCCACGAGGCCCCCGATTGGTACGGCGAGCCGTCCGCTTCGGAACAACAACGGTTCCTGGGCGAGGCGACCGCCCTCGGGCTCGACCGCCAACCCGAGGTGGAACGGGAACCGTCGCTGGCTGAAGTGTTATGGCGCCGCCACGGGGCCGCAGCGTTCGAACTGCTGCCCCTGCTGGCCGACGACCCGTCGTTGGCCGAGCCAGTGATGGCCGAAACCGATCTGCTGCGGGTTGAGTTGACCCTGTACACCGAGCGGGAAATGATCGTCACCATGGAGGATTTCCTGCGGCGACGCACGAAACTGGCCATGCTCCACTGCAGCCAGGACTTGGCCTCCGCCCCTGGCCTGCAGGCGGCAGCCTCGGCGCTGAACGTCTGATTCGCAGCCGAAACCCCGGTTTCGCCTCCGACAACCACCAGCCCCCCCGGTAAACCGGCGTTCGGCGCCATTGACGTTCGTCGATGGTTCTGAACAGGGAGGTTGGACCTGCCATGGCGTTCGAACACGATGCCCTCGTCAACTACGTCTTCGGGACACCGGCCAACACCGCCGGCCTGCTGGAGGGCCATCTCGGCCCGGGGGTCGCCTCACGAATCGACTTCAGCCGGCTGAAACGGCTCGACACCAAGTTTGTGGCCGGCAAGCTGGCCCAACGCTACGGCGATCTGGTCATGATGGCCCCGATCAGGGAAAGCGGCCCAGAGCACGACGACCCAGACCAGCCGGACAGCGACCACCCAGACCACATGTTGATCCAGTTCATGATCGAGCACCGCTCCAGCTCCGACCACGAGATCCTGTTGAGACTGCTCGAATACGCCGTACAGGCTTGGCGCCGCTGGCTCCGGGAACACCGGGGCGAGCCACTACCGGCCATCGTCATGGTCCTGGCCTACCAGGGTGCCGTCTACCAGGGCCCGACATCGCTGCACCAGCTATTGGCAGGCACTGGCAAGCTCCCCGAACTGAGCCCAGCCGTGCCCAACTTCGAGTTGCTGGTGATCAACCTAACTGAACTCAACGAGGTCACCCTGGCCAAGTGGCCGCTCACCCCCTTGGCCCGTACGGGCATTCGGGCCCTCAACCATGGCGCCCAGAGCAAGACGGTCAGTGCCAACCTCGACCGCTGGCTCCCTGACCTCGCCTGCCTGGAGCGTGAAGAGCTGGGGGCCGTGCTGAGCTATCTTGGAAGTGTCGGCGACGCCGATGACTTTGGCGGCGACCTCAGAATCAAGATCGTAGAAGCAATCCCAGAAGCGGAGTCGATCATGACAACCTACGCTGAACAGCTCGGGCAACAAGGCCTCGAAGAGGGCCGGGCCGAAAGGTCCCGGGAGATCATCGCCCGCTTGCTGGAATCCGCTGCGACAACCATCACACCGTCGGTCGAACTCCGCATCATGAACGCCAACGGCGAACAGCTCGACCGCTGGATTGACGACCTTCTCAGCGAAACCCCGACCACGGGACTCTTCGACTGAGCAGGCAGGGCTGCCCGCGGTCTCCTCGATCGGCGGCCGGTTGACCCAAAACCGATAACGGCCCCGGCCGGCCAGGACTCCCTGACAAACCGAGGCCGCATTCGGAAACGTTAACCTTGCCCGCCCGAGGTCTCCCGGACCGAGGTCTTGCCCTGGGAGATCCACGGCATCATCGACCGGAGCTTCTTGCCGACCTTCTCGATGGAATGCTCGTGCCCCTCGGCCTCGAGGCGATGGAAGTTGGGGCGACCCGAGCGTGACTCGGCCACCCACTCATCGGCGAACTTGCCGGTTTGGATCTCGTCCAGGATGGTCTTCATCTCTTCCTTGACCGCAGCGTTGACGATGCGCGGTCCACGGCTCAGGTCGCCGTACTCGGCGGTGTCGCTGACCGAGTAGCGCATGCCAGCGATGCCCTCCTCGTACATGAGGTCGACGATGAGCTTCAGCTCGTGCAGGCACTCGAAGTAGGCGACCTCGGGCTGATAGCCGGCGTCGGTCAGCGTCTCGAACGCGGCCTGCACCAGCGCGGTGGTTCCACCGCACAGCACGACCTGCTCGCCGAACAGGTCGGTCTCGGTCTCCTCGGTGAAGGTGGTCTCGATGACACCGGCCCGGGCTCCACCGATGGCGTCGGCGTAGGCCAAGGCCAGGCCCTTGGCGTTGCCGGTCGGGTCCTGTTCGACGGCGATGAGGGCGGGTACACCGCCACCCTCCTCGTAGGTGCGGCGCACCAGGTGCCCTGGACCCTTGGGGGCCACCATGCACACATCGACCCCGGGAGGGGGATCGATCAGGTCGAAGCGGATGTTGAAGCCGTGGGCGAAGAACAACGCATCGCCGTCGGACAGATTGGGGGCGATGTGTTCTGAGTAGATCTCGCCCATCTCGGTGTCGGGCATCAGCATCATGATCACGTCGGCCTCGGCCGTGGCGTCGGCGATGGACATAACCTTGAGCCCGGCCTCGGCCGCCTTGGCTGCCGACGACGAGCCGTCGCGCAACCCGACCCGGACATCGATTCCCGACTCCTTGAGGTTGAGCGCGTGGGCGTGGCCTTGCGACCCGTAGCCGAGGATGGCCACCTTGCGATCAGCAAGCAGCGACCGATCGACGTCGGCCTCGTAGTAGATATTGGCCATTTGAGACTCTCTTCTCCTGAGTGATGGTGGATTTTACGATAGCGAGATGCGCTGGGCGCTCAGACGGCCCGCAGCCGAGGAACGGAGCGACCGATTTTGGGCAAGGCGATCCGACCGGAGCGGTGGAGCTCGATGATGTCGTAGTCCTCGAGCACCGTCCCGAAGTCATCGATCTTGTCCGGTTTGCCGTCGAGGCTGATGGTCAGCTGATCGTTGGACACCGCCACGATCGTTCCCTCAAAGATGTCCACCAGTTCGACGATCTGGCTGCGGGTCTCCTTCGTGGTACCCACGGTGACCAGCAGCAACTCACGCTCGACCGAGTCGCCCGGTCCCAGCACAGCGATTTCGACCACATGAATCAGCTTGAACAGCTGCTTGACGATCTGTTCCAGCAGATCGTCCTTCACGTCGACCACGATGGTGATCCGGCTGAACGCCGGGTCCTGAGTCGGGGCAACGGCCAACGACACGATGTTGTAGCCGCGGCGGGCAAAGAGGTCGGCCACCCGAGCGAGCAGACCGGCCTTGTTCTCAACAACAACGACGATGGTCCGCTCGTTGGCCTGTGAGGTCTGGGTCAGGGACCCACCGGTCAGGTTCATCGCTCCCCCTTGCCTGCGAAGTCGCCCCTCTGCGAGGGATCGACGTGTCGATCGCGCTGCGAGGGATCGACGTGTCGATCGCGCTGCGAGGGATCGACCAGAATCTCATCGTTGGAGCCTCCGGCGGGAACCATCGGGTAGACGTTCTCCATGCTGTGGCAGCGGAAGTCGATCACAACCGGGCGGTCGTTGATCTCGTTGGCCTTGGCGATAGTGACCTCGACCTCGTCGGGGTCTTCCACCCGGAACGCCTCACATCCCATGGCCTGTGACCACTTCACGTAGTCCGGCATGTCGTGGGTGAGCTTCACCTCGGAGTAGCGCTCGTCGTAGAACAGCTCCTGCCATTGGCGAACCATGCCCAGGTAGCCGTTGTTCAACAACGCCACCTTGATCGGGATCTTCTCCATGGTGGCCGTCACCAGTTCCTGGGCCGTCATCTGGAAGTTGCCGTCGCCGTCAACGGCCCAGACCGTGCGATCGGGCATGCCCGCCTTCGCGCCGATGGCGGCCGGAATCGAGAACCCCATGGTGCCCAGACCCCCGGAGTTGATCCAGGTGTAGGGGTACTCGAACTGCCAGTACTGGCTGGCCCACATCTGGTGCTGACCAACACCGGAGGTCAGGATCGTGTCGGCCGGGCTACCGTCACGCAGCTTTTCCAGCACGTACTGAGGCTTCAGGTACTCCCCCGGAGCCGACTGTTCATAGGTCAGCGGATACTTCTCCTGCCAACCCGACAGCTTCTGACGCCACGGCTGATGGGAGGCAATGGCCGAGCTACCACCGTGCTTGGTGATGCCGTCGAGCATCATCTCCATGGCCAGGGCGCAGTCGCCGACGACGGAAACATCGGGTCGCCTGACCTTGCCGTGCTCGGCAGGGTCAATATCAACGTGGATGACCTTGGCGTCGGGGGCGAACGCCCCAACCTTTCCCGTGACCCGATCGTCGAAACGGCTCCCCATGGCGATCAGCAGATCACTCTGCTGAATGGCCATCACCGCCGTGTAGTTGCCGTGCATCCCGGGCATGCCCAGGTTCAACTCATGGCTGTCGGGGAAGGCCCCACGGGCCATCAAGGTGGTGACGATGGGGATGTCGCTCAGTTCGGCCAGACGCCGCAACACCTCGGCCCCCCTGGCCTTCAGCACGCCACCACCGACGTACAGCACCGGCCGTTCGGCCTTCATCATGAGTTCAACGGCCCGGGCGACCGACACGGCGTCGGGGCCGGGGTGGGGTCGATAGCCGGGCAGGTCAACGGACTCGGGATACGACCACAAAAAGTAGGCGTCAGGATTGCCGGCATCGACGATGTTCTTGGGAATGTCGATCAGCACCGGCCCCGGGCGACCGGTGGTGGCGATATGGAACGCCTCCTTGACCGCCGCCGGTATGTCCGCAGCCGCGGTGACCAGCGTGTTGTGCTTGGTGACCGAGCGGGTGATGCCGGTGGTATCGACCTCTTGAAAGGCATCGGTCCCGATGGCGGGCATGGCCACCTGCCCGGTGATGCAAACCAGAGGAACCGAGTCGAGGTAGGCGTCGGCCAGGGGGGTTACGACGTTGGTCGCCGCCGGTCCGCTGGTGACCATACAGACTCCGGGCTTGCCCGTGGCGTGGGCGTAGCCTTCGGCCATATGCCCCGCCCCCTGTTCGTGACGGGCTAGCACATGGCGGATCTTGGAGTCGATGATGGGGTCGTATACCGGCAGAATGGCACCGCCGGGATAGCCGAAGATTACCTCGACACCCTCCGTTTCGAGGCTCTTGATGAGGGCTTGGCCCCCGTTCAGCTCGGTCCCTTCGAGCGACATCGGTTTGACTCCTGGTGCTGTAATCGGATGGTGCAAGTGGATGATTCGATGTTCAGGTGGTCGATCGGCAAAATCAACAAAGCCTCCCGGGTGGGGAGGCTTTGCGCACGCGTCTTCGTTGGCAGCGTGCGCTAGACAAGTACAAGTACTACAGACCGCCGGGCCCCAACGAGCCCGAGAGACTCGCGACGGACGCCGGAGGTACGCCAATGACGGCGGCTCCCAGGCAATTCGCGAGTCAGGTGATGGCGAGTCATCGAGATCAGTCAACCAGGAGGGGGAGGTGAATCCAACCCACGAGCCCGGTTGGCCGGGCCCGCCTGCCTTTCCCCCGCCGCTACTCCTGACCCGCCCCGACGCTTGGCGCTGGCTATCGCCGAGCGTTACGGGCCCAGCCCAACAGTGTCTGGTTGACGTACTGGTCAGCGTTGCTAAATACCTCCTGGGCGGAGTCGGAAAAGCCGCGTCGTGCCGCCCCCAGGTCGTCGGCCAACGGCGGTTCGTGGCCTCGCCGCAGAGTTCTACCGGTCGTTGCGCTCAGGGTGCCACCTGGTCGGTCTTGACTGCTCTCTCTGTGTTGGGGCGGTGGGGTCAAGATGCAGCGCCCGACAGGCCGAACGATCTTGAGGCCGCCGCCCCAACGCTGCACACTCGCCGCAAGGAGCGCAACGACCACTAGAACTGGCCGTGCTCCCAGGCGGCAGAACTGATCTCGGTGAGTGTGGTGTGCATGGGCAAACTTTCCAGATGGCGCTATTGACCGCTCTCTACTTACTTGTCGGCGGACTCTTTGCTTGCCTGCGACACCCTCGCCCGCAAGCCTGCCCACATCAACAAAATTGAGGTGTAGGCCATGAAGCTCATGATGGAACCTGGCAGCGCGTTGTTGGTCTTGGCCGCTGTCGCCTTTGTGGCCTCACGGGCAGCGGGAAGCCTCCCCATCATTGGGGGTTTACTCTACGTGATCCTGATGTTCGCCACGGTCTTCGGGGTAGTCGGCGGCGCCTTCCTGCTCTTCAGCGGGCGCAAGCAGCGGGCCAACAGCTAGCCCGGCCCAACCCCAGGTTTTTCCTCCATGCCCCGGTCCGGCTAGGAAAGGGGCATGACCTACATCGTGTTGTGGCCCGACATGCGCTGGAGTGAGGACCGCCAGATCGAGCACGATTCCGTTGCCCCGGCCGGGGAGGCCGTCTTCTTTGAAGGTCACGACACCGTGCCTGCCGAGCAGTGGCGCTCGGCCGACGTACTGGTGTCGGTTACCGACGTCCCCGACGACATCCGGCCCCTTTTGCAGCGCTGTCGGATTCTGGTCACCCCCAAGGTGGGGTTCGACAATCTTGACCTCGCCGCCTGGGGAGCTCTGGGCATCCCGGTGTGCAACGTGCCCGACTACGGCACCCAGGAGGTGGCCGACCACGCCCTGACACTGCTGTTGTCGCTGGTGCGGTCGATCCCCATGCACCACCGCCGTCTGGCCGAGGACCCCGTGGCCAACTGGCAACCCCGGGACAACCCATTGTCACGGCGATTGTCCCGCTCGGTGTGTGGGGTGGTCGGCCTGGGCCGAATAGGCACCGCCTTCACCCTGCGGGCCAAAGCCCTGGGCATGGACGTGGTCTGCTACGACCCCTACAAGCCGAGCGGGGTTGAACTGTCGCTGAACATCCGGCGGGCACAGTCCCTGGAGGAGTTGGTGGGCCAGTCCGACATCGTCAGCATCCATACCCCGTTGAATGACGAGACCAGGGGCCTCATCGGGGTCGACGTCCTGGCGGCGGCTAAACCCGGCCTGACCCTGATCAACTCGGCCCGGGGCGCCATCGTCGACATCGAGGCCCTGCACGAGGCCCTGGCTTCAGGCCAGGTCAAGGCCGCCGGGCTCGACGTGCTGCCCGAGGAACCACCCAATCTGGATCGCCCGCTGGTCAAGGCGTGGGCTGCAGGCGAGGAATGGCTCCGGGACCGTCTGCTGATTACTCCCCACTCGGCCTTCTCCACCCCCGAGAGCGTGTACGACATGCGCTTCAAGGGGGGTGAGCTGGCCATGCGTTACCTCACCACCGGCCGCCTCGACAACTGTGTGAACGCCGAATACCTGGTCGACCGCCGCTGACGCTGGTCGCCCCGGGCTCCTCACCCTGGGGCAACCAGCTCAGATGAGGGCTGCGTCGGTCATGATCTCGATGAGGGCCGGGCCCTCGTGGGCCATGGCCCGGGCCATGGCCTCATCGAGGTCGGATGCCTTGGTTACCTTGATACCGAGCGCTCCCGACATCTCGGCCAGGGCGGCGAAGCTGGGATTCACGAGGCTGGTCTGCCATACATCGAGCTCGGCCGCCCGCTGCTCCTTGGAGATCTTCCCCAGCTCGCAGTTGTTGAGCAGCACGTGGGTGATGTTCATGTTGTACTTCACCGCCGTTGTGATCTCCATGGCGTACTGGGCGAAGCCGGCGTCGCCGGAGACGCCCACGATCGGACGCTTGTCGCCGACAGCAGCCCAAGCCCCCATGGCGGCGGGGAAGGCGTAGCCGATGGAGCCGAGGTACCCCGACATCAACACGTCCTGATGTGCTGCCTCGAAGTAGCGGCCGAAGCTGTAGGTGTTGTTGCCGACGTCGACGCAGATCACCGCATCGGCCGGACAGAGCCGGGTCATGGCATCGAACACGGCGACCGACGACACCCCGTTGCCCCGGTCGTCGGTGAGGCGTGACGCCTTCTCGGCCCGCCAGATGGCCCACCGCTCGGCCACTTCAGGAGTGTGATCGAAGCAACGGTGGTTGTCAGTCAGGGCTTCGCCCAAAGCCCGGGCCGTGACCCCGATGTTGCCCTGTACCGGCACCTCGACCGGATGGAACCGGCCCAGGGCCATGGGGTCATCGTCGACCTGGATGATGGGCTTGTAGTCGGCGATGCCGGTGTGGTTGGAGAACGAAGCTCCGAAGGCCACGATCAGGTCACTCTCGTTCATGAACCAACTGGCGATGGGGGTGCCGCTGCGACCCAGGACCCCGCAACCAAGGGGGTGGGTGTCGGCGATCAGGCCCTTGCCCTTGAACGTCGTGGCCACCGGTGCCCCCAGCATCTCGGCCAGGGCCCGGACATCGGCCATCTCCTGACGGGCGCCCGCCCCGACGATGAACAGCGGCCGTTCGGCCGTCGCCAACTTGGCCACCGCCGCCTCCAGGGCCTCGGCGGGAGGTGAAATGGTGCGGGCCCCGGTGCGGCCCACCGGACCACCGGCAGGGGCGTCGGAGGGTGCCTCCTGCACCTCGTCGGGGAAGATCAGGTGGGTTACGTTGCGCTCGATCAGGGCCGTTTTGCAGGCCAACGTCATCAACTCGGCGTGGTTCGATCCGGCGTAGACCGTCTCGGAATAGGCGGCAACGTCGGCGAAGGCGGCGGCCAGATCGAGGTCCTGGAAGGCCCCCCGGCCAATGACCTTCGACGGCACCTGGCCCGACAACGCCAGCACCGGACCCCGGTCGACCTTGGCATCGTAGAGCCCGGTCAGCAGGTTCGTCGATCCCGGGCCGGCGATGGCGAAACATGCGGCCAGGCCACCGGTCAGCTTGCCGTAGGCCGCGGCGGCGAAGGAGGCGGCACCCTCGTGGCGGACCCCGAAGTAACGCAGATCGCCGCGCCCCTCAGCCTTGCGCAGGGCGTCCCCGAACCCGAGGTTGGAGTGGCCGACGATGCCGAACACGGCGTCGACCCCCCAATTGGTCATGGTTTCGACCATCACATCGGAGACGGTCCGCTGCGGCTCAATGTCGGCGGGCAGTTCGACGTAGATCCCGTCGTCACGCACCTCGGTGGCGAAACAAGGTGGGGCGTCGGAGAAGGCTCCGGGGGGTTTGCCGTCAATGGGGTTGTAGTCGTAACCGTGCCATGGGCACCGCAGCCAACCCTTTTCGATCGATCCCTCGCCGAGTGGTCCACCCTGGTGGGGACAATGATTGTCGAGGGCACCATAGCGGCCCTCGAAATGGCTGACGGCCAGCGAGCGGTGCCCAATAACGACCGTGGTGACCCGACCCTCGGGCAGATCCTCGCGGTCGAGAACCTTGTGCCATGTGCTCATGGCCTCAACCTACCGGAGGTCTCCGCTTCAACCCTGGCTTCCACCCCATGGCGTGCCCCCGACGGGCTGGTACTCCCAGGGGAAGACTGGTCAGTCCACCACGATCTCGTCGTGGCGATTGTCGACGACCACCGGAGTTTCGAGCCAGTTGATCACGGGCACTGTTCCGTAGGCGTCGGTTACCCGCTCCAACCACTCCCGGTCGTAGCAGTCGATGGCGTGGGCCTTCGACTCCCAGAGGTAGATTCCACCCACCTCGTTGCCGCTCTCGGAGCGGACGTAGTATTTGCGAATGAGCCCATCGCGGCCTTTGTACAGCGGTGCATTCGCCTCCGAGAGCTGGGCCATGACCTCAGCCGAAATTGGCTCGGGAAGAGTAAATTGGACAAGTGCCGTAATCACGATGTTGCCTTCTCCTCGGTTACGGTGCTGCGGGCACCGTAGCCCGACACGCCGCAAACCTACTAAACACAGCGACCGATTCCGTGTCTCACCACGACACAATGTCCACGGCTCGACTCTCAGCTTCGCAGTGTCACTCCGGCCAGGGAGCCTGCATGTTCACCATGGTCCATGAAGATTTGACCATTGACAATGGTATAGTCGTAGCCTTGTGACCCTTGGATGTATCGACCTGCTCCATTGGGCAGATCATGCACATATTCAGGTTGAGGCAAGCGCAGATTGTCAAAATCGATCACGTTGATATCGGCGAAGTTGCCCTCGCTCAGCCGGCCCCGGCCACTGATTCCGAACAGATCGGCGGTGTCGGAGGTCAGCCGCCGAATGGCTTCAGTCAACGGCCACCGCTGGAGGTCGCGAACCCAATGGGTCAGGAAATAGGTCGGCTGGCTGGCGTCCATAATCTGGCCGACGTGGGCCCCCGCATCGGCCAGGCCGAGGGTGACCACTGGATCGTCGAGCATTTCCTCCACCGCATCGAAACTCTGATTGAGGATGGGGTAGTTCAGGTTCAAGGTGCCCCCTGAGGCCAACGTCAGCTCGATGAAGGCCTCAACCGGGGTCGCTCCACGGGCGGCGGCCACTGCGGCCAGCGAGTGCTCAGGAAGGCAGTCGTAGCGGGCGTCACCCTCGGGGAGTACGAAGATCTTGTCGGGGTCAACGCCCATCTTGGTGCTGTCGGCAATCAGGCGGGCCCGATGGTCGGGGTCGGCCAGGGCGGCCAGACGGCCGGCCGGCTCCAGCGAACGCAGTGACCGCCATTCGGGGTTGCCGTCCCACGGGGTGCGGTTACCCAAATTGAACAGTACTCCGATCCCCCGCGAGGTCGTTTGGGGGCGGACAACGGCACCGGTGGCGTTTTCCTCCTTGGCGAGTTCGATGATGCGTTGATAGAGGTCGGGACGACGGTTGGAATGAACCAGGCCGAAACTCACGGGCCGGCCCGAGCGGCGCGACACTTCACCCATCCACGCCAACTCGGCCCTGGTCTTGGGGTAGCCGTCTTCGTGGTCCCGCTCACCGAGACGGGCCGCGGCCTCGAACACACCCTTGCCATGGCGCCCCAGTACGTCGCCAAAGGCCAGCAATTCGTTCTCATCGGCGAAGGTTCCCGGCACCTGACGTCCATCGGGGACGACGTGGAGCAAGGTACGCGAGGTGGAGAATCCGAGGGCGCCGGCGGTCATGGCCTCATCAACGAGTTCAACCATGGCGGCGATGTCCTCGGCCGAGGAGGGGGTCTCGTCCATACCCCGCTCCCCCATGGCCGCCATCCGCACGGCGCAGTGGCCGACCAGACCGCCGGCATTGATGCCCTTGGGGATGCGGTCGAGCCAGTCGAGATATTGGCCGTAGGTGCGCCAGTCCCAGGGGAGGCCTTCAAGAATGGCCCGGCGGGGGATGTCCTCAACGCTCTCCATCATCTCGGCCAGGACCTCGGCCCCGCCCTCGGCCACGGGAGCGAAGGTGACCCCGCAATTGCCGAGCACGGCGCTCGTCACCCCGTGCCAGCAGCTCGACGTCGGCAGCGGATCCCACGCCAACTGGGCGTCAAGGTGGGTGTGGATGTCGACAAATCCGGGAGTCACGATCCGCCCCTCGACGTCAATCTCCCGCTTGCCGGTACCTTCGTAGCCTGGCTCGACGGCGACGATCCGATCGCCGCTGACGGCAACGTCGGCCACCCGCTCTGCTCCTCCGGTTCCGTCGACGACGATCCCGCCACGTAGCACCAGATCTGCTTCAGCCATTGTGTTGTCCCCTTGTTGCGCGCTCACCGAAGGTGGGGGCGGCTTCGATCGTGGCTCAAGTTTCCCAGTTCACGCCTGCCGACCCAAATCGCCCCCGCCCCCGCCCCCGACCGCGACATCAGCCCCGGCGTCAGATCACGGTGGCACCAAGCAACGACCCAATGGCGTAGGTCAAACCACAGGCGGCGGCGGCCAACAGCACCTGTCGGGCCGCGGTACGTAGCTTGGAGCGTTCGGTGAACACCGCCAGCACCGCCCCCACCAGGGCGGCGGCGGCAAGGCCCAACACCACCGAGGCCAGCGTGGCCGCCGTACCCCCGCCAATGAGCCACGGAATCAGCGGGACGATGGCCCCGACGGCGAAAGCCAAAAAGGAACTGGAAGCGGCGGCGACGGGATCGCCGACACTCTCCGGGTTGACCCCGAGTTCCTCCCTGGCGTGGACCTCCAAGGCCACATCGGGATCCTGATGCACGGCCTGCGCCATGGCCTCGGCCGCGTCGGGTTCGATGCCCCTTTTCACATAGAGAGCGGCCAGCTCCTTACGTTCCAGCCCCGGTTCTTCGGCAATCGAGATGCGCTCGATCTTGAGTTCGCGCTCCACCAGCTCAGCCTGAGCCTTCACCGACACATACTCGCCGGCCGCCATCGATGCCGCCCCGGCCAACAGGCCCGAGACGCCGGCCAGCAACACCGTCGACTCCGCAGGGCCTGCAGCGGCGACACCGAGTATCAGGGCCACGTTTGACACCAGTCCGTCGCTAATGCCGAAGACCGTCGCTCGGGCTGTCCCCCCTTGCACATCACGGTGTTGGTGGACCATGTACTCGTCGCCGGCCATAGGGCCATCGTAGATAGCCAACGACCGTCGCGTCACTGCCCCACCCCAGCGCTGCGGGGAGTGTCCGGCCCTACTGGGAGGGAGCCGGGCGGTGGAGCACGGCCCACTCGGCGTTGATCACCGCGGTTGCGTCGTCCTCAATCTGGGCCGAGCCGTCGACAATCAGGCTGTACTCACCCTCGTCGGGGGCGGGCCACAGCAACGTGACGGCTGGTTGGGCGGCAATGTTGCGCGCCGCCGAGCGACCGACGGCGGCCCGCAACTCGGTGCCGTTGACGGCGAACCGGAGGTGCATGACATGCGGTCGGCTGTCGGCCGTCGTGGTCAGGAGGTAGGCGGCCCCCCGCTGGGACACCGCGTCGGCCAACTCCTCAAGGGGTACCTCAATACTCATGGGCCTCAATGGTAGCCACCACGCCGCAACAGCCGCCGCAGCCTGCGGTCAGGCCATGTGTTCAATGATCGAGCGGGCGATGGTTCTCGGCGCCTCCATGGGGCCGAAATGGCTGAGCCAACGGTGCTGTTCCCAGCGGGCGTTGCCCAGTGCTTCGGATACCAGGGGAGCCATCCTTGGGGGTAGGGCATTGAGTTCGTCAACACTGCCCCCCGAAACCACCAGGCTGGGGACGGCGATATCGGCCAGGCGGCCAAAATCGAGTTCGCTCACTGTCTCGAACACCCGGGCCTCGTTTTCCCCGGTGCACGACAGTCTGATGCCGTCTTCGGTGGCGTAGCTTCCGATCTCCACGTAGCCCCGCACCGCGAAACTGTCACACCCGAAGAACGGCGGCTTGGACGAGAACCGGTCAACGGCGTCATCGATGGAGTCGAAATCCAGCCGACGACGCCGCGACGCCTTGATCAGCAACTCGGGCCCAGCGTGGTCCTCCCTAACGAAACCCGTGGGAACCACCACCGGTTCATAAAGCCACAGAGAGGCGAAGGCCGACGGTCGGGCCATGGCGGCGTACAACGCCGCGGCCCCACCGAGCGAGTGGCCCGCATAGCGCACCGGCGCGCCAATGGCATCGACCGCCGCCAGCACGTCGGCAGCAAAGTGCTCCCGATCAACCGAGTGGCCCTCGCTGACGGCGTGGGCCCTGCCGTGACCCCGGAGATCAACGCCGTAGCACGAGAAGTGCTCCACCAGAAGCGGCAGTACGGGCGCCCACATCCCGGAGTTGAGCCCGTTGCCGTGGCCAAGCAACAGGGGCGCCCCGTGTCCACCAAAGTCATGCACCGCCACCGGCTCACCGTCGGAGCTGGAAACCAGTTTCACCACGTTGCGCTGGAAGGTCATTGATCCTCCGTCGACTCGACACCGGTCCGGCTAAGTCCTCGACGGTGATTCGGCCAAACGCCGCCACCCCGATGACATCCACCGATCCCGTCCCTCTCACTGATATGAGCGAATACCCAGACCTGGCGCAACCCTAGAGCGAGGGGCCTGGGCTCCTCAAGGCGCCACCCCCGAAACAGTCGCTGAGAAGTGTCGGAACCAACCTGACACGCCGAGCGTCTAATCTAGTGACAGACTCGCCGGGGCGCGGTGGGCACACCGGCAATTGTGGCACAAGGCGGGGAGATCTGGTGACGGCGGGCAACCAGGATCACAACACGGACGGAAACGAGGATGTCACCATGGCGTCGAGGCGTGGACACACAGACCGGATCGGAAACAAAGGGGCTGGTCTGACGGCGTCGGCGGCTAGGAGGATGACCTCGATGGTGGTCCCCGGCCTCGTCCGACGTTTGTCGGCGTTTATCCTGGTGGTCGCCACCCTCCTGACCGTGGTCGCCGCCCCGGCCTCGGCCGAGACCACCATCGAGGTCACGACCCCGGCCGATGGCCGCTTCGAGGCAGGCGAACCAACCCCCCTCATCGTCACCATCGCCGCCGATCGAGCCATCTCCGGCACCATCACCGCGAACTTCGATGGATTCCGGGCCGGTTCACAGCAGATCGATGTGCCAGGAGGTAGCACCAAGGAGATCGTCTTTGTCGTCACCACGCTGCCGTGGGGGGAGTCGGGAACGCTCAACTTCGTCGGCGACAACGGTGACGACAGCGCCAGTGCCCGGATCAACCTCATCCAGAACCGGGGCGACGAGCTCGTCGCCCTGCTCGGCGATCTGGCAACGAGGGACATTCCAGCAACCGCCGAGCTATCGGTCGACATTGGCCAGGCGCGACTGTATGCCATCGACGAGAGCCTGCTCGACGCCGGGCCGGAGGCTCTTTCGCCCTTTCGCCATGTGGTGTCCACCATCGATGACCTCGAAGCGCTCGATCCGTCCCGGCTGGCAGCCCTGGAAGCGTGGGTGGCGGGAGACGGTGGCAGCCTCATCGTCGACGATGACCCCGGCACGGCCCTCCCCTTGGCGGGCCTCGACGGCGCCTCTGCGTTGTCGACCACCACTGAACAGCTACGACTCGGGTTGGGCACGGTGCGTTTCAGCGACGGTGCGGCCGCCACCGGAAGCTTTGACGGGCTCATCAGGGCCACTCCTTCACGGTCGAGGGACCAGTTCCCCTGGGGAGGGCAATTTGAGGGAGCCCCAACCACACCCTCGCTGGCCAGCGACGCCGGAGTCTCGGTTCCCCCCATCGGGGCGCTGCTGATCATCCTTATCGCCTACCTGGTGATCATCGGGCCGGTGCTCTGGTTCTTGTTGCGACGATCGCGTCGGGAGCCCCTGTTGTGGCTCGCCGTTCCCGCCGTCGCCCTGGTGACAACGCTCGGGGTGTACGGATTTGGACGATCGCTGCGCGACGCCAGCAGTTCGGCCCACGCCACCATCGTGGCCGAGATCGCAAACACCCGTTCGCTGTCGACCCAGGTGTTGGTCACGTCGGCCAACGGCAGCACTGAAGGTGTGCGACTCGATCCGGGCTGGAGGCCGGGCCGGGTCGGGGCGCCCGAGTTCTTCTTCGAACAGGGCAGCGGTCCGGTCCAGGGGGTGCTCATCGACGGCGACCTCGTCGTGGACCTGCCCCCGGGAGGGGCCGGTGTCATCGGGGCCGAGGCCACGATGCCCACTGGTACCACCGATTCGGCCTGGCAGCTCGATCTGAGCTCCGAAGACGGCGCCCTGGCCGTCAGCGCCACCAACCTCACCAGCCACTCCCTGGAAGAGGTGATGGTCGTCTCGGGCCAGGGGTTCCAGCAGATCGGCTCGGTGGAACCCGGGGAGTCGATCGACGTGACCCTTCGCCAATCGGGTTTGCCTCCACTGGCCAACGACCGGTTCGCCGAGAGTTTCTGGCGAAACAGCGATCCATTCTCGTCCAACGACGGGGCCTCGAACCCCGGGCTGCTGATGAACTGGCTGGGTCAGCACCCGACCCTGCGGACACCGGGCTTCATCTTTGTCGTCGGCTGGACCCGCGACGAGCCAAGCCCGCTCGACACCAGCCGTGGCACCTCGATCGAGGCGGGACGCACCGCCTTCCTGACGGCCCAGAGGATCGACGACAATCTGGTGTTCGAAGAGCCCTACCGGATGGAGCTCCTGCGGGGCTGGCAATCGGATCCCCTGCTCGACACCCCCCTCGAACGCTGCGAGGACTTCCCCATCACCCTGCGCATGATCCCCACTGCCGGCCTCGACCTTTCCGATGCGGTCCTTGACCTGTCAACCCGCAGCGTGTCGGCCATGGACGTCTGGGACGGTGCTGAGTGGCAACCCGCAGGCTTGGCCGAGGCCCCTGAACAACGGATCATCATGACCGTTCCCCCGCCCGCCCTGGCCGATGGGGAGCTGTATCTTCGTATCAACCTGGGTTGTGAGTTCTGGGAGATGGCCAATCCTTTCCCCGATCTGCGTCCGGCCACCGCCGATGATGAGGCGGCGGAGATCGGCAAACTCGGCGAGGCAGGAGAACCCGATGCTTGAGACCCCACCCCCTCCATCCTCCGAATCGGCATCGGAGCCGGTGTCGGGATCGCAATCAGGATCGGAGCCGAACGGAGGGCCCGACGGTGGGTCGCTGGTCTCGGTTCGGGGCCTGACCAAGCGTTACGGCGACCTGACCGCCCTCGACCAGTTGGACCTCGACATACCTCGGGGGGCGGTGTTCGGCATGATCGGCCCTAACGGGGCGGGTAAGTCAACGACGTTCGCCATCCTGGCCACGTTGCTGCTGCCAACCTCGGGCACGGCAACGGTGTGCGGAGCCGACCCCTCGCTGCAGCCCAAGGATGTGCGCAAACGGCTTGGTTACATGCCTGATGTCATGGGTGTCTACGACCGACTCAGGGTCGACGAGTACCTGGAGTTCCACGCCGCGGCCTACGGCGTGCCCCGCAACGACTGGCCCGACCTGGTCGACGGGTTGTTGGAACTTGTCGACCTCGACGTGAAACGCGACTCGATGGTCGACCGGCTGTCACGGGGCATGAAACAGCGCCTGTCGTTGGCCCGGGCCCTGGTGCACGACCCCGAACTGCTCATCCTCGACGAGCCCGCCTCCGGCCTCGACCCGAGGGCCCGCATCGAATTCCGGGCCCTGCTGGGTGAGCTGCAACGACTGGGCAAGACGATCCTGATCAGCTCCCACATCCTGGCCGAGTTGCAACAGATCTGTTCCGACGTTGCCGTCATCGAGGCCGGTCGCCTTTTGGCCTCGGGCACACCGGAGGCCATTCTGGAACAGCTGGGCAGTGGGCGGCGGGTCACCGTTCGTTTCCTCGGCGGGGAGACGGCGGAGTACCCCGTCGCCGATGAGGGCGAGCAGGCAGCGCTGCTGAAACGTCTGCTGGCCGAAGACCGCGAGATCACCGAGTTCACCCTGAACCGCCACGACCTTGAGGATCTCTTCCTCCAGATCACCGAGGGGATCGTGCAATGAGGCTGCAAACCCTGAACCCAGTTCTCGATCGGGAGTTGCGCCAACGCAGCCGCTCGATGCGCTCAATGGTGTTGTTGACCCTGTTCCTGGCCCTGACCATCGGGGTCATGTACCTGGCCTACAAAGGCAGCCAGGCAACCTCCAACTTCTCGAACGACCCCATCTCGGCCCTAACGGTGCGCACCGGTCGCTCCATGTTCGAGTGGGTGTTGGTCACCGAACTGGTCATCGTGCTGACCGTCGTTCCCGCCATCAGCGCGGGAACCATCGCCGGTGAACGGGACCGCCAAACCCTCATCCCCCTCCAGGTCACCCTGATTGGACCGGTCCAGATCTTCCTGGGCAAGGTCCTGGCCTCAAGCAGCTTCCTGCTGCTGATGTTGATCGGCTCGGCCCCGGTGTTGGCCGTGCCCTATCTTGTTGGTGGCATCTCCCTGACCCAGGTTCTGGTTTCGTTGTTGACCCTGCTGGTGACGGGCTTTCTCCTCACCGTGGTTGGTGTCGGCTGCTCCTCGTTGTTCCGCCGCACCCAGACCGCAACCCTGGCTTCCTACGCCGTCGTCCTCGTGCTGCTTTTTGGCACCGTGATTCTGTTCGCGGTGTCGGCCATCTTCTTCGCCGATGACAACAACCGGAGGGCCGAGGCAAACTTCGCTCCGCTGTACGCCAACCCCTTTGTGGCCGTGGCCGACGCCGCAGGCGACCTCGGGACCCAGGCCGACAGCCCCTTCAGCTCGATCCAACGGGCGTTCGTGCGCTCCCGGTTCGATGGCGACGTGATCGTCGAGGATGGTTTCGCCTTCAACGCCCGAACCGGTGAAGAGGTCGACTTGCCGACGGGCCTCGACGGGCTGCCGCTGTGGGCCCGGTCGCTGCTGGCCCAAGGGACCATCGCCGCCTTCTTCGCCTTCATCGGCATCCGTCGACTCCGGGCTCCGGGCAAGGAGATGACGGGGTGATCGAGTCCTTCCTGGGGAGGCTGCGCCGTCGGCTGCGCCTCGTCTGGGCCTGGGCCACCACGGCCTGGGTGGCACCGGTGGTGGCGACCGTGGTGGTGGCGACGGTGGCCGTTGGGTGGCTACTGCCCTGGGGTTGGCCCGAGCCTGCCGCCTTTGGCGTGCTCGGCGTGGTTCTGTCCCTGGTTGGGGTCGGGGCCGCCGTACAGCGCCTACCCTCGGCGGCGGTGGCCCGGGCCGCCGATCGTGGTTTGGCCACCGGCGACTCTTTCGCCGCCGCCCTGCAGTTCCGGGGTTCCGGCGGACCCTTCGCCGAGGCCATCGAACAACGGGCCGAGGCCGTGGCCACGGGGGCTGACCCAGCCCAGGCTGCTCCGTTTCGTTCCTACCAGCGGCGCTGGCTGCTGAGTGGGGCGTTGTTGACTCTGGCCCTGGGGCTGGCCGTTGCCCCTAACCCCCAGGACCAGGTTCGGGCCGATCGGGCGGCAACCAACGAACTGTTGGAGGCCACCGCCGATCGCCTCGATGAGGAGGCCGAGGCCCTGGCCGAAAGCCCCGAGAACGAGCCCATCGTCGACCAGGTGACCACGCTGGCCCAGGAGCTGCGGCAGGCCGACGACCTGGCCGCGGCCCAACAACTACTCGATGACGCCCAGCGCACCCTGGCCTCGGCCCGTCCCGACAACTTCGCCTCACAGCGGGCTGCGACCGAAGGACTCGATCGCAGCCTGGCCGATCGCCCCCTGAGCGGACCAGCCGGGCAGCAAGCCAAGCCCGCGGCCCAACAACTGGCCGACACCGCCGATGATCTGGGCCAACTCTCTCCCGAGGATCAGGCCGCCCTCGACAAACTGGCCGAGCGCCTGGGTGATTTGGCCGCCACCCAATCAGCGGGCAACCCGGCCGTGGCCGATGCCCTGGCCGAGGCGGCGGCCGCCCTGGGGGCCGGCGATGTGGCCGGAGCCCAGGCCGCCCTCGGCGAGGCCGCCCTGGCTCAGGGAGCAGCAGCCGGCGCCGTGGCTGCCCAACTGGGAGCCAATCAGGCAGCGGGAGCGCTGGCCAACGCCCAGGCGGCGCTCGGCAAAGCGGCGGCAGGCCAGGGACAAGGCGCAGGCCAAGGCCAAGGCCAAGGCCAAGGCGCCGGACCGGGACAGGGTGCAGGCCAAGGACAGGGACAGGGTGCAGGCCAAGGACAGGGCGGTGGCGGGGGCGCCCAGGGACAGGTTAGTGGGGCCGCCGGTGGGACCGGAAGCGGACGAGGGGGCGCTGGGACCTCACGCGGGGGCGATCAGGCGCGGATCGACAGCAACGACGGAGCCACGATCATCGATCCCCTCTCCCTCACCCCTGGTGACGAAACATCCCTGGGTGGCGTACCCGGTGGGGCGTCGGCCGAGGTGATTGGCCAAGGTGACGGGCCGACTACGGCTGGCCTGGCCCGGGTACCGCTGGCCGAAATCGTCGGGCAGTACGCCGATCGGGCCACCACCGCCGCCGACCAGCAACGACTGGCCCCCAGCCAACGCCGCCTCGTCGGCGACTACTTCGACCTACTTTCACAGTGACCAAACACACAGCAACTGAACGCACACAGCAACTGAACGCACCATGACCGAACGGGACCAACGGTGACCGAGCCAACCGCAGACCACCAGACCGCAACATCAGGCAACGGAACGCCGGCCTCCGCTTCGGCCGTCGACATGACCCCGGAGCGGTGCGCCGAGACCGTGGCCGCCATCGAGGCTGAGATCGGCCGGGTTATTGTCGGCCAGCACGCGCTGGTCAAGGAGGTCTTGCGGGCCCTGTTGGCCGAGGGCCACATCCTCCTGGAGGGTGTGCCTGGTCTGGGCAAGACGATGCTGCTCAAGGCCCTGTCGGAATCGCTCGACATGCCATGGTCTCGTATCCAGTTCACCCCCGATCTGATGCCGGCCGACATCGTCGGTACCCAGATCCTGCACCAGGGGGCCGACGGGGCCCGCGAGCTCCAGTTCCGGCCCGGGCCCATCACCGCCAACCTGGTACTGGCCGACGAGGTCAACCGGGCAACACCCAAGACCCAGTCCGCCATGCTGGAGGCCATGCAGGAGCGGGCCGTCACCATTGCCGGTGAGACCCGGCCCCTGCCCCGCCCCTTCATGGTCATGGCCACCCAGAACCCGTTGGAGATGGAGGGCACCTACCCCCTGCCCGAGGCCCAACTCGACCGCTTCCTACTCAAAGCCATCGTTCCCTTCCCCTCCGCCGACGAGTTGGTGACGATCATCGAACGCACGACGGGATCAGCCACCACCCAACCACGGCCCGTGGCCGATGCCGGCACCGTGTCGGCCATGGTGGCCCTGACCCGCCAGGTCCCGGTACCCGACCATGTCGTCCGCCACGCCGTCGATCTGGTCGTTGCCTCCCACCCCGATCACGAGCAGGCGCCCGAGGCCATCCGCCGTTATGTCCGCTACGGGGCCTCACCCCGCGGTGTGCAGGCCATGATCCTGACGGCCAAGGCCACCGCCATCATGGATGGTCGCCCCTCGGTCTCGGTGGCCGACATCCGGGCTGCGGCCGTCCCCGCCCTGCGTCACCGTCTCGTCGTCGGCTATGAGGCAACGGCCGACGCCACCTCAACCGACGACCTCGTCGAAGCCCTCCTGGCTCAGGTGACCGAACCAACCTCGGGTATCCGGGGCGCGCCCTAACATGAGCCCGCCCTCAGGCACCCCACCCACAGACGCTCCGTCATCGGATACCTCGTCATCGGATACCTCGTCATCGGATACCTCGTCATCGGATACCTCGTCATCGGATACCTCGTCATCGGATACCTCGTCATCGGCGGGCGACAAGGTTGGAACCCTGCTCTCGCCACAGTTGCTGGCCCGCCTTGAGCGACTGCAACTCTCCACCAGAAACCGACTGGCGGGTGGCCTGACCGGGGAACACCGCTCACCCCGACGGGGCTCCTCGCTCGATTTTGCCGACTTCCGCGACTACTACCCGGGCGATGACCTGCGCCGTTTGGATTTCAACGCCCTGGCCCGCCTCGACCGTCTGCTGATCAAGTTGTTCGACGCCGAGGACGACCTGGAACTACGCCTGCTCATCGACACCTCGGCCTCCATGGCCGGGGCCAAACTGCAGCGGGCGGCCGAGCTTGCGGCGGCGGTCGGGTTTACCGCGCTGATCCGTCGAGATGTGGTCTCGGTGCACGGGTTTCCCACCGCCATTAGCAGCAGCCGCTTCCGGGGTCGGGCCGCCTCGAAGCCCCTGTTCGATCAGCTGCAACGTTTGCAGGCCGAGGGGGCCACGTCGTTCTCCGCCGCCGCCGACCGCGTCCTGGGCCGCCCCGGCCCTCCAGGTTTGACGGTCGTCTTCTCCGATCTGTTGACCCCCGATTGGGAAGCGGGGATCAACCGGCTCCCGGCCCGTCGGGGAGCCTTTGTGATCGTGCACGTGTTGGAGCCGCACGACATCGAGCCCGACCTCAGCGGTGATCTCGAACTGGTCGATGCCGAGACCGGGGCCCGGGTCGAGGTGTCGGTTTCGGCGTCGGTGCTGGCCGACTACCACCAACTGGCCCAGCAATGGACCGAGGACGTGGCGGCCAGGGTCAGGGCCACCGGTGGCTCCTACCTCAAGGTCATGACAAGCGACGATCTCGAACAACTGCTTCTGGGCCGGGCCCGAGACATCGGACTGCTGCGATGACGCTCGGAGGATGGGCGCTGGCCAACCCTGCGGGGCTGGCCTGGTGGGCGCTGGCGCTCCCGATCATCGCCCTTCACGTGCTGCGGCCCCGCCGCATCGAAGCCCGGGTGGGGGCCGTGTACCTATGGCGGGCGGTGGCAAGACCGGTCTCGGCGGCCCAACCGTGGCAGCGGCTCATCCCCAGTTGGCTGCTGGCCGCCCAGTTGTTGGCGGCCCTGCTGCTCGGGTTGGCCATGGCCCAACCCGTTCGCCTCACCGACGACCTGCTCGGCGAGCACACCGTGTTCGTGGTCGATGCCTCGGCCTCGATGCAGAGCACCGACGGTGCCCCCGACCGCCTGGCCACGGCCCGGGACCGCGCCAGTGAGTTGCGTCAACAACTGCCACTGGGGGGTGAGGCCAGTCTGATCGTGGCCGGGGCCCAGGCCCGGGCCCTGCTCACCAACTCCGCCGACGCCGACGCCTTCGACGCCGCCCTCGACTCCATCGAGGCCTCCGATGGGATCGGCGACTTCGACTCCGCCTTCGCCCTGGCTGCAGGTCTCGACACCAGCGAACGCGACAGCAGGGTCGTGTTCATCTCCGACGGCGGCATCGAACCCGCCGATCTGCGGGCCGCCCCGATCGGTACCCGTTACGAGTCGGTCGGGTCGTCGTCCACCAACCGGGCCATCACCCAACTCAGTGTGGAACCGGCCGAGGCCGGGCTCCTGGTTCGGGCCACCGTTGCCCACTTTGGCGGCCCGGCGGCCGAGCAGACCCTGCGAGTCGACGTCGATGGGGTCACGGTCGAGAGCCCGGATCTGGCCCTCGAAAGTGGTGATGTCGTCAACCTGGCCATCGAGGTACCCCTCGGCGAGAAGATCGAGGCCTTCCTTGAGGGTGGCGATGCCCTGGCCATCGACGACCGGGCGGTGGCGACAGTGGCCCGCCGGGCCGATGCCGAGTTGTTGTGGGTTGGCCCCGACAACCGCTTCATCGCCGCGGCGCTGGCCGCGGTCGACGGAGTCACCATCAGCCGGGCCGAGACGTTCCCCGCCGAGATCGATCCCGCCATCGACGCCGTGGTTGCCGCCGGGGTTGCCGTGCCCGACGATCTCGACGTGCCCCTGCTGGCCATCGCCCCTCCAGGTGGGGCCCGGGGCATCGTGGCCGCCGGTTCCAGCGACAATCCGTTCCTGACCCTGATCCGCGACGACCACCCCCTGGTCCAGGATCTCGATTTCTCCGGCGTCTTTGTGGCCCAGGCTCAAAGGGTGACACCACCAGCCGGAGCCGAGGTGGTGCTGGGGGCCGAGGGTGTTCCCCTGTTGATCACTCTCGACGACCCGACCCCCACCATCTATCTGAGTTTCGAGCTCGACAATTCAACCCTGCCGCTGGAACTGGCCTTTCCCGTCTTCATCGACCGCGCCATCGCCGACCTGACCGACCTGGTCACCCCACCGGCCCGGCTCGTGATCGGGACCGACCTCCCCATCGACCCCAGCCTGGAGGCGGTGGTCACCAACCCCGACGGCACCACCGAGACCATCCCCCCTGGTACCTCGTTCCCCGCGGCGGACCGGATCGGGTTCTGGACCATCAGCCAACCTGAACGGGGCGACGTCGTGGTTGCCGTTGGCGCCAGCCGGGCCGAGTCGGCGATTGCCCCGGCACCCGATCTGCCCTTCGAAGCGGCCTTCGGCGATGCCGCCAATGACGTTGGGCGGGGTCAGGTCCCGTGGTTGACCCCACTGCTGCTGGCCCTACTGGTGATCATCGGTCTCGAACTGCTGCTGGCCCGCAGGCGCCAGGGCGTCGGCCAACGCCAATGGCGAGTGGCCGTTGGCCTGCGGGCGGCAGTGGCGTTGGCCCTCGTGGCGGTGCTGCTGGCCCCCAGCTTCTCGTGGCCTGCCAACGAGGTGGCCACGGTGTTCCTGATCGACACCAGCGACTCCATGACCCCCGGCGGTCGGGCGGCGGCCGCCGCCACCGTTGGTGGCGCCCTCGACCAGCAGCCGGACAAGACCCGGGCGGGGGTGGTGGTGTTCGGCCATGACGCCCGCCTTGAAACCCTCATCAGCAACAATCCCGCCTTCGACGGGGTAACGGTGCAGGTTGATCGCAGCGGCACCGACCTGGCCGCCGCCCTGCGCCTGGGCGCGGCTGCCCTGCCCGGCGACACCCGCCGCCGCCTCATCATGATCAGCGACGGCCGGGCTACGACCGGCAACGCCATCACCGAGGCGGAACGACTGCAGGCCGATGGGATCCCCCTCGACGTCATCATCGTCGAGCCGAACAGCGGCACCGACCTGGCCGTGGCCGGGGTCGACGTGCCCCCCGTGGCCCGACGGGGCGAGCAGGTCGACATCGACGTTCGGGTTGTGGCTCCCCGGGCCATTGCGGCCGAGGTGACGCTGCGCCGCGAGACCGAGACCGTCGAATCCCGACTGGTCGAACTCGAAGCAGGTGAGAACACCCTGCGCTTCACCGATGTCGCCGCCGGCGACGGTGTGCTCCGCTACCAGGTCGAGGTCGACGCCGCCGGTGACACGATCAACGTCAACGACCTCGGTTTCGCCGCCATACCAGTGGAGGGCGCCGATCGGGTGCTGGTGGTCGAGGGTCGGGCCAATGAAGGTGAGGGCCTGACCACCATGCTCGAAGCCGCTGGCCTGCCGGTCGACGAGGTGACCCCAGGCTCGTTCCCAGCCATCGACGAGCTGACCCGCTACTCCTCGATCGTGCTGGTCGACGTCGACCGTCGTGATCTGAGCGACGGTCAGGTGACGGCCCTGACCGGTGCCGTCCGTGACCTGGGACGGGGCCTCGTCGTCATCGGCGGCACCCACTCCTACGCCCTCGGCGGCTACCGCAATAGCGACCTGGAACAGATCCTGCCGGTTATCAGCGAGATCACCGACCCTTTGCGCCGCCAGACCGTGGCCGAGGTTCTGGCCATCGATTCCAGCGGCTCGATGGGGGCCTGCCACTGCAACGAGGAGGGCCAGAACGGCCTCGGCGGCGGCAACAGGATCGATGGTGGTGTGTCGAAGACGGCCATCGCCCGCAATGCCGCCGCCCGGGCCATCGCCGCTCTGGAGGCCACCGACGAGGTCGGGGTGTTGACCATGGACGCCAATGACCGTTGGGTCATCGATCTGCAACGCACACCGGCGCAGGACGTGATCGACGAGGGCCTGAGCCAGATCGTGCCCAACGGACCGACCTTCGTCGACAGTGGCCTGTTGACCGCGGCCGATGAGCTGCGCAAGTCCGAGGCGAGCCTGAAGCACATCATCTTCTTCAGCGACGGCTTCACCGAGCCGGGCAACCTCAGCCTGCTCGTCGATCAGGCCGCCGAGCTGCTGGAGGAGGGCATCACCGTGTCGGTGGTGGCCACCGGCGAAGGAGCGGCCAACGACCTGCGCCCCATCGCCGAGGCCGGAGGGGGCCGTTTCTACCCCGGCCGCAACCTTGAACAGATCCCCGATCTGATTGTTCAGGAAGCGGTGTTGGCTTCCCGCGATTTTGTCAACGAGGGTGACTTCCTACCCCTGATCGCCTCCAATCGGGCCCCGGTGCGCAACCTCACCGAATCACCGTCGCTGGCGGGTTACATCGCAACCACGGCGAAGCCAACGGCCTCGGTCGACCTGCGGATCGGGCCCGACGAGGATCCGTTGCTGAGTTCGTGGCGGGCCGGTTTGGGGCGGGTCACCGCCTGGACCAGCGATGGTGGGCAGCGCTGGGCGGCCCCGTGGAACGGCTGGAGCGAGGCTCCGGCGTTCTGGGCCGCAGTGGTCAAGGACACCTTCCCCATTGCCGGCGACCAGGGTGGGGTCCAGGCCCGGGTGGTCGACTCGCAGTTGGAGATCCGCCTCGACGGGGTCGAGGACTGGCCTGCCGATGCCGAGGCCGCAGTGCGGGTGGCAGGCCCCGACGGTTCAAGCACCGAGGTCGAGTTGGACCGTATCGACGGCTCCACCTTCGCCGCCTCGGTACCCGTGGACGCTGCAGGCACCTACGCCATCGGGGCCTCGGTCAGCGATGACGACGACGCCCTGTGGTCGGGAATCGGGCTCACCACCCGCTCCTACCCGGCCGAGTACCAACCCAGGCCGGTCCGACGCGACCAACTCAGCGCCCTGGCGCAGCTGACCGGAGGCCGGGTCGATCCCGACCCCACCGAGCTCTTCAGCACCGCGGGCACCATCGCCGGCCGCCAACGAATCGACCTGACCCAATGGCTGCTGCTGTTCGCCGTGCTCGGGTGGCCACTGGCCGTCGCCGTCAGCCGACTGGCGTGGCGACGGGGGGTGGTGGCCGAAAGGACGAGTCAGGCGGTCACCACGGTGACCCAACTACGGACCCGCCTACCGAAGCTGACCGAACCTGAACTGGGCCGCAGTGATCGCTGGTCGGGAACGGCGACAAGCGACCCAACCCCCTCGGCCCCGCCATCGGCTCATCGACCGGAGTCACCATCGCCCGCCGCATCGGCATCGTCGACCAGCAGCACCGCCCCATCCGACAGCGGCGCTCCGCCGTCGGCGGCGCCGACCTCGCCCCCGTCCGGACCGCCAACCACCGCGGCCCCGGCGTCGGGATCGACCCCCAACGGCGATGGGGACGATGTGGAGGCGTCATCGACGTTGTCGGAATTGCTGGCCCGCAAGCGGCGGCGCAAGGGCTGAACGGCCACGCCGACCAGCAGGACCAGAGCCCCCAGCCAGACAAGACCGACCCGGGGTAACCGGTTGATGCGGTAACTGGCGGTTTCGGCGTCGCCGTCGAGCAGGACGACCTGGAGTTCGTCGAACCCGTGCATGGCCCGGGCAACCTCGGCGGTCGAAACCCCCCGCAGATCGAAGGCGACCAGGCTGGGCTGAAAGATCTCGCCGTCGATCTCCAGTGTTGCCTGCGCCGTCCGGGTGGTGTCACCTTCGATCAGCTCAATGGCTCGATGGGTCAGTTCCGTGCCGTCGACGGTGACGGTGGTGCCTGCCACCAGATGCACCGTCGTTACCTCGGTGGCCACCGTTCCCGCCACACCCACCAGGATCAGCCCAACGCCAACATGGGCCAAAGCGCCGCGTCGGCGGGCCTTGAGCAGTGACACCGCCGAAACGGCGACCGCGCCACCCGAAGCCCCAAGCAGGACCGCGAACGGACCGGCCCCGGCCGGTGTTGCCAATGCCCCCAGGGCAGCACCGACCACCGCCGGCCACCAGCGCCGATCGGCCCGTAGGGCCAGGCCCACCCCAACAACCGAAACCGGCCAGAGCAACCTGGTGTAGTACTGCCCGGCGATGGCAACCCGGTCACCGCTGGTGGCCGCCTCGACCAGGGGCTCGTAGGTGCCAACAGCAACGAAGACCGCAGCGGCCACCAGCACCGCCGTGGCCGCCCGGCGTGCACCGGTACCGCCCCCATGCACCGACCCAGGGCCGGAGCCGGGGCCAGACCCGGCAAACGACACCGCAGAACGCACAATCGAAGCGACGACCACCACCGACGCCCCGAATGCCACCGTCAACAACCCGACCCGCATGCCGGGGCGATCGGCAAAGGCGTGGACCGAGGCCACAACCCCGATCCTGGTCAGGGTCGAGGCCCACAGGGCGGCCAGACCGGGGGCAATCAACAGGATCGTGACCAGACGACCCGACAACCCGCCCCTGGCCACCCCGTGCAGCGCCGCAGCGCCGAGCAGCCAGGCCACCAGACCTGCCGACTCGACCGGGTCCCAGGCCCAGTAGCCGCCCCAGCCAAGTTCGACGTTGGCCCACACCGCCCCCGTAGCCAAACCCGCCGTCAGCACCGCCACCGGCCACGCCATCGCCCGACCCTGGGCCAACGACCTTGGTCCGCCATCATTCTCACCCGCCGTACCATCGTTACCCGTGCCGCCGGTGCCACCGTCAGCATCACCCCCGCCGGCCGGGACAACAACGGCCATCGGGTGGTCAGAACCAAAGGCGAGGGCGGCGGCGGCCAGGGCGGGGACGAGCAGCCCGACCAGGCCGGCGTAAAGCAGCGGTGGGTGCCAGACCATGGCTGGATACTCCAGCACCGGCTGCAACCCCAGGCCGTCGACCGGGGGCACGTCGAGTCGCTTGAACGGCGACGCCGTCAGCACCAACACCAGTCCGTAGGCGGCGGTAAGCCCCGACCCCAGCCTCAGAACCCATCGAGCGGCCCCGATCCGGGCCGGGAATCGACGGCCGAGCAGAACCCGGGCCGTCACCGAAGCCCAGGCCACCATGACCGTCCACAACAACAACGATCCCTCGGCGCCGGCCCACGAGCCCGAGAGGCGCAGCAGCGGACCGGACCCAGAGCGGGCATGGTCGGCCACGTAGGCCAGGGACCAGACCTGGGCCACGAAGGCCACACCAAGAGCGACAAACAGGGCGGAGCCCACAACCGCGACCACAACATCGATTCGGGCTTTGAGCCCCCATTGGGGGAACAACACCGCCAGGCCACCGGCCACCACCAGGCCCCACAAGCCGAACTCGGCCAACAACGTCATCACACCCACCATGATGACCCGGCGGGAGCGCCAACGGCGGTCGGCACCGGTTCAGCCGGCGATGCACGACGTCGGCCTGTGCCATCAGCCCGGGTTGCACCAACGAGCCGGGCTGTGCATACCCTTTCGGGCTCCCCGAAAGGACGCCTGTGACTGTTGAACGGCAAATCGATCGACCCAGGTTGCTGAAAGCGATCAGCGAGATTCTCGCTGCTGTCGGAGAAGACCCCGAACGAGAAGGCCTGGCTCAGACCCCCCGTCGGGTGGCCGACATGTATCTCGAACTTTTTAGTGGGCTCGACGAAGACCCGGCGTCCCACATCGAGGCGGCCATCTTCAACGAGCCAGGATCCAACGGCATCGTGACCGTCTCGAACATTGCGTTCAACTCGACCTGTGAGCATCATCTGCTCCCGTTCCGGGGCACGGTCGACATCAGCTACATGCCGGGAGAAGGTCGGGTGGTCGGGCTGTCCAAACTGGCCCGTGTCGTCGACTGCGTGGCCCGACGACCCCAGGTGCAGGAGCGAATGACCCGTCAAATCCTGGAGGCCATCGCCGAGTCGTCGCTGGCGCCCGAGGGGGTGTCGGTGTCGATCGAGGCCGAACATCTCTGCATGTCGGTTCGGGGGGTGCTCAAGGAAGGGGCCATCACCTCAACCTCAGCCCGCAGCGGTTCGCTGGCTGACTAGCCCAACCCGCCCGGTGTCGGGCTCAGATGGCCAGGGGCGCCACGCCCCGGAGAAACCGTTCGGCCATCACCGCAACCACGATCCAGTAACCGTTGGTGTCGTCGACCAGGGCCCGGCGATCAATGGTGTGGGTTTGGTGGCCCGCCTCAGGTGACCACTCGGCAACCTCGGCACTGGCCTGCTGCCCGCCGACCAGGCCCAGCAGATCGGTGGCCTGGATCTCAACCAGCCCGCTGACCTCATCCGCCGCCGGATGGTAGGCGTCGAGGGGGCGGTCGTCGGCCAACAGGTACAGATGCACCAATTCACGATTGTGCCCCTCACCCCCGTTGTCGGCCAGCAACCTCGTGCCCAGCGGGACGAGGGCCGAGAGCTCGACCTCCACCCCCAGTTCCTCCTGCAACTCCCGGATCCCGTCGAGGGCGCTCTCTCCCGCCTCCAGGTGACCGGTGGCCGACAGGTCGAGCTTGTCGGGGAACGCCGCCTTGACCCTCGATCGCCGCTGCAGCACCACGGTCGCGGCCCCGGGGCGGACGATCAGGCAGTGGAAGACCTGGTGCCACAAACCCAAGCGGTGGACCTCGGAGCGGCTGCGTTGCTCGACAACGCCGCCATCGGCCGGATCGATCACATCAATCAACTCTTCAATGACCGGTGGCTCTGGGTGGTCGGAGGGGAGGTGGGCGACAGTCACAACGGCAAGGATACGGGGTGCTGCGGCGCTGGTACTAGGGTCCGGCCATGGACATCATGTGGCTGGAGATCACCGACCCACCGGAGCTGTGGCGCCAGATCGGCTTTGTGGTCGACGACGCCGGTCGTTGTGTGGTGAACGGCGTCGAACACCGCTTGGTCGGGGCGGGACACGACGGTCCGGGCGGGGATGCCGCAAGCGGAGCTGGGGCACGTGCAGACATCGCAGGAGGAACTACCGCACGTGGAGATACCGCACGTGGAAATGAGGTGGGCGGGGGCGCACCCAGCGGTGTCGTGGCCTGGGGGGTGCGGGGCATTGATCCCTCGACCGCTTCGATCGACGGCATCGCCACCACGGTCGACAACAACGCCGAGCCGCTCCCCTCGCCCGAGCACCCAAACGGTGTGTTCCGCATCGACCACCTCGTGATCCGAACCTCCAGCACCCCCCGGACCATCGGCCGGCTCGAGGCCCTGGGGTTGGCGTCGCGTGGTGGTCGCAGCAGCAATTCAGCCGGGACCTCGGTCGACATGCGGTTCTGCTGGGCCGGGGACACTCTGCTGGAACTGGTCGGGCCGCCGACCCCGGGGACCGAACCCGGTGCCCAACTGTCGGGTATCGCCTACGCCAGCAACGATCTCGACGCAACAGCCGAACTGCTCGGTGCGCTGGGCACCACGCCGGTTGACGCCGTGCAACCCGGCCGCCGTATCGCCGCCCTGCGATCAGAGGCCGGCTCCACCGTGCCGGTGGCCTTCATGACCCCGCACCGCAAAGCCTGAGCCTCAACGGGTCCGCCACCTCGGCGGGCTACGGCGGGCCACAACGTGCTCAAGCCCGAGTTCGACCCTGCCGATAGCACGGGTCAGAGAGAGACGGAGTGCCCGGGACCGGAAGTGACAATGACGTCACCCCGAACCGGGCGCTTCTCCTTCTTGTCCGGACCCACGGCGCCGCAAGACCAACGACGTACAAGGCCCAATGCCCGCCCTGGGTGGCCGAGCGACAGCGCCGGCGACAACAACGCTGAAACTGGCCGGACACGCAGGCCGTACGCGTCTACCCTGATCGCCCTGGCAAGCGCGACGGCGTCGGTGTGGTCGCCTGTTGGCCGGAGTCGACGACAAAGGGGATCCGTGGGCGCGTTCATTTCATCGTTCTTCCGCTACACCGCCGTGCTCGGCGTGCTCAGCATCCCCGCTCTGGTGATTGCCCGACGGGAGGGTAAACCCCAGATGGCCCGCCGCTTCCTCATCGCAACTCTCGTCATCGGGTTGATCTGTGGTGTTCTGGCTGCCGGCTCCAGCCAACTGGTCGCCCAATGCGCCGACGTCGGCAACACGAACTGTGTCGACTTTGGCACGACGGGCCTGCACATAACCGCCGTCGTGATCTTTGGCGCCACCTCGCTGACACGGGCCTACCTCGTCGCCACCGACTGATATCGCCACCGACTGATATCGCCACCGACTGATATCGCCACCGACTGATATCGCCACCGACTCAGTTTTGCCACCGGTCGCCATCAGCACCAGGGTCAGGGCCGACACCGGGCCGACAGGACCCGCGACAGGACCGACCAACGCCAGGACCGACCAACGCCAGGGTCGACACCGCGGCCAGCGTCCCAAAGGGGGTTCTACGATAAGCCCGGGCCGCGGACTCGGGCTAGCCTGCGGCCAATCATTCAGCTACGTCTCGGGAGAATCCCATGCCTCAGGAAGTTCGCGGTGTCATCGCCAAGGCCAAGGGCGAACCGGTCTCGGTCGAAACCATCGTCATTCCCGATCCCGGACCGGGTGAGGCCGTCGTCGCCATCCAGGCCTGCGGTGTGTGTCACACTGACCTCCACTACCGCGAAGGGGCTATCAACGACGAGTTCCCCTTCCTGCTGGGTCATGAGGCCGCGGGCATTGTCGAGTCGGTTGGCAAAGGGGTGAGCGAGGTCGCCCCCGGCGACTACGTGATCATCAACTGGCGGGCCGTGTGCGGCCAGTGCCGCTCCTGTAAACGGGGCAAGCCCCAGTACTGTTTCAACACCCACAATGCCATCCAGAAGATGACCCTGACCGATGGCACCGAGCTATCACCGGCGCTCGGCATCGGCGCCTTCGCCGACAAAACCCTCGTGGCCGCCGGCCAGTGCACCAAGGTTGACCCCGAGGCCAAGCCCGAAGCGGCCGGACTGCTGGGTTGTGGCGTGATGGCCGGGCTCGGAGCCGCCATCAACACCGGCGAGGTCGGCCGGGGCGACTCGGTGGCGGTGTTCGGCTGCGGCGGGGTTGGCAACGCCGCACTGGAAGGGGCCCGATTGTCCGGCGCCAAGACCATCATCGCCGTCGACATCGACGACCAGAAGCTGGAATGGGCCAAGGAGTTCGGCGCCACCCACACCGTCAACTCAGCCAACGAGGATCCGGTGGAGAAGATCCGGGAACTGACCGACGGCAACGGCGTTGATGTCGCCATCGACGCCATCGGGCTGCCCCAGACCTATGAGCAGGCCTTCTACGCCCGCGACCTGGCCGGCACCGTTGTGCTGGTTGGGGTCCCCAATCCCGAGATGAAGATCGAGCTGCCGTTCATTGAGATCTTCGGACGGGGCGGAGCCCTCAAGTCGAGCTGGTACGGCGACTGCCTACCCAGCCGCGACTTCCCCATGCTCATCGATCTCTACCTCCAGGGGCGCCTCAACCTCGACGGCTTCGTCTCGGAAACGATCGGTATCGAGGGCGTCGAGGAAGCGTTTGAGAAAATGGAACGAGGCGAGGTGTTGCGCTCCGTCGTGGTGATGTAGCGGTGACAACGAGGGGCGCAGGGCCTCCGGTAGCCTCGACCAATGGTTGAACCCGATTTCCTGCGCTTCGACACCCTGAGCCTTCACGCAGGCCAACGGCCCGACCCCACCACCGGGGCTCGGGCCGTTCCCATCTACTTCACCACCTCCTACACCTTCCCCGACACCGACCAGGCGGCGGCACTGTTCAACCTGGAGGTTCCAGGCCACGTCTACAGCCGCATCTCCAACCCCACCGTTGCGGTGTTCGAGGAGCGGGTGGCGGCGCTTGAGGGCGGGGTGGGGGCGGTGGCAACCGCCAGCGGCCAGGCCGCCCTGCATCTGGCCGTGGCCACCATTGCCTCGGCTGGCGATCACATCGTGGCCTCCAAGAACCTCTACGGCGGTAGCCACAACATGATGAACCTGACCCTGCCCCGGTTCGGGATCACCACCACCTTCGTCGACCCCCGCGATCCCGCCGCCTTCGCCGCCGCGATCCAGGACAACACCAAGGTGCTGTTCGCCGAAACGCTCGGCAACCCCGGCATCGAGGTGCTCGACATCCAGGCCATCGCCGACGTGGCCCACGCCTACGGCCTGCCCCTCATGGTCGACTCCACCTTCTCCACCCCGTATCTGATCCGCCCAATCGAACACGGGGCCGACATCGTCATGCATTCGGCCACCAAGTTCATCGGCGGCCATGGTGTGGCCCTTGGTGGCGTGATCGTCGACGGGGGCCGTTTCGACTGGGCCGCCTCCGGTCGCCATCCCACCATCACCGAACCCTACGTCGGTTACCACGGGTTGTCCTTCGCTGAGGAGTACGGACCATCGGCGCTCGGTATGCGGGCCCGGGCCGAGGGCCTGCGGGACTTCGGGGCGGCCATGAGCCCAGTCAACGCCTTCCAGCTCATCCAAGGTCTGGAAACCCTGCCGCTGCGTATGGCCCGGCACGTCTCGAACACCGACGCCGTGATCGACATGCTCACCAACAACGACGCCGTCAGCTGGGTCCGCCATCCCCGCGTGGCCGACCACCCCGACCACGACCTCGCCCAACGCCTCTACCCCAAGGGGGCGGGATCCATCCTCAGCTTTGGGGTCAGGGGAGGGCGCTCCGCTGGGCGCAAGTTCATCGAGAACGTCCAGTTGGCCTCGCACCTGGCCAACGTGGGCGACGCCAAGACGCTCGTGATCCACCCCGGCTCGACCACCCACCAGCAGATGAGCCCGCAGGACCTGGTGACCTCAGGCATCAGCGAGGATCTGATCCGGCTCTCGGTCGGCCTGGAAGACCCGGCCGACATCACCGAAGACCTGTCACGAGCGTTGAAAGCGAGCCAACGATGATCCTCGACGTCGATGGGATGAAGACCCACGCCGCAACCGGTGGGGTGGCCCTCAGCGGCGACGATCCGGTGGTGGTGCTGGTCCATGGGGCGGGCATGGATGCCACCGTGTGGCAGCTCCAGACCCGCTGGCTGGCCCATCACGGCTTCCGACCCATGGCCGTCGATCTACCGGGCCATGGACGCAGCGGGGGCGAGCCCCTGGCCACCATCGCCGACATGGCCGACTGGTTGGGCCGCTTCATCGACGCCACCGGTGAGGCCCCGGTGCACCTCGTCGGCCATTCGATGGGCACCTTCATCGGTCTGGAACTGGCCACCCGCCGGGCCGACATCGTGGCCTCCTTGGTACTGCTCGGCACCGCCGACGCCATGCCCGTACACCCCGACCTGCTCGCAGCGGCCGAGAACGATCTGGCTGCGGCGGCGGCCCTCATGGCGGCCTGGGGCCACGCCAAACCAGCCCACATCGGCCTCAACCCCACCCCGGGGCTATGGATGTTGGGAGGGGCCCGGGCCCTGGTCGAGGTTGGCCACCAGGGCGCCCTGGTCCAGGACTTTGGGGCCGTCGTAACCTACGACGCCGCGGCCGCCACGGCGGCCAACGTGAGCTGCCCGGTGACGGTCGCCATCGGGCTGGGCGACAAGATGACCCCGCCACGGGCCACCGCCCGTCTGATCGCCAACCTCAACGAGCCAACGGTGGTGGAACTTGACGACACCGGCCACATGATGATGGTCGAGAGCCCGGCCGCGATTCGTCGCATCCTCGTCCAGGCCCTCGCCCCCGCCGACGACTAATCCCCGCTTCGATGGACTTCGATCGCTACCGAGACGCCGAACTCATCGCCCATGGTGGCTTCGCCATCGTCTACCGGGCCGTCGACAGCACGACCGGTCAGGTCGTGGCCATCAAGCTGCTCAACAAGTTGGGGCCGAAGGAGGAGGCGCGTTTTGAACGCGAGTACCAGTCACTGCTGTTCCTCTCCCAGAACACCAACGTGGTGCGGGTACTCGACTCCGGTCGGGTGGAGAACGGCGCCCCCTACCTCGTTCTCGACTACCTCCACGGGGGTTCACTCAAGGACGCCATGGGCGATGGCAACATCGAGCCCACCGATGCGGTCTGGATTGCGTCACGGGTCCTTGAGGCGCTGTCGGTGGCGCATGAGCACGGCATCCTGCACCGCGACATCAAACCCTCGAACATCCTGCTTGGCCGGGGCGACGCCGTGCTGGCCGACTTCGGCATTGCCCGCCTGGCCGATGGCTCCGAAACCACCACCGCCTCGCTGACGGCCACCATCCAGTACGCCGCGCCGGAAACCTTCACTGGGGGCGGCACCTCGATCCAGTCGGACCTGTTCTCGGTGGGCGCAACCATCTACGCCCTCATCACCGGCCGGGCCGTCTACGCCGATCTGAGCGACGCCCTCGCCTTCGCCACCCAACCCGAACCCCCGGACATGACCGGGGTCCCCGAGCCCCTGGCCCAATGGCTCACCACCATGTTGGCCGCCTTTCGCCAACACCGACCCCGCTCGGCCGACGAGGCCCTGGCCTCGTTGGCCACCGTGCAGCTGGGTGGCTCCGACAGCCCAGCCCAGCCCAGCCCCCGCCTGCAGTGCCGGCTCGATGCCAAGCCCCCGACGGTCAGCATCACCGAGGCCACCACCGCCTACCACCTACCCGAACAGCTCAACGGCGGTACCGGAGCCGCGACCGCCCGCTTCGACCCGAGTTTGTTGCCCTCGACCCTCGACCACGACCAGCACCTCCACGCCGACCACAGCCACCCTGACCACAATCGACCAGCCCATGACCGGCCCGACCGGCACGGCGCCCAGCGCTCGACCCTCACGGCGCTGCTGGTGGCGCTGGCGCTTGTCGTCGGGGCGGGAGCCGCCACTCTTTTCCTGAGCCTGACCAATGGCGACAACGACGCCGACGACGCCGACGCGATCAGCGCCAACGAGGACGCCGAAGGCCCAACCGCCGACGGCAACGGTTCCACCCCGGGTGGGGCAACCGACGGCGATGAGGACACCGAGAACGAACCCGAACAGCCCGAGGTACCCCGTGTCGTTGGCCAGACCAAGCAGCAGGCAACCACCACGCTGACCGGGCTCGGGTTCGAGGTGAACGTCGAGGAGGAACCGAGCGAGACCTTTGAGCTGGGTCAGGTGATTTCCCAGTCATCGCCTCCCGGCTCCCAGGAGACGCAGGGAGAGACCATCACCTTGACGGTGTCAAGCGGGAGGCCCGATCCCATCGCTCCCAACCTGGTTGGGCTGTCGCGGGCCGAAGCGCTGGAGACGCTCGTTGGTGAACGACTACAGTCCACCATCATCGAGACCAGGGTTCCCGCAGGTTCGGACCAGATCGGCAACGTCATCAGCCAGATACCGGTGGCGGGAGCAACAGTACCCGGCGACTCGAAGGTGCAGATCGAGATCGGCAAGGCGCCCCCACCGTGCGAAACCCGAACCGACAACCTGCGGCCCCGCGACCTGACCGTGGTGCCCACCCTCATCAGCGGCGACGACGACTTCGACGCCAACGGCCCCGCCATCACCCTCAATCTACGACTCGAAATCAGCGATATGGCCATCACCGCCATTGCCACCATGACCGCCGACGAAACCGCCCCCGACGAGGACGGCAACCTGGCCCGGGCCGCGGGCACTGAAACGGTGCAGGTCTACACCCCGCCCGAAGGTTGGCGGGTCGACAGTATCGACATCGCCCAAACCGAATCGATCAGCTACGTCGACGCTAGTCACGACGACGACGATTTCGACCTTGGTCAGGGGCCAGCCACCCAGGTTGAGTTTATTGGCGATACCAAAGGATCAGAGGTGGGCACCAAGACCCGGGCCAAGATCAGGTTTCGGCCATTCACCATCACCCTCAAAGCGCTCGGCGACTGCTCCTAAACTCCAAATGCTTCAATAATCGTTGACCTGCACGTACAGCCTGTAGTAGAGCCAAGCCCTTTAGGGGCTCTACGCGTTTGAGTGGGGAGCGGTGATCTCGCCGGTGGGGTTGCGGGGTGTCAGGGGTCCGCGACATCACCAACCCGACCCTGGCCTCGGCCTCGGCCTGGGGCGCCAGCGCCAACAGATTCCTTCACGACCTCACCATCTCCGACGACGGCCAACGGGCCTACCTCGCCAACTGGGACGCTGGTCTCGTGTTGCTGGACATCAGCGACCCGACCAGTCCCAGCGTGGTCTCAGTAGCCATCGACCCGGTCAACGGGTCGCTCGACGGTGAGGTCAACAGCCACTCCGTATGGCCCGGATTCTCGTCGGCCAACATCTCGTTGAGGTCCTGGCCTGCGCAGAAGGCCCGGCCGGTGCCGGTGATGACGACAGCGGCCACGCCCTCAGCTTCGGCCGCCGCCTGCAGGCCCTGACGTATGGCGGCAAAGACCTCGTTGTTCATGGCGTTGAGGGCTTCTGGTCGGTTGATGGCCAGGGTGCGGACCCGGCCGGCGTCGGTGGTGGTCAGAACCATGCAGGCGATGCTGCCACATCGACGTCGCGGCCATGAAGCCTGAACCACAAGGTCGACCGCTTTGAGCCTCGCAGGGGAGCCGACCGCGCGGCTCGATCAGCCGGACTGTGGCGGCACCGGGTGCCAGTCACCGTCGATGCCCAGGTATTCGCCGCCGTCGGCCCGGTAGAAACTCTTGGCCCCGGCCCGGCGCAGCACGGCAAGCATCGCCGGCACTTCACCGCCTTCGGCCTCGATCTTGGCCATGACCCGATCGGGCCCGAGGGTGTCGAGCAGTTCAAACGGGCCCTGGGTCCAGTTGAAGCCCCAGCGAATGGCCCGATCGATGTTGACGATGTCATCGGCGATCTCGGGTACCAGCCCGGCGGCATAGCGCAAGGTGCCGCCAAAGACCTGCCACGCCAGTTGACCCTGGGGCGAATCCTCGAACAGCACCTGACCCAGATCACCGGGCACACCCGCCAGATCGGGTTCGGCGGCGTCGCGCCATTCTTCGGTGACAAGATCGAAGGTCTGCCGCTTCTTGGCGCCGTCGTCGAGGCGCTGTACCCGCCCGAATCCACCACCAGCCTTGCGACCCAACTGGCCCCGGTCGAGCATGGCCTTTTCCACCGTTGGCAGGATGGCAAAGGGGCCTCCAGCGTCGGCTTCGGGCAGGTTCAGGGCCAGGTTCTTGCCAACCAGATCCATCACGTCGAGCCCGATGAGGTCAATCAGGCCATACAGCCCCGTGGGAGGCAGCCCAACGGGGCGGCCGAGCACGGCGTCGACGGTTTCCTGGCTCATGCCCTGTTCGAGGAACGGCTTGGCCCGGTGCAGCCCCGACAGCATGAGGTAACAACCGATGCGGTTGCCGATGAAGTTGACGGTGTCCTTGGCGTTGACGACACCCTTACCCAACTTGTCGGCCCCAAAGCGGGCGAAGGCTTCGATGACCTCAGGCGAGGTCTGCTCCCCCGGCACCAACTCGAAGAGTTTCATGACCTGCACCGGATTGAAGAAGTGGGTGATGGCCACGTCGGCCAGGAAGCGATCGTCGAACCCGGCGGTGATCTCGCGCAGGGGGATACCTGAGGTGTTTGAGCTGATGACCGAGCCGTCTCGTCGCAGCGGCTCGACCTTGGCCAACAACTCCCGTTTGGTCTCCAGATCTTCGACGATAGCTTCACACACCCAGTCGTAGTCGCCGATGGCCGCCAGGTCGGCGTCGAAGGTGCCGATCTCAACCAGGTCGCGGTGGGCTTCCTCGACGGCGTCCGCTGCTCGTTCTGCGGCCTCGGTCGAGATGTCGAGTACCAGTACCCGACATCCGGCAGCGGCCGAAACGGCGGCGATACCCGAGCCCATGGTGCCGCCTCCGAGCACGGCTACCGAATTGATCTCACGATTCATGGATGGCGTTCCTCTCAAGCGTCGGTGACGCAGCCCTGGCTGGCATCGGTGACCAGCTTGATGTACTTCCACAACGTTCCGCTGGTGGCCTTGAACGGTGGGGCCGTCCACCCGGCGCGCCGGGCGTTGAGCTCTTCGTCGGATACGGCGACATCGATCTGGTGGGACTCGTCGTCGATGGTGATGATGTCACCGTCGTGCACGAGGGCGAGGTTGCCGCCCTCCTGCGCCTCGGGCACCACGTGTCCGATGATGAAGCCGTGGCTACCACCGGAGAAACGACCGTCGGTGATGAGGGCCACATCGTCAAGGAAACCTGCGCCCGCCAGGGCGCTGGTGGGGGTCAACATCTCCGGCATACCGGGCCCACCCTTGGGCCCCTCGTAGCGGATGACGATGACGTCGCCCGAAGAGATGACACCGTCCTCCAGTCCGGCCAGCATGTCCTCTTCGCAGTCGAAGACCCGGGCCGGGCCGCTGAAGCGCAGTCCCTGTTTGCCGGTGATCTTGCCGACCGCGCCGCCGGGGGCCAGGTTGCCCCGCAGGATGGAGATGTGACCCCGGGACTTCACCGAGTCCTCAAGGCGGGCCACGATGGGCTGGTCGTTGGCCAGCGGCCCCGCCGCCTCGAGGTTCTCCCCGATGGTGTTGCCGGTCACGGTCATCTGATCGCCGTCGATCAGGCCCTCGCTCAACAGGTACTTCATGACGCCGGGCACGCCACCGACCTCGTGGAGCTCCTCCATCACGTACTGACCCGACGGCTTCAGGTCGGCCAGCAGGGGCACCCGGTTGGCCACCTTCAACCAGTCGTCGATCGTGAGCTCAAGCTCGAAGGCCCGGGCCATGGCGATGAGGTGGAGCACGGCGTTGGTTGAACCACCGAGGGCCATCGTCACCACCATGGCGTTCTCCAACGACTGGCGGGTGACGATCTTACGGGGTGTCAGGTTCTGTTCCAGCAGGGCCCGGACGGCATGGCCGGCCTGGACACACTCATTCGCCTTGGCCACGTCGAGGGCCGGAGTTGAAGACGAATACGGCAGCGACAGACCCATGACCTCGATGGCGGTGGCCATGGTGTTTGCGGTGTACATGCCGCCGCAGGCGCCAGCCCCGGGGCAGGCGTTGGCCACGATCGACTGGCGGTCGGCCTCGGTAATGGTGCCGGCCAGGGTCTGCCCGTAGCTCTGGAACGCCGACACGATGTCGACCTTCTCCTCGTGGTCGCCAACGATGGCATGGCCGGGAGCGATGGTGCCCCCGTAGACCATGATGGCCGGTCGGTCGAGGCGGCCCATGGCCATGACACAGCCGGGCATGTTCTTGTCGCAACCGGGGATGGTGACCAGCCCGTCGTACCACTGGGCACTCATGACCGTCTCGATGGAGTCGGCGATGATGTCACGGCTCTGCAGCGAGTACGACATACCGTCGGTGCCCATGGAGATGCCGTCGGAGACACCAATGGTGTTGAACCGCATCCCGATGAGGCCCGATTCACTTACCCCCTTTTTGACCTGATCGGCCAGGTCACCGAGGTGCATGTTGCACGGATTGCCCTCGTACCAGCAGGAGGCAATGCCGACCTGGGCCTTCTGGAGGTCTTCGGGGGTGAGGCCGGTGGCGAACAACATGGCCTGGGAGGCCCCCTGGCTGGGGGGCTGGGTGATCCTCGATGAGACCCGGTTGATCACGACGTCGCGCTCGCCGCCAGCACCATTGACAGTGTTTTCCGACATGGCTCTTGAACCTAGCGGGCCCTGGCCCCTGGCGCGGTCTACGACGACGACTCGACATGGGCTTGCGGGCGGATGAGGAACAGGGCCCTGGCCTCGACCATGGCCCCCCCGTCGGGGCCGACGATCGCTCCCCTCACCCGCACCGCCCGACCCCGCACCGCTGCCGCCGTAGCCTCAACCCGGTAGGGCCCGGCGTCGAGGGGAACCGGGCGGGGGTAGCGCAGGTCGAGCTTTCCGGTGACGACCCGATGGCCAAGGGCAGCCGCCGCGGCCCGGGCGCAGACGTGATCAAGCACCGTCGCCGCCAATCCACCGTGCAACCAGCCATGGTTACCCCGGTGCTCGGGTTGGGGTTCGAAGTGGGCAACGGCGGTGACGCCGTCGATCGTCACCGCCGGATGCAGGGCCGTCATGACTCTGGTCACCTCGGCGGCCCCCGAGGTCGCCACTCCCACTCCGTCGGCTCCCGGGCTCGGGGTCGCCTTCATGTCGTTTCCTCGACGCCCTCGACGTCGTCTATGGCGGGGGCGGGCGGGGCGTGTTCAACAGTGGGGCTCCGCAGGATCTTGATCACCGTCTGCAGCAAGCCCACGATGAACAGGCCGATAACCAGCCACAGAACCTGGCGGAAGATCCCGATCTCAACCAGGGCGGCACCGAGTGCGGCCAGGGCGTAGTAGCGGCCGCCACGAGAGATGAAGGTAGCCACGGCGTAGCGGACCGGTGAGTAGTCACTGACGACGGCGATGAGGCGGAACGGCTCGAACGGGATGAACGAGGCCCCACCGATGAGCAGACCGAGAAACATGTTCCGGTTGGCCAGGGCGACCACCCGGCTGTTGTCGAAGAAGCGGGCGAAGCGATCGAACGACGGGTGGCTGATCATGATCAGGAGCCAACGGCGCTCCACCAGAACCATGAGGGCGTTCATGGCCCCACCGACCAGGCCCACGGTCAGTGGGTCGATGTCTCTCGATGCGCTGAGCACGAACGCGTCGGCGGGTAGGGGGACGAAGGTGGTGGCCCCCACCATGAGCCCGACAAAGCGCACCAGGGCCGAGTCGGCAACATCCCCGGCGATCCACAGCGCGATGGCAACGACGGCGACGACGGCGGGAATGGCGACGAGCTTCGTTCGTCTGCTCATTCCTGCCTTTTTGGTCCTCGTCGCGATGAACCCCGGCGGCGGGGACCTGAACCGAGCAGGGGCACCCGGGGCACGACCAGACGGCCGTAGAGGCGTAGGTAACCGACCATCGCAGCAGAGGCCAACCAACCGATCGCCCGGCCAAAGGGTGCCAGTACCGGCTCCACCGGCGTCAACCCGGTCAGCAGGGCCTTACTGAAGGCCTCGATGAAGACAGGGTCATCAATGACCAGACCGATCTCCTGGTTGCACCAGAAGCTGTGTCGTCCGAAGTTCGACGACCCGATCAGGAGCCGGTCGTCGGCCAGGACGAACTTGGCATGGGAGAAACGCTCATAGGCGAAGAGTCGGGCACCGGCCTCAACCAGGCGATGGGTTACGTAGGGGGTGATCAGCTGCAGGTAGCGGAAGTTGTTCTCGGTGGCAACGATGACCTGCTTGTCGGGTGCGGTGGCCCGCTCCAAGAGCTGGGGCAGGCGCCAGTCGACGGCGTAGGGCGAGGCCACGATCACGCGATGCTGGGCGCCGCGCACCATCTGGTCGAAGGTTTCCTCCAGCGCCTTGTTGGTGACCACCGGTCCGCTCGATACCCGGCGGATCCCGGCGAAGGTGGCCTCGAAGTCATCGAGCAGGGCCTGGCGGATGTCGCCGTCGAGGACCCTGACCATAAAATCGTGCCAGGCGAAGTTGTGGTCGCTGATGTTGATACCGCCCAGATAGGCGATGTCGTCGATGATGACCAGCTTCTTGTGGTTGCGGGCCAGGGAGAACAACCGGAGCGGCCCGTTGGGGTTGGTGAAGCGCACATTCACCCCGCCTTCGGCCAGGCGGTCGTACATATCGAGGGTGAGGGCGTACTCGTCGCTGACCTCATGGCTGGTCGCCAGTTGATCGCTGACGAAGCGCAGGGCGAAGCTGTCGATCAACAACTGGACCGCTACCCCGCGCTCGGCGGCGGCCAGCAACGCCTCAGCGACCGCCAACCCTGCGGCATCGCCGTCGAAGGTCATCAGTTGGATGGCGATCCGCTCCCGGGCGGAGGCGAGCCGGTGATGGAGATCGTTGATGAAGTCCTCGGTCGTCAGCACCTGAAGCGGCTGTTCGACCGGTGACGCCTGCGTCTGCTGCCAGGAGGTATCGACCATCGACCCATCAGGGTAGACGCAGCGATGGCATCCTGGTGGCGTGGTTCGTCTTGGCATCTATCCCGGCTCGTTCAATCCCCCAACCACCGCCCATCTGGCCATCGCCGATGCGGCCCGCCGACAACGCAAGCTCGACCAGGTGTTCCTGGCCCACAGCCACGACGTCCTGGGCAAGGACCTGGTGGAACGCCCCTTGTTTCGCCATCGGGCCCAGGTGTTGGAGGAGGTGGCGGCCGACCATGACTGGCTGGGGGCGATGGTGGCAACCAAGCGTCTGCTGGCCGATATCGCCGAAGGTTACAATGTCGTGGTAATGGGGGCCGACAAGTGGCACCAGATCCAGGAACTCCAGTGGTACGACGACGAGGCCGACCGTGATGCCACCCTGGCCCGGTTGCCGGAGGTGGCGGTGGCCCCCCGACCACCGCTGTCAGTGCCGCCTGAACTGCGCCTCGACCTACCGCCGTCGGCCGTCGAAGGGGTGTCCTCCACTGAGGCCCGGGCCGGTCGCCTCGACCACATGGCGCCCGCCGCCCGCCGCTTCGCCCAACGCAGCGGAGCCTGGATCGATCCCGAACGCTACGAACGCTGGCTCAGCTCCGATGGCGATCGTGATGGCTGATGATCAGGTCCGTGAGTGGTTGGTGGTTGGTGTCGAAGGCGGCGATGCCGCCAGTCATCCCGTGCTCCCGGGGCCAGGTGCGTGCGGGGAGCACCGATCGGACCAGAGCGTGAGCGATCCTCGTCAGTTCACCCTGCTTCGCAGGTGCGACGGGTCGGATCATCCAGCGTGGGGTGGCCGTCGCTGACGATGGTGACGTCGAGTAGGCAGGCGGTGATGGTGCCGTCGGGTTCGACGATGGCCTGGGCGACGGCCGAGTCGGATCCAGCGGCCGACAGCCGGGGCCACACGAAGTTACCGAGGCTCCAGGCGATGGGTTTGCCCTGGTGGACCTCGAGCGAGTTCAGCCGGTGGGGGTGGTGGCCGAAGATGATGTCGGCTCCGGCCTCGATCATGGCGTGGGCCCGGGCCACGTCGTCCGAAGGCGGCCCGCTCTGGAGTTCGACCCCCCAATGAATGGTGACCACCACCAGGTCGGCCTGACGGGCGGCCTCGGCCACCGCGGCGGTCATGGTCTCGATGGTGTCACCATCGGCCATGCCCGGGTGATCGGGCCCGGCCAGCCAGTTACCTGCGGGGATGACACCCCCGAAACCGACAACGGCCACCGTCCAACCACCGATTTCGATGATCGCGGCCCGATGGGCGGCATCGGCGTCGACCCCCACCCCAACCGGGATGATGCCTGCCGCTTCGATGTTGGCGATCGAGTCGAGCATGGCTTCGGGCCCGTAGTCGAGCACGTGGTTGTTCCCCTGGTTGGCCACATCGACCCCGAGATCACGCACGATCGGCAGGGCGGCGGTATCGCAGCGGAAGTTGAACTGCTTCGGGACCCTGATCCCGACGGTGGAGACGGGGCATTCGAGGTTGATCACCGTCAGATCGTCTTCGAGGAACAGTCCATCGAGGCCCGACAGCGCATGCTCATAGCCGTTGCTGGCCAGGGCCGGAATGTAGTTGGGGTCAAGGCTGACATCGCCGACGCCATTGATCACGATGCGCCGTTTCGGCTCGGGAAGTGGGGCTGTGGTCGCCGTGGTTTTGGGAATCGTGGTTGAGGGAGCGGTGGTTGGCGGCGCGCCGTCGGGAGAAGCCAACGATGACGAGGGCGGGATCGATCCGACCAGTGCCCGCACCCGGGCCGTTCCCGGGCTTCCGGCCACGGCCGAGGCGTCCGGCATCGATCGATCCAGGCCGACGCCAACAGCGATCAGGGCCAGGCCGCCCAGCAGGGTGGCCACCATGATCGCTGGGCCCACCTTCGGATGTGTCTTGTCCGCCGCCACGTTGTCTCATTTCCGCTGGGTTGTCTCATTTCCGCTGGCGCCCCAGCGCCGCCCGGCCATCACGGATCGAACCATGACCTCCCGTCGGCTGCACACAACCTGTTGTGAGGTTTCGCAGCCACCGGCCAGAACTGGCCGAATCCTGCCTGTGACATCACAGTTCACAACAAGTCGGAGCCGATGTCACGCCCGAGAGTTGGCCGGTCCCCCGGCAGGCATCTGCCAGCGGGGTACCCATGCTGGAGGGAGCATCAGGCCCACCTGACGGTCGAGGGGCTCTCCCTGGTCTTCCTTGCTGCGTTCGAGATGGATCATGGGTCGCCGCCTGCGGTGTCGGCCCATGCCAGGGAGGCGGCCGAGATCTCCGAGCGCAGCGGCGACCTCGAATGCCTTGGCTGGGCCAACCTGGCCGATGCCATTGCCTCGATGCAGCAGCCGGAGGTGGAGGCCGGACCCGCTTCGGCATGCCGCTTGGTCCGGGAGTCGTTGCAGCACTTCGAGCACCTTGACGCCGGGTGGGGGGTGTCCCCGGCCGCCGTTATCGTCGCCGCCCTCCTGAACAATGCCGACAACCGAACCGACGCCGCCCGCCT
>Ga0316190_10000109_pt1 | contig 49346 bp, 45 predicted proteins | sample Eddworburrow2_MG_FD_204929 | JGI IMG/M metagenome (GOLD analysis project Ga0316190, IMG submission 204929) | Coastal sediment microbial communities from Maine, United States - Eddy worm burrow 2 | ecosystem: Environmental > Aquatic > Marine > Coastal > Sediment | place: USA: Maine | collected...
GCTCAGCGACGCGAAGAGATCCCTGCTGCTCACGCCGCACCCCCGAGCCGCTCCAAGCGCGCAGGGAGCGCGTTGATCCAGTCCGTAATCGTGCCTGCGCCGAGCCCGACCACGAGATCGCCGTCCTTGGCGACCGATGCGACCGCATCCGTCAGCGCATCCTCATCGGTCACCATCAGCACATGCGGATGACCGTGGCGCGAAAGACCGGCCGCCAATTCATCCGTATCAATGCCCGGGATCGGTGCCTCGCCGGCCGAATAAACCGGTGTCAGGATTACGGTGTCGGCATCATCAAGGCAGGCGGAGAATTCGTTGAACAGCGCCTGCAGCCGCGAGTAGCGGTGAGGCTGCATGACCGCGATGATGCGCCCGCTACCGGCCGCGCTTGCGCCCCGCAAGACCGCCGCGATCTCGACGGGATGATGCGCGTAGTCGTCATAGACGACAACGCCCTGCCACTCACCGACGCGTGTAAAGCGCCGCTTGACGCCGGAGAAATTGGCGAGCGTTGCACAGATCAGATCGTCACTGATCCCGGCCTCCGTCGCAACGGCGATGGCGGCCAGCGCATTGAGCGCATTGTAGTGTCCGAGCACAGGCAGCATCACGTCTTTGAGCTGCCGCGCGCCACCCTTGACCGCAGGGCCGAGATTGGCATCGAAGGTCATGGTGTTGTGGTCGGGGCGCACATTGACGAGCTGAATGTCGGCTGAGCGGGAGACGCCATAAGTGAGAACGCGGCGACCATTCGCGGCACCGCCTAGCGTGGCGATGAGCCCACGCACGACCGGATGATCGATGCAAGCCACAACGACGCCATAGAACGGGATGGCCTCGATGAACTGCTCGAAGGCCTGATAGAGGGTTTCTTCCGTCTCCCAGAAGTCCATGTGCTCGGGATCGATATTCGTGATGACCCCAATCTGCGTCGGTAGTTTCAAGAACGTGCCGTCGGACTCGTCGGCCTCGACGACCATCCATTCGCCTTGGCCGATCCGCGCATTCGTTCCCCACGCGTTGATGATACCGCCAGTAATCACGGTCGGGTCCAGCTCGCCGCCATGAAGCAGATCGGCAATCAGCGATGTCGTCGTGGTCTTACCATGGGTGCCCGTCACCGACACAGTCGTACAGGGGCGCATCAATTCGGCGAGCATCTCAGCGCGGCGAATGATGGGGATGCCACACTCCTGCGCCGCCTCAAACTCTGGATTGCCTGCCTTCACCGCGCTTGAGATCACAAGATAGGACGCGCCATCGACATTTCCCGGATCATGACCAATGAGGCAGGAGATGCCGCGATCGCGCAGCCGCTTGAGATTTGGGCCGTCCTTGAGGTCACTGCCTTGCACGCGGTAGCCACGCGTATGCATGACCTCGGCGATGGCACTCATGCCGATGCCGCCAATGCCTACAATATGGAACAGGCCAGCCGTTTCCGGCGGGGGCAGATGCATCGGCGCTCTACCCTTCGTCCGGCTTTGCGAGGTCTTCAACAAGGTCGGCGAGTTTCTTCACCGCATACACATTGCCCATGGCCTTGGAGCTGTCCGCAGCTTTCGTGAGCAAGTCCGGTTCGCTGAGCAGCCGTTCGAGTTCGGCGGCCAGGCGTTCCGCCGTAATGTCGCTCTGGTGCCGGCACCAGCCGCCGCCGTTGTCTTCAAGGCGCCGCGCGTTTTCCAGCTGATCGTTGTCGATTGCATGCGGCAACGGCACGAGAATGGCCGGCCGGCCGATCGCGGTCAGTTCGGCCACGGTGGAGGCACCTGCCCTGGAGATGACGAGATGCGAATTCGCGAGCCGTTCGGGAAGGTCCACAAAGAACGGTGCCACATGCGCCGTGATCTCAGCTTTCCTATAGGCATCGCGGACCTCGTCCAAATCCTCAGGACGTGCCTGCTGCACAACAGTCAGACGCCAGCGCAAAGGTGAGGGCATCTTCTCTAGTGCTGCCGGCATCATCTCGGAAAAAAATCGCGCGCCCTGGCTGCCGCCGAAAATGAGCAACAGCAGGCGTCCAGCCGGCTCCGGCGGCATGTAGGGCACATCGCGGAAAGCAACGACGGCATCGCGAACGGGGTTGCCGGTGACAACCGCGCGTTTCTCAGCCCTGCGCCGCAAATGTTTCGTCGAGGCAAAAGACAGAGCAATGGCGTCGGCGAAGCGCGACAGCAAACGATTGGCGCGCCCCATCACAGCATTCTGTTCATGCAGCACTGTCGGAATCGCAAGTGAGCGCGCCGCCATCAGCGGCGGCAGCGTTGGGTAGCCGCCAAAGCCGACGACCACATCAGGCTGCACCATCTCAAGCAGGCGCCGTGCCCGGAAATAGCCCTTGGCGAGCTTACTCAAGGTCCTCGTCACGGCGCCAATTGAGCGTCCGGTGAACGTTGCCGATGGCACGCGGTAAACCGCGCGCGCCGGAAAATCCGCGCCGTATTGTTCAGCGCGCTCGTCCGTCGCAAGTTCCACGGCATAGCCGCGGCGCGTCAACTCTTGCGCCAAAGCTGTGGCTGGGAAGAGATGTCCACCCGTACCACCGGCAGCGAGAAGAATGGTCTGCGTCAAGCTGTTTGCCCCCTGGCCTCGGCATGATCCCTATCATGCTCGGTGTCTGCTGGATGTTTCAACCGTCCCGCCATGGGTCGTTTGCGGGTCAGGCCCAGCGTAAACCCCATGGTCAGCGCCATGGCAAGCATGGATGAGCCACCATAGGAAATGAATGGCAGCGTCATGCCCTTGGCGGGAAGCAACCCAACGTTGACCGCCATGTTGATCAAGGTCTGTAATCCGAACAGCATCATAAGCCCCGCAACCGCGTGCCGAATGAAACCATCGGTCTCTTGGGCAGCCTTAGAGAGCCCCCGCAGGACGATAAACGCAAACAGTGCGAGCAAAATCAGGCACGCGATCAAGCCGTACTCTTCAGCCGCCACGGCGAAGATGAAGTCCGTATGGGAGTCGGGCAGGACGTCTTTCACCGTGCCCTCGCCCGGCCCTTTTCCAAACCAGCCGCCATGGAGAAACGAGTCCAGCGAGCGGTCGGATTGGTAGGTGTCGCCCGAGGCAGGATCGATAAATCGATCGATACGCGAGGCCACGTGCGGCAGGAGCAGATAGGCGGCGAGGAGCCCCACAACGCCGAGGCCCGCCAGCGCGGCGATCCAGATCATGTTGATCCCCGCCATATAGAACAAGGCCCCCCAGACTACACTCACCAGGAGTGTTTGACCGAAATCCGGTTGCAGGACGAGGAGCAGCGCGAAGACGGCATAGATGAGGATCGCCAGCTCTAGGCCGGGAAGGTCCTTGCGCTTCTGGCTCTCGTTGAAGAGCCAGGCGGTGAGCACGATGAACGCCGGCTTCACAAATTCGGATGGCTGAACTGAAAACGACCCCAGCTGAAGCCAGCGCTTGGCCCCCTTCACCTCGGCACCGAAAAACAGAATACCGAGCATCAATGTAATTCCGACCAGAAATATGATGAGGCTCGTTCGTCTGATCTGTTTCGGGCTAAGCGTCGACACCGCAAACATGATGGCAAAAGCCGGCACCAGCATCGCCACGTGGCGGCGCACGAAGTGGAACGACTCAAGATCGAGTTTCTCGGCGATCGGCGGGCTGGCCGCAAGCGACAGCACGACGCCAGCGCCCACCAGAAATAGCAGGGCAACGAGCATCAACCGGTCGACGGTAAACCACCAATCCGAGAGGATGCTCTTATCGGCGCGTGTAATCCTCATGGCACGCTACCCTACCCCGTTGCGCGCGTGACGTCGGTGCGTTGCATCACAAGGTCGCGAAAGGCGTCGCCGCGCTTGCCAAAATTGGCGTACTGGTCAAAGGACGCACAGGCGGGGGACAATAGCACAACAGGCTCAGGCGCCTTCGAGCGGCTTGCATCGTCCGCTGCCTGCTCCACGGCCCGCTCCAGGCTTTCGCAAATGACGTGAGGGACGGCATTGCCGAATTGGCTGGAAAAGGCCGCGGCCGCATCGCCAATGAGATAGGCGCGAGCGATGCGGGGATAGAAGGGCTCGAGCCCCGAAAGCCCACCGTCTTTTGCGACACCGCCTGCGATCCAATAGATGTCCTCAAAGCTTCCCAGAGCCTTTCCGGCCGCATCCGCATTGGTCGCCTTGGAATCGTTGACGAAAAGGATTTTTCCGGCACGCGCGACTTGCTCCATACGATGGGCAAGGCCGCCAAAACGTCTCAGGCTCTCTTGAAGCGCCTTGGCGTCGATGCCTTGGGACCGGGCAAGGGCATAGGCCGCTGCCGCGTTCTGCCAGTTGTGGGCACCGCGCAGCGAGCCGATCCCCGCAAGATCGGCGCGCCCGACCTCCTGGCCGCCAGCCATCTCGATCAACGTCGCGTCGGCGGCCCACACGCCATTTTGCACCGTGCGTCCAATAGCGATGCGTTTGACCGAGAACGGCCCTTGCAGTGTCTCTGCGATGGCTTGGCTCGGCTCGTCGTCGACGCCAATGACGGCGGTCGCATTGGGTTCGAGTTGAGCAAAGATACGCGCTTTGACATCCGCATAAGCGGCCAGCGACCCGTGTCGGTCGAGATGGTCGGGCGTGATGTTGAGTAGTGCTGCAGCATCCGGCTTGAGCGAAGGCGTCAAATCGATCTGATAAGACGACAATTCGAGCACGTAAATCCGGCCCGGTTCAAAGTGCTCCAAATCCAGAACCGCCTTGCCGATATTGCCGCCGAGCGCAACATCCTTGCCCGCAGCCTCAAGCAGATGCGCAGTGAGCGCGGTGGTAGTCGACTTCCCGTTGGTGCCTGTAATGGCGACCACGTTGCTCGGTACGTTTGATGCCGCGCGCGCGCGGAAAAACAATTCCACATCGCCAATGACCTCAATGCCCGCCGCACGGGCCTTGATCACGCTCCAATGGGGATGCGGGTGCGTGAAAGGAATGCCGGGCGCAAGAACGAGGGCGGCGAATTGGTTGAAATCGGCATGCTCAAGATCTTCCACAGATAGGCCCGCATCCACGGCCTGCCTGCGTCCAGCATCGTTGTCGTCCCACACGACAACGTTCGCACCGCCAGCTTGAAGCGCACGCGCGGTCGCAAGGCCGCTCAGCCCTGCGCCCACGACCGCTAGTTTTCCTCCAGCGAAGATCGTGACGGGAATCATAATCAGCGAATCTTAGCGCAATTTCAGCGTAGCGAGACCGGCGAGCGCCAGCACCACGGCGATGATCCAGAACCGGATGACAACGGTGGATTCCGGCCAGCCCTTCTGTTCGAAGTGGTGATGGAGTGGCGCCATGCGGAAGACGCGTTTGCCGAACAGCTTATAAGAGGTAACTTGCACGATCACCGAGACCGCCTCCAGCACGAAGAGCCCACCGACGATGGCCAGGACCAGCTCGTGCTTGGTCGCCACCGCGATGGTTCCGAGTGCACCACCGAGCGCCAGCGAGCCCGTATCGCCCATAAAGATGAGCGCGGGGGGCGCGTTGAACCACAGGAAGCCGAGGCCTGCGCCGACAAGCGCGCCGCAAATGATCGCAAGTTCGCCGGTTCCATTGACAAAATGAATCTGGAGATACTCAGAGAAGAGAGAATTTCCAACCAAATAGGCGATGAGGCCGAACGTCGCCGCACCGATCATGACTGGCACAATCGCAAGGCCATCAAGACCGTCGGTCAGATTCACAGCATTGCCCGCCCCAACGATGATGAACGTTCCGAAGATCATGAACAGCCACATGCCGAGCGGAACCATTAAGTCCTTGAAGAACGGAATCGCGATGGAGGTCGAAAAGGGCTGCTCTCCACACGAGGCGATCACATAGGTGGCAACCAGAGCGGCGACCGCTTCGATGATGATCTTGATACGCCCACGGAAACCCAGCACCGACTGCCTTGTGACTTTCAGGTAGTCGTCATAGAGCCCGACCGCGCCGTAAACGAGAGTCAAGAGCAGCACGACCCAAACGTAAGGGTTGGCAAGATTTGCCCATAGCAGCACCGAGACGACCACCCCGGACAGGATCATGAGCCCACCCATGGTGGGCGTACCCTGCTTCTGGATGATGTGGCTTTGCGGGCCTTCGGTCCGGATCGGCTGCCCCTTGCCTTGACGAACGCGCAAGGAGCGGATCACGCGGGGTCCGAAAAAGAAGACGAAGAGCAGCGCCGTCAGTACTGCTCCACCCGTTCGAAACGTGATGTAGCGGAAGATATTGAGGAAGGCGATGTCGGGCGCGAGTTCGGCCAACCAGTAAAACATCGCAAATTCCCCCTCTGTCGGCCTTTTGGCCTGTGGTGGCCTTTAGGCCGAAATTTATTCTGTCTCAAACCGGCGCTTCAGTGCCTCGACGAGCGGGGCCATGCGGCTGCCTAAAGACCCTTTTACCACGATGATGTCGCCCGGTTGGACCCCCTCAAGGAGCGCCGGCGCAAGTGCTTCCGAGGTCTTCGCATAAGCCCCCCGACGCGCATTCGGCAAAGCATCGAATAAGGACGCCATGCATTCGCCGCAGGCAAAGACAACATCTACACCCGCCACGTCAACGGTCTCGGTCAGTTCGCGGTGAAGCCTGGGCCCCTCGTCACCCAGTTCCAGCATGTCACCCAGCACCGCAACGCGCCGTCTATAGTCACTGCGCGGGGTTAGGCCGAGGGTGAACAACGCCGCCCGCATGGACGCTGGATTGGCGTTATAGGACTCATCGACAATGCACACTGGTCCGCCCTCAGTCGGAACCACAAACCGTTCACCCCGGCCCTCTGGCGCCTGTAAATCCCCCAACGCTTCGGCAGCCGCTGCAAGATCGGCGCCCGCCAGCGTCACTGCCGCCAAGACCGCGAGCGTGTTCTGGACGACATGGCGACCCGGCGTTCCAAGGCGATAAATAATTGTTTTTCCTAGTATATTTGCCGTTACCGTCGACCCTTCTGGACCAAGGTCGCTGGTCATGAGCTGCACGTCGGCACCCTCGCCTTCGCCAAAGGAGACAATCTCGGCACCTTGGAGACGCGCTACCGCCGCGAGCCTCTCGAAGTAGCGATTGTCGCGATTGAGAATTGCGCTCCCGCCCGGCTCGAGCCCCCGAAAGATCTCAGCTTTGGCGTCCGCGATCTCATCGACGGAATTGAAAAAGCCGAGATGGACGGGCGCCACGGTCGTCACGATCGCGATGTGCGGCCGCACGAGCCTCGTGAGAACGTCGATCTCCCCGGCATGGTTCATACCGATCTCAAAGACGCCAAAGTCAACAGTTCTTGGCATATTGGCGAGCGTCAGCGGCACGCCCCAATGATTATTGAACGACTTCGCCGAGGCATGGACCGACCCGCTCGGCATGAGCGCTGTGCGCAACGCTTCCTTGGTGCCCGTCTTGCCGACGCTACCTGTGATGGCAATGACCTTGGTTTGCTCAGTCCGATTACGCGCTTGCCGCCCAAGATCGTTCAAAGCATCGAATGTATCGCGCACTCGTACGAGGCGTGCTTCGTCGAACGTTCGCCCCTGCTCTTCCGCGGATCCCGACTCTTGGGATGTTTGCGCGGCCACATAGTTTTCTTGTGGGAAGGCCTCCTCGACGATGGCGCAGCCCGCGCCAGCCTCAAGCGCCTTGGCGACGAAGTCGTGTCCGTCGCGGTTGGGACCGCGAATAGCGATAAATCCATCCCCAGCCTGAAGGGCCCGGCTGTCGATTGAAAAGCCCGAGATAGGCGATTGAGGCGCGCCCTCGCAATGACCGCCGGACGCGGCCAAGACTTCCCCCAAGGTCCAATTCGGGTCGGCCACGTTATGCTCCCTTGGTCAGCGCGGTCATGACCGCTTGGTGATCTGAAAATGGAATGATCCGCGTGCCGACCGTCTGGCCGGTCTCGTGACCCTTGCCGGCCACGAGCAAGACGTCGCCACTCTGCAACATACAAATTGCTTCTGAAATCGCCACCGCGCGATCGCCAATCTCTCTTGCACCCCTTGCGGCGACCAGAATCTCATCGCGAATGGCCGCCGGATCCTCGCTGCGCGGATTGTCGTCGGTCACGATCACCACCTCTGATTTAGCCAATGCCGCGGCACCCATTTGCGGCCGCTTACCTCTGTCTCGGTCTCCACCGCAACCGAAAACCACGAGAAGCCGGCTCGCCGCGTAAGGCCGCAACGCCTCAAGGGCTTTGGCCAGAGCATCGGGTGTGTGTGCGTAATCGACGAAGATGGGCGCACCGCTCTTCGTTGTCCCAACAAGCTCAAGACGGCCCTTTGCCCCTTGCAGGTTCGCCAAGCGCGGCAAGACATCCTCTGCCGCTGCGCCCGTAGCAATCACAAGGCCTGCCGCAACAAGCGCATTGCTGGCCTGAAACGCGCCAACGAGAGGCAGGCGGACCGTGTGACGTTTGTTTGCGTGCTCGATTTCAAGCACTTGGGCAAACCCGTCGATCTCAGCCGAGACGAGCCGGAGCGTGTCGCCGGTGCGCCCGACCGTAATGAGTTCGAGGCCATTGTTCTTTGCTTCGGCGGCGACGCGCGCACTGCCTTCACTATCCATATCAATGACGGCGATCGCGCCCGCCGGCAGTAATTCGGTGAACAGCCGGAGCTTCTGGGTGAAATAGTCCTCGAAGCTCGCATGATAGTCTAAATGGTCGCGTGAGATATTCGTGAATGCGCCTGCCTTGAGCCTCACGCCGTCGAGCCGGCGTTGCTGCAAACCGTGACTTGAGGCCTCAAGCGCGAGATGGGTGACCCGCTCGTTTGCAAGACCGGCGAGGAGTGCATGGAGCTCTATGGGATCCGGCGTTGTATGTTGTAGCGCCTGAGTGCCCGCCGGCGAGACGACGCCGACCGTGCCGAGGCTCGCAGCGGCCAGGCCGGCATCCGACCACAGCTGTCGCACGAAAGACGCCACCGACGTCTTGCCGTTCGTGCCCGTCACTGCCACAGCGATCTCCGGCTGTGCACCGAAGAAGTTTGCGGCGACCCGCGCCAGAGCCTGCCGCGGGTCTACCTGGACGATCACCGGGGCGTCCACATCGAGGTCTTCAGGCGAAAGGATCGCGACCGCGCCGCGCGCGAGGGCGTCGGCGATGAACCGGGCGCCGTCCGTGTTCACCCCAGGCAATGCCGCGAAAAGATAGCCCGGCTTGACCTTGCGGCTATCGGCGGCAATCCCTGTGATGGGAAGCGAGGCAACGGCTGCACTCACTGTCGCCTCCGATCCGATCAACTCCCCAAGCGTCATGTCAAATTACCCGTAAACGCCTGTTATTTAGAGAAGAAACATATGCCGCTTCCAGGCTCCAAATTGGAGCCAGCCTTCTAATAGGTGGCGGAAACCTTGGCGTCAAACCGGGACGCTGTCTCATCCAACCTCGGCTGAACACCGAGGATAGGGCCAATCCTGGCAACGACCTTCCCAACTGTCGGGGCGGCATTCACGCCCGCCGTTGACCTGAACTTCGTGGCCTCGACACGTTGTGGTTCGTCCAATGTGACGAGGACCAGATATTGCGGATCGTCAGTCGGGAACACCGAGAGAAAGCTGTTGAGCAGTGACGACTTTGCGTAGCGGCCGTTGACGACCTTCTCGGCGGTGCCGGTCTTGCCACCCACACGATAGCCCTGAGCGTTTGCGCGCTTGCCCGAGCCACGAAGTACGTTCGCACGCATCAGCTTGGCAATGATCGCGCTTGTCTCAGGCTTGAGGACGCGCGTCGATATTTGCCGTGCCTCTTGCCGCGTACGCGGCAAGAACGTGGGCGGCACTTTGAGACCACCATTGACGAGCGGCAGCGTGGCCGTCGCCAATTGCAGCGGCGTGACCGAAAGTCCGTGGCCGAATGCAATGGTCATCGTGTTCAGCTTCTTCCAGGGCTTCGGCACAATCGGCGCCGCGCTGGGTCCGAGCTCCGTCGTGACGGCATCGAGCAGGCCAAGTTTCTTCAGAAAGGCACGATGGCGCGGCACGCCCATATGCATCGCCATTTTCGCCGAGGCGATGTTGGATGAATAAATGAACGCTTCAGTCACGGTAAGCGGTCTGCGCTTGCCATGAAAGTCGCCGATCGAAAAGCGGCCGAAGCGTATTGGGCTTGTGGCGTCATAGACGGAATGGACGTTCGCGAGACCAGAATCGAGGACGCCCGCAACGGTGAAGACCTTAAACACGGAGCCCATCTCATAGACACCGAATCCGATGCGGTTGATCTTGTCTTTGCCCATCGCCTGCTCGCGATGATTGGGATCGAAGTCCGGCAGCGATGCAAGCCCCATCACTTCGCCAGTGTGCACGTTCATCACAATGCCGGAGGCGGCCTTTGCCTCATAAAGCTTCATGGCATTTCTCAGCTCTTCGCGCAGGACATGCTGCACACCTACATCGAGCGACAGGGCAACAGTCTCGTCACCAGATTCAGTCTGTGGGTTCATCATGGTGAGTTGCGGGTTGTTATCGACAAACCTCTCGATGCCCGCGAGCCCGCGATTGTCGACATCGACCAATCCGACGACATGGTTGGCCGTTGCACCGGCAGGATAGACCCGGCGGTATTCTTGGATGAAGCCGAGGCCGGGCAGCCCAAGGTCGTGGACCTTTTGCTGTTGACGAGGGGTTAGTTCGCGCGCAATCCGCACAAACCGGCCACCACCCGCGAGCCTTTTGCGCAAATTCGCCTCGTCGATACTGGGGAGTGCGCTCGCAACGCGATTAATGACCTCGTCCGCATCAAGGATACGCTCTGGGTCGGCGTATAGCGTCGCGCCCCGGATGTCGGTTGCGAGCAATTGCCCGTTCCGATCCAAAATGTCGGGACGATGCACGGTGGTGGAAATGTCGTAGGCCCCACTAGGCCCCGCGCCTGTCCCCCAAAAGCCGAGCAAGACCAGCCGTCCACCGATGAGCACAAAGGCAAGTGCGAAGCCAAGGCAGGCCAGCCGGAAACGCGTGCGGCAACGCGCGTGATAGGCTCGCGCGGCGCGTGCTTCGGCGGGGTCGGAATTCAGTGTTTCGCGCAAAGGCCTTTCCGTCCGTATCTATTGTGCCGCAGACTCAACAGCGATGGTTTTCGCGGACGCGGTCTTGTCCGGAGACGCCACTTTGCTGGCCCGCGCAAGATCGCGCTCGGTCACCTCGTCCAGAATGACGAGCTGGTGCGGATTGGCCGGGGTGAGCTTGAGATATTTCTTGGCGAGGCGCTCGATGCGTTCGGGCCGATTCAGGAGACTCCATTCGGCGCGCGCGACAGCAAGCGCGTCCCGCTCTTCCTCGATCTCTTTGTGGAGAACGACGAGACGCTCATCGAGGCTCCGTGCCTCGTACTTCACCTGGTAGATGACATACGCCAAGGCAACGAGGCCAAGGACGAGACAGATATTTACAAAACGCAACATCACACCAACGCGCGACTAAAAACGAGCGCGTTCCCTAAATTCACGATCCAGAGCTCCGTCTTCAAGCCCTTCTCCTCGCCCCTTACCCCCGGCCCCCCAAAACCTGCGGAACTCCAAGCGCCGCAAGGTCGAGCGCGTGGGCCGGTTGGTCCGTCCGGCGGGCGGCTCTCAGCCGCGCCGAGCGTGCCCGCGGATTGGACCGAGTCTCTTCCTCACTCGGTTCTAACGGGCGACGGTTAAGAAGCTGGAAGCTTGGCGAAAATTCTTCGGCCCCAGAATCTGGCAAATGCCGGGAGCCCTTGGGCACTGCCGCACTGCGGCTCGCCAAAAATCGCTTGGCGATCCGGTCCTCCAGCGAATGGAACGTGACCACAACCAGGCGCCCGCCTGGCTTCAGAAGCCGCTCGGCGGCACTCAACCCCTTGGCGAGTTCGTCCAATTCTGCATTCACGGAAAGCCGCAAAGCCTGAAAAGTGCGCGTCGCCGGATGCTTTTTATCGTCTCGTTTCCGGCCCAGGACGCTCACGATGATATCGGCGAGCTCCTTGGTCCGGGTGATGGGTGCTGTGGCGCGCGCCTTGACAATAGCCTTGGCAATCGCGCGCGAGCGCCGCTCCTCACCGAAAACATAAATGATATCAGCAAGCTCTGCCTCATCGAGGCTATTCACCAAATCGGCGGCCTTTGGACCATCGCCGCCCATGCGCATGTCGAGCGGCCCATCCTTGGCGAAGGAGAAGCCCCGCTCGGGCTCATCAAGCTGCATGGAGGAAACGCCAAGATCGAGCGTGACCCCATCGACTGCGGTGACACCCTCAGCTTCGGCCAGGCGTTCCATGTCGCTATAACGGCCGAGCGCGGCCTCGAAACGCCCGGGAAATGCCTCGGAGAGGCCACCCGATAACGCGACCGCCTCCGCATCGCGATCAATGGCGATGAGCCTGCAATCCGCTGTTTCAAGAATGGCCCTGGCATAGCCACCAGCGCCGAATGTGCCGTCGACGATAACGTCGCCGTCTTCAGGAGAGAGCGCGGCCAGAAGCTCGGAAAGTAACACGGGAATGTGACGGGCCAGTCCGCCAGCGGCAAACGATGGCCTGCCGCGGCCCGTCATCATTCCCGTGCTCCCTCTGCACCGCCGCTTCCGCGGTGCCCCGCGCCGAGTAACTTGCGAAGGTCACGGACTTTGTCCCGCGCCTCCGACAAATGGGCGTCAAAGCGTTTCGGCTCCCAGAGCTGAAATTTTTCGCCCAGCCCCACAAACGTGACATGGCTGGTGATGCCAGCGTGTTCACGCAGGCGCTCGGGGAGAATCGTACGACCGTCTTGATCGATGGTGAGAATTTCGCTGGTGCCGAAGAGTGCGGTCGCAAGCTGATCGCGCTCATCGGAGTAGGGCGCGAGGTCTTCGACCAGAGAATTGATCTTATCGACGAGGCGCTGGCCACCGGCATCGAGCGCCGGCGCATCAAGTGATGGATAGCAGTAGATGCCCTCGAGCCCGTCTTTGGCGAGAACCGTCCGGTACGATGCTGGGACGGAGACCCGGCCCTTGGCGTCGATCCTATTAGTGAATGACGAGACAAACTGGTCCATCTCCCCCCTCACGCGCTTCGAAGCTGACAAAACTGAACTGGAACTCACGGCGCTTCGGCGCTGGCCTCCCGCTGTTTCGGAAAATGGGTGGAAGAAGCGGCGCGGGTCCCCCCGTGGCCTCAAAGGAAGCGCTGCCAGCTTCCCCCACCCCACTCACCGAACGGGCATCTATGGGATAGCATGGGATTATATGGGCGTCAACGGAAACTCTCGGGATCGAGTCCCGTTTCAGCGGTGTTTCCAGGCGCCCACGCCGCGCGGGGGCTGCGTGGGCGAGGCACGACAGGGCCAGATGCTGCAACACTGCGACGCGCTCCAGATGCGCTATAAGAGTGCGGCGGCGTTGCGGAATGTCGCTATTGGCGGCACTGAAGACTGCGCGGCCGGCGTGGCCCTGCGTATCTTTGGCCACACGGTCTGCGCAATTGGGGCGCCTAGTGGCGGCGTGATAGATACCATCCACGGGATGGCACGAGACTTTGTACGAGACTTTGCATTCGATTTGACAATCTAAATTCTGGGCTTGGCAGCCTGGCACTGGCAGCCCAGACTTGGCAGCGATGGCAGGACGACTCTTAAGCGGTACTCTTGGCCTGACGGCCCTGACGCTGTGCGCGTTTGCGCTTGGCGGTCTGACCCCTGGCGGCGCGAACGAAACGCGACAGGGGCCAGCTTTCGCGCGGCTTGGCCCGCCCGAGGCGCCCGTCAAATTGTTCTACGAAACGAAGGGCGACGGCGCGCCGGTCATGCTGATCCATGGGTTTGGCGCGAGCACCTTCACGTGGCGGCGGATCGCACCCGCCCTTGCCCGGAAGCACAAGGTCATTGCCGTTGATTTGAAGGGGTTTGGGCAGTCGGACAAACCGCAGGACGAACGCTATTCGATCTTCGATCAGGCCGAACTAATCAAAGAGCTCATTGTCGAAAACGACCTACGGAACCTCACGCTTATCGGGCACTCTTATGGCGGCGGCGTATCGCTAATGCTTGCGCTCGACGATGACCCACGTCTTGCAGGGCGTATCGTGAGGCTCGTCCTCTTGGATACGATCGCCTATCCCCAGGACATTCCACTCGCCTTCAAGATGATGGACGTGCCCGTCGTCTCACATCTTGGCGTGCGCATGGTTCCTCCAGCAGTTCAAGCCCGCGTCGCCCTCAAACTCGCGTATTTCGACGATAGCAAGATCGGAGAAGAGGACGTCGAAATGTACGCCGCGCCTCTTAAGACCGCTGCCGGCAAGCATGCCGTGATCCACAGCGCGCGCCAGATCATGCCAGCAAGCATGAATGAGATCTCCCAGCGCTACCCTACAATCAAGCTGCCAACGCTGATTGCCTGGTGCGATAGCGACCGCATCGTACCGCTTGATATCGGCCTTGAGCTTCGGCGGGACATGCCGAATTCCAGGCTCGAGATCATCGAGAAATGCGGACACATGCCGCAAGAAGAACAGCCCGAGGCAACGCTGAGATTGATCCAGAAATTCCTTGGCGACTGACCCGCCGCGCGAATCCGCGCCGATAAATCAGTTTTCCTTATAGAACCCATAAAAAAATACGATTTGTGGTTATGGCTCGCGGCGCGCAATCTCTTTTCCCTGGGATAATGCCCTGAGCAGAGCTGTTCGAGGGCCGATAGACGGAGGTGAGGAAATGGACGCGAAAGTTGAGGGCGCGGGCAGTTGCCCTGTCAGCCATAATCGAGGCACCACCAACCGGGACTGGTGGCCGAACCAGCTGAATCTCAAGGTTCTCAGCCAGCCATCTTCAAAGTCCAACCCGATGGACAAGGACTTCGACTACGCCGAGGCCTTTAAGTCGCTGGACCTCGACGCCGTTAAGTAAGACCTCTTCGATCTCATGACCACATCTCAGGAGTGGTGGCCGGCCGATTACGGTCATTACGGCCCCTTCTTCATCCGCATGGCCTGGCATAGCGCAGGTACATACCGTACCGCCGATGGACGCGGCGGCGGCGGCACGGGCAATCAACGCTTCGCACCGATCAATAGCTGGCCCGACAACGGCAATTTGGACAAGGCGCGTCTGCTGCTTTGGCCGATCAAGCAAAAATACGGCAACAAGATCTCGTGGGCCGATCTGATTATCCTGGCGGGCACGTGTGCAATTGAATCCATGGGCCTCAAGATCTTTGGCTTCGCTGGTGGCCACGAGGACATCTGGGAGCCCGAAGAGGACATCTACTGGGGCTCCGAGATCGAATGGCTAGGAGACAATCGCTATCGTGGCGACCGCGAACTTGACCGCCCGCTCGCAGCCGTTCAGATGGGGCTCATCTATGTGAACCCGGAAGGGCCGAACGGTCACCCCGATCCGGTCGCCTCGGGCGTCGACATTCGCGAGACGTTTGCCCGGATGGCCATGAATGACGAGGAGACTGTCGCGCTGACCGCTGGCGGCCATACATTCGGTAAGGCGCATGGCGCGGCAAACGCTGACGTCTATGTTGGACCGGCCCCAGAAGGTGCCCCAATCGAAGCGCAAGGCCTCGGCTGGAAGAACAGCTACGAGTCCGGCAAGGGTGTCGATGCAATCACCAGCGGGATCGAAGGGGCCTGGACCCCGACGCCGACCACTTGGGACATGAGCTATTTCGACGTGCTCTTCGGATATGAGTGGGAACCCGTAAAGGGCTCTGGCGGTGCCAATCAGTGGGCACCGAAGGGCTTGGCCGAGAAGGACCACGCTCCGCAAGTCGATGGCTCCAGCAAGCGCGTTCCGATCATGATGACGACGGCCGACATGGCCATGCGCATGGACCCGAAATACGAAAAAATTTCGCGGTACTTTCATCAGCACCCGGAAGAATTCGCCGACGCATTCGCCCGGGCCTGGTTCAAGCTGACCCACCGAGACATGGGTCCGCGAGCGCGCTATCTCGGAAAGGAAGTCCCAGCGGAAGAGCTGATCTGGCAGGACCCTATCCCCGCGGTTACGCACGAGTTGATCGACGACAAGGATATTGCCGACCTGAAGGCCAAAATTCTGGCTTCCGGTCTGTCGGTCGCCGAATTGGTATCGACCTCTTGGGCATCGGCAGCCACGTATCGTGGGTCCGACATGCGCGGCGGCGCCAATGGAGCGCGTATTCGCCTCGCTCCCCAAAAAGATTGGGACGTGAACCAGCCCGATAAGTTGGCGGGTGTCTTGAACACGCTTGAGGAAATCCGCGGGACGTTTAACGACGCTCAGAGCGGCGGGAAGCAAGTCTCGATGGCCGATCTCATCGTGCTGGCTGGATCTGCCGGTATAGAGAAGACCGCGAAGGATGCCGGTCACGCCTTGACTGTGCCCTTTATTCCTGGCCGGGGCGATGCCACGCAGGAGCAGACGGACATTGAGTCGGTCGACTTCCTCGAGCCTGTGGCGGACGGTTTCCGCAACTTCCTCAAGACCCAATACACGGTGTCTTCCGAGGAGTTGCTGGTTGACCGGGCGCAGTTGCTCACCCTGACTGCTCCTGAGATGACGGTTCTTGTCGGCGGTTTGCGCGTGCTTGGCGCCAATCACGGTGGCTCCGAGCACGGCGTGTTCACTGACAAGCCTGGGCAGCTCACCAACGACTTCTTCGTCAACCTGCTTGACCTCGGCACGACGTGGAAAGCGATTTCGGACGATGAAGATGTGTTCGAGGGCCGTGACCGAAAGACCGGCGAAGTGAAGTGGACCGGAACCCGTGCCGATCTCATCTTCGGGTCGAACTCGCAACTCCGGGCACTTGCTGAAGTCTACGCTCAGGACGACTCGAAAGAGGCCTTCGTGGCCGACTTCGTAGCGGCCTGGACGAAGGTGATGAATGCGGATCGCTTCGACCTTGCATAGCCAAAGCTGAGGCGCGTCACTCCTCTGGCGCCTCTCGATAGAACGGCCGGCGCACCCTCCCGCGTCGGCCGTTTGCTTTTGCGCGGTCCCAAAATTGGAGACCGGCGCGAGGGCTTTCCCTCACGCCGGTCCTAAACATGTCACCAAGCCTATAAGCCGGGTTCTGTTCCTCGCTTTCCAGCGAGGCGATGGCCATTCATCTGGGACGCGTCTTGCGAGGCGCCTCATGCAACCAACCCGGGCTGCGCGTCCGGAAACGTACGTGGACGAAAATTCGCCCGTGCAGCCCCTATTCGGTCTTGCTCCCGGTGGGGTTTGCCCTGCCGTCTTTGTTGCCAAAGACGCGGTGCGCTCTTACCGCACCCTTTCACCCTTACCCTGAGAGTTGTCTCCAACCATCGAGGGCGGTTTGCTTTCTGTGGCACTTTCCCTGGGGTCGCCCCCGCCGGACGTTATCCGGCACCGTGCTTCCAAGGAGCCCGGACTTTCCTCGCCACGGCACGCAAAGCTTGCCGAGGAGCGGCCATCCGGCCTGCTGACACCTCAAGAATTAGGGCTGCGGAGGCGATTTCGTCAAGCATGCCGCCGGTATGGGACCGCGTCACCAGCCTTTTGCTCAACGAATCTTGAGCGGACAGCCAGAGTTGTCACGGGTTTTTGATCCCCCAATTGCCAATTGTTCCCATATGCTCGCGGCAATCCGCCGCATAATTTAGCAAGAGGCGGAGTTTTGGTCATATCGGGCCAGGACTTTTGAGATCGGGCCAAGACTATTCAGACCAATATCGGTCATACGCGAGGCGCTTTCGAACGATGCCGAATCAAATTCTGATCACGCGCTGGCTCAACGTCTTTCCTGAACTTGCGGAGTTGGAGCCGGAATCCAAGCGCACTTTGCTCGAAGCCACGCAGTTCGAACGGCTGCGCCGAAACGATGTGGCCTATTTCCAAGGTCAGGTCTGCCAAAACTATGTCATGTGCATCGAAGGGCAGACGCGCATCTTCAAGACCTCGGAATCTGGCCGGGAGATTATGCTTTATCAGGTTGGTCCCGGTGAGACCTGCGTCCTGACAACCTCGTGCTTGATGGGCGGCAACCCCTTCCCGGCCGAAAGCACCGCGCAAGCCGATGTTCTACTCGCGGCGCTGCCTGCGAGTGTCTTTCATCAGCTCCTCGTCTCCTCGCCCAAGTTCCGGCACTACGTGCTATCGAACTATGGAGACCTGTTATCGAGCCTGATCACCCTTGTGGATGAAGTGGCTTTCGCCAGCCTCGACCTGCGACTGGCTCGTCGTCTGCTCGCTGAGGCGGCGGGTGGGAACGTGATCTCCAAAACGCATCAGCAACTGGCCCTTGATCTTGGGAGCGTACGTGAAGTCATCAGCCGATATGTCTCCGAATGGGAGCGGCTAGGCTGGGTTCGCTCCTCGCGCGGCTCAATCGAGTTGCTCGATGAGGCAGCGCTCGCCGCCTATGGCGCAAGCGAAGCTGAGGATTCGCGGCCCGCGTTACGATCGGGCTCCCAGTCATGACAGCCCGGAACCGTAACTCAGGTCATAGACGAGACACGCGAAGTCACACTAAAAACGGCTAAGCCAACCAAACGCCAAAAACACGATCGACTCACATCCGGAATTTCCCAAGGACGAATGACTATGATTGATATCACACTCAAACGGCTCATTTCCCATCTGACACTGTCTGCCTTTCTGGTAGCGGCGCTCGCTTTGAGTGCACCTGCCGCCACGCACGCCATGGAAGACGACGGTGAGTTCGATGATAGTTGCGCCATGGGTCTTGCCGATGGCCAAATGGTGAAAACGGACTGCTCTGTTAACTGGACCTCCGAAGACGGCAAGGTTTACTGCTTTTCGAGCGAAAAATCGAAGGCTGCCTTCCTCAAGGATCCCGAAGGCAACATCGCCGCGGCAAAAAAATTCCTCGCTGCTAAGGAAGCCAAGGCCGCATCCGGCGCAAAGGTCTTCGAGGTAGAGGATGTCAACGCACGCGTTATGGAGGTCATCGACGAGCGATCAAGCGGCGATGCCTTCGTCTTTCGTGATCCAAAGCTCGACAAAGATCTCAAGCTGAAGTTCGATAAGATCAAGATTGTGCGCGGCATGGAAGGCTATGGCTGGTTCGCAAATGTCATCTTCAGCGACAAGGAAGAAACGAAGAAGCAGTACGCGATCGATTTTTGGTTCAAGCCTGAGGGCGACCAACTCACCCTGAAGGACATCCGCGTGCAGAAGGGGCCGAAACGCGATGGCGACGGCTACTTCATGATCACGCGTCTGCCGGTCGCCTGGTGGTGGCTTCCCGTACAGGAACATCCAGGCAGCATCGAGGGTGCACGCGCCTGGCACGTGATGTCCGCGATCCACGAGTTCATTACCGACAACAAGGACGATGACGGCAACATTACCGTCAAAGACGATGAGACGGGCGAGGACCTCAAGCTCCAGTTCGTCGAGATGCATCGGCCGGTCCGCCATCTCAAAGGCGAAGGCAAATATTTTGCCTGCACCGACTTCCGCAAGCCAGGGAGTAAGGACGAGTACTACGACCTCGACTTTTGGGTCGACGAGGAGAATGGGAAGCTGAACGTTGGGAAGGTCAAAGTGCACAAGGTTCCTGTCCAGGAAGATGGCATCTGGACCCAAGTAGACCGTTACACGTTCGAAGGCATGGACTTCGAAGAAACGCTTTAAGCTGGTCCCCCTTGCGTTTGCGAGGGGCATACCCGACCGCTTATACTAAAATTGCCCGCCACTCTTGCTAGAGTGGCGGGCTTTTTCTTGCGCCCTGCGTCATATAATCGCGAAATTGTGATCCACACGCGTGACCCGGGTCACATTCGTGGCGCGTTAATAACTCGTAGTCTGTGGAATGCCGGAGTGATTTGTTCTTCGCGCAATTTTTTACCCTAAGAACTCAAATGGAGGAAGTAATGAAGAAAGTTCTCATCCCCGCAATCGCTGGCGCCTTTCTTTTCGCAACGTCGGCTGTCGCCGCAACAGGCGCCTACGACAATATGTGCACCATGGGTCTTGCGCTGGGCAAGAAGGTCGAGACCGACTGCTCTATCAATGCCGACATCGGAGGCAAGACTTACTGCTTCGGCAATGATCAAGCCAAGACGCTGTTCATGAAAGACACTGAAGGCAACATCGCCAAGGCCGAGAGCTTCTACAACGACAATCAGTAGAAGGCGTCACGCGCCCTTTGAGTGCGCATAACGAAAGGCCCGTCATTGCGCGACGGGCCTTTTTCTTGGCCCGGCCGAACGCGACGACAGTTGGCGCTACAATTGTCCATTGACGCCAGGGCCGTTTCTGACGAATCAATAGCCTATCACAGGCCAAATGTGCCACGAAGTTTTCAAGTCTTGGAGGACTATCTATGAAGAAGCTTTTTTGCGCCGCTGCCCTCGCCAGCGTCATGATGGTTACGTCGGGCTCCGCCGCGTTTGCGGCCGGGGACTTGGGTGAGTTTGGGAACAACTGCGCCTTTGGTCTCACCAAGGGTGTGAAGAAGTTCACTGACTGCTCGGTCCAGGAGAAAATCGACGGCAAGCTCTATTGCTTCAGCAAGCAGTCGGCAAAGGAAGAGTTCATGAAGGACTCGAAAGGCAATCTCGCCAAGGCCACGAGCTTCTACAGCGACAATAGCGGCAACTAAGTATCGCGCGCCTCGCGCGTGACCTGCAAAATTCAAAAGGCTCGCCCTGAGTTGGGGCGGGCCTTTTTTGTTGCTCGGCTTTGGGTGGCGCTTGAGACGAGGGCGGGTCGTCTCAAACCGTGGTGCCTTCACGGGCCGTGAGGAGACGCTTTAGGGTCTCTTGCGTCGAGCGATCCGCACGTCCGTCGATCCGGGCTGGCCTATAGTGGCGCTGGAAGGCCTCGACGACCGTCTCCATCCCCCGGCCATAGGTGGACGTGACCTCAACGCCGTAACCGAAATCCCTGAGATTGCGCTGAAGCTGCGCCACGGCGTCGTTTTCATCGCCAAGGCCGATGCCTGTGTCGTCGCCGGGCGCCACAGGTTCAACCCAGAGCCCGACTCCGGCACTGCCGAGCCGCGCCCAATCGAACCGCTCACCAGGATCGCGCTTGCGGCCCGGTGCGATGTCGGAATGGGCGAGAACACGTTCCTTCGGAATGACGTGGCGGCTGAAAATATCGAGGCATAGCTCCTCAACTGCCGCCATTTGCGCATCGGGAAAAGCCGGGTAGTCGAAATCGTGACCGGGGTTGTGGATCTCGATGCCGATAGAGGCCGAATTGACGTCCGTCTCGCCGGCCCAATAGCTCTGGCCCGCATGCCAGGCGCGCTCGGCTTCCGCCACCATTTGGGTGATCGCGCCCGACTCATCGACGAGATAATGGGCCGAGACCCCAGACTCCTCGCGCATCAGCCAATCGCGCGCCGCATCGCAGGATTCCATGCCGGTATAGTGGAGTATCAGCGTGTTCGGTAGACGCCCTGCCCGCCGCGGCTCGAAATTCGGCGAGGCGCACCAATGGGCGACAAGCTTGCTGTCCGCTGCGGTCGTCATCCCGGGAGTTTCCCTCACGCACCGTGCCGGTAGGGAAGCCCCGTCTGGACACATGTGGCAAATACAGAGCGCTGGATTAAAGCCCGCGCTCTTTAACGATCATCTGGTAGGCCTCGTTGATGGCGGCGACCTTTTCCGTCGCGATGGAGATGAACTCCTCGGGCAACCCGCGCGCGATCTGCTTGTCGGGATGGTTCTCGGTGATCAGCTTGCGGTACTGCGCCTTCAAGTCGTCGTTCGAGATCGACGGGTCGATTTCGAGCACGTCGTATGGGTTGCGCTTAGAAGCCACCACGTGGCGGGCCTTGATGTAATTGAATTCTGTGTCGGTAAAACCGAAACGCTTTGCGACCTGCGACAAGAACTGTTCCTCGGTGGGATCGAACGCATCGTCAGCTTTGGCGATGTGGAACAGCCCATCGAGCACGTCTTCAAGCAGCTTGCGGTTGCCCTTAAACATGGTCGCCAGTTGCTCGGCATAGGCCTCGTAGCCTGAGACATCCTGCTTGGCGAGGTTGAAGACACGCGCCACGTTCTTCATTTCGCCGTCTGGAACCTTGAAGACTTCCTTGAAGGCGTTGACCTCGTCCATAGTGACCACGCCATCGGCCTTGGCCATCTTGGCGCCGAGCGCAATCACGCCGACGGTAAAGGCGACCTGGTCTTCACCTTTCCCGTCGCCCTCGGCGGCCTCGTCCCGATCGATCACATAGTGCCCAGCCACACCGCCAACGAGCGCTCCTATCGGTCCTCCGACCGCGAGCCCCGCGGCTGCACCTGCGAGCTTTCCCCAAACCGACATTTCCGACCCCCTTAGAACTTATGCTCTGATTGGACCATACGGGCTTTTGTGCCGTCCCGCATATCATATTCGCCCGCGAGTTCACCGCCTTTGGCCCTAGAAAACGTTGTTACCCTTGGAGATTTCCCAGGATTGACATCTTCGGTTCGTCGACCTCAAGACCGGATCTGAGGCGCCGCTCGACATGCCATGACCGAAAATACGTCCAGACCGCGAACCAAAATGCCATCAGCGCATTTGCGCCACTGGCGACCCACACAACTGTGGGACCGAATTCAAAAAGGTTCGCAGCAGCGAGAATAAAGGCCTGCACCACAATGGCGAATCCGCCTGCCATGACGATGGCCGCGCACAGCGAAACGATGAAAATAACGAGCGGATTGCCGCCCTTTTTGGTGTCTTCAGTGCTCATTGGCTCACTCAAACCTTGGGATCGATGAAATGGCTGGCCAAATGGGCCGCCTGAAACCCTTCAGAATCTAATCCTTGCGCCTTTCCTTAGCGGGCTGCCCCCCTCGTTACAAGACTTTCGAGCCCCTCGCCCGCGCAAACCCCGTGATCGGGAATGACAATATGAGGCAGGAGTTGTATCCACGCATCTTGGGCGGCGGAAGGAGCAAGGATGGCGATCTATGAGCTTGATGGGCAGGCGCCTGAATTTCCGGGCGACGGGCTCTATTGGGTAGCGGAAACAGCCGTCTTGACCGGCAAGGTGCGGCTCCTCTCCGATGCCAGTGTCTGGTACGGCTCGGTGCTGCGCGGTGACAATGAGTGGATCGAAATCGGCGTGCGTTCGCAGGTTCAGGACAATTCCACCCTTCACACCGATCCGGGCTTTCCGCTGACCATTGGCCAGGACTGCGTCATCGGCCACAACGTCGTCCTCCATGGCTGCGCCATCGGTGACAACACCCTCATCGGCATGGGGACGACGATTTTGAACGGCGCCAAGATCGGCGCAAATTGCCTTGTGGGCGCCAATGCGCTCATTACAGAGGGCAAGGAGTTTCCGGACAACACAATGATCTTGGGCTCGCCCGCTAAGGCTGTACGCGAGGTGGACGAGGCAGCCCGCGCCATGATCGCGCGCGGGGCCGATGTCTATGTCAGGCGCTGGAAGCAATATGCCGCCGGCTTAAAACGCATCTCGTGATGGGCCAGTGCTTCACGCCATGAGCGGCAAATGGCAGTTCTTCATTGATCGTGGTGGCACGTTCACCGACATCGTTGCGCGCACGCCAGACGGGCGACGCCTCACGACGAAGCTGCTCTCGGAGAATCCCGGCTCCTACGAAGACGCGGCCATTGCCGGCATCGCGGATTTGATCGGTGTCCCCCGGTCGGTGCCGCTTCCACCAGAGCGCGTCGAAAGCGTGCGCATGGGAACGACGGTAGCCACCAATGCGCTGCTGGAGCGCAAAGGCGACCCACTCCTCTTGCTCGTCAGCGAGGGCTTTCGCGATGCGCTCGATATCGGCTATCAGGCGCGGTCGAAGATCTTCGCGCGACGGATTGAGAAACCGTCCATGCTGTATGAGCGTGTTGTGGAGGTGCGTGAGCGTGTGCGCGCCGACGGGACCATCGAGGCTCCCCTCGATTTTGCGGCCACACGGCGCGCGCTGGAAGACGCCCGGAGCGATGGCATCTTATCCGTCGCGATCGTGTTCATGCACGCCTATGCGCATCCTGCGCACGAACGGGCCGCCGCAGACCTCGCTCGGGAGACCGGGTTTACGCAAGTGTCCGCAAGCCACGAAGTGAGCCCGCTCGTGAAATTCGTCGGACGGGGCGACACGGCCGTGGTGGACGCCTATCTGTCGCCGCTGCTTCGCCGCTACGTGGACCGCGTGGCGGGGGCACTCTCCGCCCATGAGGTGTCGGGATCCCGTGACGTCCATGAAACGCCGTGCGGAGCGCCAAAACTCTTCTTCATGCAATCCTCGGGTGGGCTGACCTCGGCGAGCCTGTTCCGTGGCAAGGACGCAATCCTGTCGGGACCGGCGGGCGGCGTGGTGGGGGCTGTAGAGACAGCCCAAGGCGCCGGCTTCGGCAAGGTCATCGGCTTCGACATGGGCGGTACGTCTACCGATGTTTGCCATTACGAGGGCGCCTTCGAACGCACGTTCGAAAGTGTGGTGGCAGGCGCCCGCGTTCGCGCACCGATGATGCTCATTCACACCATCGCCGCTGGCGGTGGCTCGGTTCTTCATTGTGACGAGGCCCGCTTCCGCGTCGGGCCGGACTCCGCCGGGGCCGACCCTGGTCCCCTCGCCTATCGGCGAGGCGGGCCGCTCACGGTCACGGACGCGAACGTTATGACCGGCAAACTTCAACCGGACTTCTTTCCCCATATTTTCGGGCCGGGCCAGGACGAGCCGCTCGACCGAAAATCCGTCGTCAAGGCATTCCATAGCCTTGCGCGGCAGCTCGACGATACGCGCATGCCTGAGGAAGTTGCCGAGGGCTTTATCAAGATCGCCGTGGCGAATATGGCGAATGCCATCAAGACGATTTCGGTTCAGCGTGGTTATGACGTTGCGGGCTATGTCTTGAATTCCTTCGGTGGTGCGGGCGGACAACATGCATGTCTTGTTGCCGACGCGCTCGGAATCGAAAGTGTTTTGCTGCATCCGCTATCGGGCGTTCTATCGGCGTACGGCATGGGGCTGGCGAGCCTGCGTGCAACGCGCTCGCATGCGGTGCTCACCGGGCTCCACGAAGCGGGACTCGCAAGGCTTGCGGACATCTGCGCGCCGCTGGAGGCTGACGCGCGCGATGAGCTGTCGCGACAGGGCCTTGCGGCAGATGCCATGAACCTAACCGCGCGGGCTCAACTACGCTATGAGGGAACAGACAGTGCACTGACAATAGATGTCGGTCCGCTTGCGCAGATGCGGAGCCAGTTCGAGCGCGATCATCGCAAGCGGTTCGGCTTCATCAGCCCTGAGAAGGGCATTGAGATCGAGGCGGTCGAGGTGGATGCTATCGGCGGCGGCGCCCTGATCGAGGAACCTGAGTTGGTTGTCGCGGGCGATCAACCCGCTCCGGAACCACACACATATACGTCTGTCTTCACCCACGGGACTTGGCACAGCGCACCCGTTTATCTACGTGCAGATCTTTTCCTGGGCGCGGCCGCGCAAGGCCCTGCAGTCATCGTTGAGGATCACCAGACCCTGATGGTCGAACCAGGCTGGCGCGCGGGCGTGACCACCAAGGACCATCTGCTGTTGACGCGCATAGCCGAGAAATCGGCCAAAGAGACGGTCGATAGCAAAGCCGACCCAGTCATGCTTGAGGTCTTCAACAATCTCTTCGTGTCGGTCGCCGAGCAGATGGGATATGCGCTGCAAAACACCGCGCGCTCAGTGAACATCAAGGAGCGGCTTGATTTCTCTTGCGCCATTTTCGATGCGCAGGGCGCTCTCATCGCCAACGCGCCGCACATTCCCGTCCATCTCGGCTCCATGGACAAAAGCGTGGAAACGATCCTTCACGAGGTGGGCGCAGGACTGAAACCCGGCGATGTGTGGATGCTGAATGCGCCCTATAACGGCGGCACGCATCTGCCCGACATCACCGTCGTCACGCCGGTGTTCGACGAGGACAGCTCCGCGCTTCTGTTCTTCGTCGCCGCCCGTGGCCACCATGCCGATGTCGGCGGCATTGCGCCCGGATCCATGAGCCCGAGGGCGGTATCGATCGAGGAGGAAGGGATCTATATCGACCCCTTCAAGCTTGTCGGTCAGGGCCGATTTCAGGAAGAGGCCGTTCGGCGCCTCTTTACGAATGCGCCCTACCCCGCCCGAAATGTCGAGCAGAACATCGCCGATCTGAAAGCGCAGGTCGCCGCCAATGAAAAAGGCGTCACCGAGCTGCGTAAGATGGTGGGCCAATATGGCCTCGCCACGGTCGAGGCCTATATGGGGCACGTGCAGGATAACGCGGCGGACGCCGTGCGCGCCGTCATCGGCACATTGAAAAGCTCACGTTTCGCGCTCGAGACGGATCAGGGCAGCCGCATCGAGGTAGCGATCAAAATCGACAAGAAGGCACAAAAGGCCTTTGTCAATTTTACGGGCACCAGCCGCCAGACCGCGACGACCTTCAACGCACCAGAGCCGATCACACGCGCCTGCGTGTTGTATGTTTTCCGCACGCTGGTTGAGGACGATATTCCGCTGAACGCGGGTTGCCTGCGTCACATCGAAATCGTCGTGCCCGACGGATCGCTGCTCAAACCAACATACCCAGCCCCGGTCGCGGGCGGGAATGTGGAGACAAGCCAGACCGTCGTGAACTGTCTCTACGGCGCCCTTGGGGTGCTCGGCTCGGCCCAAGGCTCAATGAACAACCTCACCTTCGGCAATGCGCGAGTTCAGTATTACGAGACGATCTGCTCCGGGGCACCGGCCGGACCGGGATTTCACGGGGTTTCCGCCGTGCAGACTCACATGACAAACTCCCGTTTGACGGATCCCGAAGTCCTTGAGCTGCGCTATCCGGTTCTGCTGGAGCGATTCGAGATCGCACAGGGCTCTGGCGGTGAGGGCGAATGGTGCGCCGGCGATGGTACGGTCCGAGTGCTGCGGTTCCTGGAGGAGATGGACTGCGCGGTGCTTTCGGGCTTCCGTAAAGTGCGACCGTTTGGCACAAAAGGCGGGGCGCCAGGGCGTAAGGGCGAGAACTGGGTCCGGCGAAAGACCGGCCACCTTGAGCGGCTCAAAGGCTCCGACCAAACTGTCATTGCTGCGGGGGAGGCAATCATTATCAAAACACCGACCGGTGGCGGCTACGGTAAGCCCAAGTCCGAACCTATTGCGAGGGCGACGGACGACGGCGCACGGCGCCGGCTCACCCGTGCCAAGAGGCGCTAGCAGATGACGAGCATTAGCAGGGTTCTAATCTCCGGTGCGGGCATCGCCGGGCTGACGCTTGCCATTCGTCTCAAGGAATACGGATACGATCCGCTCGTCGTTGAGCGCGATGCCGCGTTGCCGACCGATGGCTACATGATGGACTTTTTCGGGTCGGGCTGGGACGTGGCCGAGCGCATGGGCCTTGCCGACAAGCTCAGGGCGATCCGCTATCCCATCGACAAACTTCAATTCGTCAATGCAAGCGGCAGGGCATATGCCTCGGTGCGAATTTGGACGATCACGTGCGTGCTCGGCGGGAAATATCTCTATCTGCGCCGATCGGATCTTGTCCGCATCCTGCACGAGCGCGCGGAGAGCTTGGGCGTTGAGGTCCGGTACGGGCTGGAGGTCTCAAACCTTGAAGAGGACGAGGAAGCGGGCCACGTCACGGCCACGTTCGGCGATGGCAGCACGGAAGATTTCTCGCTCGTGTTCGGTGCCGATGGCGTCCATTCCGGGGTCCGGAATATCGTGTTCGGCGAGGAAAGCCAGTTCGCGCGCTTCCTCGGCGCCTATATCGCCGCCTTCCACCTTGAGGATCACGACCTCCCCGTCGCGCGAACGGTGCAGATTCATGAAGAGCCGAACCGGATCGCTGCCTACTACCCGCTTGGCGATAAGCAGCTCGATGCCCTTTACATGTTCCGCCTTGAGGAGGTCGAGGTGCCTCGCGACCAGCAGCTCGCATTTGTCCGACGCGCTTATAAGGGCGCAGGATGGCTCGGCGAGGCCTTGCTTGACGCTTATCCGGGAAAAGAGCCGATCCTATTTGACACGCTGACGCAGATCGCGATGCCGCGATGGTCGCGCGGACGCGTTGTGCTCCTTGGGGATGCCTGCGGTTGCCTGACGCTTCTGGCCGGACAAGGCTCGCACATGGCCATGGCGGGAGCCTATGTGCTTGCCCAAGAACTCCAACGCTACAACGGCAACCACACGCCGGCCTTCACGGCCTATGAATCAATGATGAAGCCTGAGGTGGCAAAGCGCCAAGAAGATGCCGCGGCCTTCGCGAAGGTGGTTATCCCCTCGTCCCAGTCGAAAACCTGGCTACGTCGCCTGACCATCACGGCCCTTTTCAACCCCATTGTGCTGCCCCTCATCTTCAGAATGTTGGGGTCGAAAAGCATCCTTGAGGACGAAGAAGACCAATAGCGCAGCCTAGAAACTGACGATTGCCTTCTCTGCGTTGAAGACCACCACGCTCTTGGCGGGCTCGATGACGCCCGACGTTGTGAATGAGTGAGGCGAGAAGCGGAGCGTAGCCTCGCAAGCACCGCCAGCGCACTCACCGGCCAGCTTCTCTTTGGCATCCTCCGGCCCGATATCGCGGGCGTTTAAATAGACCCCCTGCTTCGTGGTGCACTCATAGCCGAGCACATCACCCGCGCGGCCACCCTTAACGCAATTGGCCTTCATCTCTAGGTCCTGCCCCAGAAAGCTCTGAGGATCCTTTGCAAGAGCCGCCAAGTCTGTGGGCTCGGCATGTGCGGCCGACGCGGTGCACACCAGACCGGCGATCAGAAAGGCGGCGAGATAATTGTTCACGCGATGCATTATTTTCTACCTCAGTTCTTCAATGTCTCTTCGTTGTGCCTTTTTGGGCCCGTTGGCCGACATCCTACAAAGTGCGGCGCGGATGAAAAGCCTGCATGTGAGACAAAATAAAGGGGTGCACACGCATGAAGGGCGCGGGATTTCTCCCACGCCCTCGATACGTGTTGCTCGTTCGCAGGGGGGTGAGCGAACTTAGCTTAGCTTGGCTGTACAGTCTGGACTTGCTTGCGTTCGGACATGAACTGGTCGAACTCGGCCTTGTCCTTCGCGTCCCTAAGCCGTTTCAAGAACGACTGAAACTCTTCAGCCTCATCTTCGAGCCGCTTTAAGGTCTCCTCGCGGTAGGCATCGAAGGCATGGTTGCCCGTCGAGCTGAAACCGCTGCTAAACCGCCGCGCCTCGTCGTTGAAATACGCACGCCACGCATTCTTCTTTCCGCATCCCATACGTCCACTCCAGATCAGATAAGCCAAAACGCCAAGGCCGATGGGCCACCAAACGATAAAGCCGAGGATCATTGAGGCGAACCAAGCCGGCTTTCCGTACTCGTCGAGGGTCGCAACTAGCTGCATTGGAGTCCTTTCAGGGCCTAAGTGAATGTTATTTACATTCACATATGTGGGGTGGTTTGGCAAGCGAGTCAACTGGCCTTCGTCCGAAAAGCATTTGGGACTGATCTGAATATGGGGTCTGGCCCGGCCCAGAGAAGGTGGGTCGCAGCCCCAAGGAAAAATTAACTCCAGCCAAGGAGAATTCACCCTCAGTTCGCCGAAAACTTCAGATTTATCGGACTTTTGAGGGCATTTTCATGTGTCTTGCGTATCGCCGTTTCGTTGGCCTTGCTGTGGTCAGTGCTCTCCTCGTCGGCACTGTCGGCGGCGGAGTTGCACTTGCCCGCTCACTGAGAGATCACAAGCCGCATAAGGGCGTCACCCGCGCCCACACAATGCCGATCCAGGGCATCGATGTGTCCTACTGGCAGGGCGATATCCATTGGCGCAAGGTGCGCGAATCCGGCATCCGGTTCGCCTTCATTAAGGCGACGGAAGGCGGCGACCATCTCGATCCGAAGTTTCGTCAGAACTGGCACGCGGCCAAGCGCGCCGGCATCGCTCGCGGCGCCTACCACTTCATCTATTGGTGCCGTAACGCAACCGAACAGGCCAATTGGTTTATTCGCAACGTCCCCAAGGATCCTGATGCCCTGCCCCCGGTCCTCGATCTCGAATGGCATCCGTTCTCGAAGACCTGCCCGAAAAGAGTATCTCGCACACTCGCGCTGAAGAAGATCAAGATCATCCTTGAGATCATGGAGCGGCATACGGGCAAACGACCCATCATCTATACCGACCCAGCCTTCCATCAAGACATTCTCAAGGGCCAGTTCAAGAACCATCATTTTTGGCTGCGCACCGTCGCGGCCGAGCCGCATCGGAAATATCCCGGCCGCAGCTGGGCGTTCTGGCAGTTCACCACGACCGGAATCGTGCCTGGCGTTCCGGGCAAAGTGGACCGGAACATCTATAACGGCAGCCGGGCCGATTGGGATCTCGTGCTCAGATGGCTCGAAGCCAGCCGCTAGCCGCAAAAAACCGAGCGCCCATTCAGGTTGAATCGCCTGCGTCTTCTTCCGGCAGCACGCCAAGACCCTTCAAATAGATGAGAAGCCCGCTTTCGAGAACTTCCTCCGGCGAGAGAGGGATTTTGCGCGCGGCCCGGCCCTCCCGGATGAAGAGTGAGGCGACCCCATGCGACATGGTCCAGATGTGCATGGCGACAAGCTTTAGCGGCGGACGTTTTTCCTCAGGCAAATGCCGGCAGAGCGCCGCAGCCGCTTGCTGAAGCACATCAAAGGCCTGCTCGGCGGCGGGAATCGGCTCACCTTCGCTCTGAGGTGCAACCCCAGTCTCGAACATTACCGTGTAGCTTGCCGGATCCTCGCGCGCGAAGGCGAGATAGGCGCGTCCCAAATTTTCGAAGGCTGATAGCGGCGTCGGGATTCCGTTGTTCCACGCCGCATCCAGACGCGCAGCAAAACGCTCAAAGCCGCTGCGGGCGACCTCGGCAAGAAGCGCGTCGCGGTCGCGAAAATGACGGTATGGCGCCGCTGGGCTCACGCCAGCAAGCCGAGCTGCCTCTGTCAGGCTAAAGCCGAAAGCGCCGTGCTCTTCAATGAGCTTGCGCGCAGCCTCCAGCAGAACCTCCTTCAGGTTGCCGTGGTGATAAGAGCGTCGCTGCCAGCGCCGGCCGGAATGAGTCATGTGAACGGCTTTTACATGGATGCGGACGACTCGGCTAGGCCGGTGCGACGCGCAAGCGCTTATGCCGTCCTCAAAATCAGTCCACGTTTGATGTCTTAGGCTTTGTAACGCCGGGAACGATGCACAGACTCCCACGCCGCACGAATTACAAATGACAAGACCCATTCCCTTCAAGACCATCGCGCCCGCGCTCACCGGATGGATCACAGCGCTCATCTTCGTTGTCTTTGGCGATGCGCTCCTCGCAACCTGAGCAACCATCCGCAAACGGTCGCTCTGTTCGTCTGGCTGTTCGGCGTGATGCTCTGGTGTGCTCTTGCCGTGGTGCAGCAGGGTGAGGCTGTGGCCGACTATCTTGGCGAGCCTTACGGCACGCTGGTCTTGACGCTCTCGGTGATCATCATCGAAGTCGCGCTCCTGACTTCGATCATGCTCCCGGGTGAGAACAATCCCACGCTTGCGCGCGATGCCATGTTCGCAACGCTCATGATCGTGCTGAACGGCATGGTCGGCGCGGCCCTGCTCATGGGCGCCTTGCGCTACTGGTAGCAGGACTACAATCTTGCGGGCGCCCGCGTGTTTCTCGTGGTTCTGGCGGCTCTGGCCGTCTTTGCCCCGGTCCTGCTGAACTACACCGAGGTCCCGCCGGACCCGGTCAAGGCGCCATCCAAGGCGATCTTGTTCGGGGCTATCACGCTCCTGTTCTATGCGGTCTCTGTCGTCATTCAGACATGCGACATGGCGCATTCTTCGATGAGCCCGCCCGGAACAGCGGCGACGGGCACGTTACAAGAAGCGAAGACGTCTAGGTGGACAGTCGTAAGACGCATTCGCTCGCATTCCACTTTGTCATGCTCGTGCTGACTCTTATTCCAGACGTCGTGCTTGCGGAGTTTCTTGGCACAATCGTCGAATACGGCATTGAGGATGTCGGGCTGCCGGATGCGCTTGCCGGTGTCTTGATCGCTCTGCTCGTTCTGACCCCGGAAGGGCTGACCGCCTTCTCCGCTGCTCTGTCCAACCGGTTGCAAAAGACCGTCAATGTCTGCATGGGCTCGGCGCTCTCAACGATTGGGCTCACAGTGCCCGCGGTCCTGTTGATTGGGATGATCGCTGGCCGGGATGTTCATCTCGGTCTCACTGATCAGGAGACCGTGTTGCTCGTTCTGGCACTCTTCGTCAGCGGCCTGACCTTTGGCAACGGGCGAACCAACGTGATCAACGGTGTGGTGCACCTCCTGCTGTTTCTCGTCTACGTGGTGCTGATTTTCAGCCCCTGATACTTGTCCCCTGATACTTGCGCCTGGGGTTTGCCGCCCCCCTTCCCGATTTTTCTGCCATTCCGCGGCACTTCCAATTGCGCTAAAGTCCCAGCGAAATTGCCTAGGGAGTGCAGAAATCATGCAGCATCGCGGCATTGGAATTGCCATGCGCCTGCCGAATTGGCTGATCGTCGGCATTGGGATGATCGCCATGATTGGTCAGATCAGTGTTGCGAGCGCAGAGGAGGCCAAAACCAAGGACGGCAAAAAGGCGCCCTGCACCGACGACGCCATGATCGTCTTCGATGCTTCCGGCTCCATGTCAGGAAACCAGACACTTGGCATTCCCAATTCGAAGCCACGCATTGACGAGGTGCGCTGGGCCTTGCGTCAAGTACTCCCGAGCGCCACGCGATATCGCCGCGTCGGTCTCGTGACCTACGGACCGGGCCCCTATAATCAGTGCAATGTGTCTCTCGACATGAAGCCCACCACCAACGCCGCCAGGAAGATCATGCGCACGGTGAACCGCATCATCCCGGCAGGCAAGACGCCTCTCACCTCCGGGGTTGAGCAAGCGGCAGAAGCGCTCGATTTTCGCAACAAGCCTGGAGTGGTTGTAGTCGTCACCGACGGCGAAGAGACCTGCGGCCGTTCGCCGTGCGAGCTCGCCAAAAGGCTGCATGACAACGCGGCACAGCTAACGGTCCACGTGATCGCCTTCCGCTACAACAGCTACTCCTGGACGGGCGCGAACAGCATCATGGATCTGATGTGCCTCGCTGACCAGAACAACGGCCTCTATATCAAGGCCAATAACGAGGAAGAGCTCGTCGATGCGCTGGAGAAAACGTTAGACTGCCCCATGATCTCCCAGGCGCCGCTCAATCCTATTCGCTGATCTCTGCGCCTTTCCAAAGTCGTGTTGGGCAAAGCTTTGTCCCGAGCGCACACAATGTGAATTCGCACAGCGCACTGCGGCGCACCCTAAACACAGAATTCTCCACAGCCTGTGCAACGACGCGGCGCGGCAAAACTGCGCACCATTGACGCATAGCAGCACGCTTTTCGCCCGGTCGCAGGTGGTTTGAATTTCAGAAATATTGCGATGCCCGCGAACCGAACGCCGTGTTGCGCGTTGATTGTCAACGTTCACTAAGTCAAGCCGGTTGTGCGCCGCAGCACGGAAACGGCTTGGCAGGTCTTAAGGGGAGTTTGTAAAATGGTGACATTGCAGAACGGGCACCCCTCCAGTCGGAAAGGAGAACTTCCGATGGAACTTACAGCCAAACTCACCGTGGCTTCGGTCATCATTTCGTTCGGCTTCCTCGCCGCCGTCATTCTGGGAATGATCTGACGCGAGGCTTCGGCCCTAAGGGCCGCCAAAGCAGCTCAGTCGGATAACGCTCCGCAGGCGGATTAAACTATCCAGGCATCGTTCTGATGTGTTGGCACCGCCTTTAGGCAGCTGCGTCGGCGATCCGTTTGGGATCGTAGTTGAGGATCGGACCGAGCCAGCGTTCGGCTTCCTCTAAAGACCATCCTTTGCGCGCAGCGTAGTCGGCAACTTGGTCTCGTCCAATTTTGCCGATGCCGAAATAGCGCGAGTCCGGGTGCGAGAAATACAAGCCGGAGACGGCGGCGCCTGGCCACATAGCGCACGACTCGGTGAGCTTTACGCCGATCTCGTTTTCCGCATCGAGCAGAGAAAACAAGGTTCGCTTTTCGGTGTGGTCGGGCTGCGAAGGATAGCCAGGTGCTGGGCGAATGCCCGCGTAGTCCTCAGCGATGAGCGCTTCGTTGGGGAGAGTCTCGTCCGGTGCGTAGCCCCATAGCTCGCGGCGCACATTTTCGTGCATCACTTCTGCAAAGGCCTCCGCTAACCGATCGGCGAGCGACTTGATCAGGATTTTCGAATAGTCGTCATTCGCGCGCTCGAAGCGCTGTGCGACATCCTCTTCGCCAATTCCCGTGGTGACGGCGAAACCGCCAATATAGTCGGCTCGTCCGGTCTCCTTCGGCGCAATGAAGTCGGCAAGGGCAAGATTGGGCCGGCCCGTATCGCGCATCATCTGCTGGCGCACCGTATGGAATGTTGCGAAGGACTGGCCTCGCGTCTCGTCCGCGTAGAGTTCAATGTCATCGCCAACGCTATTCGCAGGCCAAAAGCCGACGACCGCATGGGCGGTCAACCATCTCTCTGCGATCAATTGCTTCAGCATCGCTTGCGCATCTTCAAAGAGGGGACGGGCCGCCTCGCCGTACTTATCGTCCTCCAAAATGCGCGGGTACTGTCCATTGAGTTCCCAAGACTGGAAGAAAGGCGTCCAATCGATATAGCGGGCAAGTGCTTCAAGATCGTAGGCCTTGAACGTACGCGTCCCGAGGAAGCTGGGCTTTGGCGGCGTGTAGCTGGCCCAATCGAGCTTGAGCGCATTGGCTCTCGCTTGCGCCAGCGTAGCACGGGATTTCTCCGCTTGCCCTCGCGCGTAAGACTCCGCCATGCGCTGATACTCATCGCGCACCTTAGCGATCTGCTTCGGCCGCTCTTCCTTCGACATCAACCCGGACACAACGCCGACCGCGCGGCTGGCGTCCGTCACATAGATCGCCTGGCTACGCTGATAGTTCGGGCTGATCTTAACGGCCGTGTGGACACGGCTTGTCGTGGCACCGCCAATTAACAGCGGCAGATCGAACCCCTCGCGTTCCATTTCGGAAGCCACATGGCACATCTCGTCCAAGGATGGCGTGATCAGGCCGGACAGCCCGATGATGTCGATATTCTTCTCACGCGCGGTATCGAGGATCGTCTGCGAGTGCACCATGACGCCGAGGTCGGTGACCTCGAAATTGTTACACTGGAGCACGACGCCGACGATGTTCTTGCCGATGTCATGGACGTCTCCCTTGACGGTCGCGAGCAGAACCCGCCCCGCCGGCTCGCCTTGCGCAAGTCCCTGCTCTTCCTTCTCCTTCTCCATGAAGGGCATGAGATGGGCCACGGCCTGCTTCATCACGCGAGCGGACTTCACCACCTGGGGCAGGAACATCTTGCCGGCGCCGAACAGATCGCCAACAACGCTCATGCCGGCCATCAGCGGACCCTCGATGACATGCAGAGGCCGCTCCGCCTTGGAGCGGGCCTCTTCCGTGTCCTCCTCGATGAAGTTCGCAATGCCGTGCACCAGCGAATGGGTAAGGCGTTCCTCAACCGGCTTTTCGCGCCAGGACATGTCGATCTCGCGCTTCGGTCCACCGCCACCCTTGTAGCGTTCCGCCGCCTCCAGCAAGCGGTCGGTCGCATCGTCGCGGCGATTGAGGATGACATCCTCAACAAGGTTGCGGAGCTCAGGGTCGATATCGTCATAAAACGCAAGCTGACCAGCATTGACGATGCCCATATCCATGCCCGCCTGGATGGCGTGATAGAGGAAAACCGAATGCATGGCTTCGCGCACACGCTCATTGCCACGAAACGCAAAGGACAGGTTCGACACGCCGCCCGAGACATGCACGTGCGGGAGCTCCTGCTTGATGCGGCGCGTCGCTTCTATGAAGGCTTGGCCGTAGTCGTTGTGCTCCTCGATGCCAGTTGCAACAGCAAAGATGTTGGGATCGAAGACGATGTCCTCGGGCGGGAACCCGACTTGCTCGGTGAGAAGATCGTAGGCGCGCTTACAGATCTCGAATTTGCGCTCCATCGTGTCGGCTTGGCCTTCCTCATCAAAAGCCATGACCACGACGGCGGCACCGTAGCGCTGCACTTTTCGTGCGTGATCGAGAAAGGCCTCCTCACCTTCCTTCATGCTGATGGAATTGACGACCGCCTTGCCTTGCACGCATTTCAGGCCTGCCTCGATCACCGACCACTTTGAACTATCGAGCATGATCGGCACCCGGGAGATGTCGGGCTCGGCGGCGATGAGGTTCAAAAAGGTCACCATGGCCGCTTCGGAATCGAGCATGCCCTCGTCCATATTGATGTCGATCATGTTGGCGCCGTTCTCCACCTGCTGGCGCGCAACCTCGAGCGCCGCGGCGTAGTCGTCCGCCTCGATCAATTTACGGAAGCGTGCGGACCCGGTGACATTGGTCCGCTCGCCCACCATGACGAAATTCTGGGCAGCGTTGGTCACTTCAAATCATCCATTGAGAAATCAAGCGTGAACAAAAGGCTCGAGGCCGGAGAGGCGAAGCGCTGGCGTTACGTCCGGCACCTCGCGGGGCTTATAGCGTGTGACAGCCTCGGCAATGGCCCTGATGTGGTCCGGTGTGGTACCGCAACAGCCGCCGACGATATTGATCAAGCCATTCTTCGCCCAATCCTCCAGAAGCGCTGCCATCTGCTCAGGCGTCTCATCGTACTCACCCATCTCATTGGGGAGCCCAGCATTGGGATAGATGCTGACATAGGTATCCGTGACATGGGCAATCTCATCAACCGACGGCCGTAACTGCTCCGCACCGAACGAGCAATTGAACCCGACGGAAAAGGGCCTCAGATGCCGCATGGAGTACCAAAAGGCTTCCGGTGTTTGGCCAGACAGGTTGCGCCCCGAAAGATCCGTGATCGTGCCCGAGATCATGATAGGCAGGCTCACGCCCATCTCCTCAAACACCTGCTCGACGGCAAACCCCGCCGCCTTTGCATTCAGCGTATCGAACACCGTCTCGATGAGGATGAGGTCGACGCCGCCTTCGATCAGACCGCGCGTCTGGGTGGTATAGGCCTCAACCAACTCATCGAAATTTACATTCCGGAAGCCGGGATTGTTCACGTCCGGTGAGATCGAGGCCGTGCGATTGGTAGGGCCAATTGCACCAGCCACCAGGCGTGGCCTCGACGGCATCTTGGCTTCCCAGGCGTCCGCAGCTTCGCGGGCGAGCCGGGCCGCGGCCACGTTCATCTCATAGCTGATATCCTCAAGACCATAATCCGCCTGGCTGATGGCCTGCGCGTTGAAGGTGTTGGTCTCAACGATATCGCTGCCAGCTTCCATATAGGCGCTGTGGATGTCGCGGATGATGTCGGGCTGCGTGAGGACGAGAAGGTCATTATTGCCTTTCAAGTCCCGGTCGAAGTCCTTGAAGCGGGTTCCTCGATAACCGTCCTCGTCCAGCTTATGCCGCTGGATCATGGTGCCCATGGCGCCATCCAGAATGAGGATGCGCTCCTTTACGGCCTCCTCTAGCGCCTCGATACGTTCTTCGCGAGTCATGAAGCCACCTTTGCCGCATCGGGCGAGAGTTGCGTGACGCTAGCTTTGCTCACGCGTGATTTATCGGTGAACGCTTTCGCCGGGCGCAAGCCGAGCAAATGGCAGATCGCATAAGCGAGATCCGCCCGGTTGAGCGTATAGAAGTGAAACTCGGTGATGCCCTGATCCACGAGGCCAAGCACCTGCTCAGCGGCAACCGCGGCCGCCACGAGATTGCGCGTCTCCTGGTCCTCTTCGAGACCTTCGAAACGTTTACCCAGCCAGTCTGGAACGCTCGCGCCCGAACGCGTTGCAAAACTCGCAGCCTGCTTGAAATTGTGGATCGGGACGAGCCCTGGAATGATCGGAATATCGATGCCGGCTGCCCGCACCCTGTCCAGATACCGAAAGTAGACGTCGTTATCGAAGAAGAACTGCGTGATGGCGCCGGTCGCGCCCGCATCGACTTTAGCTTTCAGCATATCGATATCGGCTTCGACCGACGGCGACTCAGGATGCTTCTCCGGATAGCAGCCCACGGAAATCTCAAAGGGCGCGATCTTCTTGATGCCTGCGACGAGGTCCGCGGAGTTGCTGTAGCCGCCGGGTGTCGGCACATATTGCGAGCCCGCACCCTCTGGCGGATCGCCGCGAAGCGCTACGATGTGCCGGACGCCGAGGTCCCAATATTCGCCGATGATCTCATCGATCTCCGACGTCGTCGCGCTGACACAGGTGAGATGCGCGGCAGGTTTCAGCGTGGTCTCGGCCAACATGCGGGCAACGGTTGCGTGCGTGCGTTCTCGCGTGGAGCCGCCCGCGCCATAGGTGACCGAGACATATTTCGGACGCAAGGGCTCAAGGCGCCGGATGGACTTCCAAAGTGTTTCCTCCATAGCGGGCGTGCGCGGGGGGAAAAACTCGAAAGAGACATCGATGGCGCCACGGCCAAGAAAGCGGCGCTTTGGCGGCTCTTGGCCATGAGACTCTGGGCCATGAGAATCTTGGCCCTGCGGGTCTTCATTGGACGGAAGCATTATGCCGCGACCTCCACATCTTGAGTTCTTTTTCCTGTTTTGCCCGCGCCTGTCTTTCCAGCGCCTGTCTTGTCCGCGATGACCGGTTTTTGGCCAAGCCACAAGGAAACGGTCAATTTCCCGTCGGCGCCCTTGTCATTCGATGAACGCGGGCTCAGCTCGTGAAAACTGTTCAACGTAAGCCCCGCGCCCTCGAACATGCGGCCGAGCTGCGCGCGTTCGAAGCCGAGCCTGCGATGGGCTGATTGCTCGCGCAGAAACTCCAGCTCATGGGGCGCAAAGTCCACAACCAACAACTTGCCGCCAGGGGCCAGCAGGCGCGCGGCTTCGAATACCGCAGCAGCCGGATCGTCAAGGAAGTGCAAGACCTGATGCACGACCACCGCATCGGCGGCCCCATCGGGAAGCGGTACGTTGTACATGTCGCCATGGCGCACTTGGGCATGGGACAGCCCGGCGCGCTCCAGCTTCATGCGTGCGTAGGCCAGCATGTCGTGGTTGAGATCGAAACCGAGCGCCTCTTCCGCACGCGGGCCAAACAGCTCAAGGATGCGCCCCGTTCCGGTCCCCAGATCGACGAGGAACTCGAAAGGCCCCTCGCCCAGCGCCTCGTCCATGGCGACCTCGACTTGGCTCTCGGCGACGTGTAGCGCGCGAATGCTGTCCCACTTTGCGGCATGGGCCTTGAAATACTCTTGCGCGGCTTCCGCGCGCGCGTTCTGGACGGCCTCAGCGCGGGCCTTGTCTCGGGCAAGTGTCAAATCCGCATGGTCGAGGCCTTCAACGATAGCCTGGGCAAGCGCTCCTTCCGGGCCCCTGTCAGCGGCCCTGAAAAACACCCAGGAGCCCTCGCGAAACCGCGTGATAATCCCGGCCTCCGCCATAAGCTTAAGATGCCGGCTAATGCGCGGCTGGCTCTGGGCCAAAATCTGGGTCAAATCCTTGACGTTCAGCTCAGCGCTCGCCAGCAAGGCCAGAATACGCAAGCGCGTAGCCTCACCCGCCGCGCGGAGCGCAGCCAAAGCATGGGAGCTGGAAAGCCCTTGGGCTGGAGCGCCCATATTGTGCCCGTCTGACATAAAGATATGTTTATATCCTTCCGCCATCGACTGCAAGCCCGTCTGCAGTGCTCTAGCAAACAGCTAAATCGGCCGTGCTCAAGCTCTCGCGAATTTCTTGTACTTGATGCGCTTCGGGACGATCGAGTCCTCGCCCAGGCGGCGCTTCTTGTCTTCCTCGTATTCCTCGAAATTGCCCTCGAACCACTCCACATGGCTGTCGCCCTCGAAGGCGAGGATGTGGGTGGCAATGCGGTCGAGAAAGAACCGATCATGGCTGATGATGACGGCGCAGCCGGCGAAGTCTTCTAGCGCCGCTTCAAGCGAGGATAAGGTCTCAACGTCAAGGTCGTTGGTGGGCTCATCGAGCAGGATCAGGTTCGCACCGGATTTCAACATCTTGGCAAGATGCACGCGATTGCGCTCACCCCCCGAAATCTGTCCAACCTTCTTCTGCTGGTCGGAGCCTTTGAAGTTGAACCAGCCCACATAGGCCCGTGCCGGGACTTCGCGCTTGCCAAGCGTGACAACTTCGGCGCCTTCGGAAATCTCCTCATAGACCGTCTTCTTTTCGTCGAGCGCATCGCGCGACTGATCCACATAGCCGAGCTTGACCGTGTCCCCGACCCGGATCGCGCCCTCGTCCGGGGTCTCCTGGCCGACAATCATGCGAAACAGCGTGGTCTTGCCCGCACCATTCGGGCCGATAACGCCGACAATGCCGCCCGGCGGCAGCTTGAAGGAGAGCCCGTCCACCAGGAGCTGTTCGCCAAAGGCTTTTTGCAGGTCCTCGGCCTCGATGACCACATCGCCAAGCCGCGGGCCCGGCGGAATGGTGATCTGCGCCTTTGTGGTCTTGTCGTTGCCAGCCTCGGTCAAGAGCTCGTCATAGGCCCTGATACGGGCTTTGGACTTCGCCTGGCGCGCTTTCGGGCTGGCTCTGATCCAGTCCAGCTCGCGGGCGAGCGTGCGTTGCTTGGCCTCTTCCTGCTTGCCTTCGACCCCGAGCCGCTTCTGCTTCTGCTCCAGCCAGGACGAATAACTCCCCTTGTAGGGAACACCGGACCCTCGATCGAGTTCGAGCGTCCAGTCGGTGATGTTGTCGAGGAAGTAGCGGTCATGGGTGACCATCACGACGGTGCCCGTGTAATCGCGCAAATGATGCTCAAGCCAGGCGACGCTCTCCGCATCGAGATGGTTCGTTGGCTCATCGAGGAGCAAAATATCAGGCTTGGACAGCAAGAGCCGGCACAGCGCAGCACGGCGGCGCTCGCCACCTGAGAGTTTCGACACGTCCGCATCGCCTGCCGGGCAGCGCAGTGCATCCATCGCCTGTTCGACTTGGCTGTCGAGATCCCAAAGGTCTTGAGCGTCGATCTCATCTTGAAGCTGCGCCATCTCGTCGGCGGTCTCGTCGGAGTAGTTCATCGCTAGCTCGTTATAGCGGTCGAGCTTGGCTTTTTTCTCGGCCACGCCCTCCATCACATTCCCCATGACATCCTTGTCTGGATCGAGCTGAGGTTCTTGCGGCAAGAACCCGACGCGCACGCCCTCCGCCGCCCAGGCCTCGCCCGTGAACTCCGTCTCATCGCCCGCCATGATGCGCAGAAGGGTCGACTTGCCCGCGCCGTTGACGCCGACAACGCCAATCTTGGCGCCGGGAAGAAACGCGAGCGTCACATCCTTCAAGACCTGCTTCCCGCCGGGATAGGTCTTATTCAGTTTGGTCATGACGTAGACGTATTGCGGGTTGGCCATTGGGGTCCGTTCAAGGCTTAGAGATTGGAGGAGATTCGCTCGCGCTTTTAGCCAATTGGGCGCGTCAACTCAATGTGGGAAGCGCTACCATCAAGGCAAGCCATCCATAGCCCTTCGGCTCGTCGCCTGAAAACAGGAGGCCTCAAACCCGGTGGCTTGAAAAGAAGCCCGGTCAGGCTGATAGTCTCCAGGAATGCGGCGACAACAACGGCCGCTGGAGCCGAGGGAGGACTCTTTGAAACATGCCGTTTTGGCGGTGCTCGCCATTTGCCTGCTCACTCTATCCGGCCAGAGCGCCCGGGCGGACTACACCGTGGTCGAGGTGAATTTTCTCATTGCGGATAAGAACGGGGATTTGCTGCTCAGCAAAACCGAATATCTCCTCGTTGCGCTCGATGCCTTCAAGGCCCTCGACAAGAACGGCAATAATGCGCTGGACGCTGATGAGCTTGGCGATCTTGCAAAGGACCCCGAGTTCTCCGATGGCGATACAGACAAGAGCGGCAGCCTTTCGTTGGAGGAGGTGATTTCGGAGAAGCTCGCAGACTTCAAAGCGGCCGACAGCAATAATGACGGCGCGCTGAATGTCGACGAAGTCACCGCGCACGAGAAGAAATAGAGGGACCTCATGGCCTATCCACGTTTGCTCACAGTTTTGGCGTACGCCCTGATTGCAGAGGTTGCCCTTCTGGCGCCCCCTAAACCCGCCGCGGCCCAGGAAGGCGCACTGATCGGCGGCGCCATCGGCCTTGGGGTCGGTGCGGCTCTGACGAGAGGCAGCGCCGTCGGTGTGATCGGCGGCGCGCTTATTGGCGGCGTGATCGGCAATGAGATCCAGAAGGATAACCGCCGCAAACGGCGCGCGAACAACAACCGCAATTACAGACGCTAGCGGGCTTGAAGCTTCGGGTCTCCTTCGGTTCATCGACCAAATAGGGATCGAACGCTTAAAACAGCTCAGGCAGTCGCGCCTTCAGCTTCTGCGCCAGCGCATCAATCGGGTTTTCCTGCAAGGGCTCGATATCAGCAAGCGCTTCAGCAAACTTGTCTGGTGACAGCTCCGCAATGGGCAGTGTGCGCGACCAGTTCTTCTTCATCAAAAAGTCGCGGTAGAGCTGCTCGTCCTCGTTGAAACGATGTGCGCGCGGAGACACACCAACCACCGGCAGACGCGCCGAGACCGCTTCGGAGATCATCGAGCTTGAGTCTTCCGTGCAAACGATCGCATCAGCCTTGGCGAAGACCTCCGGCAAGGTCCCCGGACCCGATGACCGGAAATCGATGAATTTCGCAACGACGCTTTCATCGCGTGCGATCTCCTTGATGCGGTCGGCCACAGCCTCTGGCGTCCGGCGCGACGTCGAGATAAGCCAACGCGCACCCCAGGCTTGCGAGACCTCCCGCGTAAAGGCCAAGAGCCTCTCCCATTCCCGGCGCCGGTAATAGAAGCGCCCTGCCCGGCCACCGATCAGCAGTCCAATGGTCATGGGGTGCCGGTCGGGCCCATAGCGAGGCACGATCTCCGGGCGCCCGAGCTCATCCGGATCGATCGACGAGGGTTTCAGCATCACAAGATGCTTGTCGCTTCCTTCGTCGCGCTCATAGGACGACACAATCAAGCTGAAATTCTCTGGCTCCAATCCCCGCAAGAGCGAGCCACAGAAGATACTCGGAACGCGCAAAAGCTGCGTCACGCAGATATTCGGCATCTGCGTCTCGCCGCCTGCAGACACCACAAGGTCGGCCTGCGGGAGCGCGTCAGCATCGATCCGGTAGGCCATGCGCAGCATGCGGGGCGGATAGAAACTCTTGGCGTTGATGCGCGCCCGCAGCCACCTGGTTGGGACGATCCATTTGCGCTGTACCTCGATCCGGGTGATTTCAACAGGCCGCAGCCGTGACAGTGCCGTGATCACACCTTGGGCAATGTGATAGTGTCCGGGCCGTGTGTCGGCGAGGAAGACGACCCGAAGCGGCTTCTTGTCTGGCATGAACTTGAACGGCCCTTTTGGAATGGCAGCAGCTTGATAGCGCACCCTGGCTATGAGTTGAAAGACCCGCTAGACCGCTTGGCAAACCGTATTGCCTTACGCACTATCGGCACAAAAATCGAATGAGAGAGGAGCCCTCCGGTTGAGCGAACCAAAGCATGACTGTGATTGGATCCTCAAGGCAATGGTTGCTGTGGCGGCCTCTGACGGACATCTCGACACGCGCGAAATCGGCCTGATCCAGCAAATATATGAGGCGTGCAAAGGGTGCAAACTCGACGCTGGCGCGATTGCCCGTGCCTCTGACGCAAACGCCCAAGGCAACATCAAAGAAGAGTTTACAAATGCAGCACCCAGGCTTGGCGATTCAACCAAGGAAGAGATTATTCGATCGGCCTATCTCGTGCTCTTGGCGGACAACCGGATCATGGGCGAGGAGCGCAAGCAACTGCTAGATATTGCCGTGGCGCTCAAGATCCCCGAAATCCATTTCGGGGCGATCCTTGAGGACCTCACCAATTCGCTTGAAAATAAGGCTTGAGCCTGTCTTGCCGAAGCGGGGCCGAACCGACTAATTTCTGCCCGCCCCGCTTCTTCGGCCGCTCGCAAGGACCAAGACACGCCCCATGATTGTTTCTCACAAACACCGCTTCATTTTCATCAAGACGAAGAAGACGGCCGGCACGGCGATCGAGGCTGCAATCTCGCAGCTCTGCGCGCCAGACGACGTCATTACGCCTTACCGCGCAGCGAGCGAGAAAGACCGCAAAGGGCTTGGACCGCAAAACTACCGGATCGAACACCCATTGAAGCCGCAGCCTTCCATCTGGCGCAAGCTATTTATGCGCCCCGAACGCTACTGGCATCCCACCGTGGGCTTTTATGAGCACATGCCCGCATGGCGCATCCGCAATTATGTGGGCGAAGAGGTGTGGGGCAGCTATTACAAATTCGCCTTCGACCGGAATCCCTGGGACCGGCAAGTCTCCTGGTACCTCTATAAAACGAAGTCAAAAAAGAACCCGCCCAGCTTCAAGCAGCACCTGGAGACATGGACCGCTTATGTGGACAATCACGAACTCTACATGATCGATCAGAACCTCGCCGTCGACTTTCTCGGCCGCTACGAGAACGTTGAAGAGGACTTGAACAAGGCCTTGGCCGAGGCTGGCGTCACCACCCCCATCAGCGTTCCCAAGGTCAATCTCACGCCCAATAAGGACGCTTCGCACGACTACCGCGACTACTACACGCCTAAAATTCGGGACAAGGTGGCGAAGTGGTATGAGCCGGAGATCGACCTTCTCGGCTACGAATTCTAGCCTGCGCTTATCGCCATATCGGCTTGAAGATGCGCACGCTTGGCAGAGCTCATACTTCTGCAAGTGATGCGGCGGGCCGCGTCCGGCCCACCACACAAACCACTTAGCTGGGAGCGGAACGTCTTACTGAGAGCAAGACTTGGTCTCGGCGCTCCAAACGCCACCGCCAGCCTCACAGTCGGCCTGGTTGTCCGAGCCAGCGAACGCCGGAGCCGTGGTGGCGAGGGCAGATGCAATAGCGAGCATGGATACGAAATACTTCATGGTCTTATCCTCCGTTTGAACGCACCTGCGATTTGTGCAGGCGGACGGAAGAACGTCGGACTTTAGCCGTTGGTTCCGCGCATCCGCGAACTAAGGCAAAATGCCCACGAATGACCTTAAGTGTGGTCGCAAACAGCGAAGCAGTGGTGGGCTCGGGAGTTGCGCCACGTCCGCGCAAAACCGAAGCCTTAACCGAAATTGCGCGCTAACGGACCATGCGGAATACCCGGGCATCATGCCGAAACGAATCCTTGAGGCAGGGCTCAGCGGAACATCACGACGCGGCAGCGCCAGGTCTGACGTTGCTCACTGACGCTCACTCATGGATCACTCGGCCGCCTGCGGCGGGGCTGCGGGAGTGGTCTGTTGCGCCCGACGGTCCCGGCGCCGCTGCAACCATGCCGAGGCGTTGTCCCCCATCATGAGGAGGCAGGGCGTGAGCACGAGCGTCAGCAGCGTCGCGAATGTCAGGCCGCCGGCGATGGCGCTTGAGAGCTGCGTCCACCATTGTGTGGACGGCGCACCAATCGACACGTCCTGCCCGATGATGTCGATGCTAAGCCCGAACACCATCGGCATGAGGCCGAGAACGGTGGTGATGGAGGTGAGAAGAACCGGGCGCATGCGCTGAGCGGCGGTGCGCAGAATGGCTTCCTTTGGCGGCTGCCCCTGCGCCTTCAGATCGTTGTATGTGTCGATCAGAATGATGTTGTTGTTCACGACGATTCCAGCGAGCGCGATGACCCCGATCCCACCCATGACAATGCCGAAAGGCTGTCCGGTGACCAGCAGGCCCAACATGACGCCGGCGGTAGAGAAGATGATGGCGCTCAGCACCAGCCCGGTCTGATAGAAGCTGTTGAACTGCGTCACCAGGATCGCGGTCATGGCGAAGATGGCGATAACAAAGGCGTTGAGCAGAAAGTTTCCAGCCTCGCGCTGATCTTCGTCCTGCCCCTTGAAGCGCACGGTCACCGCCGGGTCGAAATCGGCCTCTGCCACGGCAGCCTTGAGCGCGCGCACCTGATCGTCGACTAACAGACCCTCGGCAACATCGGCCTTAATGGTGATGACGCGGCGGCCGTCGGTGCGGTTCAAATTGCCGGTCTTCTGGGCTGGCTCGAAACGCACGAAGTTATCGATCGGCACTTGCCCCTTGCTGGTCGGCACGCGCAGCCGGTTAAGCTGCTCCAGATTTCGTTCGGCAAGCGGGAAGCGCAGGCGGATATCGACCTCCTCATCGGCATCGTCCGGCCGAAACTCGGCAACCTTGATGCCGTTGGTCAACATGGTGACTGCATCGCCAAGCACGCCGACATCAGCGCCGTTGCGGGCCGCCTTCTCTCTGTCGACCTTGAGCCGCCATTCGATGCCGGGGAGCGGCCGGCTATCCTGCGCATCGACGAAGCCGCCGATCTGCTGCATCATCAGCCGCAGCTTTTCCACGGTCGCCGGCATCTTCTCGGGGTCACGGGAGCTCACCTGCAGCTCGACCGGCTTGCCGGACGACGGACCGCTCTTCTGCTTGCGCACTTCCAGGATCACGCCGGGGATATCGTCGGTGAGCTCGCGAACCTCTTGTAAGATTTTCGATGCCGGCGGCCTGGTGCGCCAATTGGTGAACTCAAATTGGATAATGCCGACAACATCCTCGGCCGAGCCCGTCTGCGATGGCTTCCCCCCTGCCCCAAGGGTCCTCGAATAGACCGTCTCGAAATAGGGAAGCGCCAAGAGGCGGCTCTCGACCTGGCGCACGACGGTATCCATTTCCCGGATCGATAGATCGCCCCGTGCCCGTACCTGGACTTGCGCCAAGTCGGGCTCGATGTCGGGAAAAAACTCTACGCCGCGCCCGAGTGTACCGAACGCTACATAGGTGCCAATCAAAAGAGCGACAGCGATACCAAGTATTTTCGCCGGATGAGCGAGTAGGCGCTTCAGCGTGCTGAGATAGACCCCCGTCGGGCCCGCGATCTTGTCGAGATCGCCATCCTCGGCGGCTTTCAGAGCCGCGAGCAACTTGCCGTCATTCTTGTTGGCGCGGCCGAACATGCCGCCAAGCACCGGAATAAACACCAGCGCCATGGCCAGTGACGCCGCCAGCGTCACGAGGACGGTGATTGGCAGAAACTTCATGAACTCGCCAACGACGCCCGGCCAGAACAGCAGCGGCAGGAACACGACCAGCGTCGTCGCCGTCGACGCAATGAGAGGCCAGGCCATGCGCTTGGCGGCCTCGGCATAGGCCAGCTTGCGATCTTTGCCTTCGGCCATTTTCCGGTCGGCCAGCTCCACGGTGACAATGGCGCCGTCCACAAGCATTCCGACCACCAGGATCAGGCTAAACAAGACAACGAGGTTGAGCGTGAGGCCCATCCCGTAGATGACAAGGATACCGGCGAGGAACGATCCGGGGATGGCCAGACCAACGAGAATGGCCGGCCGCACACCCATGGCCGCGACGATGACAATCATCACTAGGACGATTGCCGCGATCACATTGTTCTGGAGGTCCCCGAGCATGTCGCGAATCTTCTCGGACTTGTCCTGCATGAAGGCGACTTCGACACCAGCCGGCCAGTTTGCTTGCTCCGCCGTCACGACCTCTCGGACGCTTGCGATGGTCTCGATGATGTTTGAGCCGACCCGCTTCTTAACTTCGAGCGCCAGCGCCGGCTTGCCGCCGACGCGGGCAAATCCTTGCGGATCTTTGTAAGTCCGGCGCACGGAGGCGACGTCACTGAATTTGACCACGGTATTTCCGACGACCTTGACCGGAAGGTTGAGGATATCTTTGACCTCCTCGATGACGCCCGGCACCTTCAACACCATGCGGCCCGCAGCAGTTTCTAGGGCGCCGGCGGCCACCAGCCGGTTGTTGCGCTGAACCGTAGTGAGCACATCCGCGAAAGAGAGGTTGTAGGTCTCAAGGACCATGGGATCGACGATGATCTCTAGCAGCTCTTCTCTGTCGCCGCCGATATCGACTTCGAGCACGCCACCGAGACCTTCGATCTTGTCCTGCAGATCACGGGCAATGTTCACCAGCGTGCGCTCCGGGACATTGCCAGACAGGCCAACGGTGAGCACCGGGAACAGCGCGACGTTGACCTCATGGACGCGCGGCTCGTCGGTGTCGGGCGGCAGCTCGGCCTTGGCGATGTCCACCTTCTCACGCACGTCCTGGAGCGCCCGATTAGGATCGAAGCCCGCATCGAATTCAAGCGTGACCGAGCCGTGACCCTCGGAGCTGACGGATCGCATCTCCTTGATGCCCTCGATGGACTGAAGCTCCTTTTCCATCGGACGGACGAGGAGCCGCTCGGAGTCCTCGGGCGAGATGCCCTCATAGTACATCGAGACATAGATGGTCGGAATCGGAATATCAGGCTCGGATTCCTTGGGGATCGACACATATGCGACAGCCCCCATGACGATGATCATGACAAAGGCCAGCGCCACCGTGCGGGTGCGCGTGAACGCTGCGTCAATGAGAGCGTTCATTGCGCGGCCGTCAGGTCTTTAATGCTGCTCGTAGGCACAAGAGCGGCGGCTTCCTGCGACCCCTTGCCTTGTTCCTCGGCGACCTGAACCTCTTCCCCGATCTGAACGAAGCCGTGACCAAGAGTGATGATGCGCGCGTGCGCCGGCAGGCCTGTGATCCATGCACCGTTGACATCTGACAGCACAATCGTGGCGGTGTGGAAGGCGACCTCATTGTCCTCGTTGACGGTCTTGACCCCAAGCTTGCCTTCGTCATTGAGCGACAAGGCCGCCGGCGACACGAAATGCGCCATCACCGTCCCCGTGGGGACCTTCGCCTCAGCGCTGATGCCCGATGGGATCTCCCCGCCAGTGTTAGGAAGCTCGACCTCGACGCGGAACGTGCGTGTGTCCTCGTCGGCGCGCGGCGCGACATAGCGGATCTTGCCGTCGCGCTGTTGCCCGGTGGCGAACGTCAGGGAGGCGGGCTGGCCGACCTTTAGACCGGAGATATTCTGCTGAGTGATCCTGAGACTGACAACCAGCGGATCGTTGTCGACGATAGTCGCCACCTCACCATTCACGTCGACATAGGTGCCGAGCTCGATCGGGCTCGACAGGACAACACCTTCGAACGGGGCTTTGATGTCGATGCGCTCAAGCTCTATGCGCGCCTCTTCCAGCTCTGCCATTGCCGTCTGCAGGGAGGAGAATGTCTGATCTGACTGACGCTGGGTCTGATAGCCTTTTTTGCCGAGCGTTTTCGATGCCTCGAAGGCGCTCTGCTGCTCGCGCACCCGGGCCTCGGCGCGGTCGATGCGCGCCTGCCGGTCGTTGGACTCCAATCTGGCAATGACGTCGCCGGGCGCCACCGTGGCACCCTCGTCCGCCAAAATTTCGTCGACCTGGCCAGCGGTCTCGGCGCGAACAGTCACAGTTCGGTTCGGCTCAGCCTGGCCCTGGGCGACGATGTATTTCTCCACCGACTTGGCCTCTTGGGTCCTGACGGACACGGTCATCGGCGCAACGGGGACAGCGACAGCCGGCGCGTCGGTT
>Ga0316190_10000110_pt1:0-5000 | contig 48936 bp, 40 predicted proteins | sample Eddworburrow2_MG_FD_204929 | JGI IMG/M metagenome (GOLD analysis project Ga0316190, IMG submission 204929) | Coastal sediment microbial communities from Maine, United States - Eddy worm burrow 2 | ecosystem: Environmental > Aquatic > Marine > Coastal > Sediment | place: USA: Maine...
TAGAATAGCTTGCCCTGGTCCCGCTTCTGCCGACCCATCATCGCTGAGCCCTCCGTCGCCGATGCCCTCAGCAGACGGAATCACTGTTCGGCGCCTGTCTCAACGCCTTTATCGACAGTATCGGTCAGAAGCGGACGTTTTCTCGTGGATTGGGGATGTCTGCTCTTGCCTCGAAAGCGGACAAGCTACTCGGCAAACCGTTTCCGCGCTTCCTTGGTGAAAAAATGCTGCGAGCAAAAGAAAACTCCCCGGAGCCGAGGGCTCGGGGAGTCTACTGTCGTTGGTTGCGGGGGTAGGATTTGAACCTACGACCTTCAGGTTATGAGCCTGACGAGCTACCGGGCTGCTCCACCCCGCGTCAATTCATGTGGCCTTCAAGAAAAAGGGCCGACCCTTTCGCGAAAGACAAGGCCGAGCAAGGCCTCCGCGAAGGGGGGAACCTATATACAGGTTCGAAGAAGTTGTGAAGCGCATCAGATGCGGGCCCTTGGGCCGACGGCGCTGGCCTTTTTGTATAGGGGGCTTTGCTGCGCTTTGCAAAGCGGAAGTGACCCGCACCCCGCAGGAACGCGCAGACGAAACCCGCGCCCTGGCCTACGGCCCCGGCTTCCGCCTCACCTAAGCCCCAACTTACGCCCCTTGGACGCGCTTGGTCTCACCCTCATAGGGCACTTCCGGCGGGCCTTCATCCACCTTCTTGCCAAGCCAAATGAAATAGATATTGCGCGAATAGATGATCAGGCCTGTGGCCTGGCCAATGATGAACACTGGATCCATCCGGTAGATCGCGTAGCTCAGCAGCATCAGCCCGCCAACAAAACTGAAATACCAAAACGTCTCGGGCACGATGGACACGCGCGCGCGCTCCGTCGCGATCCACTGAAGCAGGAAGCGCATGGAGAACATGAGCTGTGCGAACAGGCCGATGCCCAGCCAAATCAGCGCCGGTGTCGACGTGTCGGCCCACCATTGTGCGAGGCTACCCCCGGACATATCCGCTACCCTCTCTGGCTCACGAGTTGAATGTGCCGCTCGCTCGCAGTCGCATCAGCGCCCTGAACCTGTTCGGCGACGGGCGGAATTTCCGTGCGTTTGCGCAACCAGCTTACCCCGACGAGATCGTAAATGCCGATCAGCGCCCGCCCCAAATTGGTGTATTTCGATTGACCCGCGATCCGAGGACGGTCGTTCACCGGTGCGAAGCTCACCTGATGTCCATAGGTCAGGAAAAAGGCCGGAAGATAGCGATGCATGCTCGTGAAATAGGGCAGCGCGAGATAGGCCTCTCGCTGATAGACCTTGATCCCGCAGCCTGTATCCGGACAGCCGTCGCTCAGCACCCGATCCCGCAGCCAATTGGCAAATCGTGAGGCGAACCGCTTCGAGCCTGTATCCTTGCGCGATGCGCGGACCCCGCCCACTAGCGCAGGCTCCGAGCCGGGCGCCCCGAGCTTTTCGAAAAGGCTAGCGATGTCGCTCGGGTCGTTTTGCCCGTCCCCATCCATGGTCACGATCACAGGAAACCTGGCGGCCGTAATGGCCGTGCGCATTGACGCACTCTGGCCGGCACGGCGTCCGTGCCGCAAATAACGCAAGGTCCCGTGATTGGGAATCAGCGCCTTGATTTCGGCCGATGTGCCGTCTTCGCTCGAATCGTCGACGACAATCACCTCACCGAGCACAGAATCGGGCACGGTCGCGTAGGTTTCCTCGATCAAGCGGCCAATATTGCCTTGCTCGTTGAACGCAGGAATGACAACGGAGATGCGGATGGCGCCGCCGGGCACCCAATCGCCTGGCATAAGATCCCCTACAGAACGCAATAGAGTGTGGAAGCGACCATAGTGATGTTCAAGTTTGACGTCCAGATATAGGATGCCACGCGCCTGACATCAGAATGATAAATATTTCAGCCCTCTAGGGGCTGAGCGCCCCGGCGCGTGCCTCTTGAGGGAGCTGTCTTGCCCACCGGTAATACTTCGAACACGGTCGAGCCATCCGGCCCGCCTTCGCGACCCGTTCTGTCCGACAAGGCGTATGTCCTCCTGACGATCGGGTGCCTTGGCGCGCTCCTGGCATTCCGTCTCGCCGCGCTCTATGCCTCGAAGATCGACCTCGTTATGGACGAGGCTCAGTATTGGACCTGGTCGCGCGATTTCGAGTTCGGCTACTTCTCCAAGCCCCCGCTCATTGCGTGGATCATCGGCGCCATGAGCGCAGTGTGTGGTGTCTCGGAGGCCTGCACGCGCGCGGCCTCCCCGATCCTCTATACGCTGGCATCCCTGCTGATCTTTGCGACTGGACGGGTCCTCTTCGACGCCCGAACGGGATTCTGGGCCGCGATCGTGTTCGCGACACTGCCCGGCGTGTCCTACGCCTCGGCACTGATCACCACCGACGCACCGCTGATCTTGCTCTGGACGTTGACGCTCTTTCTTTGGGTCCTGCTTGTGAAGCACAAAACCATGGGGCTCGCGATCCTTCTTGGCCTCGCCATTGGCATCGGCCTTCTGGCCAAACAGGCCATGGTCTACGCAATCCTGTGCATCGCTTGCCACGCGATCGTGTCTCGCGATGCGCGCGAAGCGCTTTTGGGGGGCCGCGCCATCGTCGCTGGCATCATCGCCCTCGCACTCTTCTCGCCCAACATCGTTTGGAACGCCCAGCACGGCTACCCAACCGCGAAGCATACGGGCGCCAATATTGGATGGCGCCCTCCCTATCTTCACCCTGCCGCACTTGCTGAATTTATCGGTGCGCAATTTGCCTTGTTCGGGCCAATTCTTCTTGCGGTTCTTGCCCGCGCGGGCCTTCGGCACGTCCAACAGCCCCGAGATCCCAACAAGACCCTGCTGCTGTGCTTCACTATACCGATCCTCACGATACTGATCTTACAGGCCTTGCTATCGCGCGCGCATGGCAACTGGGCCGCAACGGCCTATCCCGCCGCCAGTGTATTTGTGACGGCGGTCCTGCTGGAGCATGAGCGGCGGGTGCTGCTCGCCATATCGCTCGGGCTCCACCTCGTTGTGGCGGCCGCCATCGCCATCGTGCCTTCCTTCGCAAGCAGCTGGAGCCTATTCGAACGCCTAGAGTTCCTGCGCTCCGCTATTGGTTGGGAGGAAACTGCCGATGCGGTCCGCTCGTTGCTGAGCGAACAGTCCTACGGCGCCGTGCTGGTGGACACGCGAGATATGGCAGCGGAGTTGCTGTACTATATGAGAGACGCCCGCGTGCCCCTTTACATCTGGGCGCGCGGGCCAAGCCCCCACAATCACTATGAGATGACCCGCCCCTTCACTGCCGGCACGCCGGAGCCCATTCTGTTCGTCTCGCTCCGGCCATGCCGCAAGTCCATCACGCGGCACTTCGATCGCGTCACCGTTCTGAAGAAGATTGAAGTACCTCTCGTCCAGGAAGAGACGCGCACGGTCTATGCCTGCCGGCTCTCCGGCTTCCAACGCACAACCAAAACGAAATAGGGCAGCCGTTGGCGCGGCGAAGTCCCCGTTAGTGCTGATCCATCGCGCTTGGCGCCTTGCCTACTGGAAAAGACACCTCCATCGGACCGGACTTCTCAAACTCCAGCGTTAGGGTCAGAGTGTCGCCCTCGGCGACTTTGTCGTGGAGCCCCATCACCATCAGATGCAAACCGCCTGGCTTGAGCTGCACTGAGCCACCGGCAGGGATCGGCAGACCGCCTTCAACGGGTCTCATCTTCATCACGCCATCATCGGACATCTTCGTCTCGTGAATCTCAACGCGCTTTGCTTGGGTGGATTTCGCCGCCTTGAGTACATCGTCCGAGCCACCCGAATTCTTCATTGTCATATAGGCCGCCGTGACCGTTCCCTTTCCAAGACTTGGTCTCGCCCAACCCTCGGAGATGGCGATCGCGTTCATCTCTTGCCCCCAAGCCGCAAAAACCAGGAACAGCAGCGCGACCAGGGTCAGCACAAGCGCCAACCCAATTTCAATCAGGCGTAGTTTCGACGTACGCCTTCCGTCCTTATCAAGATTCAATGTGCCCTCTGCAATCGCATCGTGCTGCATGAGTGCTGTCTCCTTCCTTTTCTACGCGCATAAAGGTGCTGATTGTTGCGCCGTGATGTCGCGTGCGGCGGTCGGTCGCCCCAGCATCTACAGCAAAATCAGCTCCTTGCGGACGGCATTACGCCTTACACAGGGAGCAGTTCATATTAGAAAAAACAATAATATCCAGAATACGCCTGAGCTTATTGAGATAGAAAACCCCCAAATCGAGAGCCTGTTCTAGCGCCGTTCCGTCAGCATCACAGCAACTCCTGCAAGTTGGACTTCTTTGGCGCAAGACCTCCCCAGATCCGCTCGGCTAATGGCAACGCAAAGTGGTGGGTCATGACGCCAATTGATTTTTAGTTGCTTCGATCCTAGCCTCATGACCAGGACTGGTAGAGAGTTTGGATTTAGTCTAGCTCAAATAACGCCAAGCTTTCTACAATAACGACAGGATTATCGACATGTCAGACGACAATAAACAGAAATATACACTCACCGAAGAAGATATGATCACGTCTCCCAAACTGTCCCATCGCTTGCTCATCGCTTGCTCATCTCTTGCTCATCTCTTGCTCATCTCTTGCTCATCTCTTGCTCATCTCTTGCTCATCTCTTGCTCATCGCAATAAGACCTTTTTCCCAATCCATGCAAGCACGGCCATGCGCTACGCGCTGGAAACGCACCGATTCCGGGTGCGCGAACTTCCCGGCAATCTGGACGATTTCGACAAGGAAGTGCTTGTCCGACGGCTGATCCGGGAAGGCCTGGTTCGGCCGCTCGGCGAGACCTGAAGTCTTCCATCGATCCGGCACTTAAGGGCCCTTTGGGCGCATGTATAGGGCGGTGGGATATCCGCATTGAGCCGTGCAAGCGGCCACCAGCGCCTCCAATCGAAAAAACCAGTAGCCAAAACCCGGTTTTGGCACCACACCGTCAATTTGGCGGCAACTTTTGGCCGCTA
>Ga0316190_10000110_pt1:12500-48936 | contig 48936 bp, 40 predicted proteins | sample Eddworburrow2_MG_FD_204929 | JGI IMG/M metagenome (GOLD analysis project Ga0316190, IMG submission 204929) | Coastal sediment microbial communities from Maine, United States - Eddy worm burrow 2 | ecosystem: Environmental > Aquatic > Marine > Coastal > Sediment | place: USA: Maine...
TATGGTTACGATGAAGCGCCGAGGGGGACAAACCAAGATCTAAATTAGCTTCCACCTCAACGAGCATGACGACAGTCGCGGCCAATTTGGCTGGCTTTTTGAGCTAGGAATGCTGGGGGATCAAGGCAAAACCCATCGGTGCAAATCGAGCCTCGCTGTGAGGATCAGATAGCCGCTTCGGCTGTTGGTCGCCTGAGAGAAAATCAGGGTATCGCGTCCGAATCATGGGCGTGGGGTCGCAACCTGAAGACCGGGGGGGATTGCGCATTGTTTAAGCGCCACGGGGAATTTGCGCGCCGTAAGCTTGGCCAGGCACTTGTGCCAGCCGCACCACGTGGACTCCCGACTATTTTCCTTGGCGAAATGCCGCAAAAAATCGATCGCGAGATCCCGCCGGTCTATCTGTGCGAATCGGGCCACGACGGAGCCGCGAGCCGCCTGAAATGGATGGCCAGCACCTGCCTTGCTGGCATGGTAGGCGTCTGTCTTATCGGCGTTGCGATTTATGCCTCCATGAATATGTCCGACGGCTCGGGCATGATGAATTCCATCAAGCGCGCCTCTCTTGCCGCGCTGCAGCCGATCCGGGGCGCCAGACTGGCGCAAGACGCCCAGAGCGCCAGCGGCCAGAAAGAAAATCGGATCCAGATGACGTCCGCCGGCTTCGCCAGCCGCCAAGTCATCCACGACACGATCGTGCAGAGCCAAGGCGACCGCGAATTCATTACCATCAAGCCTTATTTGCGCATCATCGCCGGCCTTGCCAGCGACAAGTCGGAAAACGCCCGCCGGCTCCCAACCTTTAACCCATTCAAGCTCTATTCGGACACGACGCCAATCGGCAGCGGCACTGATGCTGTCGACCCGGCAATATCGCTGCAGGTGAATATGGTGGATGTGCCCGGCGGCCTGCTGCCGGCAACCGACGACATCGAGCTTGAGCCCGCGCAGGTCAACGCGCTGATCGCGCGCGCTGCGGAGAACTTCTCCTACGCTCAATCGCCGCTCGCGCTTGGCGAGGGCGACGGCGAGGCCAAGATTCAGCTTGCCTCCTACCGCCCCGATGAGGTCGAGCGTCCCCGCTTCTTGCCCAACACGACCGTCATGCAGAAAATGCACGACGAAGAAGAAGACTTCCGCGAAAGCCAGGTTGAGAATGCGCAGACCAAGATCGTCACGATCGGCAAGCGCGACACGCTGCTCGGCGTCATCCTTGCCGCCGGCGCCAAGAAAGAACTCGCCACCGAGATCATCGACAGCCTCGATGCCGTGTTCGGGCCTGAGGATCTGAAGCCCAAGCAGAAGATCGACTTCCGGCTTGTGGAGTCAGATGCCGATTCTGATGTGAAAGAGCCTGTCCGTATCAGCGTCTTCGACAAGTCCGGCAACCACATCGTCACCACCACCCGGGACCGCGAGGGCGACTATCTCGCCTCGACCACAGCGCCCTTGGATGACGTCGTCATCACCGCCTCCAACCGGGCCTCGCTCTATCAGAGCTTCTATACCGCAGCCCTCAACCAGCACCTTCCCTCCGACACGATCCTCAAACTGCTCCGCGTTCATTCCTATGATGTGGACTTCAATCAGAAGGTTCGCCCTGGCGATACGTTCGAAGTGTTCTTCGACGGCGAAGGCACAAGCGGCGATGAGGCGGGCGAGATGCTCTTCACTTCCATGACCGTGAGCGGCAAGGCACGCAAATTCTATCGCTTCCGCACCCCGGACGACACGGTCGACTTCTATGACGAGAACGGCTCGAGCGCGAAGAAGTTCTTGATGCGCAACCCGGTCAAGGGCGGGCGCTTCACCTCCGGCTTCGGCAATCGCCGCCATCCGCTTCTGCGCCGTATCCGCATGCATACGGGCGTCGATTGGGCGGCCCCCAGCGGCACACCGATCGTGGCCGCCGGCGATGGCAAGATCGAGATGGCCGAGCGCCATGGCGGCTACGGCAATTACATCCGCATCCGCCACGCCAACGGCTTTGCCACTGCTTATGGCCACATGACGCGCTTTGCCGTCGGCTCCAAGCCCGGCGCCCGCGTGAAGCAAGGCCAGATCATCGGCTATGTGGGCTCGACCGGTCGCTCAACCGGCCCGCATCTTCACTACGAAGTCCTCGTCAACAACAAGTTCGTCAATCCCATGACGATCGCCGTGCCGCGCGGCCTGAAACTCGAAGGCCGCGTGCTTGCAGCCTTCCAGAAAGAGCGCCGCCGGATCGAGGCCCTCATGGAACTTGACCCGGTCACGAACCGCGTCGCCCAAGTGGCCAACGCCCAGTAGGCACTTCTTCACTCCGTTGCCACTCACTAAGCCGCCACTACGTCAGCCGCCGCTTGGTAAGCTGCCACGCAGCAAGCCCTGACGCAGCAGGCCACGAACGCGCAGCAAGCGTCCCCTTCACCTCACAATTTGAATGTCATCGCACGAAAGTGCGTCGCGCCGAGTCCCTTGCCTCGTCATGCCCGGACGTGATCCGCGCATCCACGAGAGCAGTTGTTTGACTTTCGAAGACGTGGATGGCCGGGACGAGAGCTATGCGCTACCGGCCTCCGGCCACCTTGAGGGCTTCCTTGATGCGCTATCGCTTCGCTGCTCGAGCGCGAGTCCGGCAACGACGCGATCTGAGGTCCGGCGAGCCGTACCCCCTAAGCCGCCTTGGCCTTTTTGGGTGCCTCGCCATTGAAGGTGAGGCCGCCGTCTTTGACGCCGACTGTCACGCCCTCGCCGTCATGGATCGTGCCTTCCAGGATCATTTCGGCCAGCGGGTCTTGGACGAATTTCTGGATCACGCGCTTTAAGGGGCGTGCGCCATAGGCCGGGTCATAGCCCTTGTTGCCGATCCAGGTCTTGGCGTCCTCCTCCAGCGTGAGCGTGATCTTGCGGTCGACCAGCAGGGTCTGCAGGCGCTTCATCTGGATATCGACAATGTTCGCCATGTGCTCGCGGCGCAGGCGATGGAACAGGATGATCTCATCCACGCGATTGAGGAACTCGGGCCGGAAATGCCCGCGCACCACTTCCATCACCTGGTCCTCGACGGCATCTGAATCCTCGCCTTCCTTTTGGTTGACGAGATATTCTGAGCCGAGATTGGACGTCATAATGATGAGCGCGTTGCGGAAGTCGACCGTGCGGCCCTGGCCGTCCGTCAACCGCCCATCGTCCAGCACTTGCAGCAGGACGTTGAACACATCCGGATGCGCCTTCTCGATCTCATCGAAGAGAATGACCTGATAGGGGCGGCGGCGAACGGCCTCTGTCAGTGCCCCGCCCTCTTCATAGCCCACGTAGCCGGGCGGCGCGCCAATGAGCCGGGAGACCGCATGCTTTTCCATATATTCGGACATATCGATGCGCAGGATCGCGTTCTCATCGTCGAAGAGAAATTCGGCCAGCGCCCGCGATAGCTCCGTCTTGCCAACGCCCGTTGGGCCGAGAAACATAAAGGAGCCAAGCGGCCGGTTGGGGTCTTGCAGCCCGGCACGCGAGCGGCGCACCGCGGTCGAGACCGCCGCCACGGCCTCCTCCTGGCCGACAACACGGCGGCCGATTTCCGTTTCCATGGCAAGCAGTTTTTCGCGCTCGCCTTCCAGCATCTTGTCCACGGGAATGCCGGTCCAGCGCGACACGACTTGCGCGATCATGTCGGGCTCTACGACTTCTTGGGCCAGGCTCCCAGCCTTGCCCTCTTCCTCTTCGATCTCCTGAAGCTCCGCCTCAAGGCCGGGTATGACGCTGTAGGCCAGCTCGCCGGCCTTTGCCAGATCGCCGCCCCGCTGCGCCTGCTCCAACTCGATGCGCGCATGATCGAGATCTTCCTTGATCTTCTGCGCCGCCCCAAGCTTGTCCTTTTCCTCCTGCCAGCGCGAGGCGAGCACATTGGCGCTCTCCTCAAGATTGACGATCTCCTTTTCCAGCCGCTCCAGCCGGTCTTTGGAGGCCGTGTCTGTCTCTTTCTTCAAGGCCTCGCGCTCGATCTTGAGCTGCATGAGGCGCCGGTCGAGCTCATCGAGTTCTTCCGGTTTGGAATCCACCTGCATGCGCAAGCGTGATGCAGCCTCGTCCACCAGATCGATCGCCTTGTCGGGCAAAAACCGGTCGGAGATGTAACGGTTGGAAAGAGTCGCCGCAGAGACGAGCGAGGCATCGGAAATGCGCACACCGTGATGCAGCTCATATTTTTCCTTCAGCCCACGAAGAATGGAGATCGTGTCTTCCACCGTCGGCTCAGGCACGAACACGGGCTGGAAGCGCCGGGCGAGGGCTGCGTCCTTCTCCACATGCTTGCGGTATTCCTCAAGCGTTGTTGCGCCAACGCAATGCAGCTGGCCGCGTGCCAGTGCGGGTTTCAGCAGGTTGGAGGCATCCATGGCGCCATCCGCCTTGCCTGCCCCGACCAGGGTGTGCATCTCATCGATAAACAGAACAATCTGGCCGTCCGAGGCCTCGATCTCTGAAATGACCGACTTCAGCCGCTCCTCGAACTCGCCGCGATATTTCGCACCCGCGATGAGCGCTCCCATGTCGAGCGAAAGCACCCTCTTGTCTTTCAGGCTTTCGGGCACATCGCCCTTGACGATGCGCTGCGCCAGCCCCTCGACGATGGCCGTCTTGCCAACGCCCGGCTCGCCGATCAGCACGGGATTGTTTTTCGTGCGCCGCGATAGAACTTGGATCGTGCGGCGGATTTCCTCATCGCGCCCGATGACAGGGTCCATCTCGCCAGCGGCCGCCGCTTCGGTGAAATCGCGCGTGTAGCGCTTCAGCGCATCATATTGCTGCTCGGCGCCGGCACTATCGGCTGTGCGCCCCTTTCGCAAATCGTTGATCGCCTCGTTCAGGCTTTGCGGCGTGACGCCGGCATCCTTCAGTATAACGGCCGTGTCGCCCTCGCTCGTCATGGCGAGCGCCTGCAGGGCCCGCTCAACGGTCACGAAGCTGTCGCCCGCCTTCGTGGCGATCTGCTCGGCCTGATCGAGCGTGCGGGCAAGCGCGGGCGTCATCTGAGGGGCCTGTGCGCCAGCACCGGAAACCTTGGGCAGTTTGGCGAGCGCCGCATCTGTGCGCGCAAGCGCCGTCTTTGCATCGCCGCCAGCCCGGCCGATCAGACCGGCGGCAAGCCCTTCTTCATCGTCCAGCAGCGCTTTCAGAAAGTGTTCTGGGGTGACTTGTGGGTTTCCATCGCGCAGAGCAATCGTTTGGGCTGCCTGCAGAAATCCCTTCAAACGGTCGGAGAGTTTTTCAAAGTCCATGTTTTTCGCTCGTTGGGCGGTCGGGTGTGAGAGTGAGCCGGAATTGGTGTGTTTGTGGCGGGAACCACTAGTGATGCGTCATACCAGCGGTGCATTAATGGACATATAGCGAGCCGTTTTCTGCAAAAAAAGGGGGCAATTCGCCTTGAGCAGGCACAAAAGAGCGGCGGCGAAACCTAACGCACCTTCAAAATCCGCTGCCAGAGCGTGCCGCCGAGATATTTTGAGAAGACAATGAAATAACCGGCGATCGCCGCGAAGAAGATCAACGCCGGCCCGCCCTGAAGGTCGAAACCGTCCGCGGTGAGATTTCCCGTCGCATAGCCCACGATGTAGCCGCCAACGAAAAAGATCGTGAAAAAGTCGAGGATAGCGGCAAGAACCTTGCGCCAAGTCGCAACAGGTTTTACTTCGGGCATATATCAGTGTCAGCCCCTTCGCGGCGGCGCCTATCTGCGCCCCCGGCTCAACACAGCCTCAAGACAGTCCGAAGAGCCTAGCTGGCGACGCCCGGCGCAGCCTCGTTCTCGTCCACGGTTCCAGCCTCTACGGCCTCAGCCGCATTCGCCTCGTGTGTGGCTTGAGCGCCATTACGGCGCGGCCGGCCACGGCCCGGCTCCGCCTGCGGCGCGCTGGGTTCGCTTGGCGTGGCCTCAGCCTGTTCCACATTGGCCGCGTCCTGGTCGCCCACTTCGGCACCCTGCCGGGCGCTCCGGGCCGGGCCGCCATTGGCTGGAGGCTGTGCTTGAGCGTGCGGCTGATCGCCGGCCTGAGGCGCAGCGGCCTGCGCCTGAGCAGCCATGATGATACGGTTATAATGCTCGGCGTGCTGGAGATAGCTCTCAGCCGCGATCATGTCGCCGGAGGCGAGCGCGTCCCGTGCGAGCGTCATGTATTTCTCTGCGATGTGCGCGGCGGTCCCCCGGATCTTCACATCGGGTCCGTTTGACTCGTAGCTCCGCGATAATGGGTTCTGGGGCTTGCGGCCACGGCCACGACCCCTACGATTCTGCTGTCCTTGCCTCATAAGCCTCGTTCACCTGCTTGGCGGCGCCTGCGCCGCACATATAGCTCCCTGCTGTCCTACTTCCGACCGACTCTCAACCTCGGAACGCTTCGCGCCCGGAAAGCCGGATCGGCCACGCAAGTCATCACAACCGTTCTTTTTTCTTGCTGCCTTGTTCTCGTTGGCGTCGGCGCAATGCGAGATGCATTATGAGTCAGCACCAGCCAACAAAATCTGATTTGCGAGTCTACGGCTCCTGAACGGCTCGAGAGGCGCTTCCGCCTGTCCATCGAGGTTCTATAGGAAGTCCGCGTTGTTGCCGTGCAACCGGCAGCGCTAAGTCCCTACTCCAGCGCGCCGAATATTTTCATTTCGTATCCAGAACCTAGCCCGAACATCTAGACTTTCCAAGCTTAATTTTAAGACGATCCAACGTTCCGCGCGCCCTCGCCATGTGAAATTTGGGCGCAGATGCAGCGCGGCCGCCCAGCCAAATCCGCCACGATTCCGTCGCGCGCAACGGTCAGTCCCGCCTCTCGAAAGAGCCCCACAACCGCTTCCGCCTGAGTAGAGCCAATTTCAACCAAGAGGCACCCACCTTCGTGCAGAAAACGCGCCGCGCCATTTGCAATGCGCCGATAGGCATCTAGCCCATCCGTGCCGCCATCCAGCGCCGTCCTCGGTTCGTGCTGGGCGACCTCGGGCGACAAGCTTTCGATCTCCGCGCTGGCGATATAAGGCGGGTTTGAGACGATGATGTCAAAACGCCCGGAAAGACCGTCGAACCAGTTTGCAGCCGCAAATCGGGCGCGAGCGCCAACGCCGAGACGTTCTGCATTCGCACGGGCCAAGCGCAGCGCGCCCGGACTGATATCAAACCCGACCCCACGTGCTTGAGGCAGCTCTGCCAGCAGCGTGATCAGGATGCACCCCGATCCCGTCCCCAGATCGAGCACGGTGAGCGGCCGACCTTGCACATGGCATCGCGCCACGTTTTTGAGCGCCGCGGCAATGAGTGTTTCGGTGTCTGCACGAGGATCGAGCGTGTACGGATCGATATGAAAATCCCGCCCGTAAAACTCGCGCACGCCTTTGATACGCGACACAGGCTCGCCGGATAAACGCCGCGAGACATAGCGAGCCAAGCGCAGCTCGGCCTCTGGTGTCAAAGGATCGTTACCCTTTGCGATCAGCGCTTCAATGGAAAGTCCCGTTGCGGATGTTAGGAGCACGCGCGCATCAAGCGCTGGCGTGCCGATGCCCCCGTCCCTCAATGTGCGGGTCGTGGCGGCATGGGCGGAACCGAGATTCAAACTCATGTGCCCTGCTCTTCCATGGCGGCAAGCTGGCTCGCTTGAGCCTCCGTGGTCAGCGCATCGATGACTTCGTCCAATGCTGGCTCCCCGGCAAGCACCATCTGGAGCTGGTGGGTGGTGAGCCCGATACGGTGGTCCGTGACCCTGCCTTGCGGAAAATTATAGGTGCGGATGCGCTGCGAACGGTCGCCGGAACCGATCTGGCTGCGCCGATCCTGCGCCCGCTCGGCATCGAGCTTTTCGCGTTCCAAATCGTAGAGTCGGGACCGCAGGACCTTCATGGCCTTGGCCCTATTCTTATGTTGGGATTTCTCGTCCTGTTGGATCACGACAAGCCCGGTCGGAATGTGCGTAATGCGCACGGCACTGTCCGTCGTGTTGACCGACTGCCCGCCGGGACCGCTGGCCCGAAACACATCGACGCGCAGATCCTTTTCATCGATCTGAACGTCCACATCCTCCGCCTCCGGCAGTACCGCCACAGTCGCCGCCGAGGTGTGAATGCGTCCCTGCGCCTCGGTCTCCGGCACACGCTGAACGCGGTGCACACCGGATTCGTATTTCATGCGGGCAAACACGCCCTTGCCGGTGATATTGGCGATTATTTCCTTATATCCGCCCGTGGCAGACTCGCTCGCCGACATCACGCTGACATTCCAGCCATGCCGGTCCGCGAAGCGCTGATACATACGGAACAGGTCGCCCGCAAACAACGCGGCCTCGTCGCCGCCCGTACCGGCACGCAGTTCGAGGATCGCACTCTTCTCATCGGCCGCATCCTTGGGCAGCAATTGGACCTTCAATTGACACTCAAAATCCTCGATGCTCGATTCGAGCCCGGCGATCTCTTCCTGGGCCAGAGCCAGCATGTCCGGATCCGAATCGCTGTCGTCCAAGATCTCCCGCAAGCCGTCCCGCTCTTCTTGCGCCTTTCGCAGCGCGCTGATCGTCGTGACGATTGGATCAAGCTCGGCAAATTCGCGGGATAGCCGGACAAAATTGCTTTGATCGGCCCCTGCAGCAAGGCCCCCTTGGACGGCTTGCCAACGGCTGACGAGCTTATCGAGCTTCTCGGCGGGAATCGTTGTCATAGGCTCTATTGAAAAAGAACGAAGCTATAAATTGCTGGGAAGCCGATCAGCTTTGCGGCTTCGCGGATCGTCGGGATCGAGGACCGGATCGGAGGTGTTAAATCCCGAAGACGAGCTCGTATTGCTCGAAGAGCCACCAAAAACCATCCATAGGCCAAGCAACACGACGACCACAAGTAGCCCGACGACACCCCACTTGAGAAGCGGCAATTTGGTCCGCTTCGCTTTGGGCTCCTGCTCGGCTTCGGGCTCAACCTCGCCAGGAAAGCTCACATCAGCCATGCCTGCATCGGACATGCCAGCATCAGACATGGCGGATGGGTCGAGAGCCGTCTGGTCGGGCGCATAGCCATGCGGCGGCTGATGGGCTTGCGGCTGCTGATAGGCCTGAGGGCCACCTGGAAAGCGTGCGTCGTCCTGAGGCTGGGCAGCCGGGTTCGGCGCGTAGCCATGCGGCGGCTGATGGGCTTGCGGTTGAGGTGCTTGCGGCTCGCCAGTGAAACTTGCGTCTTCCTGGGACTGCGCGGCCTGGTCAGGTGCATAGGCTTGCGGCGGCTGCTTTGGCTGCGGCACGTGCGGCTCAGGCTGAGGGGCTTGGGGCCCGCCCGGCCACGCGGTCTCCAACGGTGCAGGCGCCGGTCCAGCGCCAGGCGTCCCGGCGGGCCTGGCGCCCGGACCAGGGGGCGCGGCTAGCGGTTGGAGCGGCTGCGCGTGCGATTGGGCGACCTGTGGCTGATGGTCCTGCGGCAGCGGCATTGCCTGGGGCTGAGGCTCCTGCGGTTGGTGGGCCTGAGGCTGTGGCGGCGTTTGAGTTTGTGCCAAATCGGCCTGCCCGTTCGGCCAAGCAGGTGCTTGCGGTACAGCCTGCGGCATAGCTTGCGGCGGCGGCGGCGGCGGCGGCTGACCATTCGGCCAGGCAGGGGCTTGCGGCATCGCTTGCGCGGGAGCAGGGGCAGGGATGTCTCCGGGCGGAGGCACCATGACTGGCACGTCCAGAGCCGGCTTGGGTCCCAACTCGACGACGCCGGCTTCCAGCTGGGCGTAGATGCGACGGAGCAAGGGGCGCGTATCGAGGTTGAGAATTGTACCGTAGGCGCTCACGACACGGCTGGTCTCTGGCCATGGCGGCAAGGCGTAGATGGCGCCCTGTTCGAGCGCCTGAACGACCTCCACAGGCGTCGCGATCCGCGCGGCCAGGTCCGCTTCGGTCAGATTGCTCGCGGCTCTGAGGTCCCGAAACAGGTCGGCCACTTCCGCGTCATAGCCGGCAGACATCACTTCCTATCCCGTGAACCTGAGGGCGCTCCCGCCCGGCTTTTGCCTAGGGGCTACCCATAATACAATGCGGCCTAGCCTCCCAAGCCTGGCCGCGACTATTTTCCCCAACCGCCCGCTAACACAAGCCCAATGGACAGGAGTTTGCAAGCCTTGGCGAGACTATACCATTGGCGCACAAAGTGTTGGCCGTCTTGTTGAAATTCTCTCGGCCAAAGGAGGCGCCTTAAGTCTGCACCCCGGTCTCTGCAGCAAATCGCTTCAATTCCTCGCGCAGCGAGGCGGTTTGATCTTCCAGCATTTCATCCAACCGCTCCCGCAAAGTGCCCGCGTCCAAGGACAGAACCATGGCCTTGACCGGGCCAATGGAGGCCGGAGACATGGAAATAGACCGGAATCCGAGCCCAATCAATGTCATGGCCTCGAGAGGCTTTCCAGCCATTTCACCACACAATGTGAGCGGCGTTTCGAACCGCTCCGCCTCTCGCACAATACGCCGGAACGCACGCAACACGGACGAGCTCAAGGAATCGAAGCGAGCCGCGACACGTTCATTGCCCCGATCGGCGGCAAATAGAAACTGCACAAGGTCGTTCGAGCCAACCGAGACAAAATCCGCCAAGGGCAGAAGATGATCCAGCTGCCAAAGGAGTGCCGGCACCTCGATCATTGTCCCAACCATCAGTTTGGAAGGCTCCGGGCGGCCATGCTTGCTGAGAAGCGCAACCTCTCGATCGATCAAGGCCCGCGCCGCCTGGAACTCCGAGACCTCGGAGATCATCGGCAGCATGACCCGTAATTCACGCCCATGCGCTGCGCGCAACAGCCCGCGAATTTGCATCCGGAAGAGCGCTGGGCGGTCGAGGGACATGCGGATCGCCCGCCAGCCTAACGCCGGGTTCTCCTCGACGCCCGCACGGAAATACGGAATGACCTTATCGCCCCCGACATCGAGGGTACGGAACACAACGGGCCGGCCATCGGCCTGATCCATGATCGATTTGTACAGCTTCGTCTGCTGATCGAGCCGCGGGAAGGTCTCGGAGATCATGAACTGAAGTTCGGTGCGGAAAAGACCAATGCCATCGGCCCCTGACTGATCAAGGTGGGGCAGATCGAAGAGGAGGCCAGCGTTGATGTGCAGGCCGATCCGCACATCATCCAGCGTCACCGCGGGCACATCACGCAAGGCGGCATACTGGGCTTGCTTGCGGGCTTGGAACCGCACCTTGTCCGAATACGCAACCACCACTTCTTGGGTGGGGCGCACATGCAGCTCTCCGCCTTTGGCATCGATAATCGCTGCGTCCCCCGGCTCGACCATCTCGACCACACCCTTGCACTGGGTGATTGAGGCGATACCGAGCGCGCGCGCGACGATGGCCACGTGGCTGTTGGCACCACCCTCCTCAAGCACAAGCCCGCGCAGAAGTTTGCGGTCATAGTCGAGCAGTTCCGCTGGCCCCATGGTCCGCGCAACAACGATCGCATCATCCGGCAAGACACCTGTGGCGGCGGTCTCCGTGCCGCCCGACAAGGAGCGCAGAAGCCGGTTCGACAAGTCGTCGATATCATGGAGTCGATCGCGAAAACGCGGGTCCGGCATGCGCATCATGCGCGCGCGCGTATCGTTGCGGACGCGTTGGACCGCGGCCTCCGCCGTGAGCCCTGTGGCCAGCGCCTCATCCAACCGGCGCCGCCAGCCATGATCGTGCGCGAACATACGAAAGGCCTCGAGCACCTCATGATGCTCGCCGGCGCGGGCGAGATCGCCCCGCTCCATCATCTTGTCGATCTGGCCGGTCAGTTCCTCGATAGCCTGCTGCAGCCGCCGCCGCTCAAGCTCCACATCCTCGGCGATGAGCTTGGTCACCACGATACGCGGTTCGTGCAGCACGATATGCCCGAGCGCGACGCTCTCGGAGATGGGTTGCCCCACGAAGCGGATGCTCGAATCGCGCCCCTTCTCCGCGATCACCTCATCGGAGATGATGCCGCCGGAGGCAAGCGTCTCGGCGATCACCATGGCCGTGGTCTGAAGTGCCTCCACCTCCTCGTCGCTATATTGGCGCATCGTGCGGTTCTGCACCGTGAGCACACCGATCGTGTGACCGCCGCGCAGAATGGGGACACCAACAAAGGAGTGGTAGATTTCTTCTCCGGTCTCAGGGCGGAACGAGAAGGCCGGGTGATGTTGGGCATCGGCAAACTGCCGAGGCTCTGCCTGCTCGGCAACCAGGCCCACGAGCCCTTCCCCCGGCTTCAAATGGGTGTTGTGGACGGCGCCCATATTCAAGCCTTCCGTGGAGACCAGTTCCAGCGAGCCGTCGCGGCGGCGAAGATAGAGGGAACACACCTCCGCAACGATATTCGAGGCAATCAGCACAACGACCTTGTCGAGGCGCGCTTGCGCACTCTCATGCTCCGCCATCACCTCGCGGAGACGGCGCAACATCTGTCTTGGAGCACCTACTGACGCAGCCATAGCAACAAAGTCCCGGCCCGTCCGCCTCGCGCGGACCCTCAAGCATTCTAAAGATCGTGGGCTAGATTAGCCGTTTTTTCGCCTCTACCCGCCGTCCAACCCAAAAAGGGTATGCAAGGTTCGCACCGCGAGCTCGGCATAGGCGGCATCGATCAATACGCTGATTTTGATCTCCGAGGTGGAGATCGCCTCGATATTAATGCCCTTTTCGGCAAGAGCGCTGAACATTTGTGCTGCAACACCAGCATGACTGCGCATTCCGACGCCAATCGCAGAAACCTTAGCGATGTCAGTTGCGCCACGAAGGTCGAGATAGCCGATCTTGTCTTTAGCGGAGCCCAAGACTTCAATCGCCCGGTCGAGATCGGCGCTTTGCACCGTGAATGTGAGGTCGGTCGACCGACCATCCTCGGAAACATTCTGCACGATCATGTCGACATTGATGTGAGCATAGGCCAAGGGGCCAAAGACCCGCGCGGCAACACCAGGTTTGTCGGCCACCTTCAGCAGAGTGACTTTAGCCTCGTCCCGCGCATAGGCAATTCCACTGACGACATTTTGCTCCACGATCTCATCCTCATGGCAAACAAGCGTACCGATTCCCTCGCCGGTATCGGCATTGCCCAGCATATCGGGCGCATCGAAGCTGGAGCGTACCAGCACAGGCACGCCCCACTGCATGGCAAGCTCCACAGAACGGGTCTGCAGAACCTTGGCCCCTTGCGAAGCCATTTCTAGCATCTCTTCGTATGAGATGCGGTCTAAACGGTGCGCTTTCGCCACCACACGGGGGTCCGTGGTGTAAACCCCGTCTACGTCCGTATAAATATCGCAGCGATCCGCCTGGAGCGCCGCGGCAAGAGCCACCGCACTGGTGTCTGACCCGCCCCGGCCGAGAGTCGCAATCCGGTTGCTTGGCGCGATGCCTTGGAAGCCCGCGCAAACCGCAACCTCACCGCCCTGCATGGAAGCCTTGAGCTCGCCAACTTCGACACCCGTGATGCGGGCCTTCTGATGTGCTGCGTCCGTCCGGACCGGGATCTGCCATCCCTGCCAAGACCGAGCATTGACATCCATGGATTGGAGCACGAGAGCCAAGAGCCCGGACGTCACCTGCTCGCCGGACGAGACCACAGCATCATATTCGCGGCAGTCGTAGAGCGCCGATGGCTCATTTCCAGCCTCGCGCCGGGCCTTGAAGCCCCAAGCCTCTTCGACCCAGGTCACGAGCTGATTGGTCTGCCCGGCCATGGCCGAGACCACGACAGCACAGGCGTGGCCGGCATCGACCTCGCGCTTCACATGCGCGGCCACATTCCGGATCCGATCGAGATCAGCCACCGAGGTGCCGCCAAATTTCAACACAAGCAAAGACATGACCGCTCACAATAAGAGGGCCAGCCCATTTTGGAGCCGGCCGGAAAATTGGGCTCTTTCTACTGAGAAGGACCGGCCGCCGCAACATTGACGCACCGCAAGTCCTCCGAAGGCCTCCAACGCGGCGCCTTGACACGGTGCCCTGCCACGACGCCAATGCGACTATGAGCGCCTCTCCAGCGAACCCCGGGACCATCGACGCCGACGAAGTCGCCCAATTTGCGAAGCTTGCCGAAGACTGGTGGGACGAGCAGGGCCCGTTCCGGCCACTCCATCAGATCGGCCCGACAAGGCTCGCCTATATTCGGGACCGGCTCTGCGCCCGCTTCGCTGACGGTCCCAATCAAGACTCCAATTTTGATCGTGATCCTAAGGATCCGCCCTGCCTTGAAGGCTTGAGCGTGCTGGATATCGGCTGCGGTGGCGGCTTGGTAGCCGAGCCCCTGACCCGCCTCGGTGCCTCGGTCATGGGCATCGATCCTGGCCATGAGACGATTGCGGCGGCGAAGGCCCATGCGGAAGGCGCGGGACTCACCATCGCTTATGAGGCCACCACTGCAGAAGCGTTGGTCGATGCGGGACGGCAGTTCGACGCCGTCCTACTCCTCGAAGTGGTGGAGCACGTTCCAGACGTGCCCGCGTTCCTCAAGCGGCTTTCGCCTCTTGTGGCGGATGGGGGCGTCATGATCCTGTCGACTTTGAACCGGACCCTGAAGGCCTATGCTCTGGCGATTGTCGGCGCGGAATACGTCCTGCGATGGGTGCCGGCGGGCACGCATCAATGGGACCGGTTCGTAACTCCAGATGAACTGAGGACAGCATTGACGGGCGCAGGCCTGGAAACGATCGACACGACAGGAATGGTCTACGATCCGCTGGCCGACCGGTGGAGCCTCTCTCGCGATAGCGATGTGAACTATTTCGCGACCGCTATCAGGCCACCCGCTTGAACGGCACTTAGCCTAAGGCTGCGCCTCTAATGCCCAGGCGAACGGAACCAGCTACGGCGGCGCGGTGCCTTGCGGTATTGCCGTGGGGGCGGCTGATAATTGGGCTGAAACACGCGGCGGCGTTTGCGCTGAGCCCGTGGCTGGAGCTCATTGTAGCCATAGCGCCGATAGTTGCCGTTGCCTCTGTAGTTCGGCCGCCGATACTCTGGATAGGGCTGATAGCGCTGCTCCGGGTGCGCGACCTTGTAATCGCCACCAGGGGTCGAGCCGGTCAGAACGACGTCCGTCCGCTTCAGCCCGCTTTCCTTGACCAGATTGAAGAAGGTCTCGGCATTCTTCGGCGAGAGCCGGATGCAGCCATGCGAGGCGGGACGGCCCAATCGCTTCGTCTCGTTCGCGGCGTGGATCGCGTGGCCCTTCTTGGTGAAGAACACCGCATGCGGCATGGGCGCGTTGTCCCATTGCTTGCTGTACCAAATCTTATTCATGGAGCTGGCATCGAACGTGCCGGACGGCGTTGCATAACCCGGCATGCCCGTTGAAACAGGCCACCGGTATTTTTCGACGCCATCCACGAAGACGGTCATTTCCTGGCTCGTCTTATCGATGGAGGCCACAACGATAGGCGTTGTTGGCTCAACGACCGCGCTCGCCTCGTCACTCTTCACCGTCTCGATGTCGGGGTCTTTTTTCAGCGCCGCTTCCAGCTCCTGCGATGAAGGACGCGAAGCCTTCTTCGTTGGCTTACTCGCATTGGCTGGCGTACTGGAGGGCTGCGGCGACCTACTCAAGGCTCCTGACTGGACGTCTGGATAGACCGGCTGCGGCTGTGCCGCGAGGCCCGTCGGCAGGCTCAAATCAAGATTGGGCGTCGTGGCGCGCTGGCTGGTTTCGGCGCTCGCAGGATGAGCGAAAACGACGGCCAAAAGACCCGCAGCAAGGACCAAAAAGCCCATGATCCACGACTGCTGAAAATAAATTAGGCGCATATTGCGGTCCCCGGTTATGCGCGATCCAACCGTCTGGCAATCTCAATCATATAGAGCCAAGCCGACAATTCCACGGCTCATCGCGAAATAGTGTCCAGATATAAGCAATGACACCCGAACAAGAGGTTACCTGAACGGCACGACCGCCTGCGTCCAACCACCTAATTAGTTGTGATCGTCAGGAAGTTTTGGCAAGGGGAGCGCTGGAATTCCCTCTTCTAGCAACGACTTAGCCTCATCGATCGTCGCCTCCCCGTAGATGTCGCGTGCATCGGTCTCGCCGTAGTGCATCTTCCTGGCCTCTTCGGCGAAGTCCTTGCCCACATCGTCAGCGGTGGCCTCGAGACGTTCGCGAAGACCCTTTAAGAACGCATAGGCTCGACCCGCACCCTCAGGTTGTTGATCCTCAGGCGCTGCGGCCACATTCGCCTTGGGGCCCGAGGGCTTCCCTCTGCCCCGCAACACCGCAGGGGCCATAGGCGCCTTATGCACATCGGAGGTGCCGCAATCGGGACAGAGAATCGCGTCGGCTTCCGTCTGCTCGTCGAAGGAGCCACCGGACGAGAACCAGGCCTCGAACTGGTGCCCCGCCCCACAAGTGAGTGCGAAACGGATCATGACGCCGCCTGGCCGAGCTCAGTATCCTCGAGACCGGCGATCTCGATTTCGAAGGGGCGCCCGTTACTGAGCGAGGGAATGCGGGCCCGCACATCCTCAACAAGGGAAAGGTCGATATCTGCAAAGATGACGCCCGGCTCCTCTCCCGCTTCCGCCAAAATTTCTCCCCAAGGCGATACGATCATCGAATGCCCATAGGTCGAACGACCATTCTCATGCAGCCCCCCTTGGGTAGCCGCCAGAACGAAACTGCACGTCTCGATCGCGCGGGCGCGCAGGAGCGCATGCCAGTGAGCTTGGCCGGTCTGCTTGGTGAACGCCGCCGGGATCGCGATCATATTCGCGCCAGCCAGCGCCAGCGCGCGATAGAGCCCCGGAAACCGCAAATCGTAGCAGATGGTCATGCCGAGACGAACCGGGCAGCCGGCGGGAGATAGATTTGCGAGTAAAGCCTTGGTGCCCGGACCATAATAGTCCGACTCGCGATAGGATTCGCCCCCCGGAAGGTCCACATCGAACATGTGCAGCTTGTCGTAGCGCGCAGCGATCTCACCCTTCGGGTCGATCAAAAAGGACCGGTTGGCGATGTGCGCCTCGTCAATTTTGATGCCGAGCGAGCCGATATGCAGCCAAACGGCAAGCTCGGCGGCAAGCCCCCGGAAGCGGGCAAGCGGCACGCTTTCGGCCTCGGGCTGCACCTGCTTCAAAACGAGCGCAGGCTCAAGTTCCATCAGCGCGGTGTTCTCCGGGGTCTGTATGTAGTCAGCACCACCCAATGCCGCCTGCCGGATCAGCGCCTCTGTAGTCACAAGATTGTCGGCGATGACGCGGCTCGCCCGGAGCTGTACGAGCGCGGCGCGAAACCCGTTGGAATTTTCGGTGCTCATTGTGTGATCGCTTGCGTCATTGGTTCTCGGATCGTCTCAGGCTGGCTCGGGCGTCACAGTCACGCTCCATGGTAACTATGGCCTTAACCATGAAGCATCGAGCCATCGTTGATAGAGGACGATGGCGGTCGGCTCAACGGCGCGCGCGAGCGCCAGAACGTCCACACGTGCAGCGCCTGCACGTTTCAGGATACGCGCACAAGCCTCGACCGTCGCGCCCGTGGTGATAACGTCGTCGACCACAACGACGGACTTGCCATCGATCGCACAAGCGCGGCCCTGCTCGACCTTGAACGCACCTGCCAGGTTCCGGCTGCATTGGGCAGCTGTCAGCCCCACCTGGCTGACCGTGCGACGGGTCCGCTTCAGAGTAAAGCAATCAGCCGGCACCCCCGTTTGCCGCGAAAGACCTTGTGCCAGAAACGCCGACTGGTTGAAACGCCGGGCCCAAAGACGCGAGCGATAGAGCGGCACGGGCACCACCAGGTCCGCATCGGCCAAGAGGTCCTTACCGGCGCGCGCCAACCAGCGCGTGAACAGGCGCAGCCCCTCCTGGCGATCGCCATATTTGAAGCCCTGGATCAGATCGCGCATGGTTTGCGAATAGCGCGCGATAGCCCGCGCCCGATCGCAGATTGGCGGCGATGCAATCGCTGCGGCCGACAGGTAGGGTTCGCCTGCATCAAAGGGCAGAGGAACCCCGAGGCACGTGCAAAGAGGAGGTGCGACGAAGTCGATGCCAGCAAAACAGGACCCGCAGACCAGCCCATGGGAGCCGATGGGCGTCCTGCACACAATACAGAGGGGCGGCAAGACGAGATCGGCCGCCGAGCGAAAAGCGGCGCGCCACGGTCGCGTGCGCGTTAGGTCTATTTCGCCGGTCTCCATGCCAACCATGATACTGCGCCGATCGCAGCATAGGGAGGCGGCATGAACGACACACCGATGCTGTTCGATAGGGCCCTGCTGCGCCGCCGGCGCGCGCGCTTTGCCGCCGAGATCCTGCACCGCGAATTCCTGATCGCTCATGTGGCCCGCGAAATTGCCGAGCGAGTCGAAATCATGTTGCGCGATTTCCCCCGGGCGCTGGATCTTGGCGCCTATCACGGTCTCCTTGGGCGAACAGTCGGCGCACTCCCGAACGTGGGCGAAATGAATTACGCGGAGAGCGTCTTCGCCTATGCCGCACAATGCCCTCGGCCTTCGGTCGTGTGCGACGAGGACCTCCTGCCCTTCGCAGATGGGGCATTCAACCTGATCGTGTCAGGACTCGCCCTCCACCGCGTCAATGACCTGCCTGGCAGCCTTATTCAGCTCAGACGAGCCCTCGCCCCTGACGGTCTTTTCATGGCCGCTGTGCTCGGCGCCGGCGCATTGATCGAACTACGCGCGTGCCTGCTTGAGGCCGAAGAGGAAACGGAAGGAGGCGCCTCGCCGCGGGTCTCACCCTTCGGAGATGTCCGCGCCTATGGCGCACTCCTACAGCGCGCAGGCTTTGCGCTTCCCGTGGCCGATGCGGAGGACCACACCGTCATCTACTCCTCTCCGCGTGAACTGATGCGCGAAATTCGCGCCCTTGGGGGCGGCAACGTGCTCATGGCGCGCAGCAAGGCACCGCTCTCCAAGCGCACCCTGGCACGAGCGGAGGAGCTCTACCGCACGCGCTACGGCACGCAGGACGGTAAGATCACGGCGACCTTCCAATTCGTCTTCATGAGTGGGTGGGCGCCCGACCCGAGTCAGCAAAAACCGCTCAGCCCTGGCAGCGCGCGGAGCCGCCTTGCCGATGCCCTGAAGACCGAGGAGCATTCCGCAGGCGACAAGGCCTCGTTTCCACGCTCCAAATCAGAGAACTGAGGGCCGGCTCAGAGCTTCAGCGCTGCTGCAAGCTCACCAAAAAGCGTTTCAATTCCAGAGCTGTAGATCGACATCAAAGCCAAAATAGCCGAAGCGATCAAGATGGCGATCAGGCCATATTCGATGACCGTAACACCGGCGTAGTCGGACGCGAAATGGCGTAGCGCAAGAACCATACGGCTCTGCGAGGGAGTTTCAGAAAAACTCTCAGTCGCCGTTCCTACCTTCACGCCAACACCTCACGAGCTCGGGCAATACCCTTTGCACCGGCTCGTCCGCCGGCGGCATCGGATAGTAGCTCAGGGCCGCAGGCGCGACCCAAGCCAGTCCCTGGCTTTCCTTGGCGCTCGCCTCTCCCAGCCAGCACCTGCACGCATAGATAGGCATCAAAAGATGAAAGTCGTGATAAGAGTAACTCGAAAATGTTAGTGGAATGAGGCTGTCAGGCTCGACCGAAATACCAAGCTCTTCTTGAAGCTCGCGCACCAAAGCCTGCTCGGGCGTCTCACCGTCTTCCAGTTTGCCGCCCGGAAACTCCCACAGTCCTGCCAGCGATTTTCCCTCGGGGCGCTGGGAAATGAGCACGCGGCCTTCTTGATCGATAAGGGCGCAAGCAACCACAAGCGCGAGCCGCTTGGCGGGGCCTTTCGACATTACGAGCGGTAGTCGGCGTTGATGGCGATGTACTCCTTCGTGAGATCGCAGGTCCACATCGTGTTCGCACCGTCGCCCACGCCCACATCGACTGTAATGTCGATCTCATCACGCTTCATAAAGGCAGCGCCGTCTGCCTCTTTGTAGGTCGGCGCGACTTCGCCATTCTTGGCAACGACGATATCGCCAAACCAAATTGCCAGCCGATCACGGTCTGCGGCCTCGCCGGCCTTCCCCACAGCCATGACGATGCGCCCCCAATTGGGGTCTTCGCCAGCAAGGGCTGTCTTCACCAGAGGCGAGTTGCAAATCGCCTTCGCAATTGTGCGGGCAGCCGCTTTGGACTGAGCGCCCGTGACCGTGACCTTGACGAACTTGGTGAGCCCCTCGCCGTCTTTGACGATCTGGTGCGCAAGGTCGCGCATCAAATCGAACAGCGCCGCGCGAAATCCATCGAGACGCGGATCGTCGTCCCGCGCTATGCGCGGACAACCCCGCCGCCCAGCCGCGCCACTTGCGAACAAGAGCACCGTGTCGCTTGTCGAGGTGTCGCTGTCGACAGTGATTGCATTGAAGCTGTCTTCGACCAAAGGGGACAAAATCGACTGCAAGGCCTTGGGCCCAATGGCCGCGTCCGTGAATAGGAACGACAGCATGGTCGCCATGTCTGGCGCGATCATGCCAGCTCCCTTGGCGATGCCGTTGAGCGTCACTTGAACACCGTTGATCTCGCAGATCCGGGTTGCGAGCTTCGGATATGTATCGGTCGTCATGATAGCCCGCGCGGCCATCTCGTAAGCATCCGCTTGAGCGTCTTCTGCGAGACCCGCCAGCAATCCGGTGAATTTCGACGGATCGAGGGGTTCGCCTATCACACCGGTCGAGCTGATATAGACATCCGCCTCAAGGCACTCGGCCACACGCGCCATGGCCCGCGCCGTCTCGATCACCGCCTCGCGCCCGCGCATGCCTGTGAAGGCATTGGCGTTGCCGGAATTGACCACAAGCGCACGGGCCATGCCGTGAGGCAAATGCTCCTGGCACCACTCAACTGCCGCAGAAGCCGTCTTCGACTTCGTGAAAACACCGGCAACGGACGTGGACGGCTCAAACAGGGCCAAAAGCAAATCTGCGCGCCCCGCATAGCGGATGCCAGCCTCGCATGCCGCAAGGCGCACGCCATCGATTGCCGGAAGAACAGCCAAGCTTTGGGGGGCGAATGGCGAAATCTTGTCCACGGCGTGCGACGGACCGCCTAGTGGTCCTCGTCGAACTCTTCGTCGGGCAAAGGCGGCGCCTCGCCGCGCAAAGCCGCATCGTCCATGGATCGCTTGATCTCCGGATCGACAATCTCGATCTCTGCCTTCTCGCGAAGTCCAGACACAACGACCTGCGCCTTTTGAACAAGGAGCTGGCTCATGATCGGTTCCTTGACGTCATCGAAACTCGGCAGCTTCTGGTCGCGCCTTTCCTCGACCTCGATAATGTGCCAGCCGAAACTCGTGTTGACGGGGTCCGAGATCTTACCGACATCGAGCGCAAAGGCAGCATCCTCGAAGGGCTTTAGCATCTGCCCACGCGTGAAAAAACCCAGATCGCCGCCTTCCGCATTCTTATCCTTCGACTTCTCGGTCGCGAGTTTCGCAAAATCCGTGCCCCCCTCCAGCTGCGCCTTGATCTCCTTAGCCTCTTCCTCCGTCCCAACGAGAATGTGCCGAGCCTTGATTTCTTGCTCAGGCTTCATCTTGGCGATTTTCTCATCGTAGATTTTCTTGGCTTCGCTTTCCTTCACCGCACCAGTGATATTCATATCGAAGAACGCGTCGCGCAGCGCCCGGCGCTTGTGATAGGCAACCCGTTTTTCAAACGTATCGGCCTTATCCAAGTCTTCCTTCTCACTGGCACCCGCCATCAGCTCGTTTTCGATCATGAACTGCAGGAGAATGCGTTTGCGATCCTCAGGACGGTAGGTACCGAGCCTTGGGCCCACTTCGGATGCTGCGAAGTCGAGATCGGATTGTTTGATGTCCACGCCATTGACGCGCGCAACGACGGCGTCCTCGGCAGCAGCAGGCGGCACAAATGCAATGGACGCTGCCAGAAGCAGCATGGCTGACCACAGTTTCACTGGAATTATTCCTCGTCTTCGGCACGTCCTCTACCCTCAACAAGGTCAGGCAGTGCGGGTTTGGGGGATTCCCTCGACGCCTTCTTAGCGTTGGCCTCGCGGCTTGCCAAGCGGCAGGAATTGACAGTGCTAGCTTTGTTCTATAGTTCTCGAACTATGGATATTATAGAAGCCATCGATGCGCTTGGCGGACTGGCTCAAGAGAGCCGTCTCAAGGTCTTTCGGCTGCTGGTCCAGGCTGGCATGGAAGGAATGGCTGCAGGCGATATCGCCAAGGCCGTTGGCGTGCCCAAGAACACAATGTCGTCCCATCTCGCGATCTTGTCGCGCGCCAAGCTCATCCAAGCCCGAAAAGACGGCCGGTCCATGATCTATGCCCTGAACCTCGAGGGCACCCGTTCCTTACTGTCCTTTCTGGTCGAAGATTGCTGCCAAGCAGAACCATCTATTTGCGGGCCGATGATCAAATCCACCATTGCCACATGTGGTTCGGACTGACAGGAGAAGACCGATATGACAAACGCCACGGTTACGGCTCCCATGAACGTCTTGTTTCTTTGCACGGGAAATTCTGCCCGCTCGATCATGGCCGAATGCATCATGAACCGGGAAAATCTGGGCAAATTCAAAGCCTATAGCGCTGGCAGCATGCCCACAGGCAAGGTGAACCCTCTTGCGGCCAACTTATTGAAAAAACTGAACTACGACGTCTCGGGCTTGCGCTCCAAGTCCTGGGAGGAGTTCGCTGGCCCTCAATCTCCGGTTTTCGATTTCGTGTTTACTGTGTGCGATGATGCGGCAAGGGAAACCTGCCCGGTTTGGCCGGGTCAGCCGATGACCGCCCATTGGGGTATTCCGGACCCCGCTGCGGTGACAGGAACCGACGCCGAACGCGGTTTCGCTTTCGACGATGCGTACCGGATGTTGCAGCAACGCATCTCAATCTTCGTAAACCTGCCTCTGGAGAACTTGAGTAAGCTCTCACTCCAAGACCATCTGGATCGAATTGGCAGGCCCGGCACGGCGGCGGCCAAGGAGTCCGCCTAGCCACCTGAAAAGCTTGCATCCCCGTCGCGTTGACAAGGGTCAGGTCGCCTCTTATGTCTCCGGCGACGATCTCCGGCTTTTTTCGTCGTTTTCCGCAAGGAAATGGCGAGCATTTGGCGGGGGTCCGCACACTCCATCAGCCAAGGACCTCCCGGGCTTTCCAACAGCCCCGCGCGGCCCGGCTCACGCCATAAGAGGCTAAAGGTTCGATGCTTTCGCTCGGCACTATCGCCACCAAGGTCTTCGGCTCTTCCAACGATCGCAAACTCAAGAAATACGCGCCTGTTGTCGCGGCGATCAATGCACTGGAGCCCGAAGTTTCTGCGCTTTCTGATGAAGCGCTTCGCGCGCGCACCGATGAGTTCCGCAAGCGTCTCAAAGATGGCGAAGCCCTCGACGATCTGCTTCCAGAAGCCTTCGCGACCGTTCGCGAGGCTGCCAAGCGCACGTTGGGCCAGCGCCATTTCGACGTTCAGCTGGTCGGAGGCATGGTCCTGCATGAGGGCCGCATCGCCGAGATGAAGACCGGCGAGGGCAAAACGCTCGTCGCCACCCTTCCCGTCTATCTGAATGCGCTCGCAGGCAAGGGCGTCCACGTCGTCACCGTGAACGACTATCTCGCCAAGCGCGACGCCACCTGGATGGGACAAGTCTATCGGTTCCTGGGTCTCACCGTCGGCACGATCGAGCACGAGCTCGAGGACGAGGAACGCAAGGCGCAATATGCCTGCGACGTCACCTATGGGACGAACAACGAATACGGCTTCGACTATCTCCGCGACAATATGAAATACCTCGAAAGCGCGATGGTGCAGCGCGAGCACTACTTCGCCATCGTTGACGAGGTGGACTCCATCCTGATCGACGAAGCGCGCACTCCGCTCATCATCTCAGGCCCGCTGGACGATCGCTCGGATTTCTACAATACGATCGACGTATTTATCCCGAAGCTCGTCGACGAAGACTTCGAGCTTGACGAAAAGACCCGAAGCGTGACGCTCACCGAAGAGGGCAATGAGCATGTGGAGCAGCTGCTCACCGAGGCGGGCCTGCTCAAGGGCGAATCTCTCTATGACGTCGAGAATGTCAGCATCGTACATCACGTGCAGCAGGCCTTGCGCGCGCACAAACTCTTCCTGCGCGACCGCGACTACATCGTGAAGAATAAAGAGGTCGTGCTGATCGACGAATTTACCGGGCGCATGATGTCCGGGCGGCGTTTCTCGGAAGGGCTCCATCAAGCGCTTGAGGCCAAGGAAGGTGTCGAGATTCAGCCCGAGAACCAGACCTTCGCGACCATCACCTTCCAGAACTATTTCCGGCTCTACGAGAAACTCGGCGGCATGACCGGCACCGCCGTGACCGAGGCCGACGAATTCATGGACATTTACGGCCTCGACGTGATCGAGGTGCCGACCAACAGGCCCATGACGCGCGACGACCAGGACGACGAGGTCTACCGCACGGCAAAAGAAAAATATGACGCCATCATTGAGCTGATCCGGGACGCGCAGACCCGCGGCCAACCCATGCTGGTCGGAACGACATCCATTGAGAAGTCTGAAGTGCTCTCGGAACACCTGAAGAAGGGCAACGTTCCGCACAACGTGCTCAATGCCCGCTACCATGAGCAAGAGGCGTTCATCATCGCCCAGGCCGGTGTCCCAGGTGCCGTGACCATCGCCACCAACATGGCAGGCCGCGGCACTGATATTCAGCTCGGCGGCAATCTGGAGATGCAGATTGAAACCTGGCTCGCCGAGCAGAAAGAGAAAGGCTCCGAGCCGAGCCCCGAGGCGTTTGAGAAGAGGCGCACCGAGATCGAAACCGATATCACCGAGAAGAAAAAACAAGCCCTTGATGCAGGCGGTCTGTATGTGATCGGCACGGAGCGCCACGAAAGCCGCCGTATCGACAATCAGCTCCGCGGCCGTTCCGGCCGGCAGGGAGACCCAGGCGCCTCACGCTTCTTCCTTTCCCTGGAAGACGATTTGATGCGCATTTTTGGGTCCGAGCGAATGGACGGCATGCTGCAAGCGCTGGGCCTCAAGGATGGCGAGGCCATCGTTCATTCCTGGATCAATAAGGCTCTCGAGAAGGCGCAAGGAAAGGTCGAGGCGCGCAACTTCGACATCCGCAAAAATCTGCTGAAGTTCGATAACGTCATGAACGATCAGCGCAAGGCAATCTTCGATCAGCGCCGAGAGCTTTTGAACGATGCCGACTTGAACGAAACGGTCGCCGAAATGCGCCGTTACGTTGTCGACGATCTGGTGGCCCAGGCCATCCCCGAGAAATCCTACCCCGAGCAGTGGGATCTGGCCGGCTTGAAAGAGAAGGTCGATGAGATTTTCGGTCTCGAATTGCCCGTCACCGATTGGGGGGACGAGGAAGGCATCGGCGAGGCCGAGATTCACGAACGGCTGATCAAGTCCACAGACGAGGCCGCCGCCAAAAGGGCCGCGCAGTTCGGCTCAGAGACCATGCGCCAACTCGAGAGGGCAGTCCTCTTGCAAACGCTCGACAGTCTTTGGCGCGAGCATCTGATTACGCTGGAGCATCTGCGCCAGGTCGTTGGCCTGCGCGGTTATGGTCAGCGTGATCCTCTCAACGAATATAAGAGCGAAAGCTTCACGCTCTTCGAGCAAATGCTGACCCGTCTACGCGAAGCCGTCACCGGGCAGCTGATGCATGTGGAGCTGGCCAAGGAAGACAATCCGCCATCCCTGGAAGGCCCGGACCTACCGCCGATGGAGGTCCATCACATTGACCCCAATACCGGCGAGGACGAATTCGCACTCCAAACCGCGGGTGCAAGTGCAAACATGCCAACCGCTGGCGGAGGCAAGCCAGCGCGCACGAAAAAAGTTGCACCAGTCGCGCTCAATCCGGCCGATCCCTCGACCTGGGGCAAGGTTCAACGCAACGCGCCCTGCCCGTGTGGTTCCGGCAAAAAGTACAAACACTGCCACGGCATGTTCTAGCCAAAGCCAGGCCAGACAAGGCCCGGCATCGCACTTGGCGGCAACGCTAGAGGCAAAACCAAGCAGGCCTTGAGGGGGGCGCGAACGGCATGACGGTCGACCAAGCGCTCGCTTTTTCCATCGTCATCGGCATGATGGCGCTCTTCATCTGGGGACGCCTGCGGTACGACGTGGTCGCGCTTCTGGCCTTGCTGGCCGCTATCGTCGCCGGCATCGTTCCACCCGAGAAAGCCTTTTCAGGCTTCAGCGACGACATCGTGATCATCGTGGCCAGCGCCCTTCTGGTCAGCGCCGCCGTTGGCCGTTCCGGCGTGATAGAACGCGTTGTCCGCACGTTGGGCCCCTACCTGACGACGGTCTACCGGCAGATCGCCGCGCTCGTCGGAGCCGTGACGGTCATGTCGGGTTTTGTCAAAAATATCGGCGCACTCGCGATGCTGATGCCGGTTGCTTTTCAGGTCTCGCGGCGCTCAGGCACCTCGCCGTCCTCGCTTCTGATGCCAATGTCGTTCGGCGCCCTTCTCGGCGGCACTGTGACGCTGATCGGCACATCGCCCAATATCATCGTTTCTCGTGTGCGCGAGCAGACTATGGGCGAGCCTTTTCACATGTTCGACTTCGCACCGGTCGGGGCGTGCCTGTCGATTATCGGCTTCGCATTTTTGCTGTTTGGCTGGCGGCTCCTGCCGGCCGGCCGCAAGGGCACCGTCTCCATGGACGCCGCCTTCACGCTCGACGGTTACACGACCGAGGTCTCCGTTCCGAAAGATTCGCCCGCCGCCAACATCACCGTGAAGGCGCTAGAGACCTTGAGTGAAGGCGAAGTCGAAGTCATCACCCTGATCCGTGGCACCAAACGCCTCTTCGATCCAGCGGGGAACCGCGTCATCAAACCGGACGATGTTTTGATCTTGCGCGGAGAGCCTTCCGCGCTCGAGCGTATCGTCGCGCTGGAGAAGCTCACGCTCATTTCCCATGACGAGCCGAAGGAACGGGACACCCCGACCGACGACATCGGCATCATGGAGGCGGTGATCACGCCGGACTCCCAATTGATCGACTATACGACCGGCCAGTTGAAGCTCGCCGACCGCCATGGGCTGGAGCTTTTGGCCGTGAGCCGTACGGGACGGCGCATCCAAAATCGCTTACGCAATGTAAAGCTGCGCGCCGGCGACGTTGTCGTCCTGAAAGGCAATCTCACCACGATGCCCGAGACGCTTGGCGAGCTTCATCTTCTCCCGCTCGCCGAGCGGGATTTGCGGATGGGCCGGAAGGGAAGCCTCCTGCCACTTGGAGTTCTGGCCATCGCCATGGGGCTTGTCGCCTTCAGTATCGTGCCCGTCGCCATCGCCTTTTTTGGCGCGGCTGTCGTGCTCCTGGTCGCTCGGGCGCTGTCCTTGCGCGAAGCGTACGATGTGGTCGAGTGGCCTATTCTCGTGATGCTGGGTGCACTCATCCCCGTCAGTGATGCCTTGCGCACCACAGGCGGCACGGACCTGATTGCCGCCTGGCTCTCAAACACGGCATCCTATCTGCCCGCTTATGGTGCTCTGCTCCTGCTCATGGCCGCGGCCATGGCGGTGACACCCTTTCTCAACAACGCCGCCACGGTTCTCGTCATGGCGCCGATTGCGGCGAGCTTTGCGAGCAATCTCGGCTACAATCCCGACCCATTCCTGATGGGCGTCGCCATCGGTGCGGCGTGCGACTTCCTCACGCCCATCGGCCATCAGTGCAACACGCTGGTGATGGGGCCTGGCGGCTACCGCTTCGGCGATTATTGGCGCCTTGGCCTGCCGCTCTCCATCATTGTGCTACTCGCCGGGACGCTACTCATTCTCTATTTTTGGCCGATCTAGGATCTAGGCCTTCCCGGCAACCGCGTCGGGACAATGGGCCTCGACCGCACTATCCACCGTCGCAGGGCTGCCTTTCTCGAACACATAGCGGCCGTCACAAACGCTGACCTTGGGCGGCACCCCATCGCGCGCGAAAAGCTCGTGGCCCTTTTTGAGGTCCCCCCAAAAACCGGCCCAACTGTCCCCGCTTCTGAGCCGCAAGTTCCGCTCCGTCATCCGGAACGGGAAGGCATGGACCGGGATCCGCGCCTGGCCATTGTCCAATGCCTTGGTCACGAACGCCCAGATCTCGTCCACCACACGGTCCGTAACCGCATAGCAGCCGATCGAAGCACACCCGCCATGGACCATCAGGAAAGACCCGGTGCGGCCCTTGCCTCGGTCGTAGACATTGGGGAAGCCAAGGTTGAAGGACAGATGCTCCCGGCTGTTTGGGTTGAGCGCGTCCTTGGTCACCGTATAGAAGCCTTCAGGGGCCTGGCGGTCGCCCTCTTTCAGCTTGGGGCCTAAGCGTCCAGACCACATGCAGATGGGATAGGTCGCGAAGCGCTCAAAGCGACCGTTCTTCTGCACCCACAGCTCGATCTCGGACTCGAGCTTATAGATGCGCAAATGAACTGGCATGCCCGGTTTCACGCCTGCGCTCTCCATCCGCGCAGCAAAGCGCGAATGGTCGGGCGTGCTAGGCAAGGGCTTGCCCGCGCGGTACGTTGCGATGTGCTGTTTGCGGTCCCAGTTCACCGAGATGCGGTCGATCAGCTGGCGCCCGTCGGGCGTGAACAGGAAATAGGCCCCGCCGCCAAACGCGACCAGAGCGACTGAAACGAGAATGAATCGTACCATCGTCAATCCTTGAACCTTGGCCGCTTCGAACCAAGCACCCTTAACGCCCATGACGCGTCCAGCGACCAACTCTTAGAGCCAAAAAGGCGGCTAGATCATGGAGTGTCGTAGGCGCACCGCACCGGATGGTGCGAAGGAAGGAAGGAAGCGAGACGGCTATTGCTGCGTCTGCGCCACTTTCTTTTTCTTCTTTACCGCGGCCTTCTTTTCAGGCGCCTTCGGAACCTCGGGCGTTGCCGGACCGAGCGTCATCACATTGTAGACGGGCGTGATCTCGCCGAACTGTAGATCCATCACGCTGCCGAGCGGCTTGGCCAGCAAGAATTGTGCAACGACCCGCTTCTTTTTCGGCGCCTTGAAGGCCACCACCGGCAACTTGCTGTAGCGCGGGCACGAGCGCTTGGGGTTCGGATATTTGTCGTTGGCAAAGGCGGCGTTGACCACATAGCGCTTACCGCACACAGCGAGTGGCGGGGCAAGGCGCGTGGTCTGAAAATAATCGTAGCCTTCCTTCAAATTCCCCCAGAACTCATACCAATGGCTGTCGCTATGCGCCGCCAAGTTGGTCCGGGTCATGCGGAAGGGAAACGCGTGGACCTGAAATTTTTCTTGGCCACCCAACAGCGCGCCTTGAGCCAGAGCGTAGATCTCCTCGACCACCGCATCGGTCATGGCGTAACAGCCACGCGACTTGCAATCGCCATGCACCATGAGGTTGGCGCCCGTACGGCCCAGCGCGCGGTCATAGGCGTTCGGATAGCCGATATTGAAAGACAAATGATATCTGCTCTTCGGGTTCAAACGGTTCTTGTCGACCACGTAGAACCCTTCCGGCGCCTGGAGATCGCCCTGCTTCTGCTTCGGCCCCAAACCGCCGGAGAAGTTGCAGATGGGATAGGTCTTAAGATGATAGAAATGCCCGTCATCCTTCTTCTTCCAAATCTCGAGTTCGGATTCGGACTTGAAGATACGAACAAGAATGGGCTGCTGCTCCGTCATGCCCTTCTCAGCCATCAGTGCGCGTGTCTGGGCAGGGAGCGGCTTAATGTGAGCAGGATAATAGGCGGCACAGCCAGACAGTGCGGCCGCATAAGCAGCCACGCATGCCATCAAAATGGCCGTGCCGAACCTTGAACGAAGCATACGCTGTGCCCCTTGCACACCCCGGCCAAGTTCAATTCAGATCCGTTAACGGACCGTTAGCGTAAGACCCGAACAAGCTCGGCCAAGCGGCCCCTATGGCCGGATTATAAGCTTATCCAGTGTGAGTTAGACTGAAAAATGACGGTTCCTCAGGGCTCAAACCAGCTTGCGCCCGATTTACATCAATCCACACGCCCCATGGCCAGGAACTTGTCGCGCCGTTCTTTTCGGATCTGGGCCGGCGAATAGTCGTCGAATTCCGCAATGGATCTGACGATCACATCGCCCGCGGCTTGCAGCACGCGGGCTGGATCGCGATGCGCCCCGCCGATTGGCTCGGGGATGATTCCATCGATAATTCCAAGGCCTTTCAAATCCTGGGCAGTAATCTTCATATTGGTTGCAGCATCCTCAGCTCGGGTCGAATCCTTCCAGAGGATGGATGCCGCGGCCTCGGGCGAGGCGACCGTATAGATCGAATGCTCGAGCATGAAGATGCGGTTCGCCGTAGCCAGCGCCACCGCGCCGCCAGAGCCACCCTCGCCGATAATCACCGAGACGATTGGAACGCCAAGCCGCATACAGCACTCCGTGCTGCGCGCGATCGCCTCTGCTTGACCGCGCTCCTCCGCCCCAATCCCTGGATAAGCGCCCGCCGTATCGACCAAACTGACAACAGGTAGTGAGAACCGGTCAGCCATCTCCATCAAACGCACGGCCTTCCGATACCCCTCCGGGCGAGCCATGCCGAAATTGTGCTTAATCCGGCCTTCCGTGTCGGACCCCTTCTCGTGGCCGATGACCATCACCGAGCGCCCTGCAAGGCGGCCGATGCCCCCAATAATCGCCTCGTCCTCGGCAAAGTAGCGGTCGCCCGCGAGCGGCGTGAAATCGCGAACCAAGTCCTGGATATAATCTTTGAAATGCGGACGCTCGGGATGACGTGCGACTTGCGTCTTCTGCCAGGGCATCAGCTCCGCGTAGGTCTCTATGAGCGCATCGCGTGCTTTGGCCTCAAGCCGCGTGAGCTCCTCATTAATGGATACTGAGTCGCCATCCGAGGTCAGCGCCTTTAGCTCGGCAACTTTGCTTTCAAGTTCAGCGATCGGCTTTTCGAAATCGAGATATGTACGCATAAAGTTCGAAGAGACCCTCAAGTTCGACTAGACCGGTTGGAGACCATGGACGTCCACGCCCAAATGCATCCTTACGACAAAAGGGAAAACAACGGAAATCAGATGTTAAACGGAACCCGCCACCTAAGTGACCCCGCCAGGAAGACCTTTCAATGGGAGGCCATTTAGGTGTTTTGACGCAAGGCCCCTAGCGCGGCTTCGTTAACTGCGCCTTTGCCAGCGGATGATGCTCCACCACCAGCCGACGCAGGCGCTCCTCGATCACATGGGTGTAGATCTGGGTCGTGGAGATGTCCGCATGCCCCAGAAGCTGCTGAACGGTCCGCAAATCCGCACCGCGCTCCAGCAAATGGCTCGCAAAGGCATGGCGCAGCACATGGGGTGAGACCCGAGAGGGATCGAGACCGGCCGCCAGGGCCAGTGCCTTCAGTTCCTGGCCAAGACGCTGTCGGGTCATGTGCTGCCCGCCGCGTGTCGGGAATAGAAAGGGCGATGCGCTACGTTCGGGTTCTTCGGAAAGCACAACTAAATACGCCGAAAGAGCCTTCCGTGCAGCCTCGTTGAGGGGAACGAGGCGCTCGCGTCCGCCCTTGCCCTTGATGGTGAGCACGCGGTCGTCCACCGCAAGGACGTTGCGGGGCAGGGCGACCAGCTCCGAGACCCGCAAACCCGACGCATAGAGCGTTTCCAGGAGAGCGTTGAGCCGAAAGGCACGCAGGCGCGCACCACCCTCGAGGCCCAAAGCGCAAGCCTCCTTGGCGGTCCCGATGAGGGTCTCCACTTCGGCAAGCGAAAGGATTTTGGGCAGCGGCCGGCCGCGCTTTGGGCTGTCGATCGCCGACGTCGGGTCGTCCTTGCGCAGGCCCTCGTTCAGCAAAAATCGGAAAAACTGGCGAATGGCCGACAATTTTCGGGCCCGAGAGGTCGCGGCCAGGCCCCGGCCCGCCAAGACCTCAAGATAGGCTCGCACTTGATCCGCCGAAGCCTCGAGCCCGCCGGTCTTTTTTGTGGCAAGGAACGCGAGAAAGTCGGAAATATCGCGGGCATAGGCATCGACCGTGTGGGAGGCGGCGCCTCGTTCGGCCATAATCATGTCCAGAAATAGCGCGAGCTCGGACGCCGAATTGGGGTCCAGGGACGTTTTTGGCCTGGCCAAGACCCTAAATCCTCATGCCGCGCCCGGGAATGTGCCGGGATGGGGCGGCTAAGGACACGCACTTATTGCGCGCGGTGGCTAGGGGGCAGCGCGATCGAGGGCTCCTCAGCGGTCGCGGCCGAAGGCGCCACTGCGCGAGGTTCGGCCTTAAGGTTACGCAGAGCCTTGGAGATTTCCTTTGGCTCTGGCTGAAAATATTCGGCGAGCACATAAAGGCTTCCAGCTACGACACCGGCGATCGTCCCTAAAACCGCGAGGAAACGAAACAATGTTGGCATCGAGGCGCTTGTCTCCCTAATTATCGACCAATCCCGAACAGGACCGCATTATGACTCAAAACGCCTTCGCGCCTTAACCCCTACAAATCACATCATGGACGATTCGGTCAGGCCCTGTCAGCATGGGCTTCTTTAGGCTCCCCCCGACAATGACTCAACGTATTGCGGAACATAGCAAGAACCGGAACCGGCAGCTGGCGGATATCCGCCAATCCTTGGGCAAAAATTCCCTCGTCCTGATCGGGCTGATGGGGGCTGGGAAGACCGTCTTGGGACGCCGTCTTGCAGGCGCGCTCGACCTTCCATTTATCGATGCGGACGGCGAGATCGAGGCAGCGGCGGGCCAGACGGTCAAGGAAATCTTCGCCGAGCACGGCGAGGCCTATTTCCGAACCGGGGAACGAAAGGTCATCGCACGGCTCTTGGAAAACGGGCCGCAAGTGCTTGCGACCGGCGGCGGTGCCTATATGGACCCCGAAACCAGGGCCGTCATCGAAAGGCACGGAACGTCGATCTGGCTCAAAGCGAACTTGCGCCTGCTCATGAAACGTGTGGGACGCCGCGACAGCCGGCCTTTGCTTCAAGTGGACAATCCCGAGGCCGTGATGAGAAAGCTGATGGCAACACGCAACCCCGTCTATGCCGAGGCGGACATCACGGTCGAGAGCCGCGACGTGCCGCATGAGGTCATCGTCGGCAATATTCTCGACTCGCTCTCGGCGCGGTACGGCAATCGCACCGCACCGCGGAACAGGGTTCGCCGGAAGAAGACGCAATGAGGACCGAGAAGACTGTGGACCGCGCAGGCACCAATACCGAAACGCAAATCGACGTGGTTCTCGCCGCGCGGAGCTATCCCATCGTCATCGGCGAGGATCTTGTCGCATCCGCAGGCCTGCGCCTGGGAGCCTTGCTGCCAGGCACGCGCTTTGCCGTTGTCAGCGATTCCAATGTCGCAGCGCTCCATCTGGCACCGGTCAAAGCCAGCCTTGAGGCCGAGGGTCTCTTCCTCGGCTCCGCGGTCGTTGCACCGGGCGAGGCCAGCAAAAGCTTCCCCGTCCTTGCCAAGCTGAGCGAGACCTTGCTTGAGCTTGGGGTTGAACGCGGCGACTGCATCGTCGCACTGGGCGGCGGGGTCGTGGGCGACCTTGCAGGCTTTACGGCTTCGATCCTGAGACGCGGGGTCCGCGTGGTGCAGATGCCCACAACGCTACTTGCGCAAGTGGACTCAGCCATTGGCGGCAAGACTGGCATCGACACGAAGCAGGGCAAGAACCTGATCGGCACATTCCATCAGCCAAGCCTCGTGCTGTCGGATGTGTCTGTGCTCTCAACGTTGTGCAAGCGGGAGTTCCGCGCAGGCTACGCAGAAGTCGCAAAATACGGCCTTCTGGGCGATGCCTCCTTCTTCGCGTGGCTTGAGCAAAACTGGCAGGGCGTGTTCGCGGGCGAAGGCACCAAGCGTCGCCACGCCGTGGAGACAAGCGCACGCGCCAAGGCCACCATCGTCATGGAAGACGAGCTTGAGATCAGCGGCAAGCGCGCCCTACTCAATCTTGGCCATACGTTCGGCCATGCGCTGGAGGCCTTCGCCGGCTATTCGGATCGATTGCTGCATGGGGAGGCCATCGCCATCGGGATGCGGCTCGCGTTCACCTATTCGTTTGAGCGTGGCCTGTGTGCGCCTGAAGACGCGGCCAGGGCCGAGGCGCATTTTCGCGCGGTGGGTCTGCCAACGGAGATCTCAGACGTCCCGGGCGACACGCCAACGCCCGGCGAGATGCTCCGTCTCATGGCGCAAGACAAGAAGGTCAAAGGCGGCAAGCTTGTGCTTGTGCTCGCGCGCAAGGTCGGAGAGGCCTTTGTTGAAAACGACGTTTCGATGGACCAGTTGACCGACTTCCTGCGGCGGGAGTGCGCAAGGCAATGACCCTCGCGTTGGGGCTGACACTCGGTGCAATCCTCGGGCTCCTGATCATATCGGCGTTCTTTTCCGGGTCTGAAACGGCTCTGACAGCCGCGAGCCGCGCGCGCATGCACACGCTCGAAGAAGACGGTAACAAGCGGGCCGGCCTCGTCAATCGGCTGCTAGACTCCCGCGAACGTCTGATCGGCGCACTGCTGCTCGGCAATAATCTCGTGAACATCGCCGCCTCGGCGCTGACGACCAGCCTCTTTCTCTCCGTATTCGGGGAGGCGGGTGTCGTTTACGCGACCCTGGTGATGACCGCGATCGTCGTTGTTTTCGCCGAGGTCCTGCCCAAGACCTACGCTATACTCAATGCCGACCGTATGGCGCTCGGCGTGGCGCCTATTCTAAAAATTCTGGTCGCCCTGCTCGCCCCTGTGACGGCGGCCTTGCAGTTCCTTGTCCGCCATACGCTGCGCCTGTTCGGCGCATCCATCGACGACGACGCCGATGTGCTGTCGGCCCACGAGGAGATCCGCGGCGCCATTGAGCTGCACCACAAGGAAGGCGGCGTCGTGAAAGGCGACCGCGACATGCTGGGCGGTGTGCTCGATCTACGCGATCTCGACGTCTCCGACATTATGGTGCACCGGACGAATATGGACGCCATCGATGCCGAGCTGCCGCCTCAAGAAATCGTCGACCGTGCTTTGCAAAGTTCGCACACGCGGCTCCCGCTCTGGAAAGGAGAGCGCGAAGAAATCGTTGGCATTCTGCACGCCCGGACGCTCCTTCAGGCCTTGCGCGATTCAGAGGGCGACATCAGCAAGATCAACGTTATGGAACTGGCCACACCGCCTTGGTTCGTGCCCGACACGACGGCGCTGAAACATCAGCTGAGCGCGTTCTTGAAGCAAAAAAATCATTTCTCCATCGTCGTCGACGAGTATGGCGAAGTGATGGGTCTTCTCACGCTGGAAGACATCATCGAGGAGATTGTCGGCGACATCACCGACGAGACCGACATCGCAGCCACCGAAGCGGCGCCGCAGCCTGATGGGTCGCTGATCGTTGAAGGGCTCGCTCCAATTCGCGATGTCAACCGGCTGATGGAATGGGACCTACCGGACGAGGAGGCGACCACGATCGCAGGGCTCGTCATCCACGAAGCCCAGACCATCCCCAATCCAGGACAGACCTTTACCTTCCACGAGTTCCGTTTTGAGGTCTTGCGGCGTCATCGCAACCGCATCACAAGACTACGTGTCGTCCCGCTCAATGGCCGCCGCCAAGGCGAAGACGGCGGCGCCGAACGCGGGAAGCCCGACCAGAAAGAGCCTAGAGCCGCCTCAACACCCGCTTCGAAGGCCGCATCTCAAAAGGCCTCATAGGGCCTTCGCGGCATCCTGTGGGCTGAGCGCGGTGACGGCGAGCGCGTGGATCTTTCCAGATAACTCTTCGGCAAGCACGGTATTCACCATGCGGTGACGCTCCAGCCTCGACTTTCCGGCGAAGGCCGGAGACACCACATGCACGGTAAAATGGCTTTCGCCCGTACCCGGCGAGCCCGCATGGCCTGCATGGTGGTGCGAGTCGTTGATGACCTGAAGTGCATCGGGCGTAAAGGCCGTGGTCAGTTTTTCGCGGATATTCTGTTCAACACTCATTCTGTCCGACACTCGCAATTTTGGGGGGCTTTTGATTTAGGGGATCGCAACTGGCGCGCAGCAGCGCGGACACCGATGCGCGCATAATCGTTTAGGATATCGCGTTTGTCATCATCGAGCCATGCTTGTTGTGCGCAATAAGGATTCCCATAATGCCGATTCCATGAAGCTCGACTCAAAACTTTTCGACCACCTACGCGTCAAGCCCGACGAGGACCGCCGTGTTCGGGAGACCTCGCCCAAATGCGACTGGGACGGGTGCGACCAGCCAGGGCTGTACCCGGCGCCCAAGGGGCGCGGGCTGGAAGGGCAGTACCACCGGTACTGCCTCGACCACGTTCGCGCCTACAACAAGGGCTACAACTATTTCTCTGGCGTGCCGGACGACGTCGTCGTCGCTCAGCAAAAGGCCGACCAGACCGGAGACCGCCCGACCTGGTTTGTGGGCGTCAATGCATGGGCCAAGAGCCGCAAAGCCCGAGGAGGCCGGCGGGGCGGCTATGCGCACCGCTTCGAG
>Ga0316190_10000111_pt1 | contig 48776 bp, 36 predicted proteins | sample Eddworburrow2_MG_FD_204929 | JGI IMG/M metagenome (GOLD analysis project Ga0316190, IMG submission 204929) | Coastal sediment microbial communities from Maine, United States - Eddy worm burrow 2 | ecosystem: Environmental > Aquatic > Marine > Coastal > Sediment | place: USA: Maine | collected...
ATATTCAGAGCCCATCGGATTTCCGTCACTTGAAAAATCGAGCAAAATACGGGTTCCGGTGGTTGCGTAGGTTCGACGCTGCTGAAAGGCGCCCCAGATGGCATCGCGCGAATTTTCAGAAGCAAGCACCACGGCCAGGCCGCCGGTATGTTGGGTATAAATGGTATAATTGTTGGCGCCCGGATGCCCGGTATGGTTGTCAGACGATCCGATGACGCCAACGCGATGTCCCTTCGCCCAAGCATATTGATACGACCACACGCCGTCACTGCCAAGCTCAAACCTTTGCGGATCATCAGCAGGCTGCAGCAACCACCGATTGTTCCATAAAGAATAAATTTCACCGAGTTTACGATAGCCGTTATGGATGGAAGCCCAAATTTCATGTCCAGGCGATGGCCAGGTCACATGTGGAATGGTAATAGCGGGCGCGCCCTGCTCATCGAGTTTTTGCCACAACGAATCGAGCGAATCGTGCTGATGACGGCTAACCACAGCATTGCCGCTGTCTTTGTAGGCGACCACATGGTGACCGACCGGCGCCGTCCATTCATAAGCGAAAAAAGTTGTGAAGCGACCCGGTTCATAAAAAGCGTTTGAGATGGATTGGCTTTTTTGCCAAACCGGCTCTGTGAACTCCGGAATATCGTGCTCGGAAGAAGAGGCAAAATCGAGCCGCATGACATCGCGGATGTAACGATACGCCTGATCGGCGGTGGTAAAATTACCGCGATGATCGCCGCCGCGTCCATTGGTGCGCAGGTTGTCGGCGCCGCCGCCCGTATGAAAATGGCTGTCGCCAAAGAGCCTTTGGTAGCGCGGCTTACTCTTATGAACAAGCGTATAGTTGCTATGCGCCGTTAGAAAGCTGTCCGCCACGAAAATTCGCTGAAACCCGGACTCTTCATAGCTGAGACCCTGAAAGATATAGACGCCGGAGTCCGTTTCTGTAAAGGTGTGCGAAAGCCTGTCAACCGATCCGGAAAGATCAATTTTACCGCGAAAGCCGCGCGCCCGATTGCCAAAACGGTCAAGCAAGACAACAGCAAGCTCAAAAGTCTCGTTCAGCATAACATCCGATGGCGCGACCGCCAGCAAGGTGACCGCCTTCTGCGGTATGAAGCGAATTACCGGAAGCGGCTCAATGAATCGCCATTCAGACTGAGCGTCCATTCTTTCTTCAACGCGAACCTTAAGATTCCAGGCCAGGCTTTGGGTCACGCCTGAATAATGGATGATGACTTTGTCCCCGGCTTGCAACTCGCCTTTTTGTACGGCGCACTCAATAACACCGCCGCGTCTGCCGTAAAGCTTCAGTTTGAGATTGGCGGCGGCGGATGTTTCAACCCGGACAAAGCCACGGGCGTCCGGCAAATCAGTCTGCGGCCGATCCCAGAAATACGGCTCGGTTTCAAGGTTTCCAACTGGCAATTGCAGCCGCGCGCCGCCGCCGATTTTCATCCCGGATGCGCCGACGATAAACTCAAACCGCATTTTTTGCGCAGAGCCGACAAGAATCGATTCGGGAGAAACGGTCATGCCCGACTGGCTTAAGACGGGGAGAGTCTGGCAAAACCAGAAAAGTGAGATGAATCGTAAAATTTGCATGGAGAATCTCAATGGGTTAAAGAAAAATATTTGGCGCGCGCACATTGCGGCAGTCACTTCAAAAGTCGCAATTGGAAAAGATTAAATTGAATACATTCGCCGGGATTCATTTTTATTTACTTTTCATAAAATACCATATAAACGCAGCATGCTTAAGCTTTATATTTTAGCGCAAATAAACAAAATTGAAGCCGGGATTTTGGTTTTCGGATGAACGGGTTCGCGACATTCAATCAAGCGGAGTCCGCACTTTACAAAGCATGCGATCCAAGCCGCAATAGTGCGAAAATACCACGGCGCGGGATCGGTTAAGTCTGCGCAGGCGCTTCCTTGCCGCCAACCGCTCGCATAGGGCAGGTCGCCGCTTGCGACCACCGGATGCAGGGTCTGAATAAACAAATGTCCGCAATCTGTCATCAGGGTTGGCGCGGCGGCGATAAGGTCATCGACAGATTTTTTGCCGAGCAGTGAAAAATTGCAGACGACCGCGTCAAATTTTCTGCCGGAAAGACTCCCGGCGGCGAGCGCTTCATAAGAACAAACCGCAAACCTGCCGCCGCCGTGTTGACGCGCCTGCGCAATTAACAGGGGCGCGACATCAACACCGAACGCTTGCATTTTCTTTTCTGACATTGCGCGCGTCAGCCAACCTTCCCCGCAACCGACATCAAGAGCGGTGGTCGGTCTGTATGCGTCAATCGCGTCAATGACGGCCTGGTTAGTCACCAGTTTCCTGCTTTCAATGGCTTCCTTTTGAATCACTGCAATCCAGGCGTTGGCGTTTTTCTGCCATGAACGGATAATTTGTTTATCATTTAATTCGGCCATGTTATCCCGCTGGTTTTAATTCAATCATAATTTAATTAAAAAGCCTTGCCATGTCGGTTAAACCGACATGGCAAGGCTGCTTTTCTAAAACGAGTCGCGGAAAACGCTTAAATAGTTGGATCCGCAGGTGTGTTTGGATTGTTATCCCGTTCGGTGGAAGGATAAGGATAATAATTCCGGTTTCTCTCGTTGGTCAAGTTGTTTACTTTGGGATCCAGGTTTGGATGAAATCTTCTGCTGTCTTCAAACCGCATGCCGGTGAGAAACATTTCAATGCCGCGATTCTTGTAAATTTCTTCCAGAATTGCGGTTTGACTGCCTTCATCTCCCACCCATGAGCCCAGGCCTGCGTTAACGCCCAGACGGTCAGTCGTCTTTTGTCGCACCAAATTCAAATTGGTCACCGCATTGGCAAGCTGATTGAGACGCGCGTACGCTTCGGCTTTATTGAGCATCATCTCGCCATCCAGGTAAACCGGAACAGCAGAAGTGGCGGAAGTCCAGAAGCCAACCGCCTGACTGATGGGTTGACCGCCAGCGTCACCATTAGCGACCCCTGCAGACTCGCCAAGATAAAAGGCAACACGGCCATCACCAGCTTCCGGCGCGTAGGAGCCGACCAGTCCGAAATTCGTTTGCGGCTTCAAGTCAGAGGCTGTTGGGTTTATCCGATTCCAGATTGGATTGACATTGTTGGCGTCATAGATAAACATGGAATTTACCGGTTCGCTGTCGTCATTTAACACAGCGTCAGCATAGGAAATTGCGTCGTTGTAATTGCCTGCCATAAGACTGTAACGCGATAGAAAGGCATTGATCGACTTGAGCAAATTCATGTCATCGCCCAGCACACTGCTTTTAAAATCACTCGACATTGGGTTGGCGACAAGCGCGTCTCTGGCCTCGACAAGCAAATTGATTGCAGCAGCCAAAGTGGTGGCCTTGTCACTAAAAGTTGCGTTGCCGTCCGGAGAATTATTTATAACATTTTTTTCCCACATGCCGACCAGATGGCCAAGGCACATCGCCTTGTAAAAATTAGCGTAGGCGCGCAGTCCGCTGCGTGAACCGTCAGACATGCTAACGCCATCGACAGAAGCTATGATTGATTCCGCCATGCCTTTAGCGCGCAACAATGTACTCCATGGGGAGCCAATGCCGCCGCTTTCCGGAGGCAACGCCTCTCCGCCGTTAGCAAGTTCATTGATGTTCAAAAAAGTATTGGTAACGCCCAGCTCCCGCGTGGTGATGGCGGGCGCCTCAATGACCTGACGATAAACGGTAGTGACAAAGTACTGGTTCAGGCCAATTGCATGGGCAAACAAGCCATCCTTTGTGGTCAGAATGACTTCCTCGGTTGGATTATTGTCATTGGGAAAGTCAGTTTCACATGCGGTTAAAATAAGCATGCAAAGGGCAAGCATTGCCATAGATATTTTTTTTGCTCTATGCTTCATTTCTTTTATCTCCTAATTAAAGTAGTTCAATTGGCAACCGTAATTCCAAATGAGATCACTCTTGGAATCGGGGTCAGACCCATAATTCCGCCTCTTGAGCCATTGCTCTGAGCGTCCATATTCAATTCCGGATCCCACTTGGAATAGTTGTCAAAAGACAAGAGGTTTCTGCCGGTAAGATTAAACCGTAAACTGCTTAAGCCCTTAAACGGTTTTTCCCACAGGTACGAAACAGACAACTCGCGTAGTTTGATGTAAGAGCCGTCTTCTATGTAAGCCTCTGCAATGCCGAATTTAGCCGCTCCCGTGCCCTTTGCCTCTTCACCGCGCAACTCCTTGGCTGTTTGTTCGCCGCCGCCAAAACGATAAAACATCCTCGAATCCCAGCTCAGGACATCAACCCCCTGCACCAAATCAAACTGAGCTCTAAAACTCCAGTTTTTGTATTTCGCTTCGTTAGTCCAGGAAGCAACAAAGTCAGGGTTTGGATCGCCGATTTTCTTTTGCAGAAGAACGCCTAAAGGTTGACCTGCAGCATCTCTATCAGCGACATTGTTGCCGTTCTCATCTACGTAGCCTCTTTCACGCTGCGGTAAATTATCAGCAGTTAGAAGCAGACTGCCGTCTGCATTGCGTGCATAATAACCCTGATAAAATATTCCCAAAGGTTCGCCATTCTTTGCCTTGGCAAAACCAAAGTTGCCAATGCTGATCTGATCGCCTTCTATGCCGTTCACTTCATTTTTATTGGCGGAGAAAGTGACGGAGCTGGTCCAGGACATGTCCGGTGTTGAAATCGGAGTCAGAGACAGTTGAATTTCAATGCCGTTATTATCCATGGTGGCAACATTTTCAGGTCGACTGCTGGCGCCGGTGGATGGAGCCAGTGTCCGGGTTACAATCAAATCTTCAACCTTTTGCCAATAGGCGGTAACTTCCAGCCCCAACTTATTGTCGAGCATAGCCAAATCCATACCGACTTCGGTCTCGGTTTGACGCTCCGGTTTCAAACCTGGATTTCCCCTGCGGGAGGGAGAAATTAAGCCTGATCTGCCATTTATGGCGACAGCGCCATAATTGGTAAGTTTGTCATAGGGTCCGATGGCAGTTAAATTGCCAGCTTGCCCCCAGGCGGCTCGCACCTTGAGGTTATTTATCAGATCTTTGTCCCAGAAACTTTCTTCTGAAACGATGTAAGACAAACTTGCTTTTGGATAAAATTGCTTTCTCTCGTCAACTCCGAACGCAGACGAGCCATCCACTCTGGCTGCTCCGGTAAGAAAAAGTTTATCGTATAACCCAAATATTTGTTGAACATAGCCGCCCCAAATTGCCCGTTTTTCGGCATAGGCAATCGGTGTAACTGTTGCGGCGCCGGCGGTGGTTTTAACACCAACAGCCAGACTGCTGGCTGAAATGGTGGCGATCTTCTCTTCATCAAACTGATAAGACCCCCCTACGGCTGTCACAGAAGAAATCTCATCTGAGAGTTGGGTTTTATACGAGGCGTTGACATCACTATTAATTTGTGTTCTAAACACGTTTGCTGATCTGGCGGCGCCATTCGCGATGGTTGTAGTGTTGAGTGGCACATAAGTGGTCGCCCCTGACCGCGAATCATCATAACCAAGAACATAATTGAGCCGCAAGCCAGCGATCGGAGTTAAAGTCAGTTGAAAATCTGACAACACTCTTTTGCTCTCCTGCTGAAAGTCGTAGGTTTCAATATACTCCAGAATATTCGGATAAAATGTCATTGACGGATAATTTCCGTCCTCATCCGGTTGCGGATCTGTGACATTATCGGAAAATAAAATCGATGGCAGCACGCCGGAGCCATGGCCTCCGTTTGGCATATCATGACTGTTGGTGTTGGAAAGATAGGTTCCCACGGAAAAGGTTGCCCAGTCATTTACAATCTGATCGACTCGCAAACGAATGCTGCTTCGCGAGAAATCGGTGCCTTTCATAATGCCTTCATTTTGCAAGTTGGACAGCGAGAAAAAGTATGTTGTGTTTTCAACGCCGCCGGATGCGGTGAAGTAGTTGTCTGTTCCAGCGCTGTTGCGGAATACCATGTCCTGATAGTCATAGCGTTCTGCAGCAATGGTTTCGCCAGGAGCATCTGGATTCCATTTTAACGGCGCGTCATTGTAGTCAATTTTCTTGCGCAGGGAGTTTATATTGACGCTTGTGCCGTAGGTTAGCTTTGGCTTGCCGCGTTGGCCTCTCTTGGTAAAAATTTGCACCACGCCATTGCTCGCTCTTGAACCGTAAATCGCCGCAGCAGCGCTGCCCTTTATGACTTCAACCCGGTCAATATCCTGCGGGTTTATATCGGAGAGGCGGTTTTGCACCACGCTTGCAACATCGAGAAGATTATTTGATTCGTTGTTAACAATAACGCCGTCTATAATATAGAGCGGATCTGAAACACCATTCACCGTGCTGGCGCTTCTTAACCTGACACTGATGCCTGCGGCCGGATCGCCTGAATTCTGTGTAACCTGCACGCCGGCAAATTTACCGGAAAGCGAACCCGTAACATCAAGCGCGCCAGACTCGGCCAGGGCCTGTCCCTTAATTGTAGAAATGGTATTGCCGAGTTGTCTTTTACTGATGGGCGCCGCGCTTCCAGTGACGATAATATCGTCAAAGCTTAACGCATCCATAACCAGTTCAAAGTTTAAGTCAACCACACCGCCGGACTGCGCCACTACTTTGCGGACAGTGGTGTAGCCAATAAAACGAGCTTCTATAGTCGTTTCAGGGCCGGGTTGTTTTAATAAGATTGTATAATTTCCTTCCGCATCAGATGACGCGCCGAAAAAGCTGCCGACTACAGCAACGTTTGCGCCGGGCAAAGGCGAGCCATCACTGTCTGTAATCGTTCCCTGCACAGTCAACTGCGCAAAGGCGAGAACAGGCAGGCTTAAAAAGCTACAAAGCGCTGCAAATAATAAAAATTTCTTAGACATTGAATTTGCCTCCCTCTTGAGAAAAGTAAGTAGAAATCAAATATGAAGCAACATCTCCTAAAGTATTTAAAAACAATTAGCGGGGCGTCAACCGTTCACCTCCTTTTAATACCCCTGACAGAATTTCTGTCCATATTTTATACCTCTGGTAAAGTTGATAATAAAAAATTAGCACTACACAGCTAATGTGTCTTAATAAAAACCGTTTATCTATAATCGTAACATGTTTCTTTTCTGTCACTACCATAAAGCGCAAACCTTACCGACTCACGCTGAGGCGGATTTTGAAATTTGTTTAAAGAGCGGATTCAAAAAAGTAGAGCTACTTTAGCCGCGTCCTTCAAACGTCACTTGTTTTAATCGATCCTTGAGTTCGTTGTGGACGGCTTGTCCACTTGTACGGATGCTAAACAGAACCGCCGCCGCAGCGGCATGTATTTCTTGTTGCAGATATTCAAATGGAATGCCCTTGCGCCGCGCCTGCTCTCTGAACTTTTTATTGACTATCGATGACTCAGTCAGCGCGCTGCCGGCGAGGGCTATTTTGTATGGCGCCGGAAAACCCGATTCAACAATGGCTTTGTCTGCGAGCAGCAAGAGCGCGTCAACGGCCGAGTCAATGATCGCTACAGCGTTTGGCTCGGCCGCTTCAGCCAATTCAGAGACTAATTTTGCGCAAGATGCGATTTTGTTTTGTGGATTTTCAGTGGCGTAAACCAAAGTAATTAATTCAGCCGGCTTGTCAATCTTGTAGAAGCGAAACAAATTTCTGGTGAGTTCCGAGGACTGTTTTCCTGATTCGGCTTCGGCGATTGCAGCTTGGATGGCTTTTTTGCCGATATCAAAACCACTGCCTTCATCGCCAAGCAGGTAGCCCCAGCCGCCCTTGCGTCTGTATTTATTCTCACTGTCCTTAAAGACACAGATTGAACCTGTTCCAGACGCTAATAAAATACCTGGTTCATCAGCAAAAATCGCGTAGTTCAGAATTTCAGCGTCGGTCATTAAAGAGAATCTTTCAATTCCGTTGGCTTTGATTATTTCTCTGGCGTTGCGATTTTCTTCCTCTCTTCCCGCGCCGGCAAGAGCGAAAGTAGACCAGGCAATTTTATGCAACTTACTCTTCACATCCAGCGCGGACAAAATTTCATCAATCAGCTCACTGGTCTTTTCCTTGCCAATGACCGCGATGTTGCCGGGTGGAAAAACCATTGACCGAACAGGAATGCCTTTCTGCGCATCAACCAGGATAGCCGTTGTTTTCGTGCCGCCGCTTTCTACACCAAGAAAGTACATTTCATCCCACCATTGAATGAGACTACATTTACTGAACTCAATCCATGTCCGTAGCCGAACAGGCTTGGCTTCTTTCTGTAACTTATATTATTTTCAATATTTTGGTTTCAAAATAAACGCCTGAACCGGCATAAATTTCTACCTTTTTTTTTTCAAATACTTATACTATATTACCTTCGCATATTGACATGCGACCGGGACAACTTATCCGTATATTTTATACGTATCTCATTGTTTCCATTAGCGGCAGGATAGCTTGCAAAAACAATACGGAACCGGCTCTACAGGCTCAAACAAGAAATCACATAGGACTTTTTCGTTATGCAACCGATCATTGCAAAATTAAGCACATCGCCGCAATCTTCATTCAAATACAAATGGATAGAAATTGAGTCTTTTCCCTTTAATTGGCATCGTCACCCGGAGTATGAACTAATGCTTATGCTGAAGAGCAGGGGCAAGCGCTTTGTCGGCGACAATATTTCCTATTATAAAGAAGGAGATTTGGTTTTTATCGGCTCTGATTTGCCGCATACCATCTATTCTCCGGCAGGACGAATGGGCGAATCGACCAAACAGGAGGCCATTTTGATCCAATTCACAGAAAACCTGGCTGGTCTAAACTTTAAAAGCGCGCCGGAATTTCATGCAATTCATCATTTGCTAAAAAAGTCGAACAGAGGTCTGCAAATCACCGACAAAACACGCGATCTGGTCGCCCGAAAAATGATCGAAATGCGCGCTTCCGATGGAATTTTCCGGCTTATGCAGCTCGTGACCATTTTAGACATTCTCGGCAAGGCTGATGAAGGGCACAAACATACATTGTCCAGCATCGAATTCGTTGATAATAATTTGCCTGCAACCCAACAAAGTCGTATTGATCGGGTTTGCACTTACATTAATCAAAATTATAAACAAGAAATTCGGCTGGAAGACGCGGCGGCAATCGCCTCCATGAGCAGAACTGCGTTTTGTCGCTTTTTCAAAAGGTCAACCGGCAAAACATTTATCGACTTTGTTAATGAGCTGCGCATTGGACGCGCCAGTCGATTGTTAATCGAAAGCGATCTAACCATCGCTCAAATCTGTTATGAAGTCGGGTTTAATAACGTGTCGAATTTTAACAGGAGGTTTCTGGAGCATCACCGGTCAAGCCCAAGAAATTATCGCAAGGAGTTCACCAATCAAATTTGAAGTTAACAATATGATTTGCAGATCCCGAAACGCCGCCTCGCTTTTGAAAAAGCGCTAAAAGTTCACAAATGAGTAAGAAAGTATTAGTCAGTGAAGATATAGATTCTTAAAGTTAAAACTCAGGCAGTCATTCAAATAATTTATCGAAACTGAGGCGTCAACTGCTTTTGAAGCCACGATGTCGCAATCAGTTCCTTCAAACAAAAAGCAGAGGCAATCCTGCAAGAAAGGCTCACATCACTCGACGCTTTCCGGGGCGTAACAATTGCCGGAATGATCCTCGTAAACAATCCAGGCAGTTGGGCGCATGTTTACCCGCCGCTGCGGCATGCCGAATGGCATGGCTGGACACCAACGGATTTTATTTTTCCCTTCTTTCTCTTCATTGTTGGCGTGGCAATGACTTTTTCTTTGCCGAAGCCAGAGAACAACCGCGCGCTGAAACGAACAATCTACATCAAAATAATCAGACGAACGCTGATCATCTACGCATTGGGGTTATTTTTAAGCGGCTTCCCATACTTTGACTTCTCAACCATACGCGTGGTCGGAGTTCTGCCAAGAATTGCGATTGTCTATTTTTTCGCCGCTCTTATTACTGTAAACACCAACCTTAAAGGTCAAATCTGGACAACCTCCGGCTTACTGGTTTTATATTGGGGGCTGATGAAACTGGTTCCTGTTCCAGGATTTGGCGCGGGTAATCTCAGTGTTGAAGGAAACCTTGCCGCGTTTATCGACAACAAATTGCTGCACGGGCATATGTGGAAAGAAAGTTGGGATCCTGAGGGACTGCTCAGCACAATTCCTGCTATTGCCACCGCATTGACCGGTGTTTTGACTGGCCGATTCTTACAGTCCGGTCTCGACAAGCGAGATATTGTCGGCTGGTTGTTTGTCGGCGGATGGTACGCAATTCTCATCGGGTTATTTGGGCATATTTGGTTTCCCATCAACAAAAGTCTTTGGACCAGCTCCTTTGTCATTTTTACGTCGGGAGCCGCTTTACAATTTCTGGGGGTTTGCTATTGGCTAATCGAGGTGAAGAAATATCGAAAATGGGCATTTTTCGCCATTGTTTTCGGCATGAATTCAATCACTGTCTTTATGCTCTCCGGCCTGCTCGCCCGCATCATAGGCCTGGTCAAAGTTGACGCCGCCGGCGCCATTTCTGTTAAAACATGGATCTATGAGAGTTTATTTGCCTCTTGGTTCAGCGCATTCAACGGTTCTCTGGCGTTTGCGCTGGTCACTGTTCTGTTCTGGCTGGGCATCATGACAATTTTGCACCGAAAAAAAATATTCATCAAAATATAGTCATCACTTTGCAGTTATAGTTGGGGTTATTTCTATGAGCAACAAAAACAAAAAACGCTGTCAGAAGCTGCGTTTCAGGTCATCCGCTGTCAAGTCCGCCGCCGCACAAGCGGCTATCGTGTTATTTTCTTTTCTTTTCAGCGCTTGCCAAACATCTTCAGTCCAAACCGGACTTGATCGAATTTCGCAATATCAATCTCTTTTTGCAGGCAAACGGGTCGGCGTCATCACAAACCACACGGCTTATAATCAGAAAAAAGAACATATTGTCGACGTTTTCAGGCAAATGCCAACAGTGACCGTCAACGCGCTTTTTAGTCCGGAACATGGCATAGAAGGCCTTGCGGAGGCGGGCGAAAAAATCGATTCGGAATCTGGTTCAACCCGAAAAATCCCAATTTACAGCTTGTACGGAAAAAACAAAAAGCCGACAAAGGCAATGTTGGAAAATATTGATGTGCTCGTGTTCGATATCCAGGACATCGGGGCTCGCTTTTACACCTATATTTACACGATGGCGTTGTCGATGGAGGCTGCGGCGGAAGAAGATAAACAATTTATTGTGCTCGACCGACCGAATCCAATCAATGGCGTCGACATGGAAGGCAATCTCCTGAACCCGCAGTTTTCTTCCTTTGTCGGCCTCTACCCTGTTCCTGTGCGTCATGGTTTAACTGTGGGAGAATTAGCCCGCCTTTTTAATGAGGAGGGATGGCTTAAAAATGGCGTTCATGCAGACCTTGAGGTCGTTGCAATGACGCATTGGAGACGCGCGCAATGGTATGATGAGACGGGGCTGGAATTTATTAAGCCTTCGCCCAATATGCCTGACCTGACAACTGCGCTGGTGTATCCCGGCATTTGCCTTCTTGAGGGAACCAACGTTTCAGAAGGAAGAGGCTCCGAAACCCCTTTTCTTCTTTTTGGCGCGCCCTGGCTTGATGAACGCAAGCTAACCCAAAGCTTGAATGCGTTAAACCTTCCCGGCGTTATTTTCCACGATACAACATTTGTCCCTGCGGCAATTCCAGGCGTTGCGGAACACCCAAAGTACAAAGGACAACTTTGCAGAGGCGCCAGCCTCAAGGCGCTGAACCGAAAAATCTTCCAGCCTTTCCTGACCGGAATGCATATTGTTGATGTCATCCACAAAACATATCCTGACAGTCTGCAATGGCATATCAGTCACTTTGATCGTTTGTGCGGCGACAGTATTGTAAGGGAAACCATTGTAAATCGCGGCGATGTGGCGGCCATGAATCAAGCCTGGCAAGATAAACTGCAACGTTTCCGGCATATACGAAAAAAATATTTACTTTATAACTGACTCTGTTGATTAAACGTAAAATAAGACCGTAAATTCATTAAAAGTATAGTTTACGCTATGTGTTTCACTTGGATTAAATGGATTCGGATAATTTTGAGAGAGAAAAAATTTATCCGGGTGATTCGAAGTACGCGCCCTATCAGCCACAGTTTGATTTAAAATAACTTCTTCGCCTGCCTTGAAAATCCACGACTGTGCGTTGTTGCCGGCGAGGCTCGCCGTCTTTGCAGCAGAACTCGATACTGTGAACTGAAATTTGTCACTGGCAAAAGTCTTCCCGTTACTAGACCTTCAGAACGTAGTCAAAAACGTCTGGATCCAAAGAAGGAACGGTCTGCGCCAAGCTATTGTTGAATTTTGCACCGGGCTTCAATGTTATGCTAAACGAGCCTTGCAATGGATCTGTCTCCCCACCAGAACTTCTTCTGGCATAAGTCCAATAATCGAAAACCACGCTTGCGCCAGACTCATTTTGAATCAAAACATCAAACTCAAACGAGCCTCCGGACACTGGCAAAGTAATAGGCGGATTCTTCGGCGTCAACCTTGCGACCAGCGGCGACTTCTTCACCCAAATTTCATGATCAACGGTGGTGAAGTAAAGCATATTATTCGAGGCCGTTACCTCTTGAGGGAAGGAGGAGTCTGTTCCCGGCACAATGTCTTCATACAAAAACGTGCCACCAGGCGTACCGTCGCTTGTCCACAACTCCTTGCCGAAACTAGGAGTTGTGGCGCTAAAAATCAGCGCGCCATTTAGATTTAGCAAGTCTCCAGGGTAAGAATACCCAATGGGGTTAATGTCCTTTACCAGAACCGTTCCGGTCGCGGTGCCGTCGGTTTTCCACAACTCAAAGCCGGTAGAACCATCGTTTCCGTTAAAAAAGGTCTCTCTCACAGAGGCAGCTTGATTAAGCTGGTTAAAAAATAAAAACAAACATTTTACTGTGCAGGCGAATTATTCTTGCTTGTGAGAGATTTGTCGCCCTTCCCGGCGGACTTTAGTCCTTGCCTTGTCTGACCAATAATTTGGAGTACATCGTCTGTGACGATGTGGCCTTGTTTTGACCCGTCCTGCGGAAGTTTGAGCCGTCCTGCGGGGTACTTGACCCTTCCTGCGTAGTTTTGAGCCGCCCTTCGGGGTATTTGGCTCTTCCTGCGCGGTTTTGAGCCGCCCTTCGGGGTATTTGGCCTTCCTGCGCAGTTTTGAGCCGCCCTTCGGGGTATTTGGCCCTTCCTGCGCGGTTTTGAGCCGCCCTTCGGGGTATTTGGCCCTTCCTGCGCGGTTTTGAGCCGCCCTTCGGGGTTTTGAGCCGTCCTGCGGAAGTTTGAGCCGTTCATTCGATGAGTTGGCAGTCACGCACAATGTCGGGGTCGCCTTCTTGAACCCACTTTTCATTTTAAAACAACCTTGCGAGGTTTTGCAACTTTGCAAGGTTAGAGATGGATCTAGCTGGCTTCCCGTGACAAACTGCACACCGTCGTAAATTTTCAACCCACACACCTGAAAAAACGCAACCTTCATCTACACCAATAAATCTAAACTGACACAATAAGTCATATCTTTTTCGTAATTTGTCAACGACTTTTTCCATGTATACAACTATCTTCGGGTAGCTCAAAAACGATAGTTTTTTACAAAAAGGAGGCTTTATGTTTTTCATTATATGCGCGTTTATAGTGTTGACAAATCCGGAAACAGGTCGTGATGTTGCCGGGTTGGCTCAAAAAACGCAACGCGGCTTTGTAGACGAGTCGGTGATGACCACGATGTATTTAATCAACGCCCGCCAGGACACAGTTGTCCGCAACTTGAAAAACCTGACCATCGAACGCGCCAATTCCGAAGATTATTCCATTATACAATTCCTGAATCCGCCGGATGTGCGCGGCACAAGTTTGCTAACCTACCAAAATCCGCGCGGCGACGACCAGCAGTGGTTATACCTGCCTGAATTGCGCCGGGTTAAGAAGATCTCATCTCGCAATAAATCAGGCGCTTTTATGGGTTCGGAATTCGCTTATGAAGATATTTCAAACAATACGCTTGATCGTTTTGAGTATCATTTGCTTGGCGAAGAAATGTACGAAAACAGGCTTTGTTACATCGTTGAACGCAAGCCATTGTATGAGAATTCAGGTTACCTGAAAATTAAAACCTGGTACGACAAGAAAAACTGCCTCATCAGACGGGCTGAATATACGGATCGAAAAAACAGCTTGTTGAAGGCGCTGACTTTGTCGGACTGGCAGCAATACGAAACCGGAACCTGGCGCGCCAATTCCATGCGAATGGAAAATCTGCAAACCCATAAAATCAGCCTGCTGCGTTTTACAAACCGTTTGATGAAAATTGGTTTGCAGGAAAACAGTTTTAACAAACGGAACTTGCAGAGGCTTCTAAATTAATGAAAACGTCAATTTGTTTATTGCTAATCAGCGCGCTGCAATACGCGAATGTTTTCGCGCAAAATTTGCAATTGAGTGAATCAACCAACCTGTGTTTTCGCGGCAAAATCGGCTTCGAGCACTGGCATTTTCCACGCAAGGCTCCAACCTCTGCAATGAACAACTATTTGGCGCGGCCAAGCGGACAACTCGACCTGACTTTGCAATTTAAAGCGCCGTTTGAAGTTCGCTGCAACCAACGCATTGAATTGGGTTTCAATAACGCCAACCAAAATAAATGGCAGGTTGAGGATTTGTATTTCGATTACTTTCAAAGCTGGTTCGAAGCGCGCGGCGGCTACCAAACCTTTTCCTGGAAAACGGTAGAAAGTGTCAGTCAGGCCGACTTTTTAAACCAAATCGACCTCGAATACGACTTGTTCAAACCACGGAAACTGTCTGAACTTTCCTTAAGATTGCGTTTCATTCCCGCATCAGATGTTGAACAGGTGATTGAAATTTATTACATGCCGCGTTTCCGCCCGGCGCGCATTCCCGGCAATAAAAACCGTTTCAGTTTTGGCCTAAACATTGACAATAATGAAGCGAGTCATCTCTATCAATCGCCAGGCAAACAGTGGCGCCCACAAATCGCGGCAAGCTATCAAAGGCCCCTTTTTGAGCAGCTTCTCGACGCGCGCTTTTTTTACTTCAACGGTTATAACAAATTTCCCGGATTCACGCCTTTAAACCCCAATAATCCATTAAATGGATTCGCGCATTATTATCACCTAATCCACAAAAGCGGTTTCACATTTCAGGGAGAAATGAACGCATTGTTAGTAAAAGGGGAAGCGGTGCTCACGGCTTATCAAAAAAATGTATCAAACCAAAGAGGGCAAACGATCAAGCCACGCTACATGGCGTACACGCTCGGTTTTGAACACACTTATTATAACGCTTTTGTCGACAATCAGGATGTCGGGCTCATCTTCGAACTTATCGGCGATACCGACGCCGGCAAAAGTGCAGATGAGTTGGAAGGTTTCCGGCCTTTTCAAAGTCACCTTTTTGGCGGTCTGCGCTACGCGTTCAACAATATTGGCGACCGCAGCGTTTTACTTGGTGGTTTTCTAAATTACCGGGAGGGCGACATGATTTTCAGCCTGGAATATAGTGAACGCCTTGCAGAAACCTTCACCATTTACCTGTCTTATCGAGATTTGTTTGTCAATACGCCTCCGCTTGACCAATTCTTCCATACGGACAGGTTCATGCTGGAACTGCAATATCATTTTTAATCACTTAAGTTTCGCACAATATTTTTGTGCTCAGAGATATTAAGAAGGAAGCATATTTTGAATAGACAATAATTTCAAAAGCATTCAAAACGGGAAAGTATTAAGCAAAAAATTCTGTACGAGCATCGCTATTAGCCACGGATTAACACTGATGGACACGGATTTTTCTCTTATTGCTTAAAAAGCTGTATTTTCAACCTGAGAATCAGTTCCTGAGTATCAGTTCCTGAGTATCAGATAGAAAAGTGTTTTTGTCTTTTTCATACACGGACACAAAGTTCGAAACAATATGGATAGCTTTAATCCAATTGCAAAACAGGTCAAAATGGAATACATCTTTATCATTTTATTATTTGTAAATGTACGGAAATATTCATCTTATACGATTTTGCAAGAAAAACAATACTTTAGCTAAGCAAGAAACTTGAGTTAATCAAAAGCCGCGTAAAAAAGATCAGTCCGCTCATTCACCCGCAAGCCACCAGTGTCTTTTACCACAACGCCATTTTTAAACCATTTTTCGTTATCACGTGAGGATAAAAAATGTTCGGAGAGACGCCGAGAAAAGTAGCCCGCTTTATATTAAAGTTTCGTTGGCCAATCATTTTAATCAATACCCTGGTTTTAGTTTTGCTTTTGGCGACGTTTGCCAAACGCGGTCAGTTATTTCAAGAACATGTCGAATATATGACGGTTCTTCGCAATAACCCGTTAACCAAAAACCCCGATCATATTGCGCCGACGCCAATCTTTAATTCAGACTATCACGTATGGTTTGATGAGAATAATCAGGAACTGAAAGCTTTTGATGAATTTCAAAAGATTTTTTCCAAAGATGACAACCTTATTGTTGTGGTCATCGCCCAAAATGGCGACATCTTCACCAATGACAATCTGAAAAGCCTGAAATTTCTTACTGATCAAGCCTGGACGGTTCCATACGTGGCGCGCGTTGATGGCCTAACCAATTTCAATTACACTTATGTGGATGATGATGATCTCCTTGTCGAAGACTTTATCGACGAAACGCCGTTTGCGCCTAAACAACTCATTGAAAAAAAGAAATTGGCGCTTGCAGACTCTCTGTTGCCGCATTTTGTAATTTCTCCCAAAGGGGATATTACACAAATTCAGCTGCGCGTGATCATTCCACCTGATTTCCCAACCGGGAATCTTGCAACAAAAGCCGGCATTGAGGCGGTTGTCGCCAAAATCACACAAAAACAAGTTGCAGATGAAAACGGTCAGCTTGTCGCCAATCCGCACTACAATCCTAATCTCGAAATTCGGCTGGCGGGCACCGTCATGCTAAGCTCCGCATTTCAGGCATTTGCCTTAAAAGACATGCGCACGCTCATGCCGGCTATGTTTATTTTCATTATGATCGTCCTGTTCATTTCACTGCGTTCGTTTTGGGGAACGATCTCACCTATCTTGTTGCTCATCTCTTCCGTCTTTTTTCCCATTGCGCTATTCGTGGGCTTGCTGCAATTTTCACTGAACAATGCCACCATGAATGTAATCCAAATGCTGATTGCCGTTGCAATTGCAGATTCGGTTCATATTCTGGCCATTTTTTATCGCGGCCTGCGCAATGGATTAGATAAAAAAGCGGCGGTCACTTTTACGGTAGAGAAAAATTTTCTGCCGTGCCTGATAACCTCGCTAACCACCGCAATCGGCTTTTTCAGTCTAACTTTGCAAGATATTCCACCCTTTCGCGATCTTGGCTTATTTGGCGGCGTCGGCACACTCTATGCATTTATGGCTTCAACTTTTACACTGCCGGCATTTTTATCCATTTTACCTTTTAAGCGAAAAAAAATAGACCTCAAACAAATAGAAACGCATGAGAGCAAAGGCTATGAAGGTTTGGTTGACTTTATCATAAAATATCAAAGCCTTATAAGAATAGTTGCTTTGCTAAGCATTATTGCCGCTGTCTATTTTATCTTCCAAATTAAAGTCGATAACAACGCCGTTAAATATTTTGCTAAACACACCTCATTTCGTCAGGCGACTCATTATATTGATGAAAACATCATTGGCGTCAATCCGGTTGAATTCTCTTTTGATTCCGGCGAGGAGAATGGAATCTATGAGCCGGCCTTCCTGAAAAGCATTGAACGCTTTCAAGCTTATATTGCGTCACACCCGGAATACAATATCACTTATGTTTCAGGAATTACCGATATTATCAAACGTATCAACCAAACCATGCATGGCAACAACCCGACCTATTATAAGATTCCTGAACAAGGAGAAACAACAGCGGCTGGCGATAGCATTGACGCCAGGAAATTAATTGCGCAATATATGCTGCTTTATCAAATGTCGCTGCCGCAGGGCATGGAATTAACCAATCAAATCGATTTGAGAAATCAGATCACGAGAGTGACAGCGTTTACACGTTCAACATCATCCTTCAAGATGTTAGAGGACATGAAAACCATCAAAAAATGGATGCATGAAAATATGCCATCAATCGAGGTGGAGACAGTTGGCGTGGCTATCATGTTTGGCCAGCTCTTTAAAATCGCCATTCCAGGTATGTTGAAGAGTTTAGCTGTATCGCTGTTTTTTATTACAATAGCGCTTATGGTCACCTTCAGATCTGTGAAAATTGGCTTGTATAGCATGATTCCAAACATTTGGCCCATCGCATTCATGTTTGGCATTATCGGACTAACCGGAATTACTGTCAACATGTCTGTTGCGACAGTTGGTATGATTACTCTTGGCATTGCCGTGGATGACACCGTTCACTTTCTTACAAAATATTTGCGCGGCGCGCGCGAGGGCAAAGGACAGAGGTATGCAATTTTATATTCACTCAGGCAAGTTGCCGCGCCGCTATTTTTTACATCTATCATTCTTTTAGCGGGTTTTGGCTCATTGCTCCGCTCAGACTTCGTTCTTAATTCTGATTTAGGTTTATACTGCGGCGGCATCATTGCGCTTGCATTATTGGCGGATTTTATTTTGCTTCCCGCAGTCATTTTAAAGTTTGATAAGAGTTAGGAGCCATTTGCCTGGCTCTAATCTTGCAACTGAAAACAGGATTAAGTAAATCATGAACATTGTTAACCTCAAAAGTGAACAATGCGCCTTTTGACTTTTACGCTATTGTAATTGGAAATTCAAATAATAGCTTTCAACATTTTCAAAAAACAACAATTAACAATAAGGATTTGTACCGATGACACATTATAAACGATTCATACGGTTCTCACTTGTCGCTGTCGCGATTTTCTTGTTCGCCAACGCGAGTCACGCGCAAATAGAAGCTGGGAAACCAGCTCCGGATTTTGACTTGGAACAGTTTGGCGGCGGCTCAATCACCCTGAGCCAATTTAACGGAAAACCTGTTTTCCTCTATTTTTTTGGCGCCACTTGAGGCTCTTGTCTAGCTGAGGCTCAGCTAGTTGAAGATACTTTTTGGCAAGCGTATAAAGATCAAGGTTTACAGGTAATTGGCATCGAAGTTTGGAACAGCGCAAACAGTTCCGTACAAAATTTCATTTCCGGAGGTAGTCGCAATCTAACTTTTCCGGTCGGCGTGAAGGCTGGCGGAATTTACAATGGAATCGACCGTCACAGCGGCATCGTAGTCAATGCGGCTGGAATTATTGAGTATATTACACCGGCGACAACGACCATCAACAGAAGAATTTCGCAACATCAAGATGAAATCATCGCCAAAATAGAAGAATTGATTAACACAACGTCAGTTCAGTCACCGAACAATAAAGTTCCGGATGACTTTACTTTACAACAGAATAGTCCCAACCCTTTTCAAACCCGTACAAATTTCAACTTTTCGCTTAACACCTCGTCATCAGGCGTCACAAAACTGATCGTTTACGATATATTAGGCAGAGAAATTCGCACGCTCTTTCAAAAAAATGTTCCTTCCGGAAGTTACACCGCAAGCTGGGACGGACTGAATCGTCAGGGACAAAAAGTGGCCAGCGGAATTTATTTCTATGCTTTGCAAACAGGCGGCAAACGAACGGTTCGCCGAATGATCCTCATTGCAAAATGAACAAACCATTGACAAGGAACTGATTATGTTAAAAAAAGGCCTGTTTCTGTCGCTCCTCCTCCTCTGTTTTGGGGGGATGAGCGATCCGGGAATCACCTTTAACCTGGAAAATTTACGCAACCAAAAAGAAAGCCTGAGCGACCATCTTGGCAAAGGCCCGATTCTGATTGACTTTTGGGCCACCTGGTGCAAACCTTGCGTCAAAGCATTGCCAAAAATAAATGCGTTGCACAAAAAGTATGCGAAACAAGGTCTGGTGGTTATCGGCATTAACGAAGACGGCGTTCGCAGCAAACCCAAAGTAAAACCATTTGTAAAAAGTATGGGTATCGACTTCACCATTTTATTCGATAACAATAGTGAAGTGATGCGAAAATTTGGCGCGCAATCATTGCCGACAACCGTTCTTCTTTCTCCAGAAGGAAAAATTATCGAAACGCATTCTGGATATAGCGCAAACGGCCTCAAGAAAATTGAAACCAAAATCGTAGACATGCTTCAGGAAAAGGCTTCCGATTGAACTCAAAAATTATTATCGCGCTGATTATAGCGCCACTGTTCAGCGTCCTGCCTACAAGCTCTTTTGCGCAACTCAGGCTCAACACCCTGTCAAACTTTCGGATAGGAGAACTGCCCAATTCCAACGCGGCGGCGGCGACAACTTACTATTCCGATGCGCTCCTCGAATATCGCCACCAATTCATCGATTTTGGTTTACGCGTAGAAGGATACGTTTCTCCCAATATGAAATCCCTGATTCAACCCAGGGACAACAAGTTTCAAAAAATCACCCAACGGTTCGCGCAAATAAACTGGGCTTGGGGAAATGCAAGAATTGGCAACCTCTATGGTCTGTTTGGCAGAGGAATGATCTTTCGCGCCTTCGAGTTGCCCGGTTTTATTTATGAAAGTAGCATTGCGCAGAAACAGCATCGCGTCATTCGGGATGTTGACGGCGCAAAACTGGCAGTAAATTGGCGGCGTTTTTCCATTACAACGCTTGGTGGCCGGATCGTTAACCCACTTATAGCGCCTGACGATAAACTACGCAATTTTGGCAATGTCAATGGTGGTCAGTTTGAAGCGAATCTGGGCTTCGGGGCGGCTGTTGGCACCGCCTACCTTCAGCACAAAACAGAAACAGTGGAATCAAAGCTGTCCACTTATTTTGCTAAATGGAGCGCTGACGCGCTGCTTGATCGCATGTCGCTCAATGACTTCACTTTTGATATTTATTCAGAATATGCAACAGATAAAGGCTATGCTAAACTCGCTGCCCTGACCCCAAAAGACCCGCATGCCTTTTATTTTTCCGCCACCACAACCTGGAAAAAGACAGGCGCAAGTTTTGAATATAAAGATTACAAAGACTTTAATTTTGAAATCAACGATCCGCCTCCGGTGATCCGGGAAAATCAGGAAAAACTTCTAAACCGAGCCACGCACGTTCTGGATGCAGTGTCGGAAAAAGGCGCGCAACTGGAACTTTTTTATAGCCCAACCTGGTTCACACGCTTCACCGCAAATTTTAGCCGCGCCATTGATGAACGCGCCGTGACAGGCAGACCAAAATTCGCTGAAAATTATCTGGCCTTTGAGTACACCGGAGACAAAATATCCAGTAAATTTTTTGTTGATAGCGGCAAAGATGAGTTGTTCTCAGAAATCAAACGCTTTACAACCGGATTTTTGCCTGACTATAGTTTAATGAATGACGCAACCATTGGCCTGGACATTCAATGGCAATATATTAGAAAGGTCGGCAACAGGGGAGCTTTTGACTATCGAATTTACAATACATACGCCGCTTTCAAATTTCAGAATTGGCGCGCGCTCTCGTTGTCAATCAGCATGGAAAGAAGCAATGATCCTGACTTAACAGACGACCTTCAGGTTAACAAAAAAGAATATTTCTTCAATACAAGCATTGGCTGGCGCCCAATGCCGCAAGTCAACCTGCTCCTGTTTGCGGGAAAACGTCGAGGCGGCACAGCTTGCGACCACGGGTATTGCATCGAATTACTTGAATTTAACGGTATGGAATTTCGAGTCGAAACACAGTGGTGAGCAAATGTATGCCAGAAAGGAGTAATTGATATTCTGACTCTTGCCGAACCGTTGTTTAGTCATCCAGCGTTGCAACCAAAACAACAGGTTCCTCTTCGCTAATATCCACACGCACGTCCCAGGCGCGGCAACAAACTTGACAATCCTCCACATATTGCTGATAATCGCCTCCGGAGTAATCCAGAAAAATTTCGTTCAGCTCGCCGCAATAAGGACAAATAATTTCAACAGTATCTTGCATTTTTTCCCTGTCTTTTGATAAAATCCACTCGTTTTTAAACGAACTGTCACCGTGTGAGTTACAAAAATTTTGTTCATTTTCTTCCGCTGAAAAATGAATGGTCTACGCCAATAAAATCTGACCAAACAATCGATTGAAGCTTCAAACTACAGAATATTGCCCCACACCTAACTTTTTCATATCACCAAACAAAATTGCCTTTCAATTAACGTCCCATTAAGTCTTTCGCCTACACATCTCATCGCTCAATCGACTATTCGGAAAACAATACGAAATTGAAAATATAAATCAAGCTAAAAAGTGAAAATAATAATTTATCTGACAGTTCAAAGAAGCGGAACTTTTAACATTTTTTTTTCGTTTTTACTAAAAATCGGTGAAAGAGCCGACAAAGTTTGAGACTTAAGACGTCGATTTGCGTTTTAATAGCAACCGCCCCCACAGGCGCCTGTTTTCAGGTTGTCGTTGTTACAAAAACAAATAGACGACTGCACATATAAGGGAGAAATAATGAACACTCTAAAAACCATCTTTCTCATGACAGCGCTAACCTTGCTCCTTGTTACAATAGGCAACTTGGTTGGTGGAAGATCGGGCATGATGATAGCTTTCGTGTTTGCAGTTGGCATGAACTTTTTCAGTTACTGGTTTAGCGACAAAATGACGTTGCGAATGTACCGGGCGCGAGAAGTGTCGCAGGCGCAAGAGCCGGAGCTTTACAGTCTGGTTCGCGAACTTGCGACAAAAGCTCGCCTGCCAATGCCGAAAATCTACCTGACGCCGGGCGATCAACCAAATGCTTTTGCAACCGGACGAAATCCACAAAACGCCGCTATTGCAGTAACAAACGGCATTTTACGCATGCTTCAACCCGATGAACTTGCAGGTGTTATTGCGCACGAACTTGCCCACGTCAAAAATCGAGATATATTGATTGGCTCCATTGCGGCGACCCTTGCCGGAGCCATTGCCATGCTGGCCAATATGGCGCAATGGGCAATGATTTTCGGCGGCGGAGACGATGAAGAAGAAGGCGGCGGTATTTTGGCTCTGTTAATCACTGCCATCGTTTCTCCCATTGCGGCCATGCTAATCCAGATGGGCATATCGCGTTCTCGCGAATATCTTGCAGATGCAACTGCCGCCAGAATTGTCGGCAACTCATTCGGTTTGGCCAACGCGCTCCGCAAACTGGAACAAGGAGCGCAAATGATTCCGATGCAGGCAACCCCTGCCTCGGCGCATCTTTTTATTGTAAACCCCTTACGCGGCGGAGGTCTTGCCAACCTCTTCAGCACACACCCGCCAATGCAAAAACGAATAGCAAAACTTGAAAGCATGAAACAAAAAGATTTGGTTTACGCCGCTTAAGGCGAAACCCTCGAAACGGGCAGGCTCTCCTCCTCCTGCCCGTTTTTTTATTTACGCCACCCAAAAACTCCGCATAAAAAGAACATCGGCAACTGACAAACAATGACCTTAAATAAAGAGCTATCATATTGTTGCACACTGAACGCCATTGAAAAAAATGAAGCTTACGCAATCTGAATTATTCTAATGTATCCTTTTCAAAATATATGCAGTAAACAGGGCTGTCACGAATGGAACTCTATATCTCGACATGGAATTTTCACAAACATATTTTACTCAAACAGGCCAACCTTGAAGACTTTCCCGCTCTGGCCAAAGACAATGGATTTCAGGGAATTGAAGTCATGGATCGCCAACTTAACCTTGACAATGAAAAATACATTGCAGGATTTTCCCGGCGCATCAAGGACAAGAACTGTCGGCTAATTCTAGCCGTGACCAGCGACCTCACCTACCCAATCGAACAAGATTGGTTAGAGCAAGTGCAATATGTTCAAAAGGCTTTGGAAGCTGCCGCAAAATTAGGCGCCCAAAAAGTGCGAATTCTGTTGGGTGGTCAATCGATGAGCTTTCAGAAAATTTTCAACAACATCCGTCGGGAAAACCATTTTGACGGAATGAACACTTCCGATAGCAGTATTCTGGAAAAACTTATTGCCAGCAAAAAAGTAGCTGACATAACCCACTTTTTCAGACGAAATATCAACGTTAAACCAAAAGACGCAGCCCGAAAGTCACATCGCGCAATTCTGGCGATTCAAAAACTTTTGCCGTTGGCCGAAGAACTGGAGATTCCGATGGTTATTGAAAATCATTGGGGCATCTCTACGCGACCCGACACGATTCTGACCATCGTCAACAAAATCAACTCAAATTTTCTCGGAACCTGTCCTGATTTTACCAATTTCCCTCGTGAAACAGATCCGTACAAGGCGCTCTCTATTTTAGCAAAAGACGCAATGCATGTTCATGCCAAAAGCAGGCGTTTTGACGCGCAAGGGGAGGAGAAAAATATTGACTTCGGCAGGTGTATTCGCATCTTAAAAAAGATAGACTACCAAAGCTCAATAACGATTGAATATGGAGGCCGCGGCAATGTGATGGAGGGCTGTTTGAAAACAGCAAGGCTTATTCATAAACACTGGAAAATAAAACGTGACAATTCTCCATTCATCTAACCCGAATTATTGACAAGTTCAAAACGACGACAGTGAAAACATTTGCTGCTCTATGTCAAAGCTTGCATCTTTTAAATGGGCGTCCATACTTTGTGTTATTGATGCAATCCTCTGCAATTCTACCTGAAAGCATCCGGTGGACTACATCTTTGTTGAGTAACTTCCTTTTCCTATTTTGTGCTATACGATGAAACCGAAAAGGAATTGACCTTCGTAATAAAAAGGGTAGGGTTGTAAAAGAAATTTAGATAGTTTATTAGATTCCATAAATTTGAATATGAGAATTTAGAATCGTATCCGTTATTGAGAATTTGATGATGCAAAACGATAACCCCGTTTCGCCAATAACCGCGTCAGGCTCAAGAACAGATAAATCCCGCCAGTCGCCCCCAGTCCGTCGGCAATAACGTCAGCGATTGTCGCTTCGCGGCTCGGAACAAACATCTGATGGAATTCATCTGAAAAACCATATAAGACGCCAACAGCGACTACCAAAAATATTCGCTCCCCAACCTGCCTTTCAATGTCGTGCAAAAACGCTAATCCCAAAGCACTGCCAAACACAGAATATGCCGCAAAATGGAATAGCAGATCTTCATACTTCACCCCCATTGAAGGGATGGAGCTTCCAGGCAGCGACGACATATAAAACAAGAAAAAAGCCGCCACGAGAGCCGGGATATAGTATTTAAATGCGTTAAATATATTCAATTTCAGTTTCCTTTTGGATTTCAAATTGTTGCAGCGCAGAAGGAATCGCGCTCAATACATCGCCGGCTAAAAGACCAGCTTCGCCAGCGGTTTCTTTAACAGAATCGCCTGCCGCTCCGTGCAGATAAACACCGACAATCGCAGCGTCAAATGGTTGGGCGCCCTGTGCAAGCAAGCCTGCAATTATTCCAGTCAATACATCTCCCATACCCGCTGTAGCCATGCCCGCATTTCCGGTTGAATTAATAAACGTTTCGCCTTGCGGGTTTGCGATGACCGTTGGCCCGCCTTTTAAAACAACAATCACTTTCAGAGACTTTGCAGCATGAATAGCCGTTTCAACCGGATTAGCGAGAATTTCCACTTTGCTAATAGAAAGCAAACGTGACAGTTCACCCGGATGCGGTGTAATAATCAAATCGGCCTTGCTATTCTTTATCAGCTCAGTATTGCCTTGCAGGCAATTCAAGCCATCTGCGTCGATAACAAACGGGCCGACAAAGCCCTGTAACAACCACTTTACCAAGGCAAACGCGCCTTCATCCGCCCCCATTCCCGGCCCTACTGCAATTGATTTAGCCCATGTAAGTTTTTCCGCAAGCTGCGCCTTGGCGGCGGCGCACCACCCGCCGGGCTTCTCCTCATCCACAGGCAAGGTCATCACCTCGGTAAGTTTCTGTTCAAGGATATGATTTAAACTTTTTGGAATAGCGAGTATGCTCAACCCGGCGCCGACTCGCAAAGCAGATTCTGCCGTTAATGCCGCCGCCCCGGTCATCCCTGTTGAACCCGCAATGGTCAACACCTCACCGCATTGGTTTTTATAAGCGTTTGGGTTGCGTCTGGGCAGTCGCGCGGCGACATCCTCTGGTGTGGTTCGAGAACATGAAACGTTCAGTTTGGCCAGAACAGAAGCTGGAAAGCCTATTTCAGCCACATGCGTTCTTCCGGCGCGCTCTCTTCCCGGTGAAAAAAGCAGACCGCGTTTAAGGAATCCCATTGTAACAGTATGATTTGCTTGGAAACAAACATTTGTCACAGCGCCAGTGTCTGCATTCATTCCGGTTGGTAAATCAACGGCAAGTTTGACAGTGCGGCGCTGATTTGCCTTTTCCACTATTTCCCTGAAAACGCCCTTCAGCTCGCCAGTTACACCGGTTCCGAGCAGCGCATCGACAACCAGATCAGCGGAGGAAAGAAGATTATCTAGTTTTTCAGCATTATATGCTTCGGCTCGAATGCCAAGTCGACGAATGATCGTCAAGTTCAGCACTGCGTCGCCCTTTATTTGTTCAGGTTGAGATGTTAAAACCACATGAACATTTGCGGCGCGCTCAAACAAGTAGCGAGCAACAACATAGCCGTCGCCGCCATTATTGCCTTTTCCGCAGAGGATGACAATATTTTTTTCATGGACTCCACCAAGGATATCAGCGGCTATTTCTGCGATCCGGCGACCCGCGTTTTCCATTAACACAACGCCGGGAATACCAATTTCGACAATCGTTGAGCGATCAACCGTCACCATTTGAGCGGTGGTCAGGACAAACTGCTTTATCATTTAATCTGACTTTCTCACTCCCAGCGCTCCAAATCATGCAATGTAGGCAGTCACCTGCTTTGCACGCAAGGTAACTGTTGCTTACCAAGCTTTTAAAGTAAAAGCCGCGCCTTGAGGTGAAACTTTTCTACAGCTTGGGAGAAGGGAAGTAAATCGTTAAGAGCCTTGCCCGACAGCAATTGTCGAAGCACACTTTTAAACTGCTGCGCGCATAGAGGCGCAGCAGTTTTTATGGTTGACCTGACGGCTCAATCCATGTCAACCAAATGCCGTTCCATTTTATCCAAAACTTCAGAATGGCAGACGCCATTGCTTGCCACAAAACCGCGATCATTGAAAACATTCGCTTTATTGTATTTAAGCGGCTCCCCCCAGCAATCTGTAATAACCCCGCCCGCTTCCTCTAAAATGATTTGTGGTGCGGCGGTGTCCCACTCCTTTGTCTTTGAATTGGGATGCATATAAAGGTCGCTTTTTTGCTGTATTAACAAACCCACTTTCAAACCAACGCTGCCTGAAGCAACCTCTTTCTCAATTCCAAGGTCTTCCTTTATGGAATCGACCAAATGTGAGCGATGTGAACGACTGATCACCATTCTCATTTGAGAAGTTTTATCGACACCTGAAACCTGCGCTCGTTCTTCTTTGCCATCAATAATGCTATAGGCGCCTTGCCCTTTGACTGCATATAACAACATGTCTGTGGTCGGCTGATAGACAACTCCTAACACAGGAACGCCATCTACAGCCAAGCCGACCATAACAGCAAATTGACCCACCTTATCGATAAACTCCTTTGTCCCATCCATGGGGTCAACAATCCATACACGGGACTGTTGCATTCTGCTTTTATCATCTTTTGATTCTTCCGCCAGAATGCCATCATCGGGAAAGAGTTCGGCTAACTTGCCGGTAATAAACTCGTTTGAAGCCTTATCCGCTTTGGTCACTGGTTCGCGTTTGTTCTTTAATTCAACCTCAATGTCTCCACCGTAATAAGTTAAAACGATTTTTCCTGCTTCAATAGCCACTTCTTTTGCAACACTCAATTCCTTCTCAAACATTTTCACTTTTCCCAGTTGCTTGCGAGACCCTGTCCACTTTTCACCAAGAGATCAATTCTCAGAATGTCCCAATTGTCAGGCTCAACTCTGGTTACGAGCAGCGATGCGCAATTAAATGATATTCTCGCCTCGCCCAATTCACTCCTGGTTTCAAACACGACAGTAACTTCGTTATTTATTAGATTAAGACAACATAACCTGGTTTTGCCGTCATAAGTCCATTCCTGAAAGAATAAAAAATGCTTTCCAACATTCAAGGAAAAAGAAGGATATTTTTTAACACTGGCAGATCGATGAATAATAACTTTTTGCTCTATATCCATGTCATACTTTACAATTGAAAACAAGCGGTTGTGTTCAACAGCCTCAGCGGAGCCCGGATCAGGCAATAAAGTGATGAATGACTGCTCATTAATCCAAACTACCGGCGGCAACCAATTGTGATGTGTGTGAGAATAGAATGACTCAGCTTCTAAAATCACATTTGTCACATTAGCATCTTTATAAAAACGAATAAAGCTCCGCTCCTTGTCAACTTCACGTTGAACATAAAGCTTATTTTTTCCGCTCGGCGATACGGTGGTCATTGCCTCACGTTCCCAATTGGTCAAACCGACAACGCCGAGTTTCTCGTATGCTGCGGTTAATGGACGTCCCATTGAATTTTCAATTATCTCAAAATTGCCTGTTTCAATGTCAATACGCCGTAATTGCCAACTTGTAAGGCTATGATAAAAATCAACCTCCACCGCTGAACCCAAATCAACTTGCCGGCTAACAATTGCAAGAAGGTGTGTCTGACCGGGCAAAACGATATAATCGACTATACCAGACCCGGTGACGGCTCGCGTTTCATTGCCATCAAAGTCGGTTAGCATAATGCGATAATCCCAAGGCTCAGGCCCGCCCTCCTGATTTGTCGCCTCCATATATAAAATGCCACCGGGTTCACAGAAATTGGGGTTGAGTTCAAGGACATTAATACTTCTGGTTATATTTATAATAGAAGTGGATGGCTCGGACGCTGTAAGTTTGGTAAACCCGCCAATAATAAAAATAAATAACAGGATTATGCGCAGCGACAGCCCGCTTCTATTTGCTAAAGTTCCGATCATGCTATCCTCCTTTCAACAGGTCAACCATCAGTCAGGTTGTTTAGCAAAGCGACGCTGCTATCGCAAATGAAGCGCCAAGCTGCCACAAACCATCATAAAAACATAAAAAACAACATTTCAAGCAAAAGCATAGCTTTCATGTTTACAAAACTTATACATCTAAATAGTGTATAAATTACACACTGATGCAAATTAAGAAGTAATCATTAACACAGTGAAAACACAATCGTGATGTGGGATTCAAATGGAGCCGGTTCAAGTCAATTGGTGGGCATCGTTTTGCCAAAATCGTACCAACCGAACCTGAACCGTATTCAGGTAAGAATAGAGACTAAAAAGTGCGGAAAAACTGTTTCAGATTGCAACAGCTGTCCCAAAAAATCAATTTGTATCGATCTAAATACCGTTTGCCAACCACTTGCTAATCAGCTTCAGAACATCCTCAATTACAAACGGTTTCGCAATATAATCATCACAGCCGGCTTCGATGGTTTTTTCGCGATCGCCTTTCATCGCCTTAGCTGTCATGGCAACGATTGGCACTTTTCTAAAATTTTCATCCAGCCGAAGACGACGAGTTGCCTCATAGCCATCCATTCCAGGCATCATTATATCCATAAGGATCAAATTAGGCTTGGTTTCCCCGGCCTTTTGCAAAGCTTCAAAACCTTCTTTAGCTGAATCGACATGATACCCAGCTCCTTCAAGTATCAGTTTCATTGCATATTGCGTGTCTTTATCGTCGTCAACCAAAAGTATTTTTTGGTCATTTTTGCCTAAAGCCGATAATCTGTTATTTACATTTTCTTTCCTCGACTTTCTCAAATTGCTTAGAAGTCGTGGAATCTCAAAACGGGTTTGTCTGCTTTTCCGGTCAACTTTAATTTTTCTCAGAATGTCCAGCAACTCTTCCCGGGTAAATGGCTTCTTCAGATAGTAAGACGCGCCCAATTCCATAGCCCGAGTCTCCTCGCGCAGCACAGATGTCATCACGACCGGAATTGTTCGCGTTGTCATGTCTTGTTGTAAATTTTTAAGAATTTCCCAACCGCTTTTCCCTGGCATAACAATATCAAGTAAAATAGCTGCGGGCGTGTATTGCTTCGCAAGCTGTAAAGCGTCTTCGTTATTCTCGGCAATAACAAGTTGGTAGTCATGCAAATCCACATACTGCTTAACCAAATGTCTAATTTCCGGTTCGTCATCAATCACAAGCAGGGTCAGATTATCCGATGTCAATTTTTTCCTATCATCGCTCATATCTAATTGAGCGGGCTTAACTTTGCCATTTTTAATTTTGGACGATCCTGGTCTTTTAGCAAACCCCTCCTGTTTATTTTTTAATGGGAATGCAATGGTAAAAGTGGAACCTTTTCCCTGCTCACTTTCCACTGCCACAGCGCCACCCAGTATTTCCAGCACACGTTTGGTGATAGCTAAACCCAACCCGGTTCCGCCATAACTTCTTGAATCGGTGCTATCGATCTGATGAAACTCATGAAAAATTTCATGAAGTCGATCTTCAGGAATTCCAATTCCTGTATCCGTTATCTTTATAATGATGGCTTTGTTCTCGGCGTACATTTTGACCGTAATGCCGCCGCTTTCAGTGAACTTGACAGCATTGCTCAGTACATTGGTTATGGCCTTGGTTAATTTATCCTGATCCGTATAAATTTCATTTGGCAGGTTTTTATCAAAATCATGCTCAAGGCTAAGGTTTTTCTTCGTGCAAAGCGGGCGGATGTGCTCAAGCATTTCTTCGACAATAGGCCCTAACGGAATCGTTGTGTAGTAAGGAACAATTTTACCCGCCTCAATTTTAGATAAGTCTAAAATATCGTTGATCAGATTCAGTAAATTATGACCGCTCCGATTTATGATAGCCAACTGTTTGTCTTGTTCAACCTGTTCAAACTGTTTTACGCTTCGCAACTGAATATCAGACAATGCAATTATTGCATTCAACGGCGTGCGCAACTCATGTGACACATTTGCTAAAAACTCTGATTTCATGCGATTGGCTTTTTCAAGCTCCGCTGCCTTTAGGCCCGTTTCAGCAAAAAGTCTGGCGTTATCAATTGCCAGAGCTGCCCTGCTGGCCAGTTCCTGTGAAAGACGAAGCTCCTCTGCCCGATAGCCTCTTTTCTTATCAAACAAGACATAAAGCATTGCGCCAATTATTTTTCCGGGAACTTTTAGCGGCACCACCATAAGGGAAGAAATGGCTGAAAATTCCTCAACATAGTGTAGAAATGTATTCTGAAAACCGAATTCTTTATCTTGAAACGGTTGTGACAATCGACATGCTTTGCCCGTCATCACCACTGAACCGACAATACCCTCGTTAAAATTGCACGGGAACTCTTCATTGCCCTTTACAAACAATTCAACAACCTTCACGTTACGGTGGTACGTCGCCTCGGGCATCAAAACATTTTCCTCATCCTTGGAAATCAGAAGTGAACAGAACTCACCAATGGTCGTTCCGCCCTTATCCACCACAGCTTGCAGCACCTCATTCAAATTAAGGCTGGCGTGGAAAATATTGCTGATGTCGGCAAGGAATTTGGCCTCGCGCTCATTTTGCCGTTGCACCTGAAATAAGCGCACATTCTCGATGGCAATGGCCGCTTTATCAGCAAAAATTTCCAGATCGCGAATTTCGTCGAAGCCCGGACGTTTTTTGCTCATCGGATGATCAACGCTGATGGTTCCAAGCACTTTGTCCTTGGTTCGAATGGGCACAAGCAAGGCGTCTAACGAACTCCACTCTTTGCTTGCCCTGGCGTCCAGACTGCTGTGGATTGAGTATCTGGTTTTCGGCGTCACAAAGCCTTCTTCCGAAGGAATGAAGTATGAGTTGCTGATGCGAAAGTGATCCTTAAAATATTTATCTGTATGTGAGAATGGAATATCACGCCAGTTCATCACCTTCTCGACCTGATCAGGCTTAAGCCCGGCAGTTGCAACCGGCTGAGAGACCTGTTTTTCATAATCGCGCAGTGAAATAACCACCTTGCTCCAGCCAAGCGCCTGAACAGCGTCACAAATTTTATTGATGATGACATCCACATCGCCGTTCAAACGAATCTCTTCGCCAATTTCCAAAAGCTTGCCAAGCTGGGTCAGTTTGGTCTCTAACTCCATGGTGCGCTCTTCTACGCTTTTTTCAAGGTTTTTGGCGTAATCCTGGAGCTCATTCTGCATTTTTTTATACTCAGTAATATCACGCCCGACAGCCATTGCTCCGAGTCGTTTGTCAAACCGGTTGAAAAGGGGCTTGGCATACCAACTACAGAGTATGGCGTCACCCTGTTTAGGCTTAATTTCACACTCAAAATCTTTTATTTCAATTTGAATTGCCTGACCATAATCACTTTCAAGCCGTTTCAAGTCATCGAAAAAGACTGGCAGATGCGATTTGGCCAAGCCCTGCGCATCAAACCCGAGTCGTTTTTTCCCGTAAGAATTTATAAAAGTGCAATTGTTTTCATTGTCAACAACGATCAGAATGTCTGACATGGCTGAGATAAGGGAGCCATAGTATGCTTTAGACGATTCCAGCTCTTCTGTTTTTCGCGTTAATTTTTCCGCATAATTCTTCAAATTACGTTCGAGCATTTTTCGGCGTGTGACATCCTGATGAATCCAAAAACAATTTTTTGTAGGCATACTGTCGTTTTCAATAGGAACCACTGAAAGCGCACAAATAAAGCCGCTGCCGTCCCGTTTTTTGGTCTTGAGCTCACCACGCCAAATTTTGCCAACCTTCGCCGCATTCCAAATTTCCTTGTGCAGCTCCACACTATTGCTATCGAGCGCCAGCATTTTGGTTTCCTGTCCCTCAAGTTCTGTTTGAGTAAAACCGGTCATTTGTTCAAAAGAACTATTGGCATAGTGAATTTCACCATTGATATCGGTAATCATAATGCCTTCGGTTGAATGCTCAATACATTCCCGGAACAAATCCAGGTGATCGGTTTTTTCCTTAACCAGTCGCCGAAACTCTTTTTCAATGCGTCTGCGCTCCGAAAGATCATGCACTAAAAACTGCGACCCGGAATGGACGCCCAAATCACTGTAAATTGACACCACACTAACTGCAACCGGAATGGTCTGATTATCTTTTTTGCGCAACTCAAGCTCTATCTCTTTTGTAAAACTTTCAGTTGGCTTGGCAGTATCAATCTTTAATTTTTCAAAATCCTCTGTCTGCAAGAATACGGAAAGATGGAGACCCGCCACGCTGCCCATTTCATAATTCAACATTTCCGCAAACCGGGAATTGGAAAACCTTATGGTATGCGCCAAATCGGATATCACAACACCATCTGACATGTTTTCCACCATCTCAAATAACGCATATTGGCTCAAAATCATGTCATCATAACCAGTCTGTAAAACATCGCTGAGACGCTGGTTTACCGAAAGACGACGATTCTTATGAGCGAAAAAACCAATCATTATTTCAGTGACAAGCAATGCCAAAAGCACATGTCCAGTCCAGAAAAAAGAATCGCCAATCGTTTCTGAACGCGCATGAAAAAGCGCAGCAAAGCCGCCCACCCAAAAACCTGTTATCAGCCACTTACTGCTGGCTCCTAGCTGTTTGACTTTTCTCGCAATCAAAATTCCACCTGAAGCCAACATCAAAACTCCTGAAAACAGATAAAGAAGTTTTGTCAGCGTGGTCGACTTATTGCCGACCACAAAATTGGTGTTCAAAGAGTTCAACAAATAAACCGCTGTCACCAACACAAGCGCAAATGTAGTAAAAACAACAAAAAAACGATTTGGTTTATACTTAAAAGAAATGAACGAACCAATCAAAACATAAAAAGAAAACAGCGCAACTGCGGCTAAATCAAGACCAAAGGCAGCGGAAAAATCAGCAGCCTCACTTCCAGAATCAATATGAAGCGCCCCGATAATACTTCTAACGAAAACAAGGCACGCAAACAAAATCAAGCCATTCCCCCAAACAAAAAGCTCATTCAGTGAAAATTTAAGGCCTTCCCGAAAAGTCAAAGCGCCAACAATAATCGCCAAATAAGCGATAAAAAATCCGGAATAAACATACGGCTCGGCGCGAAAACCACTATCAAAGACATACAGAGATAAAAGCACAAAAACAGCAATCAGCCCAAGCGCTACAACTCCGGGCAGCCAAAAAGCTGACAGAACACTACGGTTAGATTTTGGGGGCTTCATCCAGCCGCCCTCCTCAAAGGTTAAATTATATTTACTTATGAATAAACTGTTTCCAAAACACCTGAATTCCTTTTGTCAGCCCGGCCAGAATCGCCGTCAGATCCAGCAACGGCCGCTCTACCCTATCCTGCAAAAGAAACTCAAAATCACGCAAATTTTTTGCCGTGTCCCTCAAAGCCGACACCCCTTCGCCAACCTTTTCCATCTCCCGATCAACCGACTTGGTCACCGAACGAATATCGCCTAAAATCTGCGCCACATCATGCGTAATAGGCGGCATTTGCAACCGCGCCAACTCAATAAACTTTTGCGCCTCTGTCAACACCTTAATGCCCTTTATAATCGCGGCAATAACAAAAAGCGTATTCAGCGCAAGCAAAGCGGCAATGATCGCCACACTTGTAGTTAATTCCATAAAAAACCTGTTTTAATAGCTATTTCCCGAACCGCTACGGTCTCCTTTTCCGGTTCCTACTACTGTAGAGAACCTGTTGGAAAACCGGAATGCGGCGTCCTTCGCGGGTTCCAGGCGCCTCACTTCGCCCTTATTATTATTAATTCTGAAGGAAAAGTCGAAGCGGGGTCGCCTTCCACAATATTGGCCTAGACGTTCTTCCTGCTCTTGGTCGCCTTCTCCTTTTGGAAAGCGGCCACACCGGCGTCAACAGCATCCTTCAAGCGACCCTTTTCCTTATTAACAACCTCTATACCCTCATTCACTTTTTCTTCAGCAGTATCACGCAAAGCCGAAACCGCGCCTTCCACTTCCTTACGTAGCTCATCTAACTGCGTCTGAGTTTCCCGCAACAAAACTTTTGCCTTCTCCTGCGCAGTATGCAGCTTCTGCTCAGCGTCATCCGAAAGATCAAACGAAGCTTTCTTCAAATCCTCGCGAATCTCCCGACCCGATTTCGGAGCTGTTAAAAACGCAACAGCCGCGCCAAGCAATCCGCCAAACAAAAAACCCTTAAAAAATTCACTGTCCTTTTGATTTGACATTTTCCATTCCTTCAAGTAAAATTTAACAGTGCGTCCAGCAGACTATAAATATGCCGACAAGACACCATAATTGCACACTGCTTAACGAATATAACTTTTCCAAAAATCACCCTCAAGACGCAAGTAAACTTTTAAACTCTTTCTCAGTCAAAATCGGAACACCTAAACTACGCGCCTTTTCAGCTTTCGAGCCGGCATTTTCACCAATCACCACAAAGTTTGTTTTCCTGCTTACCGAGGAAGTTGCGCGTCCGCCTAAACTCTCCACCCAATTTTCAGCGGCGTCACGCGTAAAAAGTTGCAACGCGCCGGTAAAAACAAAAACTTTGCCGCTAAACGGCAGATCTTTTCCGGCAACCTCAACCTGCTCAATTTTTACGCCCCTCGCCAGCAAATGCTCAATCAACTCAAGATTATTTTGCTCCTGAAAAAATGCAAACACGCTTTGCGCCACAATCTCCCCGACTTCATGCGTTGCAACAAGAGCATCCACCGAAGCGTTTTTCAGGTTGTCTATAGAACCAAATTCTTTTGCCAAAACTTTTGCGCCATGTTCACCCACATGCCGAATACCGAAAGCAAAAAGGAAACGATCCAAACTAACATTTTTACTCATCTCCAGCGCGTCAATCAAATTTTTTGCTGATTTTTCTGCCATGCGGTCGAGACCAATCAACTTCTCAAGATCCAAGTCGTAGAAGTCGGCGACATTTTGCACGAGACCTTTCTCAATCAACTTCTCAACCATTTTTTCACCGAGGCCATCGATATTCATCGCCCCTTTTGAGGCAAAATGACGAATAGATTCTTTCAACTGCGCCGGGCATGACAATTGTTGACACCTATGCGCCGCCTCGCCTGCAAGTCGAACCACCTTCGAGCCGCACTCAGGGCAACTTTCGGGCAACTTAAACGGACGCTCGCAACCTGTGCGTTTCGATTCAATCACCTTAACAACCTCAGGAATTACATCACCAGCGCGCTGAATAATCACCCAATCGCCAATCCTCACATCTTTCCGATCAATTTCATCCTGATTGTGCAATGTCGCCCGCGTAATCTCCACCCCCTCAATCTTGACCGGCTCCATAACCGCCACCGGTGTCAAGGCTCCCGTTCGGCCAACCTGAACCTTAATATCAACGATGCGGGTAGTCGCCTGCCTCGCCTCGAATTTCAAAGCAATTGCCCAACGCGGACTGCGTGAACGTGTTCCGGCCTGGGCTTGCAATGCATGACTATCAATTTTTACCACAGCGCCGTCAATTTCATATTCGAGCTGATCGCGCAGCTCTATCACTTTTTGACAATTTGCAATAACCGCTTCAATGCCATGGCACGATTCAATGTGCGGGTTCACGCGGAATCCCCACTTTTTAAACGTATTCAAAGCCTGCGTATGACTGACAAAAGAATGCCCGACCGCCTGGCCAAAGCTATGCACAAAAATCAACAATGGCCGCTTGGCTGTAATGCTTGAGTCTAACTGCCGTAATGAACCTGCAGCCGTGTTGCGCGGATTGGCATACAACGGCTCGCCGCGTTCCTCCCGCTCCCTGTTGAGAAGGCGAAATCCTTTGGCGGTATAATAAACTTCGCCTCTGACATCCAGACGCTCAGGAACAGGAACCTCGTCAGCCCTTAGTCGAATAGGTATTGAATTAATTGTGCGCAAGTTCCGTGTAATTTCTTCACCGGCAACGCCATCTCCCCGAGTGGAACCCTGAATAAATACACCGTTTTCATAAACCAACTCGACTGCCACACCGTCAATTTTTGGCTCCACAACATAGGCAAGTTCGCCGCTTACTTCCAACAATCGTTTAACACGCTCATCAAAATCTCTCAACTCATCAAAACCAAAGGCATTGTCGAGGCTCAACATTGGGATGGCGTGCGTTACGGTATTAAATTGTTCCAACGGGGCGGCGCCAACCCGCTGAGTGGGTGAGTCTACTGCAAAAAGATGCGGAAATTGCTTTTCAAGCTCAAACAACTCCCGCAACAGCCGATCATACTCCGTATCGGAAATTTCCGGATCATCGAGAACATAATAACGATAATTATGCCGCTCTAACGCTGTCCGCAAAAAGTCCACCCGTTTGGAGGCTTGCGTTTTATTCATCGACTTAACAACTAACCTCTCGCCTGCATTCTTATCAGATTTTCAATTAAATTGTAAGTGAACCAGCCTGCATTATTGATAAAAAAAAGCTGCTTTTCTGAGCCGGCCAATTGAATGCCTATTCCATTCGCAAAAGGGGTGATCATTGCCATTTCCCCAAAGTTTACATGCAATGATTCAAATCGTCCGCCGAAATAAGCCCCTTTGCTGGTGATTGCAAAAATACCGCGTTCCTTTCTCTGCATTCGATTTGTTTGCACCGTCGCGTCCGGGAAAAGATCCGGCTGATAATAAATCCCCCCGGCGCACTTTTTCCCTTTTAATGAATACGCTTCCGTTAAAACTTCTCCTTCATACTGAACAACCCGTCTGAACAGCCAAATCAGGTTTTCGTTCTCAGACAGCTCAATGCTATAATTCTTCCACTTGTCCGCTTTATCAAGCTTTCCTGCGCTCAAAAGTTCGTGTAACGCGCTTGCTTCAAGAAACCGATCAAAAGCAAAGTTATAATTCAAATCAGTTTCAGTCAGCTTGAAAAAATCTTGGAATTGCTTAAGCCTGCGCTCACACTCGTCATTGAGAAGTCCATTTTTTGCAATCCTTAGCAGCGCCGTCGTCCAACCCTTTATCAAAGCCCTTCTGATTTTTTTAGGAGTTACTTGATGCACCCGTGAAAGCGCAAGAAGTCGGCTGTTTACAAAACGTAAATCAGCCCCATCAATAATTGCTCTGCGCGCCAAATCTACCATTTTTGTTAAACCAACTTTATAATTGGTATGACAGGCAGGATGCATCGTCTTTAAAAATCCAGCCGTTTTTTTGCAATATTTACATTTAGCCATGCATCATCGGGTTATATCAAGCTGACATTTTTGATTAAATCAACCCTTGATACATGCAAGCGGACGCAACCGGGCTACTTTTTTTGAGATACCGGCCAATTGACAGGCATCTACGACACAGGTCACATCCTTATAAGCCTCCGGCAATTCCTCATCCATGGTTTTACGACTGGCGGCCTGAACATAAATTCCCCGGTTTTCAAGTTCACGCGCAATAGAGCGCCCCTGCGCTACTTTTTTAGCTTTATTTCGACTCATCGCCCGTCCTGCGCCATGACAAGTTGAACCAAAAGTCTGTTCCATTGCGCCTTGGGAACCAACTAAAACATAAGAATAGCGTCCCATGTCGCCGGGAATTAACACGGGCTGACCGACTTCTCTATATTTTAACGGTACTTCAGGTGAACCCGGAGCAAAAGCGCGCGTCGCTCCCTTGCGGTGCACACAAAGATTCTGTTGACGACCATCCAGAGTGTGTCTTTCAAACTTGGCAATGTTATGCGCCACCTCATAAATCATTCGCAAACCAATTTCATGGTCATTTTTCCCCAATGCTTTCCGAAAGGCGTCTCGCGTCCAGCTTGCTATCACCTGACGGTTTGCAAAAGCAAAATTAACTGCGCAACGCATCGCGCCCAGGTAACGCTGTCCCTCGTCAGATTTAATTGGTGCGCAACAGAGCTGCCGGTCTGGCAATTCAATGCCATATTTTGACGCTGCGCGATCCATAACCCGAAGATAATCATCACAAACCTGGTGTCCAAAACCACGCGACCCGCAATGAATGATTACCGTGACTTGATCGAGTTCAAGGCCTAGCGTTTGCGCAGCAGTATCATCATATATTTCAGAAACATATCCCACTTCAAGAAAATGATTTCCAGAACCAAGCGTTCCCAACTGGCTCCGCCCGCGCTCCAAAGCCTTTTCGCTGACGCAATCTACATCAACATCTTCCACACGCCCGTTTTCTTCCACGTATTCAAGATCTTCCGCATAACCGAAGCCATTGTCGACCGACCATTTTGCGCCGTCGCGGAGAACTTCCCGTTCAACTTTGTGACTAACCCGCAATTCGCCTGTTGAGCCAACACCGGTTGGCACATGTTGAAAAAGTGTGTTCACCAATGTTTTCAAATTCGGTTGAATCTCTGACCTGTTTAATTTTGACGCCATCAGCCTGACGCCGCAATTGATGTCGTACCCAACCCCGCCCATAGCCCCAGTGAATATCAGGCATTGCCAGAGAATATTTAACAATTCCCGGAAGGCAGGCGACATTAGCGGCTTGCAATGGTGCTTGATCGTCTCGAATCGCTCCTATCATATCTTCAGTGGCATAAATTCGAGCCGGAACCCGCATTTTCCCTTCACGTGGAACTTCCCACAGATAATCATGTATTTTGCGTATTTTCATTCAGACTTAAAGATCAAAGATAACCTGAGCCTCAAAGCCATTCGGGTTTTCTGCGATATACAACCCATGGAAGGTAACGGCTTTGATTTCCGTAAAAATTTCATGCTTGGCCAAGTCTAGCGGTTCGCCTGAAACAATTGCTGATAAGTTCTGTTGACTCATCGCTTGAATTTCAAATTTATTAAAGATAAAACGCTTTGTGAGAAAAATATAATTTAACTCTGCAAGCCAATCAACAAGCAATGCTTCATTGTCTGGAGATTGAATTGTTATCTTTTTACATTTCACTGAGTCGACTTTTACAAGATCAGATATGATCGAAAACATTCCCATTGCTGCATTTTCGAATAATTCTTTAGGTGAGTCGCCAGTTATTTTTAAGCCTGCATCGGCGGTATGATCAATATGCTGGAATTTCAAACGCTCCGCTTTCATTGTTTCAATTTATTAAACTATTACTGAAAAAACAATACTTTGCTGCGTGCAGACACATTACATTTTCTAAACAAATCACCTGATTTCAGTCTGTTAAAACAAGCGATAAGATTAGTGGAGACAACTGAATCCTATCAGATTTCACCAATCTAACAGAACAAATTTGCATGACAAAATATCATTTCTATATTTAACCTCGCGCCTGCAAGGACTAACCTAAACCCGCCATTAACCAGCATCTGACGCCGAAACGAAAAACGAATAGGTTAGTCGCAAGGCATGTAACTTCATCTATCTATCTTTAAAAAGGGTTGACATGAACAATATTTCGAGAAAAATTTCTTTGCTTTTTTGTTTTGCATTTGCCTTCTCCAATATTCAGGCGGCGAATACGCAACCTTTACAGAATGAGTCACAGGAGAGACAACTTACAGGGCTGCGCATTGCCGAAATACAAGGAGAAAGCCATACTTCGCTTTACCGGGAACGTATCGTCAAACAAGTAAAGGGCATTGTAACATCCACTATCGCAGAACGAAAAATGCACGGATTCTGGCTGCAATCGAAAAATGATGACAATAACCGAAAAACATCCAATGCTATTTTCGTTGCTTTGTCAAAAAAACAAAAGTTGCCCGAAGTTGGCGACAAATTATCAGTTTCAGGAAAAGTTACCGAGACCAGTCGCAGCCATGAACTAAGCAGAACCACAATAAACTGCAGTTCCTTTCAATTGCTCAGCGCGCAAAATTCGCTGCCAGAGGCAATTCTAATTGGCAGAGAAGGCGTCCGTCCGCCAACAAAAATCATCGAAAACGATAATTTTTCCAGCTTTGAACCTGAGGAAGATGGCCTTGATTTCTACGAGAGCCTCGAAGGTATGCGCGTGCAGTTAAACAAACCAGTTTTTGTTGGCTCCAAAAGTCGCTTTGGCGAAATTCCCACACTTGCCGATAAAGGTTCAGGCGCGGCTCTGCGAACCAGACGCGGCGGCATTCTGCTTCGTGAAGATGACCTAAATCCTGAAATTATTTATATTCGCGGTCGAAAAGGAATCGTAGCGCCGCAAGCCCAGGTCGGAGACTATTTTGACGGTCAGGTCAAAGGAATTTTGGATTATAGTTACGGCTCCTACAAAGTCATTTTAACTGAAATTCCGCCAAAACTTATCCGACAAACACTTCCACGTGAAAAAACATTTATCCGCAACAGCGAAAAAAAACTTGTGGTCGCAAACTATAATGTCGAGAATCTTGACTTTCACGACAAGGATACAAAATTTAGTCGCATTGCCAGAGACATCAAATTCAACCTAAACTCTCCTGATATTTTAGCATTACAGGAAATTCAGGACGACAGCGGCCCAAGTGACGACGGCACAGTCAAATCAGACCAGACCTTAAAAAAACTAACGGATGCTATTCAAGCTGCGGGCGGCCCTGAATACAATTTCTGTCTGGTCGAACCTCAAGACGGAAAAGACGGCGGCCAACCTGGCGCCAACATTCGTGTGGCATTTTTATATAATTCGGGCAGGGTTCAATTTGTGGCGAGAGGGAATGCCAGGCCAAACACAGCAGGCGCAATAACTGAAACAGGGCTACTTGTAAACCCGGCGAGAGTGGCGCCTGCAAATCAGGCATTTAAAAAGAGTCGAAAACCACTTATCGCCGAATTTAAATTCAATGGCCAAATGCTTTTCATGATCAATTGTCATCTTAATTCAAAAGGTGGAGACGACTCTATTTGGGGAGCGAACCAGCCGCCAATCTTCAGTTCCGAAACACAAAGAAACGCGCAAGTCTCTGCTATTAATGGCTTTGTGGACAGCTTATTGACGATGCTTCCCAATGCCCGGCTAATTATTCTCGGCGATATGAATGAACACGAATTCCGTCAACCAATTCAAACCCTGGCGGGCAAACGCCTGATTAACCTAATCGAATTTGTGCCAGAACCGGAACGATACACCTATGTATACAAGGGCAATTCACAGACGCTTGACCATATTCTGGTTACCCGAAACCTGGCGCGACCTGAAACCTTTGAAATAGACATCGTACACTTGAACGCCGAATTCGAACAGAGCAAGAGGGCAAGCGATCATGAACCGTTGGCAGCCAGTTTCCTCTTTGAGACAGGTCTTCAAGTCGACCATTAGCGAACGCTGAATTCGCCATCCTCCAAATGAGACCATTTTCGCACAAGCAGCGTTTTTAATTTTGTCGCAATGCTTCCTGACAGAGGCGGTTTTGGGCTGTGTTTTAGAAAACGTAGACGACGAGTTTCTGAAGAAGCTGACGCTAAATAAAAAAAGGCGCGCCCAAACGAATGGACACGCCTTTGCGAAATATTTTAAAAACTAACCGCCGATTGCAAACGTTGCGTTAGCCTCCGCAGATCCGCCTGCGGCTACCGTGACTTCAACCGTTTGTGTTCCCAATTTTTCCTGCCAAAATTCGAGAGTATATGTTCCAGCTGGAACATCTGTAAGCGTAAAACTGCCGTCAGCGCCAGTGACCGCATGATATGGATGTCCGGCAATTGCAAAATAGCCTCCCATCCAATTATGCACATCGCATGCGACACGGAAAATTTCTTCTTCCTCAAAAACCTTGATCATTTTCTTTTTAAAGCCCGGTTGCGCGACATTCATTACATCATTCTTTTCGCTATATGTATGGATATTGTGCAACACGCCGTCACTATTCATAATAGTTAATTCTGCGCCTGCCGGAACCAGGATTACGTGCGGTATGAACATACAACCATTTTGATCAACGGAAAATTCAGCTCCCATTGAATCCATGCCCTTGCCTTTGCTGATATTGGTTATTTTAACTACAACATTGGCTAAACCGTTGTCAGAGGAGGCCACAATACTTTCATCCTTATGAGCCACCTTGCCACAAACATTAACATCCTTTGTGACTTCAAGTTTCTTTTTAGGCGGGATGGTTCCGGTAAATGTTGCCTTGCCAGTTATGGCGCCGCCATCAGTAACTGCCATGGTCTGATAGCCTGCCTTTGCTTTGGGCGCGCGCGCTTTCCTTTTGGCGCTCTTATCTGCTTTGTCTCCACCACCGCATGCGGCGAAGAAAGAGAGTAAAAGCAAAGATATAATTATGGAAAACATTTTTTTCATGTTTAATCTCCTGATAAGTAATTTAATTTCAACATTTATTACTGACTTGTAACACGTCTGATGTTCATTAAGTAATCTCGTAAGGCTTCAATTTGTCTATCCGGATCGCCACCAAGAATATCTTGTGGAGCTGCATCAGGATAAAAACTTGGCATTTTCGTGTCAGGCTGTAGCTCTTGCGGATTAGCAATCCAATCATACACCCAATCAGGGTTCAAACGATCCGCAGCAAGAAAGAAATCAGGCGCCCACCCTGTAGGGGGACCTTCCGGCTTTTTGCTGCCGACCTGGTGACAACCAAAACAGTTCAGCAAGTCCGGCTGGAACATACTTTCCGCCGCTCGCAACTCAGCTGCTGTCAATTCTATGTTTATTTCACTAAACGCTTCACTCATTCCTTCCAGAGCCTGAAAATATTTAATTAAATCGTTCACTTCTTGATCGGTAAAATTAAAAGTCGGCATGCGCACATTCAGCCAGGGTCTAATCTGAGTGGTCGGGTCATTTAAAAACTCGAACAACCAATCCGGCTGAACCTTGCGGCCTTCTCCAATCAAATTAGGCGGCGAGCTTGATATCGCTTCATCGGCGCCGCGATCTCTCCGGCCAAAGGCAGCCACAATCGAAGGTCGGATGAAACCGCCATCGCCTTCAATAATATGACAGCCAGTGCAATTATACTTACGGACTAAACGTCGACCTTTTTCAAGTGACTCGCCCAGCAGGCCGCTATCCCGAATATACTTTTCGCCAAAAACCCTTCCGTCCCAACTCCTCAATAACATGCTTATCATGATGGCGTCCGACTCACTGAACTGAAAATTTGGCATTCTTTGAATAACTGCTTCTGTTTCGTAGAGGCGGGAATTTTTCATTTTGCCGATAGTCCAGTCATTCCAGGTTTCATGCTGCACTTGACCATTGGCATGCGCATCGCCGAAGAAAAGCTCGTCATGGGTCTTGCCGCCAAATTCATTCAACGACACACTGACTTTTCCTTCCTTCTCCATACCATCGATTTTATGACAGCCGTGACAACCAAAATTTCGGACAATTTTTTTACCCTCGTCGATCAGGGTCGCATCTGACAATTCGATGCCGACCAGCCCGTTAGCTGGCGGATTGGTTTCTTTATTGCTCATTAAGTAAGCGACCACATCTTTGGCTTCCCTGTCAGTAAGGCGCAGATCAGGCATGGTTGTTTCCGGGTTATATCTTTTCGGTTCGCGAATCCAATCATAAAGCCAATCGCGACTTACCTTGCTGCCGATTTTTATGAGTTCAGGCGCAATATCATGCGTGACATCGACGACGCGAACTTCCCGGTCTTCATCGGTAATCACATGACACCCCTTACAGCCGAGCGTCTCAACCAATTCTTCGCCCCGTTTGACAGAACCACCGACGGAAGCTTTGGGCGCGATGTAATCGGTCTTTTCTCCGAGATCAACAAGGTATGATGTTACAGCTTTTGCTTCGTCATCCGTAAACATCGGGTTTGGCATTCGACTAAACTGCCGAAATGATTTTGTATCACGCACCCAGCGATAGATGAACTCAGGCGTTGTCTTGCTGGTGACGGCGTTCAGTGATGGACCAATTTTACGCGCATCTTCATAACCAGCAATATCATGACAACCATAGCACCCCAGGTCGTAAACCATTCGTTTAGCTTTCGACAGTGCCGCCGCGCCTTCTACTTTGAATTCAGCATTATGGCATTTGTTACAACCTGATTCAAGAAAATCCCTATTGAGGAGTTTATATTCCCAAAATTCAACCTGCCCATGCGCATGCGGAATTCTTAATGCTTCTCCCTGGCCTTCGTGGCAAGGTGTGCATCCAAATTTATTTATGGGATGCGTTTTGAGGAGCTCAGTTTGGTTGGGGTGTGTTTCAAAAGGTATCTCCCAATCTTCGTAACCTCTTTGATCGATGTTGGCGTGACAACTTGTGCACCGATCAACAACATCGAGAAAACTTCCAAAGTTACCCTGCACAAAGTCTGTCAGCACAAATTGCTCAATGGCAATTTTACGGTCGCCAATGCGATCCAGACGATCCATTAAGTCCGTCATTGGCTTTTTTAATTCAACCAATTTTGCCTCAAGTCGGGTCGCCTCGGCTTCGTGCTTCGTCATGCGCCGCTCAATTTCAGTTTTCTTCCCCTCAGCCTCATCCCAACTTCGCTTCAACCTATCGACTTCCAGATTCATCTTATCCACTTTTGGTCGAATGGCTGCCGCCTCTTCTGCCATAGCCGCATGTTCAGCATGCTTAAATTGATACCAGATGGCGTCATATTCACTTTTAGCAAACCGATAGTTCTGCATCGTATTTACTATTTCTTGCTCAGCCTGCTTTAACTCAGATAGGACTTGCAGATAGGATTCGCCGGCAAGTTGCTCTTTTGCAATCTCCAATTCAGCTTCGGTCGCCTCATATTCTTCGAGAGAAGCAACTTCAAAATTCTCTTCAGCAAAGCTTAATTCTTCTTCTATTAGCTCTACTTCGGTCTGATTGAGCTCCATTTGATAGCGCTGCCACGGCGCGCGGGTGCGGATCATATCCCAGATGACCCAAAAGGTTGAAATGGCCAAAAGGGCGGAAAGTATAAAATAAATATGACCGTAATGTCTTTCTTCTATTGGGATATCAGAACGTTTTGGCAAGTCCTTCCTCCTTTGCTTGCTTAAGAGGTATAAACACGAGAGAAATAGATGACGTCGTTTTTCCAACCACTCCGTCTATCCGAAATTATTCAAAAATCAAAACAATGCAACAGCGCCTCGACAATTGACAGCGAGGTAGTTGATTTCAACCAACTGTGCGATTGAGCGTCACGCTGTCATATACGTCTAAACCACTCATGAAATTTCATTCGCGGCTTAAACTATATATTAAACCAGGGCGTAACCCACACATATTTGATGTTCAGAAACCAGCGTAAAAGCATTTTGATAGGCAAAGACATCATGCATAAAAAAAGAAATGCCAAGGTTGAATAGGGCAGCAGGCCTAGTTGTTTGATAAAAGCTGACTCTTTTTTCCAAATGTAATAAAAATAGCCAAGCGATAAATAGGCCGTTACCACAAACCCGCCAAAGAAAAAAGCTCCGGTTGAACTGCGGATGCCAAAAAACTGGTGCAAATCAACATTGACCATTGCAACCACTTTGTGTGGATCCCATTTTTCCCATGGCGCGAAGAAATTCCAGCCCGGACCACGTAAAAAAGTTCCGACAAAAATCAGAACAATCCATAAAGCAAAGAAACCGAATAGAAAACTGGAAATCGCAAATCTTCGTTCCATCCAAGTGTAATATCCATTCCCTTTTGGATTTTTATCGATGTAGGGAATCGCCATTAACCCGACGATGATAAGTGTCGGAAAAACAACGCCCGCAAGCCAGGGGTCGAAATAAACCAGCATTTCTTGCAGACCCAGGAAGTACCAGGGAGCCTTTGATGGATTCGGTGTTTTTGTTGGATTTGCAGCCACTTCAAGCGGCGCGTCAAGGGCGACAGACCAGACCGTCAAAATTAACATGATAAAAATCGCGGCAAGAAACTCAATCCGGGTCAGATTTGGCCAGGTAAAAATGCGATCCTGACCCTCTGCTTGCAGCTCGCCATACCTGCCATCTCTGATAATTGCATCATTTTTGCGAGCCTCACGCCACCAAAGCCACGTAAAAAAGCCCAGTAGAATCAACATCATCACGATGGGTACATTGTCTGGCTTGCTGAGAATCAGCATCAAATTTTCCATAGAATTCCTATCTCCTGCTATTGGGAATGCGCGTGGTCTCTACAAAAGTAACAATTCGTTTTTTTCAGGCTCTATGCACTCGTCTCAAACACGCTTTCCATGTTATTTTTGCAAGGCTTGGCGATGGTTAAAATGTAATCGTTTTATAGCGGCCCGGAAATACCGCCGTCTTTTCGAACACGCCAAAAGTGGACAATGATAAAGATAGCCAAAAATAAAGGGAAAAAGATGCAATGCAGCACATAAAATCGCAGCAACGTAGGCGGGCCAACCTGTGTTCCGCCAAGCAAAACGAAACGCACATCGTTATCAGGTCGCATACCCAACTCCGGACCAAACGGCCCTTCGTGGCCAAGCAATGGCGTCGCCCTGGCCATGTTTGTTCCAACAGTTACAGCCCAAATTGAAAGCTGATCCCAAGGCAGTAAATATCCGGTAAAACTTAACAAAAGCGTTGTTGTCAGCAGTATGATACCGACGACCCAGTTAAATTCCCGCGGGGGTTTATAGGAGCCGGTAAGAAAAACGCGAAACATGTGCAACCAAACGGCTATTACCATTCCATGCGCAGCCCAGCGATGCATATTTCTCAAAAACATACCAAATGGCACATCGAATTCAAGGTACTTCATATCGTTAAATGCATATTCGGCTGTCGGGCGATAGTAGAACATCAAGAGGACGCCTGTAACGGCAGTAACCAAAAACAATAGAAAAGTAATGCCGCCCATACACCAGGTAAAACGAATATAAGCCCCATGGCGAGGAATACGTGTGGGATGCAGGTGCAACCAGACATTGTCTAATATTTGCAGATATCGGTTACGTGGCGTGTCTTCATAACCATGTCGAAAAACTGACTTCCATACCTGAGTCTTTGTTACATCATCCTTCAACTTATTGAAAAACGCTTGCATCCTGACCCCTCGATTATTTTTATTTTTTTCGGTGTAAAAAAACGGTGTGCCTTGAAAAACGGGGTAAATATAAATACATTTCCGTCAAATGTCAAGATGGATTTCAGTTGCCAAAATGTACGGATTGCCTCATAAAAAATGTTACCGCGATGGCCATGCAACGGCGTTATTTTTGGTGTGTGTAGACCTTTCTTCAATTTCGAAAATACCTGGATGAAGGCTTTTCAATTTTTCCAATTCATTCAAAAAGTCAATTTCATCACCTTTCAAATAGAGATTGAAAAATATATTAAATCCCGCTTGCATGAATGCTTTCTATCTAAATGAAAGCTCACCTCCAAAGAGGGTGAGAACGGTTGGGAAACGTGTATTAGCATTAATCGGAATCTCCAAAAATAATCCATATTCTCATTGTTGAGGATGAAATGCAAATTGCCAAAAGGATTCGGAGATTATTAGTGGAAATTATTGCCGTCTCCGAAATACACATACATCATGTGCTCACAATAAATGTACTGTTTGCCGACACAGACATAAAAAATCTTTAACTTCTCCTCGAAATACCGCAAATTCCTATCGTCGAGAAAACCACTATCTGTCAAGACAATGATTGGAACATCAGCGCAATACCGCTTAGGGTAAAGATATTCCGGTTCGCCAAAAAGTGAAATAGCGTCACCGCAAAACAACTTAGAGTCGCCCCCAAAAGAGCGGAAAGCGCCAGAAATTGACCCAACGGCGCCCAAAAATGGCTTAAGGTCACCCGAAAATCACTCACCGCCACCGGAAAATGGCTCAGGGTCACCCGGAAATGAGCGCCCGTCTGCCAAAAACGGTAAACCGTCTGCCAAAAATGGTAA